>Ga0315535_1000129_pt1 | contig 47244 bp, 41 predicted proteins | sample SalMarSW160220MG_2_FD_203092 | JGI IMG/M metagenome (GOLD analysis project Ga0315535, IMG submission 203092) | Salt marsh sediment microbial communities from the Plum Island Ecosystem LTER, Massachusetts, United States - Salt Marsh Sediment SW1602-20 ... | reverse complement strand
TCCGGAGAGCGTACGAATCGGCAGATCGAGACCCCCTGTCTTTATCGAGAGAGTGTCGACCGTCTGTTCACATTCCCTTCGGTACCTCGAACGGGGGAGGAACAGCGGCTGTCTGCCCAGGCCGAACTTGGGGAAAATGATGTTGGAGAAGACTGAGTGTCTCAGGAAGAGCCCTTCGGCCTCCCGATCGCCCGGTACGAGCATGATGCTGTTTCGGATGGCGGTCTTCGGATTCGTGAGGCGAACTCGCTTCCCCTTCAGCTCGGCACTACCGGTTATGTCGGCGTAATAGCCGGCAAGCGCAAGCATCAGTTCGCGTTGCCCCTGACCTGCCAGACCGCCGATTCCGAGGATCTCGCCCTTCCGAAGCTCCAAAGAGATGTCGCGGAGACGATCACCGTGGTTCAACGCGTCGATCCTGAAGACGACTTCTCCAAGACCCTGCCCGCGCGTTCTTCTCGCCGCTTCAGTCTTTTCGGTTTCTCCCGTGATGTAGCTGATGATTCTGTCGGGATCGCGCCCGTCCTTGTGCAGATCCATGTTCGCAACATTTGCACCGTTGCGAAATATCACCGTATCGTCGCAAATCTCGAGAACCTCCCAGAGACGGTGCGAGGTAAAGACGATCGCAATACCGCGCTCCGCCAATCGCCTCATATGAGTGAACAGGCTCTGCACCTGAGCAAGCTCCAGCGCGGCCGTCGGCTCGTCGAGAATCAGCAGCTCCGGTTCCTCGGAGAGCGCCTTCGCTATCTCCACGATCTGCAGCTCCCCGGGGCTCAGCTCAGAAACCGATTTGTCGACATCGAGGCCCGGCAAGAGCTGTTCAACGATCTCCTTGGACCGGGCCATCGCCTGCCTGTTGTCGAGAAAGAGCCGGCCCGTCTTCTCCTGCCCGAGCACGATGTTTTGCCAAACCGCCAGATTCGCAACCAAGCTCAGGTTTTGGTAGACAACGGCGATGCCGTCGTTCTTCGCATCGTGAGGATTCGCGTATCTGACTGTCTTGCCGTTGTAGCGAATCTCGCCCGCGTCGGCGCTGTACACGCCGGCGATGATTTTCGACATCGTGCTCTTGCCGGAGCCGTTTGCACCGAGGAGACCGGTAATTTTCCCCCGCTCTGCGCTCAGGTTCCCGTCGGCAAGCGCTACGACGCCGCCAAACCGCTTCTTGATGCCTTTCGCTTCGAGGATCTTCACGTCAGGAGGTCCTTACCCTACCCCTTACAAAAGAAGGTTTCAGAAGGCGGGACTCCCGCCCCCTGAAACCTCTCTTATCAGAGTTTGACGAATCTATCAATGCCCGTCAGCTCTACTGAAACAGTGCGTTTACGTCAGACTGGGACATGACGTTGTTCAGTAGGTAGTTGTCAGGCTTGTCTTTCAAAAGCTGCCATCCCTGGTCGAAGTTGTCGTCGGTGATCATCATTGTGTTGGTGTAGTAATAGACACCGTCTTTGCTCAGGACGCCGTCCTTGAACTTCATACCGTTGTAGAGATTGAGGGCCATTCGAAATGCCGTTCCGCCGATTCCCGGAGGATTGTTTTCGGTGACGAATTTGATGTCCTTCCCCTCGTCTTTGAGCTTCTTCCATTCCTTGAAAGCGATGGTGCTCGGATCGGCAAACATGACCTTCGGCAGTTTACCTGCGTCGAGGAAGGCCTGAAGAACGCCGTACGCCATGCCGTCCTGGGTGAGGACGCCGTCAATCTGCTTGCCGGAGGCGATTATCTGGGCAGCAGCTTCCTTGGCCTTCGTCTCGTCCCAGTAACCGCTAGTCGAGGCGATCAGGTGAATGTTCGGATACTGAGCCAAAACGTCCTTCGATGCCTTTACGCGAGCATTGTTTGCCGGGTGGCCCGGGAGACCGTAGATCTGAATGACGTTGCCCTTCTTGAGGGTCTCGCACAGATAGGTCACCCACTTTTTCTCCCACGCGTAGTGATCGAGGGTGACCTTCAGCATGTCGGGTGCGGTGACGGTTGCGTCGAATGAAACGACGAGTATTCCTGCGTTCTGGGCCTCTTTGATGACTCCGTTCAGAGCGTCAGGGCTATTGGGATTCAGAAGAATGATGTTGACGCCCTGCGAGATGAAGTTGCGGATGATGTTCGCCTGCTCGGTAGCATCGCCGTTCGATACATTGTTGACGATCTTGTAGTCTTTGATCTTCCCGGAGCTCTTGTACTCGTCGCCAACCATCTTCAGAGACGAGATCATCTCGTCGCGCCACTGCGTGCCGGACGAACCGGTCGAAATGCCGACAACCGGCAGCGCCTTCGACATCGTCTGTGAGCCGCCGCCCTGCTCACCCGTGCCGCCGGCACTCACGGTGAACGTCACCGCTAGCAGCACGGCCGCTACGAGCCAGCCAACCTTGAGAACCTTGCTCATCATAGATATACCTCCACGAAATTCGAGCCGGGCTGCACTCTCCCCGCTCATTCAAATCTTCCTCGGCGTGTCGCCGAGTTCTTGCTGCAGCTACACAATCCGACGGCGGTCGCCCGCCTCTCACAAAGCAAAGGGTCAAACGTGACTTTTTTGTATTGCCATCTCCTGGAGGCCATTATATGATCATCTGATGTAGAAGTCAATCACTGTTTGTTTTTTCAAGGGCGACTGCGCTGCGGCCAGAGTTGGAGTCTTCGAGCCCGCTGCCGGCGGGCATCATAATTCTGTTCGGGACGCGCAAAATGGCCGTTCGCCAAAGGAGGAGCCATGGCGGAAAACCCGAGCATAGTGTGCGCCGGAATCCTGAATACAAAGGGCGAGGAGATACGTTTTCTTGCCGAGCGGGTTCGTGCTGCGGGAGGACGACCGCTGATCATGGATCTCTCCCTCGGCGTGGAGTCGGAATGGGCCGACATCCCGCTCAGCGACAGCCTGAAGACGACCGGTGTCAAGAGGGAGGAGGTTTTCGCGCTTGACCGCACATCGGCAATAGAGGTCGTGGGAGCTGCAGCGGCCAGAAGGATTCTCGAGCTCCACGGCGAGGGTAAGGTCGACGGTATCATAGCCTGGTCCGGCGGCGTAGGAACGACCGTCGCTACGATCGTCATGAGAGCCCTTCCGATCGGAGTGCCGAAGGTCATGCTCTCGACGCTCGCCTCCGGTGACGTAAGCAATTGGGTCGGGAACAAGGACATCTATATGGTCAATCCCATCTCGGAGAAAGGTATCAATCGGGTAACCATGAGGATCGTGGAGAATGCGGCCGCCGCCATTGTCGCGATGGGGCGCGTGGACGATGTGAGTGCGGCAAAGGCGAAACCCCTTGTCGCACTCACCGCCTACGGCACCACGACGCCCACGGTTGCTCGTTGTCAGAAGCACATGGAGGAGAAGGGCTGGGACACCATCGTGATCCATCAGGTCGGCACCGGAGCAACGATGGAGGACCTCATCCGCTCCCGCCACATAGACGCGGTCTTCGACATCACGACCGGGGAGCTCAGCAATACGATGCTCGGCAGCATCTACGGCATGCCCAAAATGTGGACGGGGCGCCGTCTCACCGCCGCGAGCGAGCTGGGAATCCCACAGATCGTCTGTCCCGGTGGCCTCGAGCAGGTGGCATTCAGCCCACCGGACAAGGTCCCCGAAGAGATACTCGCAGGCTACCGGTCGGGGGAGCGACTCTCGTATGAGAACTCCGGCAAGCCGTTCCTTCACAATGCGGCGGTCTGTATCATTACCCCTACCGAGGAAGAGGAGAAAAGGCTCGCACGGGAGATGGTCGAGAAGCTCAACGCCACGAGCGGACCGACGATGCTCGTCGTTCCCATGAGGGGGTGGTCGGCCTACGATCAGCCGGCTCGGGTAGCAACGACCGAACGAGGTTGGTCGCATGAGAAGGGCGACGCACCGTGCTGGCTTCCCGATCCCACGAACCCGGATTGGTCCAAACGCGCGTCGATCATGTGTGATATCTTCGACTCCGGGCTCAACCGAAACAACCCGAAGCTCGACTACCTGAAAGTCGATCTGCATATCCTCGACGAAGGCTTCGCGGCGCTCTTGAACCGTTTCATGGACGACATGCTCGCCGGGACCTGGAAGAAGGGAATGTACCGCGAGCTTCCGGCCGTGATCGCCTGAGGGCTTCCGCTGATCGCCGCTCGGGGTCGGGGGACGGCTCATGGACAAGTCGTTTCTCCATTTGGTAGAAAGAGGGGAGGAGGCAACAGATGGCATTCAAAGCCGGAGTAATCGGAAAAGGGTTTATCGGTCCGGTACACGCGGAAGCGTTGGCGCGAATCGGCAATGTCGAGGTCGTTGCGCTGGCCGGGAGTGACGAAAACGCGACCCGGGAGAAGGCAAAGGCTCTCGGCATCAAGACGGGCTACGGTGACTGGCGTAGACTCGTCCACGACGACGAGGTCGAGATTGTCCACATCTGCTCCCCGAACAGCCTCCACTACGAGATGGCGAAGGAAGCGCTGGAGGCCGGAAAGCACGTGGTGTGCGAGAAGCCCCTCACCGTCTCGATCGAGCAGGCCGAAGAGCTCGTTGAGCTCGCCGATAAGATGAGACGGGTCAACACGGTCCATTTCAACGTCCGCTACTATCCGTTGATGCAGCACCTGCGCGAGATGGTCGCCAAGGGCGAGCTTGGGAAGATCTTCGCAATTCACGGTTCCTACCTGCAGGACTGGCTCTTCTTTCCGACCGACTACAGCTGGCGTCTGGAGCAAAGTCAGTCCGGTAAATCCCGAGCGGTGGCCGACATCGGCTCCCATTGGCTCGACTTGGTGGAGTTCGTATCCGGTTTGAAGATCAATGAAGTTCTCGCCGATTTCGAGACCTTTCACAAGGTGAGAAAGAAACCGTTGAAACCGATAGAGACTTTCGCCGGCAAGATGCTCTCTCCCGAAGACTATGAGGATGTGCCGATTGATACAGAGGACTACGCGTCGGTTCTCCTTCGCTTCGAAGGAGGCGCCCATGGCGTCATGACGGTAAGCCAGGTGGCTGCCGGAAGGAAAAACCGCCTGTCGTTCGAGATCGAAGGCTCAAGGCGGTCGGCCGCCTGGGATTCGGAGCTTCCAAATCAGATGTGGATCGGACGCCGAGACGGCAACAACGAGATCGTCATGAAGGATCCTTCACTTCTCGAATCGGCAGCACTCAGGACGGCGGACTACCCAGGTGGACACAACGAGGGGTTCCCGGACACCTTCAAACAGATGTTCAAGGACGTCTACGGTTACCTTGCAAAAGGAGACTTCGCCGCGAAGCCGCCCTTTCCGACCTTCCGCGACGGGCTCCGCGAGCTTCGCCTCGGCGAGCGAATCGTCGAGAGCAGCAAGTCGGGGATATGGACAAAGGTCGAACAAAACCACACAGAAGGGAGACAAAGATGAAACTGGGATTCGTCAGTGCAATTCTCGAAGACCTCAGCTTCGAGGAAGTCATCGATTTCGCCTCCGAAAACGGGTTCGGGTGCGTCGAGCTCGCCTGCTGGCCAAAGGGTAAGGCCGAGCGGCGCTATGGGGGCGTGACACACATCGACATCGACACCCTCGATGACGAGAAGCTGGGCTACATCAAAGGCTACCTCACGAGGAAGAATGTGGTACCCTCGGCGCTCGGCTACTATCCGAACCCCCTCGACGGCGACAAGGAGCGTTCGGATTTCTTCGTCGGGCACATATTGAAGGTCATCGACGCCGCTGCGCGGCTCGGCCTCGAGAACATGAACACCTTCATCGGACGCGACCACACGAAGAACCTGGAATACAACCTCGACCGCTTCAAGGAGGTCTGGCCCTCTATTGTCAAGCACGCAGAGTCGAAAAAGATTAAGATCGGCATCGAGAACTGCCCGATGTACTTCACCGACGACGAGTGGCCGAGCGGCAAGAACATGGCGATATCCCCGTCGGTGTGGCGTCAGATGTTCGAGATCATCCCCTCCGATCACTTCGGGCTCAACTACGACCCCTCCCACATGATCTGGCAGCAGATGGACTACATTGCCCCGATCTACGAGTTCAAGGAACGTATCTTTCACGTCCACCTGAAGGATGCGAAGCTCCTCCCTGACAAGCTCAATGACGTCGGGATTCTCGCGACTCCGAACGAATATCATGCACCTAAGCTTCCCGGGCTCGGCGATGTCGACTGGGGCCGTGTCTTCTCCGCCCTCACCGATATCGGCTACACGAAGTCGATAGTCATCGAGGCGGAGGACCGCGCATACGAGGACAGCCTCGAATCGATAAAGCGAGCGCTTCGACAGAGCCGAGACTACGTCAGACAGTTCGTGGTTCCCGAGTAGATGAAGATCGACGTAACGAAGATCTTCGACCTCTCGGGAAAGAGGGCCGCCATTACCGGGGGCGGAGGAGAGCTCTGCGGGACGATGGCGGAGGCCCTTGCTCGTCTGGGCGTCAAGGTCGCCATCCTCGATATCGACGCGAGGGCTGCTCGGCTGCGTCAGGACGCGATAGCGGCCGCCGGGGGAAAGGCGAAGGCGATTCCGTGCAACGTTCTCGACGAGGAGGACCTCACTCGATGCTACTCTCAGATCTGCGAGCTATGGGGCGGGATCGATTTTCTCATCAACGGCGCAGGCGGCAACAACCCGCAGGGTAGCACCGACCGTGAATTCCTCGAGCTCGAAGACCTCACCCGAGAAGACATCCAGAGCTTCTTCAATCTGCCCTTCGAAGGTTTCAAGAATACCTTCGAGCTCAACTTCTTCGGCACCTACCTTCCGTCAAAGATCCTCACTCGCGGGATGGCCGAGCGGCGCTCCGGCTCGATCGTGAACGTCTCGTCGATGAGCGCCTTCTCGCCCCTCACCAAGGTCGGCGCATATTCCGCTGCCAAGGCGGCGGTGGCCAACTTCACGAAGTGGATGGCCGTTCACTTCTCGCACGTGGGGGTGCGCGTCAACGCGATTGCTCCCGGCTTCTTCATGACGGAGCAACTGCGGTTCCTCCACATCGACGAGAAGACCGGGGAGTACACCCCGAGGGCGAAGAAGGTCGTAGCGCATACCCCCATGGGACGATACGGCGAGCCGGAGGAGCTCCTGGGAACGGTCATCTGGCTCCTTTCCGAAGGGTCCACGTTCGTAACGGGGAACGTCGTCCCGATCGACGGCGGCTATTCATCCTTCACGGTGTAGAGGGGGCGGCTGATGGCGGAGATGCTCCTCGCAGAACAGGTCGCGATCGTGACCGGAGCGAGCTCGGGAATCGGGAAAGCGGTGGCGATCGAGCTCGGGAGGGCCGGTGCCGCGGTCGTGGTGAACTACCATTCCAACCCGAGCTCGGCCGAAGAGGTAGCGCAAGATATCGATGCCGCCGGCGGACGGGCCATCCCATTCGGTGCCGACGTTCGCAGCGAGGAGGCGGTTCGAGCGATGTTCCGCGCCGCCGTCGAGAGGTTCGGGACCGTGGACATTCTGGTCAACAACTCAGGGATCCAGATCGACGAACCGTTCCACACCACGAGCGTCGAGCAGTGGGATGCGGTCGTCGACACTCACCTCAAGGGTCACTTCCTCTGCACCCGCGAGGCCGTGCGCGAGTTTCTTCGCAGGGGGATGCGACCGGTCTCGAAGGCGCTCGGCAAGGTGATCTGCATGAGCTCGGTGCACGACGTCATTCCCTGGTCGATGCGCGTCAGCTACGCGTCCGCCAAGGGCGGTATCATCATGTTCATGAAGAGTGTCGCACAGGAGTACGCCGAGAGACGCATTCGGGTCAACGCAATCAGCCCGGGGGCCATCCGCACGCCGTTGAACCGCCCGGCCTGGGAAACTCCCGAGGCGGAGCGAGAGCTCATGAAGCTCATTCCCGTCAAACGGATCGGCGAACCCGAGGAGGTGGGCAAAGCTGCAGTCTGGCTTGCCTCCGATGACAGCGACTACGTTACCGGGACGACTATCTACATCGACGGCGGCATGACGCTCTATCCCGGCTTCGAGTCCGGCGGATAGCCGATCCGACCCCCTGCTGCCTCGTTTCGATGAGATTTCGCTTGACACCAGCCGTTTACCGGTCTATAATTTATTCTTGTCGTGAATTAATAAATCGAATTCATCCGATAACTGTATATTATGCAAATAGATATTCGCTCCATATGGAGAATTAATTGATCGCGAGGGTCGCTCATCCGTTTGTTCCTCGGCTCAGTCAGACGGCTGACCTGAAGTCCAACAACAGGGCGCTCGTGATGTATACGCTCCTCACCCACCCCCACATATCCAGAAATGAAATTACGCGGCTCACGATGCTCGCCCCGTCGACCGTCTCGAACATCACGGGCGATCTTATCGATCGGGGGCTCGTGAAACGAGTCGGGAATATCGGTCAGAGCGGGGCCGGCCGAAAATCGGACATTCTCGCCCGCAATCCGCACGCACGGAGCGTCGCTGCGGTCCACATCACCCCCGAGCGCTGCACAGTGGGTATCGTCGACCTCGGATACGAGGCGACACACAGCCGAGATCTCATTTTCGAGGAGGGGTTCGCTGAATCGGATACCCCCGCAGTCCTCGACGAGCTCGATCGGCTCATAGAGACCGAAGGTGCGGGCCCCAAGCTGGCCGGCGTCGGCCTGGCGCTGCCGAACCATCCGTACCACGTCCACGCAATCGAGAAGGAGTTCCGCGAACGCTATGCACCACTGCCGTTGTTTCGAATCAACAACACCGAGGCGATGGCCGTCTACGAGTACTACCTCCGCCTCGGACGCGAGTATCACACAATTGCCTACGTCTACGTCGGCACGGGTATCGGGTCGGGCTTCGTCATCAACGGAGATCTCTACCGCGGGGTCAACGGCAACGCATGCGATCTCGGACACATGTACATGACCGATCGCCCGCTCATCTGCAGGTGCGGCCGCGAGGGGTGCGTCGAGACGGTTGCCTCCGAGCGTGCCGTCTCCGAGCGGTTGAAGGAACGGTTCGGGCTAGCCCAGGCTCCCATTCGTGAAGGGCTGATCGATTTCATCTCTGAACGTCTTGCCGCAAACGACACCTACTGTGCGGGCCTCGTTGCAGAGGCGGCGGGCTACCTCGGAAAGGCGATCTTCAATCTCGTCGCAATCACCGATCCACAGGTGGTGATCGTAGCAGGCAGGTTCAACGCATTGAACCCACTCTATTCGAGCCTGGTCGAGGAAGCCTATATGTCGCGGGCACGGCGAATCCCGAAGAGCATCGTGCCGCTAGAGTTCGCACCGCCGCAGGCCAACGCCGGGCTGATCGGCGCGGCCATGTTTTCCTATATTTCGCTGTTCTGCAGTGTCATCCAAGAGACCGCGTTTGCGGTCGAATAGAAAACTCATTGGAGAGGGAGGTACACTCAATGAAAGGACGCACCATTCTTTTGGGTCTCGCAGCCATGGTTCTCGCCGCGGGCTTCACGTTCGCGAGCGGAAGCTCGGAGAGCCAAAAGAGCGTTTCCATTCAGTTCGCGATTTCTCCTCGCGAGGTCGGAAAGGTCATACCTGACTTCATCAATGGATTCGAGCAGACGAATCCGGGAATCAAGGTCGACTGGCTCCAGGTTCCCGGTGTCCCGAACGAGCAGCACACGATGTACGTAACCGACCTTGCATCGCAATCAGACAAGCCTGACGTCATCGCGGTCGATGTAATCTGGCCTGGCGAGTTTATCGCAAACGGTTGGGCGGCCCCGCTGAACGACTACTTCACAACGGCCGACGTTTCCAAGTACCTGCCGGGGATGATGAACTCGGTATCGGTCGACGGTAAGATCTACGGCATACCGCTCTACACGAATGCCATTCACCTGTTCTACCGCAAGGACCTGCTCGACAAGTATGGGTTGGCGGTGCCGAAGACCTGGGAGGAGCTGCAGTCTGAGGCGAAGACAATCGTTGCCAAGGAGGGCAATCCCGACCTCGTAGGCTACATCAGCATGTGGGCACAGATCGAGGGTTTGTTCATGAACTACCTGCAGTTCATGTGGGGTGCAGGCGGACAGTTCTTCGATTCCGGCGGCAAGGTTACCGTTAACACGCCGGCGGCGCGAAAGGCGCTCACCACGATGGTCAACATGATCAAGGACAAGACTGCGCCGCAGAGCATCACCACCTACAAACCGAACGACGCGATGGCGCTTTTCCGCCAGGGCAGAGCGGTGTTCATGGTCGTGCAGGACTTCGTGTGGCCGATGCTGAACGCCTCTGATTCACCGGTGGCAGGCAAGGTCGGAATGACTCGAGTTCCCTACTTCGCCGGTAACTCGAGCGCGAATACCGTCTGCATGGGCGGCTGGATTCTCATCGTAAACCCGTACTCCAAGAACAAGGCCGCAGCAGCCAAGTTCATCAAGTACATTACCACCGAACAGGCGGGTCTCAAGATGGCCGTCGACACCGGAAGCATGCCTGCCCTGAACGGCATGCAGAACAACCAGACCCTGCTCGAGCAGTATCCGATCGCGAAACAGCTCTACGCCGACTTCGCCGTAGGCGACGTTCGCCCGTCGGCGCGAGCAGGCGCGAAATACCCGGAGCTGTCGCACGAGATGCAGCTCGAGATCCACTCAGCGCTGGTCGGTGAGAAGAGCCCCGAAAAGGCCCTTGCCGATGCCCAGGCGAATATCGCAAAGCTCTTGGGTCAGTAGATAAGCACCCGCGTGTTCCGTTCGCCCCTCCATACTTTGGCGGGGCGGACGGTTTCGGGTTCTCCACCAAATCCGCGTTAGGGAGCCTGTATGTCTCGAACAAGACTGAGCGAACCGGCCTACGGCATTCTCCTCGTCCTGCCGATGTTCGTCATCGTCGTCGGCATCTTGTTTCTGCCGACCGCATACACGATCGGTTTGAGCCTTTCGAATTTCTCTTTTATCAAGGGAGCCGCGCGCAGCTTCGTAGGCCTCGCCAACTATTTCGCGATGTTTGCCGACGAGGAGTTCCGGTCGTCGCTCATCAACTCAGTCTTCTTTACGGGTGTCACGGTGGTCCTCGAGCTCCTCTTCGGCCTCGTTTTGGCTGTCATTCTGAACCGCAAGTTCGTGATGCCCGGACTTCTGCGTGCCACAGTGCTCTTCCCGTGGGCACTCCCCACGGCGCTCAACGCCATCATCTGGCGATGGCTTTTCAACCCGGATTTCGGGCTGTTCAACAGCATCCTGGTTACCCTTGGATTCTCGGCAACCAAGATCAACTGGCTCGGAGAGATTCCCTTGAGCATGTTCAGCATGATGACGGTGGCCATCTGGAAGACGAGCTCGTTCATGGCGCTCATCCTCCTGACCGGGTTACAGACGATACCTGCCGACCTTTATGAAGCTGCGGAGATCGACGGCGCGGGGTTCTGGTACCGGCTGCGTCGCATCACGCTGCCGCTGCTCACCCCTTCGATCCTGCTTGCCCTCCTGTTTCGATCGATGGACGCGTTCCGAGCCTTTGAGCTCCCGTTCGCCCTCACACAGGGGGGGCCTGCGGGCTCGACGCAGACTCTGAGCCTCTTCGGCTACCGTCAGTTCTTCCAGTTTTTGAAGTTCGATACCGGATCGGCCGTGTCCGTGATCCAGTTCATTCTTATCATGGCCCTTGGCGCACTCTACCTGCGGGTGTTTCGAACGGAGGCAGACTAATGACCGACCTGACTACGTCACGGACACTCAAGGGAACCGGCTGGACAGTCCTGAAGTACCTCTTCGTTCTTTTTCTCGTGGTTTTGTTTTTCTTCCCAATCGCGTGGATCTTCCTCACTTCCATCAAGACAACCGGCGACATCTACGCGTGGCCGCCGACCTATCTCCCGCATCATCCCACCCTCAAGAACTACGAGGCGGTCCTGTTCGGCTCGAAGCTCGGACGCTACATCCTCAACTCGATAATCGTGTCGTCGCTCTCCACAATCTCCGTGCTGTTCTTCTCGTCGTTGGCCGGATACAGTATAGCCCGAATCCATTTCAGGGGCAGAGGCTTCCTCTTGATCTTCTTCCTTGCAATGTCGATGTTCCCACAGCTTTCGATCGTGCCGTCGCTCTTCATCTGGTTCCGGAAGCTCGGGCTCATCAACAACTACCTGGGGATCGTCATCGCCTATACGGGGCTCTTCTCGCCGATATCGTTGTGGATTCTTTCCACCTACTTTCGCACGATACCCTTGGAGATCGAGGAGTCGGCCAAGCTCGATGGGTGCGGCCGCCTGAGGACGCTCTGGCGCATCATGCTCCCGTTGTCGATACCGGGCGTAATAGCAGCTTCGCTCATCGTCTTCATCCAGACCTGGAACGAGTTCTTCCTTGCGCTCGTCTTGCTCTCGCAGAATCTGCTCCGCACGGCCACGGTCGGAATAGCACTCTACCCCGGGCAGTACTCCTTCCCGTGGGAGCTCATCACCACGGCGACCTTTCTCGCCATCATTCCAATTTTTGCACTGAGCGCGATCTTTCAAAAACAAATCATCGGCGGCTTGACAGCGGGAGCAGTCAAGTAGAGGCCGATCTCATTAGGAGGAGAAGAGTATCGCATGAGCACCATCACTGACCTCAACGCCCGCCTGACCGCGCTCGCCCGCGCCCTCGTGGATCAAGAGAGGGCCACGACAATCATGCCGCCAAACGAGAACCGGGAGGGCTTCTGGTTCGGAGCCGGCAATCTCACCGTCGACGCCGACGGCACGATGTACCTGGTTGGTCGCTACCGAAACTTCGGGGACTCGCGAACGGGACTGAACGCGGGCGAGCGCGGACTCGAGCTGGCAGTCTTTCGCTCCGACGATGGGGCAAAGTCGTTCACGAAGATGCTCTCGTTTTCGAAAGCAGACCTCAACGTCGAGGGATTGGAAGTCGTCTCGATTGAGGGTGCGAAACTCCACTTCACCGGAAAGGGCGTGGAGCTCTTCGTCTCGACCGAGAAAGCCGGGATAGGCTACCCTTCCGAGTATCGCTCCTTTCACAAGCCGGGAACAGGCGTATGGACGATCGACCGCCTCGAGGCTCCGAGCGTCGGCGAGCTCGCCAAGAAGAGGCCGAAGGTACTGATTGCCGAACGCGACCCCCGCTGGCTCCACGTCAAGGATCCGGTCGTCTACGATGCGCGAAACGGCGATACGGTGCTCTATTTCTGTACCCATCCCTTCAACTGGTCGAGCGCAAACACCGGTTTAGCGATGCGCCCGCGAGGGAGGGATGAGTTCGGACCGCCCGATTTCTCATCCTTCCCCCGCGGGTTTACTTGGGACGTGGCAGCTTCCCGAATTACCGGCGTCTGCCGTGTCCCACAGGTGGGAGGGGTGGCTTCGATGGAGGGGCTCGATCTCGTGTTCTACGACGGTGCCGAGTCGATGCGACCTTACGAAGAGCATTCGAAGGCGGTCAAGCGCCCGCGCGGATATTCCTGCGAGGAGATCGGCGGTGCCGGCTACCTGATCGAACCGAAGTTTGACGCAATTGAACGTCTATCGATCGATCTACCGTTGTTCCTCAGCCCGAACGGCACCGGGTGCAGCCGCTATGTGGACGTCTTCGAATCGCGGAAAGCCTTCTTCGTGACCTGGCAGCAATCCCAGGCTGACCGCTCCCAGCCCCTGGTCCTCAATGTTTTGAGCAAAGAGGAGGCCGAGTCGATCCTCTCCGATTAGTGACGCCTATCGGTTGGCATCAATCGCCAGACTTGCTACGATCGCCGCCAGGAGCGAAGGTTGAATACCATTTTCATTCTCTTGGATTCCCTCAATCGACATCTTCTGTCGAGCTATGCAAGAAGCGAGGTAATCACTCCGAATATCGAGCGTCTGGCCAAACGCGGAATCGTCTTCGACAACCACTATTCGGGCTCGCTGCCCTGTATGCCGGCGCGGCGGGAGATGATGACCGGCCGGTACAACTTCCTCGAGGCGCCTTGGGGTCCGATACAGCCCTGGGACAACTGTCTGCCGACGATTCTCCGAGAGCGAGCGGGCACCTACAGCCACCTCATCACCGACGACTATCACTACTTTCATTCCGGCGGCGAGGGCTTCCATACCCTTTTCGACAGCTATGAGCTCGAACGGGGTCAAGAGGGCGACACCTGGCGACCGCTCGTCGAGCCGCTCGCGGGCCCCCTCCGGCCCGCCGACAAGAGGGCGCATGCACGGTTCTATGCCGCAAATCGGGCCTTCATGGATCCGGAGGCCGACGAATCCTATCCGACCCCTCGCTGCTTCATGCGCGCAATCGATTTCGTCGAGCACAATCACTCGAGCGACAACTGGCATCTTCAACTTGAGCTCTTCGATCCTCACGAGCCCTTCGATTGTCCGACGAGATATCGCGATCTCTACGGCGATGTCTGGGGTGGTGAGCTCTACACCTGGCCGGAGTATCTACCGCTCGAAACCGATAGAGACGACCCGGAGTCCATCGCGCACATTCAAAAATGCTACGCGGCGACGCTCACGATGGCCGACACCTGGCTGGGGAGGTTGCTGGACAAGCTCGATGAGTACGATCTGTGGAAGGGCACCACCATCGTTCTGACAACCGACCACGGGTACCTGCTCGGCGAGCATGGCTACTGGGCGAAGAACTTCATGTTCGACTATCGCGAGGTGGTCCACATTCCACTCATCATCTGCGCCCCCTCATCGATCGCTCCCGCCGGCCGGGAGTCCGCCATCACGACGACAATCGATCTCGCGCCCACGTTTCTCGAGCTCCACGGTGTACCTGCGCTTCACTCCATGCAGGGTAGGTCGATTACCTCCCTTATGAAGGCTCCCGGGGAGAACGACCTCCACGCTCTTCACGACGCAGTCCTGTACGGCTATTTCGGCAAGGATATCGGGCTCTTCGACGGTAGGTACACCTACTGTCGCCAGCCGCTTCCGGGGAGCGTCACTCATCACCACACCGCGATGCCGCGCCTCTTCAAAGGCTTCGTCGATCGCGCCGCCCTCGCCGCCGCCGAGATTGGAACCTTTTTGTCGGATTGCGATGGGATCCCACACTACCGGATACCCGTCCCATCTCACCGCCACCACAACGCGCCGGATTTCAATCCGATCTACGACATCACGATGGATCCAGGGCAGGAGCGGCCGCTGCGCGACACCGCAGTCGAAGAGATGCTTGCCGACAAAATGCGATCGGTGCTGGAGCGCTACGACGCACCGGGGTGTCAGTTCATTCGTACCGGATTGAGGCCACAGGGCGGCCGGTAGTCGCCCTCCGCGAACGCGGCGCCGAAAGCCTCAGCTTTCGCGCCGTGCAAGCTCATCGAGAAACCAGCCGAAGTCGTGCTCGACGGCGACCTCGAGATCTCGAAGGGTTCGTCCCATCCGGACGGTGTTGATCGCCGGGGGTAGATGCGATTCGTATTTCTGGATCAGGGATCGGTGCTGCGGCCAGTACTTCGAAAGCACCTCGACCCGCCTTCCCTGCATGTAGGCCCATTCGTCGGCTGGAGTAAACGGAAGAGGCGTCTGCGCGTCGTAGATTCCGAAGTCGATCGTGTCGTTCTCGACTGCTGCGAGGGTTATGCGCACCGCCTCCTCGGTTTGAATCATGTTGCCGTGCATGATGGTACCGAGCATTCCGAACCCCGTTTCGAGAAAATCCTCTGATCCGAAGGTTCCGTAGCGGATTCCAATGACTCGTAGCCCGTGCTCGCGGTTGAAGAACTGGCAGAGCTCCTCGCCCACGACCTTCGAAAGGCTGTAGATGCCGTATATTCGCCACGTTCCGCGCCCGTAACCAGAATCTTCCCGTCTTGCTCCTTTAGTCTCTGTTGTTGCCTTCTCCGAACGTGGTCGGAGCTCCAATTCCCGATCCCGAGTATAAGAGCCTCTTTCGGCTTTCGCAACTTCGGCCTGAGCCGAAATTCTCGGAGCGGACACGCCTTGTGCTGTTGGCGGAGAAAGGGCATGATCAACGCCGGAACAGGAATGAAAATCTTCTTGAATCGACGACGTCCTCCCGTCGAACGCTCGGCGGAGGGGCTGGTATTCTCCGTTCTCGCGGCGATCAGCATTTCCCACCTGCTGAACGACACGATTCAGTCGCTCATTCCGGCAACCTACCCCCTGCTGAAGAGCTCCCTCGCCTTGAGCTATGCCCAGATCGGGTTGGTCACGCTGACCTTCCAACTTGCTGCGTCGCTCTTCCAGCCGTTAGTCGGCGCGTTCACCGACAGGCGACGCCAACCCTTCTCGCTCGCGATTGGAATGACGGTATCCCTCTCAGGGCTCATCTTGCTGTCGGCCGCCGGCAGCTTTGGGGCAGTGCTCCTTGCCGTCGCGCTTGTCGGAACCGGCTCCTCGGTGTTCCACCCTGAGTCGGCTCGAGTCGCTTATCTCGCGGCGGGCAATCGGCGAGGACTTGCTCAATCGCTCTTTCAAGTAGGGGGCAATGTCGGCAGCTCGCTCGGACCACTTCTCGCGGCACTCATCATCGCCCCCTACGGCAGGCATCAAATAATGTGGTTCTCGCTCGCCGCACTGACCGCAATTGCCGTGCTCAGCGCCGTGGGAACCTGGTACAAGAGAAACCTCCATCACATCGCTCCCAAGCTTGGACGGCGCGACGCGCCTGAAGCGGGGCTCGAGCCGCGAAAGATCCGTTGGACAGTCGTGGTGCTGCTGGTATTGATCTTCTCGAAGTTCTTCTACCTGGCAAGCATGACAAGCTATTACATCTTCTACCTTATCACCAAGTTCGGCATCTCGGTGGCGGACGCGCAGGTGCACCTCTTTGTATTCCTCTTGTCGGTGGCCATCGGAACCCTTGTCGGTGGCCCGCTCGGAGATCGATTTGGGAGAAAATACGTCATATGGATCTCCATCCTGGGAGTCGCACCGTTTACTCTGGCTCTTCCCCACGCCGGCCTCGTGATGACGACCGTGCTCTCCATTTTGATAGGTGTGGTTCTCGCTTCAGCGTTCCCGGCGATACTCGTCTATGCCCAAGAGCTTCTTCCCGGAAAGCTCGGTACGATATCGGGGCTCTTCTACGGGTTTGCATTCGGAATGGGTGGAATCGGCTCGGCCATCCTCGGTGTGCTCGCAGACCGCACGAGCATCTTCTTTGTGTATAGCCTCTGTGCCTTCCTTCCGTTGATCGGCGTCGTTGCCGCCTTCCTTCCGAACCTCCAATTTCAAGGAATCGGCGGGACGGATTCCCGCCGTGCGTAGTCACCAACCGTTGCACCGCGCAGATGCGCTACTTTCTCACCTTCTTTAGACGGCTCGCGAGCGAGGGGTCGGAATGGACTGCTTGAATGATCGCATCGAATCGGGAAACAGTGAAACCGTCTTTCTTGACGATCGCCACCATTCTTTTCTGGGCCTGTCGCTCCATGCCGACGACCTTGGTCATGAGCTGGTGATACTGTCTCTTCTGGGCCGGGGTCAGGTTCGTGGGAAGCTTTTTGGTCCTACGCTCCGATCGGTAAATGTTCAGGAATTGCTTCTGACCAAGAGCGGAGGAGGTCACGGCCTGCTGAAATCCCTTCTGAAATCCGACCTGGACAACGTGTACGTCGTTGAGCGTTGACGCGAATCTCTTCAGCTCGGCATCGCCGACCTTCAGGTGCTTCGCGCTCTTCAGCGATTTCCCGGACGGGGAATTGCCGCCAGTCTGTGCGACTGCAAGGCCGGAGACGAGCATGAGAGCGAGCCCCGCGAGGACGACCCGGCGGAACAGCGAACGTTTCATCATTGTTGGCTCCTTTGAGACGAGGGTTGTCGTACAACACTTTGCGGAAACAGAGCCTTGGCTTAAATCTACCGAACGTGCGGACGAATTGTGACCGTGACGAACGGCAGGAAAGGATGGTAACCCAAGCGCAATACTTTTCCCCACCGTAGGGATCGCGGACGGACCTGTCAAGGGGGATCGCCTCGTTGCGACGGCGTTCACCCTTCACTTGTCCTTCAATCCCGAAGGCCGGTGAATCGACAGTCTCCTCTCGCCATTGACCTCTCGGAGCACTGACGATAGCATCCGGAGGGAGTCGGAACATGCTGCTTCAAATCGCCCTCGATTTCGTCTCGCTCGAAGAGGCGCTTCGCCTGATCGAACGGACATCACGATACGCCGATATCTTCGAGGTCGGCACACCTCTCCTCCTGCGCGAAGGCAGGAATGCAGTGTCCACCATCCACGAAGCCTTCCCGGAGGTCCATCTGCTCGCCGACGCAAAGATCGTCGACGGCGGCTACGGGGAAGCCAAGATGCTCTTCGATGCGGGAGCCGAAATCGTCACGGTGCTCGCGGTCGCCTCGCCACAGACGCTGCGTCTCGTAAAGAGGGCTGCCCGCGAGCACGGCGGCAGGGTAGCGGCCGATCTCATCGCATCCAGCGATCCCGTCGCGACTGTAGACGTGCTGGCGGCGGCCGATATCGATGTTGTATGCGTCCACCGCGCCGCCGACAGCGGTACCTGGAAGGTGGAGAACTCGCAGATGCTCGAGCAGATTTCCTCCCAGGGTCGGTCGATGGAGATTATGGTTGCGGGCGGTATCGGGATAGAGACGATTCCATCCATCCTTGCGCTTCGTCCCGATATCGTCGTCGTCGGGGGAAGCATCGTGGAAGCCGCCGATCCATCGGAGGCGGCGCGCCGGATTCGAGCAGCACTCGAGGAGACCGCTGACCCGCCGGCCTGAGCCGGTGCCTGCTGAGGAAGAGGAATAGTTCGAAGCGAGAAGGAGAGGTGATGTCCGATTTTCATCAATTACGAGAGATTGCCGTCGACGAGCTCGAACAGGTCCTCAGGCTCGTCGACGAGAAGGCCGCGGAATCGCTTGCCGAAGAAATCCTGCACGCGAAGCGAATCTTCGTCGTCGGGGCGGGACGCTCGGGTTTAACCGTTCGAGGGTACGCTATGCGGCTGGCCCATCTCGGGTTCACCGTGCACGTCGTGGGTGACGTCACGTCTCCGCCGATCAAGCCGGAGGATCTCCTGATTGCAGTCTCCGGTTCGGGGGCCACCCGCGGTATCCTGCAGGTCGCCGAAACAGCGCGATCGATCGGGGCGCGGATCGCCTGCATAACGACCGACGCGGGCTCTCCGCTGGCCCAAATGTCCGTTTGTTCTGTCGTGCTCCCCGCCTCCACCCCGAAGGCGAAGGGAGTCCGGGACTCGGACGTGATTCGCTCCAAACAGCCGCTTGCCGGCCTCTTCGAGCAGAGCAGCTGGCTGTTCGGCGACATCCATGTCGCACTCCTTCGCGACCGGCTTGGAGAGACCAACGAATCGATGATGGCGCGCCACGCGAACCTGGAATAGCGCACGCTCACGGTCCCAGCACACGAATAGGCTCCGTGACCCCGAGTAGACGCACCGGCATTCCCAAGCGACACGCCTCGTCCGTCACAACGGGCGGCTCGAGTCGCCCGGGGTCAGGTAAGCCGCTTGCCCAAGAGGGTCTGAATGGAGACCGAGACGACGATGATGAAACCGTAGATGGCGCTCGTCCAGAACCCGGTGAGGCCGGCGGCGACGATTCCCGCATTTATCGCTCCAATGATGAAAGAGGCGACAAATGTGCCGAAGATCGTTCCGGTACCACCGAAGACCGAGGTGCCTCCCAAGAACACCGAAGCCAGGGTATTTAAGAGATAGCCCTCACCAAGCGTGGGCCAGAAGAAGAGCACCGCCGCACTTACGACGAAACCGGAGAAGGCCGCAAGAAGGCCGGTGACCATGAAGGTCAGCGTCTTCGTCCGTCCGACGGCCACTCCCATGAGACGGGCGCTCTCGATGTTGTCCCCGGTGAGGTAGATGTTCGCACCGAATCGGTGACGGTTCAGGAAGAACCAGATAATTGCAGCGACGACGATCGTCCACACGAACTGCATGGGAATGACTCCGCCTATCTTCCCCACCAGCACATTCACGAGCCCGGTGTTCTCGATCTTCGTCATGTCCAATCCCTGACCGTTCGTGATGATCAGGACCACACCGCGCCAGAGAAACTGGGTGCCGATCGTTGCAACGAGAGAGGGCATTCCGATCTTCACGACGAGGACACCGTTGAGGTAGCCGGCAGCAAGCCCAAAGATTAGGCAGGTAATGAAGCCGAGCCACATGCTGCCGGTCGCGAGATACACTATGTCGAATCCAGCCATCCCGAATGCCATGACCGAAGGGAAGGAGAGGTCGATCTCGCCGGTAATAACGACAAGGGTGACCGGTATTGCCATCAGCGCAAAGTAGGGGGTGGTGGTCATGAAGGAGATGTAGATGTCCTTGGCGAGAAAGGTTCTCGGCGAACCAATGAGAAAGAGCAGCCAAACCACAAGCGCCACCGCGACAATGGCCAACTGCACCGAGTAGCGTCGGGCCCACTTCAAAACCGAGCCGATCGTGACTGTCTGCGACCGCGGCCGCCCTTCATCCGCCGTGCTCATTTCTCACTCCTTTTCTTCATATCGAGGTCGCCGGTCTCGGCAACATGGTGGAGCCGCTCGATGAGCTCCTCGAGCGTGAGCTCATTCTTCATGAACTGCCCGGCGACCGTACCGCGGTCGAGCACCACTATCCTGTCGGCGACCGGATAGACGTGGAAGATGTTGTGATCGATGAAGATCGCAGACTTCCCGGCACGCTTGATGCTGTCGACGAAATCGAGGCACTTCTTGGTTTCGGACAGAGAGAGCCCCATCGTCGGCTCGTCGAGGATGACGAGCTCCGCCTTGAAGTAGAGCGCTCGCGTTATGGCGACCCCCTGCCGTTCTCCTCCGGAAAAGTTCCGCACGGTCGAGTCGGGCGTGATTGCGGAAGAGGTGAAACCCATCGCGCTGTGCATCAGTTTCAGGGTTTCGCTTCGCATCTCGGCAATCTTGAGCTTACCCCAGCGGTTTGCGAGCTCTCTCCCGAGGAAGATGTTCCGCCAGAGCGACTGTTTATCGGCAAGGGCACGTTCTTGATAGACGACCTCGATTCCAAGCTCCCGCGCCTTCGGCACTGTCAATCGATCAATCCTCTCGCCTCGCCAGTAGATCTCTCCCCCCGGATCGGGGTGGTGGTATCCGGTAATCAACTTGACCAGGGTCGATTTCCCCGCCCCGTTATCGCCGAGAAGCCCGACGATCTCGTTTTGGTGCACCTCGAAGTTGACGTTGTGGGTTGCCGCCACCTCACCAAAAGTTTTTGAGACATCCCGTAATTCAAGCAAATTGCCCATCACTCCGCTCCATATGCGCACGGCGCGGGAGGTCCCGCGCCGTGCAGGTATTCGTTACAATTTCGTCTGTCGAGTTTTCGCCAACGCACCCGCTAACGGATGTTCTTCGCCGCGAGCGGAGCGATGAAGTCGACGTTGCTCTTGTCAACGAAGCCGGCACCCGTGTTGATATGGAGCCCGGAAAATCCGTATTTCTTCGTCAAGCAGATTTGGAGGATCGGCAGATAGCCCTGAAGCCATTCCTGCTGGTCGATTACCAACTGTGTCCACCCGCCCTGGATTGCTGAGACTGTCGCCGGGGTCATGTCGAATCCGGCCATGATGATGTCCCCAGGTTTCTTGCCCGCTGCTTTAAGGTAGGTTTGCGCAGTTGCCGTCAATCCGCCGTGGTCGGTGATGACGAGCTTGACGTCAGGATGGGACGATACGTAACCGGCAAAGGTGGGAGCCCCGGCCGCCGGGTCCTTGTTCGTCGCTGCATCGATTTCGAGGTAGTCGACTTTCAGACCCGCCTCTTTGAGCCCGTCAATCGCGCCCTTCGTACGCTCGCCGCGGGTGGGTTGCGAGAGGAGCCCCCATACCATCGCTCGGTCACCCTTCTTCAAGTCGAACTGCTTGACCGCGCGAGTGGCAAGGTCATGACCGGCCTGGTAGAGCTCTGCACCGACGTATCCGAAACCCTTCGAAGCGTAAAGCGCTTCCGCCTTGGGAAGAGGGGTATTATCACTCGTGACAATGATTCCCTGGTCCTCCGCTTGCTTGATGAGCGAGTCGAACGAGCCGTCTCCCGGATGGCCCATGACGGCTATTCCATCGGGCTTCGTTGCCATTGCTTCCTGGAACTGCTGGATCATCTTCTGCGGGTCCCAGTCCGACCACACATAGTCGACCTTCACACCGAGGTCTTCCGCAGCTTGTTTCGCGCCGTTGTAGACGTGCACTGCGAACGCTCCGCCCTGCGGACCGCCCGGGAAGAACACGATACGAAGGCCCGAAGCCCAATGCGTCCCCGCTGCCGGCGCGGCGGGGGTTGAGCTCGCCGCAGGTTTCGCCTGCTGGGAGCAACCGACGATCAGGGTCACGACTGCAACCAAGACCACAAGGCCAACGGCCATTCTTCTTTTCATTCTTGCCTCCTGCTGATACTTGCACTTCCCTTCAACGAAGGGTTTGGTCTCCAATCACTGCTGCACGACTTCACTCCGCATCTGGCCCGAGTAGGTCGCAAGGTTGCTCCGGTCGACGAATACAACCCCGGTATCGATCACCTTCGGAATCGGTTTGCCGTCGATGGCGGCAAGCAGCTCTTCGACAGACAACCACCCCATCTTGTAGGTATTCTGCACGACGCAGAACGCAACCGATCCGTCCCGGATTCCGTCCAGGGTATCCTTCAAGTCATCGAACCCCGCGACCACGATTGTTCCGGTCCGACGTTGCTCCTTTATAACCGTAGCCGCCGAAGGAGCACCTTCGGCTGACACCGAAAAGATGCCGTGCAGATCCGGGTACTTCTTCAACAGCTCCTCGGTCTTGATGATTGACTCGGCAAAATCCCCGTGCTCATCTGCTACCGCCACGACGTCGATTCGCGGAGCAACCTTGGCGAGTGCCCGCTTGAACCCAGCGGTGCGCAGGTTCAGATTCGTCGCCTGCAGGCCACCCTGGAGAATGGCCAGCTTTCCTTCGTAGCCCATCGCCTTTGCCATCCGGATCCCCGCCTCATATCCCGCCTGCTCGTTGTTCGTCCCGATGTAGGTAAGAGCCTCCGACGAGGGAGCCGGGGCGTCGAAGGTGATGACCTTGATCCCGGCCTTCATAGCCTCGTGAATCACCTTGACCAATCCCCTGTCGTCATCTGCCGAGATCGCGATGCCGTTGACTCCTCTCGCGATCAGATCCTCGATGACCTTCACCTGGAGCGACACGTCGAACTTCGGTGGAGCGTCCATCTCCACCTGAACTCCGTACTTTTTCGCAGCCGCTTGAAACCCTCTATAGACCGGCTCGAAATAGGGATGAACCCCCTTGGGGACCATAACCAACGTCAGCTCACCGGGCTTGCCGTTCGCGTCCGTGGCATCGGACGAGCCGACGCCCGCTTTCCCGACGTTCGATGCGCCGGCTCCGGTAGAGCCCGCTCCGCCTACGGAGGAAGCTTCCTTCGCTCCGAATCCCGATGCCGCTTGGACGCCCAATGCGAGCACGGTTAGGACGGCGATATAGAAGATCGTGGATTTCGTCTGAGATCTCCTCCGGCCCATTCCGAATAGGCATAAGCAGGAATCGGGCCAATCGTTTGCCTTTTCGTGACTTCTGCAAAAGTTTGCTGTGCAACGAGTTAACAGAATCGTTCAATCCGCATGTCGACAATCCCAAGCGAACCGGAGGTGGAAATACCCAATTTGGGTAAATCTGGGTATTCTCGAGACCGCAAGCGGTGGTCTACTGGATCCCGTATTTCTTCATCTTGTTGTAAAGCGTCTTCCGGCTCATCCCGAGCTCTGCCGCCGCGAGCGAGCGGTTGAAGCTCGTCCGTCCGAGAACCTCCATGATCGCCTCCTTCTCTCTGCGCCAGAGCTCGGGAAGATTCGTGTCCGTGGGATTCTCGAGCAGAAAGTCCTGGGGCAGCAGCGGACGGTGTCCGTCGGAGAGAAGGACCGCCGACTCCACGGCGTTCTTGAGCTCGCGAACGTTTCCCGGCCAGGAATACGCCCGGAGGTACCTGATGGCCTCTCGGGATACCTCGACTCCCGGCTTCTGATACCTGAGACGATAGCGGTTCAAAAACAATGCGAGCAGGGGTTCGATGTCTTCGCGCCGTTCCCGAAGCGGAGGTATCGTCAGCGATATGCCTTTGAGTCGATAGTAGAGATCGAGACGGAAGCGCTTCATCCGAATCAACTCCGGGAGATCTGCGTTCGTAGAAGCGATAATGCGTGCCCGGAGGGGTACCGCGCGAGTCGAGCCGACTGCTTCGAAGGAGCGCTCCTCGAGTGCACGAAGAAGCTTCGTTTGGAGGTGGGTTCCCATGTCTCCGATCTCGTCGAGAAAGATCGTGCCGTCGGACGCCACCTCAAACTTACCGATCTTGTCGGTATGCGCGCCTGTGTATGATCCCTTCTGGTGCCCGAAGAGCTCACTCTCGAGAAGCTCGGGGGGAATTGCCGCGCAGTTTATTGCCATGAACGGTTTGTCGGAACGCGTGGACTGGTGGTGGATCAATCGTGCCAGGACCTCCTTGCCGGTCCCGCTCTCCCCCTGAAGGAGAATAGGTATGTCAGTATCCCGTACCTTCCGTATTGTGGCAACGATGGTGCGCATCGCCTCGCTTTCAACGACGAGCTCGTTCGTTCCGTCGATCGGCACGAGGGCGCTCGCCCGCGTGCCGCGCAGACATAGCCGGTCCGCCATATCGACGAGATCGCGGTTATCGAACGGTTTCTGGATATAGTCGACCGCACCGAGCTTCATCGCATGGACGGCGGTCTCTACCGTCGCGTAGGCAGTTATTATGACAACCGGGGTGTCGTTCTCTCGCAATCGCGAAACAAGCTCGAGGCCCTGAACGTCGGGAAGTTGGAGATCGACGAAGGCGCAGTCAACCCGCTCCTTCGCAGCTATTCGGTCGACTTCGGCACCGCTTGCTGCCGTCAACACACGATATCCCTCGAGACTCAGCGTCTTCTCGAGCCCGAACCGCATGCCCTCCTCGTCGTCGGCGACGAGCACGGTGTACCCATTTGGGCTGGTCACGTCTCTTCCCTTCGCGGGAACCAAAGCGAAACGGTCGTGCCGACGTTGACGCGGCTCTCGGTATCGATGGTCCCGCCATGCTGCTTCATGATCTTCTGGCTCAAAGCCAACCCGAGTCCGGTGCCGTACCCGCGCTTGCGGGTAAAGAACGGCTGAAAGATTCGCTGCTTTGTTGCCTCGTCCATTCCCTCCCCGTTGTCCGACACCTTTACCTGAAAGCCGTTCCCATTCACCTCCGACCAGATGCGAATACTACCCTCGTCGTGGTGAATCGCCTGCAGTGCATTATAGAGGAGATTGAAGAAGACCTGCCGAATAGCATCGGGATCGCCCTCGATCGTTAGATTCGCAGGAAAAGGCTCAGTGACGACCGTGACCCCCTTGATCTTGAGCTTCGGCGCGAAAAGCTGAACCACTTCGGTTACAACCGACTTCAGGTCGAAGTCTCGGAAGCTCGGCTCGTCGTCGGCAGCATGATGGAGAAGTCCCTGAAGTAGCCTTCCGACCCGCTTGATCTCCGACTCCATTCGTTCCAGAAAGATGGACTCCTCGGAAGCCGAAAGACGACCCGACCTGAGGAGCTGGACATGGTTCAGGATCACCCCGAGCGGGTTGTTGATTTCGTGGGCAACGCCGGCGGAGAACTGCCCGATCGCTGCGAGTTTCTCGCTCGTGACGAGCCTCCGCTTGTTTTCCTCCAGGCGGGATTCGTTCTCTGCGAGGTTGCCGGCCATGTTCGTGAAGCCGCGAAAGAGCTCGCCGAACTCATCTGACCTCCGAACGGGAAGATTCACCGAGTAGTCGCCTGAGGCCACCTGGCCGGAGGCTCGCAGCAGCTCCCGAATGTGAGCAATTATCTCGTTGCCCCAGAGGAAGAAGAGAAAGGTCGCAACGGCAACGCAGATGAGGGGGATAATGGCAAGACGGGCGAACTCACGCCACCAGTCGGAGGCGGTCATCGATGATGGAGCCCCCACGAAAAGAAATCCCTTTGCGGCCTGCCCCATCTGGAAGTAGTAGCCGACGTATTTGTAGGCTTGCTTTGAGTAGGTGTAGGAACCGGAGAAGAAGCCGCCGTTCGCGGGATGATGGCGGGCCCAGAGCGCGCCCGCGTCTTCGATCCCGGGCAGCGACGAATATCGATAGAGCCCCTGCGCGTAGAGGGCAATTCCGAGATGGTAGCGCAGCGACAGGTTCTCGAAATAGCTGCGATTGAATGCCTTCTGAACAGCTACAAGCCCGATCTCCTTGCGGTCGAGGAAGACCGGCATATAGAGGGTGGCGTAGATGCCGTCGGAGGTCTGAACGTAGTCGGGTTTGCCGGCAACGCGCGCGAGGACCTCCTTGTTGACGCTTTCGGGAATGTAGGTGCTGTTGCCTACGACCACGACCGAGCGGTAGTGGTTCCCGTCGGTGCGGTAGACCGCGATCGTGTCCAGTGATTCCGACAGTAGGAAGTTCTCGAGATCGTCCTTGAGGACCTCGATGTCCGACGACAGGGTGTCTGCGGAAATGTTGTTCCAGTACTTGTTGTAGACATAGAGCTTGTGAGTGAGGAACGTCGTCGTCGCCAGATGAGAGATGCTGACACGGTATCGCTGCTCGGTGTCGGATATGTCCTGCCGTACGCGGTTGAGGGCGGATTGAAAGAAGCGGTCCTGCATCCGGCTCCCGTTCTCGACCACGATCGCTGCAGCGATAGCGATCGTCATGAGCACCGGCACCAGCAAAGCGAAGAACGAAGTCAACAGAAGTCTCGCCCTGAGCTTCATGAACCCTCCTGACGGCGCAATATTGTATCATGCAGGATGTTCACGGGCAAAGCGTCGCCCGCTGTTGCCCGGCGTACAACGACGCGCTACAATCAAGCCAAAAGGAGAGACAAATGCGCCTACCGCTCGGGGAGCCGGCTCCGGACTTCGACCGGCTTCGAAGTGCCGTCGTGCGCGACGGCACCCCGGACCGCATGCCTGCCATGGAGCTCTTCTGCGACCTGGAAATCATGTGCTCCATCCTCGGCAAGCTGCCGGAGGAGTTCGCACCGCTCGACTACGTCCGGTTCCAGGAATCGATGGGCTACGACTACCTCAATGCCGAGGCGAAGCTCGGACGAGAGGTATTCACGCAGCACGAGGTCGGCGAGGCAAACCCGGAATCACTTGCGGCAAAGAGGACTTTCCAGGACGAGCACTCCGGCCCGATTCAGGACTGGGAGGATCTCGAGCGCTTCGAATGGCCCACCGTCGAGAGCTCCGATCTGAGCCAATACGATCTCTACGCCGCCAACCTCCCGTCGGGAATGCAGATCATCGCTTGGGTGGGCGGGTTCTTCGAGAACGTCTCATGGAGCACGGGCATCGAAACTTTCTGCTACAAGCTCGCAGACGACCTTCCGTTCGTAGAGAAGCTCTTCGAGAGATGGGGAGAGTATGCGATCGAGGTCTCCCGGGCCGCAATGGACAAACCCGGCGTCGCGGCCTATTGGCTGAGCGACGACCTCGGCTTCAATTCAGGCCCCTTCATGTCGCCCGAGGACAATCGCCGCTTCGTCATGCCGGTCTACGCCGAGCTCGGCAGAATGTGCCGCTCCCGCGGCATCCCGTTCATCCTCCACTCCTGCGGCAAGCTCGATTCGCTCATGGACGACTTCGTGGATTGCGGCGTCGACTGCCTTCATTCGCTCCCGCCGAATCTCTACGACCTCGCGGAGCTCAAATCGCGTTGGGGAGACAGTCTGTCGTTCGCCGGCAACATCGATCTCAACATCCTCGCACTCGAGTCCTCTGAAAGCGCACGCGAGGCGGTGCGGGCAGTACGCACGATCTACGAATCTTCACCGAGTGGCGGAATCATCCTGAGCTCGGCCAACACGATTGCCAACTACTGCAGGGTCGACAACTACCTGGCAATGATGGACGAGCTGTTCGCCTAAGACTTCTCACTTCCGTAGAGCCCGGACTGTGCTCAGGGTGCCTCAGCCCCCGGATCGTCGTAGGCTACAGCGAGACCTCCAAGACTCGTCTCCCGGTAGATCCGGGGAAGATCGTGGCCGGTGCGATTCATCGCAGAGACGACCGCATCGAAGGAGACGTGGTGCCGCCCGTCGGAGAGCAGCGCATACTCCGCGGAGGTAAGCGCCCGGGTAGCAGCCATCGCGTTGCGTTCGATGCAGGGTATTTGGACGAGCCCGAGAACAGGATCGCAGGTCAGCCCGAGGTGGTGCTCGAGCGCCATTTCAGCGGCATACTCGATTTGGCCGACCGTTGCACCGAAGAGCTGCGCCGCGGCGGCGGCCGCCATCGCGCATGCAGTTCCGATTTCCCCCTGACATCCGACTACGGCCCCGGATATCGAGGAGTTCCGCTTGACGATGTTGCCGAAGACGCCGGCCGTCGCGAGCGCTTTGATGATCGACTCCTCCCCGACCTTCATGGTCTCCTTGACATATCGGAGCACTGCAGGCACGACCCCGCTCGCCCCGCAGCTCGGCGCAGTCACGACGACCCCACCGGCGGCATTTTCTTCGGATACCGCGAGCGCGTAGGCGGTGATTCGGCCCGTCCTCTTCAAGGTACCTGCCTGCATCTGCGCTTTCCGGTAGTAGGACATGGCTTTCCGTGAGAGCCCGAGAGGACCGGGCAACGCACCCTCTGCCTTGAGCCCGCGGCCTATGGAATCCGTCATTGCGTGCCAAACCGTGCGAAGGTAGGCGGGGAAGCTGGAATCCTCACGCTCGAAGACCAGCTCGAAGAGACCGCATCCACGCCGCCGGCAGGCCGCGAGCATTTCGCTCATCTTGGCATATTCGTATACGCTGGGGTCAGTCGAGCTCTTTCCTGCGGCGAGATCATCGGCCGAGAGGAATGCGCCGCCCCCGACGCTGTAGCCCTCCCAGATGCCGGCAGGAGTGCTCACCCCACGCTCGAACGCCTCGAAACGCATGCCGTTGGGGTGCAGGGGGAGTGAATCGTCGGGTTTCCATTCGATCTCGACCGGGTCGAGCGCTCGCGCGATCGCCGCGTCCGTTCGGTGCCCTTTCCCTGTCGCCGCGAGAGTTCCAAACAGGATGGCGCGATAACGATCGGCGAGAGGATAACTTTCCTTGAAATGAAGCGCCGCATTGTAAGGTGCGAGGGTGTGGCTGCTCGACGGTCCCGCGCCGATGCGGTAGAGGGCCCTCAGTGTTTCCATTGGGTCGGATTGTACTCCTCGACCGGGGCGCGCGCAACAGCCATGGCGACCGACATCCGACAATCGCTCAGCGTCAGTGCGGCGTTCTCGTGCTCTTTTCGAGGAGTCGGCGCTCGAAAAGGCCATCGCATGAATCAGGCATCGGCGACTCTCACCTCGATGCCCAGCTCCTGGATCTGACTCGAGTAGTCCTTGTCAATATAGTCGGTTATTATGCAATCGATATCGTCGGTCGCAGCGAATTGAACGAATGAATTCTTGCCGATCTTCGTACCGTCTACAAGGAGGATGCAGCGTTCAGCGATTCCTACAAGCAGACTCTTCATTTCCGCCTGTTGGATGTCGGGTGTGGTGGCTCCTTTCTCAAGCGAGAAGCTGTTGGCTCCCATGAATGCTTTGTCGACAGTTAGACCGGCGAGCATCGAGCTCCCCTGACTGCCAACAGTACAGTGGAAGCGCTTCCGCACCCTACCGCCGACGAGCACCGTGTTGACTGCAGAAACGTCTTCGAGGATTTGTGCTATCTGGAAGTCGTTTGTCACTACCGTGAGGTTTCTCCGTCGTCCCAATAACCGCGCAAGCTCGAGAGTCGTCGTACCGGTATCCACCACGAGGATCTCTCCGTCCTCGATCAACTCGAGGGCCGAAAGCGCTATATTCCGCTTCGCCTCCAAATTCTGGGTTTCTCGCTCCTTTGCGACCAGCTCGTAGCTCGCTTTCGTGCTTGTCATTGCGCCCCCGTGCGTCCTCGCAATCAAACGGCGCTTTTCGAGCTCTCGGAGATCGTTACGAATCGTCGCGCCGGAGACGCCGAATTTGTCACACAGCGCAGCTACGGTGGCCTTGCCGTTGTGCCTGACATACTCTGCAATGGCGAGTTTCCGTTCCTCTGCAAACAACTGATCTCCTTCCATTGTCACCTCGCTACTCCGCCGGTGCGGATCTCCGAAACTCGCGACTGCTGCGTTCTCTGGGTCTCTTCGCTGTAGAATCCTCGATCACAATTCTACCGTATCCCTCCGATTACTGAAGTCGAAATCCCGTGATCCTCGATAGGACCTGCTCATAGGACGCAAGACGTCGAGAATAGTAAGCAGCGGAGCTCACATCCGGAATCTCAGCTGGCTCGACTCGAATCCATTCGTCGCACACCTTGGAAAAGTCCGGGAAGAGAGCAACCGCCACACCGGCAACCATAGCCGCACCTGCAGGGCTCCCCTTCGATTCCGCAACCGTCCCTACCGGCATCCGACAGACCGTTGCCTTCATTCGATTCCAGAACGCGCTTGTCGAACCGCCACCCGTCGCACGCAGCTCCGAGAACTCGACCTCAGGAAAGACTGAACGCATCACCCGCAGATAGCTTCCATACTCCAGAGCGATCGATTCCAGCATCGCCCGATAGAGATGCTCCCTTCCGTGCGTCCAGTTGAGCCCGATCCATCCGCCCCGAAGGGACGAATCATTGGGCATTACCCGGCCACCGAGATGAGGAACGAAAATCGGATCGTCGTGCCGCAATGGTAGCCTGGCAGCCCCGCGATCGAGCTCTTCCAGGCTCGGAGCGTCCGAATCGCTTCCGCTCGACACACCTCCGATGATTGAACGGAACCACTCAAGGTTCATTCCGCCGCCGTTGACATAGGCGTACGGATGCCAGAGCCCGGGTACCACCGATCGTGAGCACGCTACGGATCGCGAAACCTCGTCGATTCTGTAGGCGCCCGTAGTTCCGGCAAAGACCGACGCGGTGCCGGCAACATCGACACACTTTCCGATTTCATTTGCGCCGCTCGCAAGAAACGAGGCGGCCGTATCACCGCATCCGGCCGCCACCGGGGTTCCCTCTCGCAGACCTGAAACAGCGGCCGCGTGACGGTCGATTCGACCCACGATCTCGGAGGGAGATAGAATCCTGGGTAGTTTTTCGACGGAGACCCCAAACCGGCTCAAGAGTGAGCGGTTCCACGTGCCTGCGCTGTTGTCCGCAAAGCCGGAGAAATGCAGGTAGGTATGGTCGATGAACGACTCCTCGGCCTTCATTCCACAGAGCCGCATTGCGGCATAGGCTGCCGGCTGCACGAACGACGAGATGCGTGCGTAGACGTCGGGGTGCTCCTGCTTCCACCAGAGTATTTTCGGTCCGTGATTGAAGCTCGGGACGGTTCCCGTTGAGAGAAGGATCTCAGATCCTGCTTCCACATTCATCTGCTCGATCTGAGCTTTGCATTGGGTATCGAGCCATGAATCGTAAGGAGTGACATTACGTCCATCTCGCCCGATACCTACGATACCCGCCATCTGACCGTCAAACGCAATCGCTGCGACCTCATCGGCCCGCCCGTCCAGCGCATCGAGACACTCCCGTATAGCGCCGGCCACGGATGCAACCTGCTCTTCGGGATCCTCCCGAACGATCCCAGGCCCGTCTTTGAGAAGTCGTGACGGAACAAAGGCTTCTGCAATGCATCTTCCATCCGTCAAGAACACCGCGGCTTTCGTTCCCTGTGTCCCGATATCAACTCCTATGACAGTGGATCGTTTCAAAACTCAAACCCTGTCTTGAGTCCGTTCCGCGACGACGCGTGGTCGAAGGCCTCAATCGCGCTGTCGAGGGTGAACTTTTTGGTCACGATAGGCGCCACGTCGACCTGTTTCTTCGCAATCATTTCCAGGCTCGTTCGATACTGTCTCAGGTTCTGGCGGGTCGTGCCGGTGACGGTCAACTGCTTGTAGTGGATGAAGTTGGTATTGAGGGGGACGACCTCACGATCCCTCGGCAGTCCTCCAAAGAATACGACTCGTGCGTTGACCGCGGCAAGCTCGAGCGCGAGCGCCTGCGCCGCGGGTGCCGGGGTTGCCGTGACTATTACGTCCGCCCCTGCGCCGCGGGTAAGGTCGAGAACCTGCCGCTCGACCTCGCCCGGTCCAATTGGGAACAGCGAGGGATCTTGGGATAGGCAATAGTCGAGTCGATTCTGATTCAAATCGTGAATGAGGACGGAGGCAACCCCGGCGCTGCTGAAAAGTTTCGCGTGCATGAAACCGATCGGGCCTGCACCGATAATGAGAACCGTGTCGTCCGGTCTGGCTCCGACCCGCTCGAAGGCGTTATACACACAGGAAAACGGTTCTACGAGCGCAGCCTCCTCGAAAGACATGTCGTCGGGAATGAGCGAAACCGTTCCTTGACGAACCGCATCTGAGGGTATTCTGACGAACTCTGCGAGGCCGCCGTCTATGTTGATCCCCAGAGCCTTCATGCTCTCGCACATCTGCGTGTTGCCGCTCACACACTGCCGGCATACGCCGCATCCGATGTTCGGAGCGACGGCGACGCGAGCTCCGCTTTCGTAGACCGGGTTAACGCCAGTGCCGACCGACTCGATTACCCCGCTCATCTCGTGCCCCAGGATCAACGGCGAGGCGTCCTCCCCTGCACGCCCATTCGCGTACATCCTCAGATCCGTTCCGCAGATTAGGGCCGATTGGACACGCACGAGGACGTCGCCGTCGGAAACCGACGGTTTCGCGACATCCTCGACTCGAAGATCATCCTTGCCATACAGTCGAACAGCCTTCATCTCTGCTGGACCCTCTCGGGAGCTCCGCTCGTTATCGAGCGGTTGCCGGCGTTGACAACCCTCACGGCCTCCAGCCCGTCTCTGCCGCCGACCGCCGGGGGAGTGCCTTCGAGGATGCTTGAAACGAAGCCGCGGTCTTCGCCTAGATAGGCCTCGCTGAAGAGGTTCCTCCAGCTCGGATTGATCTTTCGAATGAGATTCCCCTCTGTCGTGCAGATGGCAACCCCGTCATGCCCGAGATTACCGATGAGAAGATTTCCCGCCGTGCCCAGGATCTCGGTCCTCACGTCGTAGCCATATGAGACGGAAACTGCGCCGTCTACCAGTCCCTGTGTGTCGTTGACAAACCGGGCCGTCATGAGGACCGTGTCGTAGAAATCGGGGAACTCGTCCCGAATCTCTCGACATCGGTAGTTGCCGGCAACGCAGTGTACCTCGGCAAACTCACTTCCGGTAAACCACCTCATCGTATCGATATCGTGACTGCTTACCTCCGCCAGCGGTCCATTGCTCACCTTGATGTCGTACATCCACCGTTGGGGGACGCTCGGGCCGTGCGTCAGGCACTTTATCTGCACGAGGTCACCGATCACCCCTTCCTCAAGAGCCCGCCTTGCGGCGAGATAGCCGCTGTCAAAGCGTCTCATGAAGCCAATCTGAAGGATCACCTTCTCGCGTTCCGCCGCATCGATCATCGCCTCGCATTCAGTTGTAGTCATCGCCATCGGCTTCTCACAGAGGATGTGGCGACCGGCGCGGGCTGCCGCCACGGTAATCTCGTGGTGTACATGAGTGGGCGTGACGACCACCACAGCATCCACGTGCGGGTCTTCGAGTGCCTGGAGATAGTCACGGTAGACCGTCTCAATCTCCAACTCCTTTCGTGCCGCCTCCCTGGACCGGTCATCCGGCTCGACGATGGCCGCCAAATGGGCTCGCGGAACGCTCGTTCTGAAATTGCGGGCATGTACCAGCCCCGCCCGGCCGGTTCCTATGACTGCAACCCCGATTGTCTTTGATATCATAACGCATCCATGTCAATTAGTTTCATTTATGATCATTTCCTATCAAATCAGGCAAAGGGCCACCAGCGGTTAAACCACGTCTCCCTCCTTTGTGTTCGAGAGAGATGCTAGTAGGTCTCGATGATCCTCATTGCCGCGGCCGCCTTCTCGACCGAACCGTGGGTTCCTGGAAGAATTTCAGCGGTGAATGGTCCCGCGTATCCGATGTCCCGAAAAGACTGCATAACGCGATGGTAGTCGACGTCTCCTCCCAATAGGTCGACGAAACCATCGAGGTTCCCGACGGAGGTCTTGAAGTCCTTCAGATGGACACCCAATATCCGCTGACCGAGACTCGCAATCCAATCCTCCGGGTGACCAAATGCCAATACGTTGCCAACGTCGAAATAGGCTCCCACGTAGGGCGATGCAAACTGGTCGACAAACTCTCTCATCTCGCGCGGGCTCATGAGAAATCGGTTCCAGACGTTTTCGACTGCAAGCCGTACACCGAGTCGTTCCGCTGTCGGCAGAAGCTCCTTGACCGCGGCGGCCGCTCGTTCCCAGACGGCATCGTAGGATTGTGGAGGAAAGGCCGGAGCGAACACCGCCGAAACCATTCCGGGTACATAGAGAAGTACCTCCGCCCCGAGCCATGCGCTTACCTCGATTGTCTTCCTGTAGGTTGCAATTGCACTTCGACGCACGTCGGGATCCGGATCTGTCGGCGACTCCTGCCATGCCAGGCCGGAGGCAACGGTCGGCAGCTCGATACCGATCTCTTCGGCAGCTTTCCGTATCTTCTCCGCCTCTTTGCGTGTCGTCGCCGAACAAATGCCTCCTTCGAGCTCGAAAGTGAACTCAACGGAATCGAACCCGAGGTCTGCGGCCCTTCTGAGAACGGCCACCGGCTCCGGCAGCCCTCCTCCCTCCTCCCGAGGAAACGACCAATAGTTGATACCCTTTTTCACGCTCTCCATCCTCTCGGGCAACTCGACCGTCCAAGTAGGCCCTTCTACGCAAACTCCGACAGCCGTACCGGGCGCCCCTCGGCGGCTGATTTATCGACAGCATAAATAACCTGGTGTGTGACAAACGCGTCTTCGAAGTTGTTGTGCGGATCGACGCCCCTGTCGAGGCACTCCGCGAAGTACTCGAATTGTGCGGAATAGGGATGGTTGGTCACCTCACCGGAGTCGATAAGCTCGACCCCAAGCTTTGTCCAACCCTCCAGTCCAGCTATCTTCTTGCTGTGAAACTCGTCGTTGCGGACCGCTCCATGGCTACCGAGGATGTTCATATTAAACACGTAAGGGTGCATCGAATCCGTGCACGACGAAACCTTTCCTACCAATCCCCCCGTGAATTTCAGTAGCGCGACGGTGTTGAGCTCGTAGTCGTAGGGCCTGAACACCTCGTGGGGGTTGGTGTTTCCGTAGGCGAATACCTCCTCCACCTCGCCACCGGTCAGGTATCTGATTATGTCGAGCGCGTGGCAACCTGCCCGCAGGAGCGAGCTCCCCCCCTTTGATTTCTCCACTTCCCATCGCTGGTTGGCATACCAGGGTCCGATTCCATGGTAGTAGTCGGCCTCCGCGTAGTAGGGGTCCCCGATCAATCCCTGTTCGATAATCGATTTCGTAGCCTGAGCGGACGAGACAAACCTGACCTCGAAGCAGACAGAGGTTCGTGTGTTGTTCTTCTGAATCGCTTCTCGCATCCGCTTTGTCTCTTCATAGGTAAGAGCGAGAGGTTTCTCGATGATGAGATCTTTTCCGGCATTCGCGGCCGCAATCGACTGCTCGCTGTGGAGAAACGACGGGGTACAGATATCAACGATATCGATTTCGGGATCGGCGAGGAACCGGTCGTAGTCATTGTAGATTTTGAGGTCGAGTCCATACTTCCCTTTTAGTTCCTGCGGATCAAGGTCGCGCGTCGACATGACCGCCATTGGCCGAAATCGCTCGCTCCGAGCGAAGGACATGAGATGCCCACCTGCCACCCAACCTAATCCGACGATTCCAACACCGTATGTTCTCATTTCTCTCTCTCCCGACCGGCATCGAACGCGGCTACTCCCTTCACGAACGTAGCGGTCACATTGAATTCCTCGTCCATTAGCTGTACGTCGGCCCACTTTCCCACCCGGATGCTGCCTGTCTCGTTGTCGACTCCAAGGGTCGTCGCCGGGTTTAAGGTACCCCATCGAATAGCCTCAAAAAGCGGCAGCCCCGTATACTCGACGAGCCTCCGAATTGCAACGTTCATGGTCACTGCGCTCCCAGTGAGGTTGCCGTCCACCTTCGGATCCTCATCGATCATGCGCAACACGTTCTCCGACACATACACCTTTCGCCCGTCCTTGTAGGTCAGGACCGTCCCATCCTTCATACCGGTTCCGACGAGTGAATCGGTTACGATGACCTTCTTGCGCCTCGGTTTCACCTTGTTGATAAACCGGAAGAAGGGCTTCGGCACGTGAACCGGGCAGCCGATGAGCTCGACACTGAAGTCATCGTTCATCAGCATTGCAGTTTCGTGCCCCGGCATCATTACCAATGCTTCCTCAGGATTCTCTTTGTACCCCAGATTGGTATCGTAGAGATGGGTGCCGTGCCGCGCACCCGCAAGAATCGCGCGCTCGGCGTCTTCGTAGCTTGCCTCGGAATGTCCTATCGAGACGATTACTCCATTCTCGCTGAGGCGTTCGATCGCCTGGACACTGTTCGGCAGCTCGGGTGCCAACGTGACCGTCTTCAGGACTCCACCCGTCTCCCTGAGGAGACGCTCAACCGCCTCCTGTGTCGGTTCGGTAAGGTACTCCCGTGCGTGGCCCCCCCTGCATCGTTCCGCTATCCAGGGCCCCTCCATATGCATGCCGTGCAGTACCGCGCCATACAGTGGTGCGCCCTGTGCCTCCCGAAAGCGCTGTGCCTGCTGGATGATATTGTCGAACGGATTCGCAAGTGTCGATGCAACCACCCGGGTTACTCCAAAGGCGGTGTATTCGCGGAGGGCACGAACGCACGCTCCGGCATCCGCCTCCATGAAGTCGACATCCTTGATACCGTGCGTGTGCATGTCGATGTAGCCGGGCGCAATGATCAGGCCCGCTGCATCTTTCGATTCGACACCACTGAAACGCTGCCAGTTCTCTCCGATGGAGGCGATCCGGCCGTCACGAATGTAGACGTAGCCGTTTTCGATGGTACGATCTTCCGTCAGCACTTTTCCATTGTAGATCAACAGCTCTTCCGACATTTCGTCCGTCCTGAACTCAATTGACATCGGGAGCGAGCGGACCCGCAAGCGCCTCGACAAAGAAGAGCTTACCGGGCAGCGTCGGCATTACCGATGAGGGCACCCAGATGTCGGGACCATACTTTAGCGTTACCCAGAGTGTCATTCCCTGATAGATCATGCCGCGCGCCGGTAGAACCCCGTCGACTCCTCCGATGGAATAGTCGGCCTTCATGAAGATGCCCGGTCCAATCGTATTGGCTCGGGCCGGAACCAAGGTTATCCTGCTCTTAAAGCTCGTAATGGAGTTCTGGATGATCGTCAGGGGATGCAGCTTGGCACCGATTCTGTGTGTCGCCGCGCACCATTCGTCCATGCCGGCGTAGTCGCCGGCGAAATGCGGCTCCCAGAAGGCCACGTGAAATACCCACCCGATTCCGTACAGAACTACCAATTTGGCGCCCTTGGAGCGCAGCTCCTCAATGCGGGCGGAGTAGTTGGGCAACTCGTCTCGCGTTGCGAAGTGCCGTTGCGTTTCGGGAACCGTGAGCTCTCCGAGGGGGCCGTACAATGCATTCTCCATGGCATTTCGAAATGCGCCCGGATTCGAAGACGGTAGAGTATTGCCCTCGGCGTCCGACCACTCGTCCATGTTGAATCCGTGCACGTGCCGGCAATCTACGTTCCAACGCTTCAGAAACTCCACCGTCCATCGATACATTCCCATCGGACCTACCGTGAAGATCAAAATGATGTCCCGACCCTCATCTTTCGCCAGCTTGATTTGGAAGGCAATTTCGTGTCCCATGATTGCGTTGAAGTCCTCGAGCCTCTTCGTGCCAACCGGAGTGAAGTCTTCATGCCACCAACTCTCGCGCTTGTATGCCTCGTCCGGACGTCGATTGCAGCAGTCGTCAATTCGTGCAAGGTCCCACTCCTTGGGGAAGAAACCTTCGAAATCCGACCCTCGAACGGTGTTCAGTAGATCAATGCGTTCCATAGTTTGTGTGCTCCTCGTGTGAGTCTCTCTCGTACCGTCGCTCTACTCGCGCTCGGCGCTGTACTGCGCGGCGGTAACCGCCACGATGATGATTGCACCGATGACGACGTTCCGCAAAAACGGGTTCACCTGCATGATGACCAGGGAATTGCTTATCAAACCGATAAGAACTACCCCGAGGAATATGCTCAGAGCGGTCCCTCGTCCACCGGTGAGTGACATGCCGCCGACGATGACTGCGGCGAGCGCGTCGAGCGAATAGGTGTCTCCGGAATTGGCAAGAGCAGAGCCGATCTGAGAGATGAGGATGAGCGCCGCCAGCGCATCCAGAATTCCGACTACGATGAACGCGGTAAGGGTGACTCGGACCGTGTTAATCCCCGATACAAACGCCGCTTTTCGGTTGCCGCCGATTGCATAGAGGAAGCGCCCGTATTTCGTGTACTTCAAAATGACGAAGGAGATCAAGATTACCCCGATGAATATTGGGATGGCGACCGGAAGGATATTGAGTATCTTTCCCCTTCCCAACGTCGAAAACTTGCCGAGAAGCACATACGCCCCGCCTCCGGTTGCGATAAGCGAGATCCCCGAATAGACCGTGGAAAAGCCGAGCGTGATTATGAACGAGGCGGCGCGGGACTTGATAACCGTAATGCCGTTTATGGCGCCGAGAAGCGCTCCAAGGACGAAGGCGGCGAGAACCGCCAACGGAATTGCGAAGGGCGTCAGCCAGGCGCCCGGACTCCCGGCGGGAATATGCGTAACGGTCTGAATAATGAACGCAAGCACGACTCCAATCAGCGATACCTGGGTCCCGACGGAGATGTCGATCTCGCCGGCAACGAGCAGCATTCCAACTCCGCTCGCCACGATCCCGAGCACGGCAATCTGCTGAAATACGTTTATGATATTGTTGATGCTGATGAAACGGGGATTCACGATCGTCGCCACGACCGACAGGGCGACTATCAAACCGATCAAGACATAGGACTGGGTGATCCGCGATACCTTCTTTCCCCGACTCACAGCTCTCGGTGTTTCCATACCCCTACCTAGTCCTCCTCGCCGACACCCATTGCGTATCGCAGTATGGTTTCTTCATCTATCTCGTCGCCTTCCAGGACCGCGACCAGAGCGCCGCCGCGCATGATCCCAACCCGGTCGCTCACCGCAGTCAGTTCCTGATTGTCGGAAGATATCATGATAATGACTTTTCCTTCTGCGGCGAGCTCATCCATCATCCGATAGATCTCTCGTTTTGCTCCGATGTCAATTCCCACGGTGGGCTCGTCTATGATGAGGACCTGCGACTCGGCAAAAAGCCACTTCGCCAAGACGACCTTCTGTTGATTACCACCGCTCAGTGTGAGAACAGGTCGACTAGTCGACGGTGTCTTGACGTCCAGCGCCTGCGCCATCTTCTCGGTATCAGAGTGTTCCTTCGTCAAATCGAGAAAGAGCCCCCCCGATTTGGCGAAGTGGACAACACTTATGTTCTCGAAGATGGGCCGCCCCATTACGAGGCCGGTCGACTTGCGATCCTCCGTAAGAAATCCGATGCCCTTGCGTATGGCATCATGGGGGCTGCGAGGAGTGACCTCCTTCCCGTCATACAGGAGCCGACCTGTCTTCTTCTGATCGATCCCGAAAATCATACGGGCCAGCTCGGTTCTCCCCGATCCGACCAGTCCGCCGATGCCAAAAATCTCGCCCTCCCGAACCGAGAACGACACGTGCTCAACAACCCCAGGTTGATGATAGTCCATGACCTCCAGGGTCGGGGAACGCTCGGTCGGCGATTCTTCGCGAGTGCGCTTGTACACGAAATCGGATGCTCGACCGATCATTTGGTGCACAATCTGGCCCATCCCGACCTCGTTCACCGTGTGGGTCGCAATCTTTTTCCCGTCCCGAAAGACGGTGACTCGGTCGCAGATCTCATAGATTTCGCTCAGGTTGTGCGAGATGTAAATCACACTGAGGCCCTTCTCAGTGTTGCGCTTGATCACGTCGAACAGGATCCCTCGACTCTGTTCGTCCAGCGAGGCAGTCGGTTCGTCGAGTATCAGAACCCGCGCCTGCCGAGAAAAGGCCTTCGCAATGCTCACGAGCTTCTGCTCGATGAAGGTCAACTCCCGGATCTTCTTTCTCGGCGAGATGGATATGCCGAGCTCCGACAGCAGGCGCTCGGATACCTGAAAGCAGGTGGACTGATTCACGAAGCCGAGCGGGGTATGCGGCAGATCAAAGAGATAGATATTCTCTCCTACCGTCAGCTCATCAACGAGCTGATTCTCCTGGTGCACCGTCTGGATTCCCAGCTCAATGGAACGATGCGGCTCGAGAAATGGGTGGACGACACCGTCAAAGACTATTTCCCCGGAGTCCGGGCGAATCGCCCCTGCTATGATCTCGACGAAGGTCGATTTCCCCGCGCCGTTCTGGCCGACCAATGCCTGAACCTCGCCGCGGCGAAGATCAAAGTCGACCGAGTCGAGCGCTTGTACGCCAGGGTAGCTCTTGCTGAGGCCAATTGTTTCAATAATGTTGAACGTCGCCAACCGTCACCTCCGACGTGAACCACCCTGAGTATAGCCATTATCCGGGTCCCCGTGAGGAGGGGACCCGGTGAGTTATTTCGTCCTGGACCGGTCTCCGCTATTTCGTCCGAAGCCCGGCGTCGTATTTGCCGGTTTTCACAAACTCTTTTACCACGGGGAGCCAGCTGTTATCCACGTCCCATGGAATGAGATTCTGTTTCCAGTCTTTCTTGCTCACCCACACGATCGGTTCGTAGATCTTTTTCTGGTAGGTTTGATGGCGGAGATAGGAAATGAGGTTATACGCAGTCACCATGCCATGGAGTCCCGGCGACTGACTGAGAGCATAATCAAGACTTCCGTTCTCGAAATTGGCAACGTCGGTCGGACCGCCGTTAACCGAGACCGTCGTCACCTGCCCGGCCGGCACATTTTCTTCCTTCAACGCCTCGATAATGCCTTCGGTGATCTCTTGGCTTGCACCGATCGCTACGTTGAACTTGAGCCCCGACTCCACGAGTGATTTCGTAAGAGCCAGAGATTTGTCGGTTCGATAATCGCCGTATTGGATATCGGTCGCAAGCTTCATGTCCGAAAGCTTCGCTATCTCTTCCTTGAGCCCTTGGATCCCCAACTGCACGGGCGGGCTGCCTGCAAATCCCTGTATGTCAAGAATCGAGAGTTGACCTTGGAGATCTTTTCGCAGATTCTGCGCTACGAACGCGTACACGTGGTGCCAGTCGAAGTCGATGTTCGCGAACGGTTGACCCTTACCCGAAGCAACGCCGCTTTCAGTGACCTGGATCGGTATCTTGGCCTGATTGGCAAGCAGACAGGAATACTCCGCGCTTTGCGGCGTGGCGGCCGTATCGTTGATCCCATCGACCCCCAGAGTAATAAGATTCTGTACCGCAGTCTGCTCTTGGTCCGCTTTGTAGTTGTGATACTGCCATACGACCTGGACGTTTTCGTCCTTGGCAACGACGTCAAAACCCTTCTTGAACGCAGCAAACCATCCGATTTCGTAGGGGATTACCACCCCTACCTTCAATTGCTTTTGTCCGCTCGTCGCCTCATTTGAACCACTAGCGAAAATTTGAGAAACGAACATTGTGAGCGAAAGCACGATTGTCGCCGACGCAACAAGCTTCTTCATGCTCTTGTACCTCCACATGCCCCAAGTCCCTCCGGGCAATAAAATCGCACCGCTCAAGCGGTTTGCATGAACAGAGAGGGATTCTACCTTTATCGGTCCCAACTTGTCAATTCCTATCTTTTGTGATTGAATCTTATCGATTTGTTGAGAGAGATTATCATATCGGAAGGGGAGAGATGAGATGAGCCGGAAGTTGCGAACTCTCGTCGTCGGCATCGGAGGTATGGGCGCGTCGCACGCCCTGGCGTATGCTCGGTTGCCCGGCTACACGATCGACGGGCTCTGCGTGGCCGCCAACACCGGGCGGGCAGGTGAGCTGTCACGGGAGCTCGAAATAGAGGTCCCGATCTTCACGGATTTCTACGCGGCTATGAAGCAACTTCATCCGGATGTTGTCTCGATCAACACCTATCCGGATACACACGCAGAATACTCGATATACGCCATGCAGCAGGGCTGCCACGTCTTCATGGAGAAACCGATCGCCCGAACAGTCGATGAGGCCCAAGAGGTGGCCGATGTCGCACGACAGACCGGCAGAAAGCTGGTGATAGGCTATATCCTGCGGCACCACCCAGCCTGGCAGCAGTTTGTCGAGCTCGCCCGTACACTGGGGAAGCCGTTGGTAATGCGAATGAACCTCAATCAGCAGAGTTACGCTCATGAATGGGAAACACACAGAACATTCATCAGTAAGATGCCGATGCTTGTCGACTGCGGGGTGCACTACGTTGACGTGATGTGCCAGATGACGCGGACAAGGCCTACATTGGTCCAGGCCATGTCGGCTCGACTGACCCCTGAGATCGACGAAGACAAGGTCAACTACGGTCAGCTCCAGGTTGTATTCGAAGATGGTTCGGTCGGATGGTACGAAGTGGGATGGGGGCCGATGATGAGCAGGTCCGCCTACTTCGTCAAAGATGCTATCGGGCCGGGCGGTTCCGTAAGCATAGACAAAGACACCTCCTCAATCGACCCTTCGGACGTATCAAAGCACACCCTGGTCGACTCAATAATCTTGCACTCCAGTGCCGTAGACGCAAACGGCATGAAAGCAACGGACGATCGGATCATAAAGATTCAGGAGGAACCCGATCACAACGAGCTCTGCCGTCGCGAACAGGAGTACCTCTATCGCGCAATAACCGAAGATATCGATCTCTCCGAACACCTTACCGACGCCGTCAACAGTCTGCGAATCTGCTACGCCGCCGTCGAGTCCTATCAGACGGGGAGGAGTGTTCACCTTTCCTAGACTTTGGGACGAAACAGACGGGGGAGGAACGATCCAAGAGAAGGCCCGCCATCCGGCGGGCCTTCCGCTCCGTTTCAATCGAAGCTCTGGTCGGACTTTTCACTCCGGCCACGTGACCACTCAATCGTAGAGCAGCTGAGCTATGTCCGGTTGGTCCATGTTGGTGCTGTCGTAGAACTTGGCACCGGTGTCAACGTCCGCGACCGGCTCACCCTTGGCAGCCTTGTAGGCAAGCTCGACAGCCTTGAAGCCGATGTTGTAGGGGTCCTGGGTGATTGCGCCGAAGAAGTACTTGTTGCGGACCGCTGCCTTCTGGGCCGCGCCGGCGTCGAACCCGACGACGAGCATACCGGGATACTGGGTCGGAAGCGCGCTGCCGTCGTTCGAAGCGGTGATGAGCCCTCGAGCCGTCCCTTCGTTCGAGCAGAAGATGCCGATCGTATTGTTCTGCTTGACGCGGTTCAAAATCGCGGCTGCGGTATTGGCCGCATCGGTGTCCTTCGGGGATGCCGGGACCTGCACGTCGATGATGACCGACTTACCACTGGTCGGAGTGTCCGGGCCGATGTAGGCAGGGTTGCCCTGCACCCTGATGTCGGCCTTCGTGAGGTTCGTCTGGGTGGTGATGAGCTTGATCATCTCGTCGCGGAAGCCCTTCCCGCGGTCGGTTACCGATTGGCTGGTCGCGTCCTGGTTGAAGTCGACGAAGGTTACGGGGTTTGCGGGGGTTGCCGCTGCAATCTTGTCCTTCAGTGCGGCGAACATCTTGTCAGCCGCAATGCCCGCTGCGGCGTAGCTGTTCGTGGCCGCTGTCGCATAGATCGCGCCCTTCGGGGCGTTGGGGACTCCGGAGTCGAACCCGATGATCGGAATCTTCCTCTGGACGGCCTGGTTGAGCTGATCCATGACGCTGTTCGTATCAAGCGCTGCGAGAGCGATGGCGGAGGGGTTCTTCGCCATGTCGTTGACAAGCATCTGCACCTGGGGTTGGATGTCGGCCTCTGTGGGCGGCCCCTCGAAGGTGATTTCCACGCCATACTGCGCGGCTGCCGCTTCGGCGCCCTTTTTCACCGTCTGCCAGAACTGATGTTGGAAGCCCTTGGAAATGACGGGAATGTACATCTTGCCGCCGGCTGCACCCGAGCTCTCGGGCTGGCCACCACCGGCGAAGACCGGCACCGCAAGGACGACAAGCATCGCCGCCGCCATCAATAGCACTGTTCGTTTAGCTATCTTCATAGCTACCTCCTCTTTGTTTCTAAACCCTGAAAAGCACCAGGGTAGTTCACCCATCGTTGTACGACTCGACACCTACGAGTTTCTCTAGGTCTCGTCCTTCTCGGCGAGCTGTCTCGACTTCAGCATCTCGGCGAACTCGTGATCGGCCGCTCGCTCTTCGGCCCGAAGCCTCGCCTGCTCCGCCTTGTATTCGACCCTCATCTTCCGGAACGTTTCACGGAGCTCTCGCTGAACAGCGCCGATCTCGCGCTGTACGTCAGCAGCTTTTTGTGAGTCGCCTGCCGATTTGTATGAGGCGAGCTGCTGCCGCAGCCCCGCGATCTTGGCGATCATCTGTTGTTTATACACGTCCGCCGGTGTCTCGATTCGAACCTCGGACGCCTTCTTGTTCCGGTACATGTCGAGGAGGACCGCTCCGATGACGATGACACCCGTAAAGAACGTCTGCCAGTGAGCCTCCAGGTTCAACGCCGGCAGGCCGGTAGCCAGGACCGACATGATGAACACGCCGATAATGGTTCCCCAGATTGTGCCGATGCCTCCCGCGAGCGAGGTGCCACCGATAACCGCTGCGGCGATCGCGTAGAGCTCGAAGCCCTGACCCTGGGAGGGGAGCACCGTCGTGTAGATCGCGGCATAGGAGATGCCGCCGATACCGGCCGTGCCTCCGGCGATTATGTAGACCATCATCTGCCATTTCTTCACGTCGACGCCCGAAAGACGTGCCGCCTCCAGGTTGCTGCCGATTGCGTAGGTGTAGCGCCCCAGCTTCGTCTTGGAGAGCATCAGGTGGCAGATCACGGCTATGACGGCAAGCAGGAAGGCGCCGGTCGGGAACGCGCCGCCTTGCGGATTGAGGTAGAGGAAGATGTCCTTGAACCATCCACCGGGTTGCCCGCGAATCGGGAAGGTTACGCTTGTGACGTTGGAGACTATGGAGCCGACGCCCATCGAGATCATCATCGTTCCGAGCGTCACGATGAAAGGGGGCATCTTGAGCCGTGACACGAGGAGCCCGTTGAAGGCGCCGAAGGCGAGCCCGGCGATGATGATCAGGAAGAGCGAAGGCACCATCGGAAATCCATGTTTCATGGCTGTTCCGCCGATGATGGTCGATGCCATCATGACCGTCCCCACCGAAAGGTCAATTCCCCCGCTGATGATAACGAAGGTCACCCCCATGGAGATGAATCCAATGTAGAACGCGGCGTCAATGATGTTGACGAAGGTCGGATAGGAGAAATAGTTGCGCCCAAATATCCCAAAAATGACATAGAGGATGACCAGGGCCCCAGGTGCTAGAACCCACTTGAGCCCCCGCTCCCTGAAGCGCTGCATCCAAGTGATTTCGATGCTCACGTCCGCCATCTCTTCAACTCCTCGCAAGGACTTCCTGATGTCCGATTGTCGCATACTCCATAATCTTTTCCTGACTTGCATCTTCGATCGAGAGCTCTCCGGTGATCCTCCCCTCGGACATGACGAGAATACGGTCGCTCATTCTGAGAATCTCCGGCAGCTCCGAGGAGATCATGATGATGGCCTTGCCCTCCCGGGCCAGCTCGTTCATGAGGGTGTAGATCTCGCTCTTGGCTCCGACGTCGATTCCGCGCGTGGGCTCGTCGAAGATCAGTATGTCGCAGTTTCGGATAAGCCATTTTGCCACGACGACTTTCTGTTGATTGCCGCCCGAGAGGTTTCGCAGAAGCTGATCGAGGGAAGGTGTTTTGATGTTCAGTCTCTCGACGTACTCTTCGGTGACGCGCCGCACCTTCTTCGCCCGAACAAACATCCAGCGCTCGAAGCGGTCGTAGGTGGCCATAACGAGATTGTCTTTGACACTTAGGTTGACTGCGAGCCCGAAGCGCTTGCGATCCTCCGAGAGGTAGCCGACGCCGTGAGCGACCGCGTCCTGAGGCGAGCGGATCGAGACTCGATTCCCGCCAATCTCGATTGTGCCGCTCTGCACCTCGTCTGCTCCGAATATCGCTCGCGCCGTCTCCGTGCGGCCTGATCCCATCAGGCCGGAGAAACCGAGTATTTCCCCGCTTCGAAGCTCGAAGCCTACGTCGCGAACGAGCTTTCCCGCGTTGAGGTTGCTGACCCGAAGAACGACAGGGGCGTCGGGCGGGACGTTGCTTTTCGACTTCGGCTGCTCGTAGATGACCCGGCCGACCATCATGTTGATGATCTGCTGCTTCGTCACCTCCGAGGTCTTCTTTGTATCGACCAGCTCTCCATCGCGCAGAACAGTGACCCGATCGGCAATGCGGTGAATCTCGTCGAGACGATGCGAGATGTGGATCATCCCGACGCCTCTCGAGGCCAGATCCCGCATTATCGCGAAGAGCTCATCGATCTCGGCATCGGTAAGTGCCGCCGTCGGCTCGTCGAGAATGAGTATCCGCAGCTGGTGAGAAACGGCCTTCGCGATCTCTACCATCTGCTGCTTTCCGACGGTGAGGCGTCCGAGAGTCTCTGTCGGGTCGATGTTCATCTTGAGACGCCGGAACAACTCCTCGGTGCGACGGTTCTGCTCGCGCTCGTCGAGGAGCACACCGCCGGCCTGCGTGGATTCGCGGCCGATGAATATGTTCTGAGCAACGGTTAGGTGATCCATCATGTTGAGCTCTTGATGGATAATTCCAATTCCCATTTCAAGGGCATGTTTCGGGCTGCGCGAATTGAAGAGGTGATCGAGGTAGTGGATCTCTCCGGAGTCCTTCGGGTTAATGCCGATGAGCACCTTCATGAGCGTAGACTTGCCGGCGCCGTTTTCCCCGACGAGGGCATGTATCTCGCCTTCGTTGAGATCGAAATCGACCTGCCTGAGCGCATGAACCCCGGTAAAACGTTTGTCGATTTTGCGCATCGAGAGAATCTGGCGGCCCATCAACCTTGCTCCTTTTTTTTGGTCGGCCACTTGATTACATCAAAGATTTCAATCGACGAATGGTCGACACGAGGTGTGTGAAGTCATGTTGAAGGTGAATACCCGGAAAGAGAATCAGCATTACGTATCACCCATCTTCGGTCTGGCGACCGAACACTACATCCGCACGTCGAATCCCACCCTTGTTGGGATGAAGTACTTTTAAGCTGATATTCTCTTGGCTAAAATGATAACCGAAGCGCTACGGTAAGGCAAACA
>Ga0315535_1000128_pt1 | contig 47272 bp, 39 predicted proteins | sample SalMarSW160220MG_2_FD_203092 | JGI IMG/M metagenome (GOLD analysis project Ga0315535, IMG submission 203092) | Salt marsh sediment microbial communities from the Plum Island Ecosystem LTER, Massachusetts, United States - Salt Marsh Sediment SW1602-20 ... | reverse complement strand
GGAAAATGAGATCGACGGGGAAAATGTGTGGGACCTGATCGCCGGTGTGGAGGGAGCAGTGAATCCGCACGAATACTACGCATTCTCCAACAACACCCATTTTGAGGGAGTGATGAGCGGAGACGGAAAATGGAAACTGCATTTGCCCCATCAGTACAGGACCCTGGACTCAGCGGGCAGTGGCGGATTTCCCGGGAAATATGCCATGATGCACATCGATACTTCCCTTTTCAATATGGCAATTGACCCCTGCGAGACCACCAATGTGCTGAAGGAGCATCCCCGGGTGGCAGCTGAGCTGATCCGGATGGCCGAATCACATCGGGAGAGATTCTATAAGCCGGCAGAGTAGTTTCCAGTAATTCAGGCAAGACGAACGTTTCCCATGTGGCCATCCATGTAACCGGGCTGCATCCATGCCAGGTGTGTGCCGCTGTAAAAGGGTTGCAGGGCCAGGCGGATCTCTTTCATCCTGCCTTCATCCAGGGGCTGGAAATTCCGGACCAGTTCAATGTTGGATTTCAGCACTTCCATGTTGTCGATTCCCACATTGATCATATGAAACGCGTCCAGCGTCAGTGCATAGTGAATCAGGTCTGAAACAGAAAGACCCTCGATGGTTTCGCGTGGACGAATGACCTTCATGGCCACCACACCCATGCCCTTCTGCCTGGCAAAGGGCGCAGGTTCCTCTTCAAACCGTTCTGTGCCATCCGAAACCTGGTGATTGAGGGCCATCATCATCACATCGAAGTTGTATAGCTCGGCAGCACGCTTCATGCCTGCTGCCGAAGCATGACCGGTAAATCCGATGTGGCGGATCACGCCCTCTTTTTTATACCGGCGGAGTACCTCCAGCACTTTGCCCTTCTCGCCCAGTTGTTCGGCATCCTCTACCGAATTGATGGAGTGGACGTGGAGCAGGTCCAGGTGGTCGGTTTTGAGACGTGAAAGGCTTCGCTCAATACTCTCTTTTGCCTGGTCTGCCTCCCGGTCCCCTGTTTTGCTAACCAAAAAAACCTTATCCCGGCAGGTTGGAAGGATTTTCCCGATGCGTTCCTCGCTGGAAATCACATCATTGCCATAGGAAGAAGCCGTATCCCAGTAGTAGAGCCCCTGGCCAAGGGCAACTTCCAGGATTTCCAGTGCTTTGTCATCATCTGCCACTCCCATCCACCGGCTGCCGCAGCCAAAACCCATTTTTGGAACCCGGACCCCGGTACTCCCCAGCATAACCGTGGGAAATCCTTTGGCATCATAAGGTGAAGCTGGTCCGGTGCATCCGGCTGTGGGCACAAGGGCCACTGATGCGGCTGCCACCGCGGTGGTCTGAACAAATTCTCTGCGTGTGATCTTCTTCTCCATAGATTCTGTCTTTTTTTGATTTATTTGGACTTCCTTTCTACAAGATAACCATATACTTCTATCCAGTCAAGTCGTGAGCAGGCTTCGCTCCCACCCCCCGGCATCAGGTCGGTGAATCCAACCTGGCGAACCCTGCCCAGATCCGGATCCGAAACCGGTTTTAATTCATGGATGGACTCCATATCCAGTGTGTACCAGTCCAGGTCTGCCAGCAGGAACTCCCTGACCCTCCAGTCGCCCGAAAACCCATCCGCCTGCCTGCTGACCAGCCATGTGCCATCGGCCATTCCCAGGATGATATGCAGCTGCCTGAAACCATACTGCTTGGAACGCCACCGGATCTTCCCGTAACGGGACAGGTCCAGGTCATGATCCCTGTATTCGAGTGCCACGGCCCAGGTTCCCAGGCATGTTCCGGACCATATGTAATATGGATCATCAAAGGGTTGGTCATGATGGCTTTTTTTGATGCTGTCTTTTCCCGGACCAAAGAGCCCAAGGATCAGATCCGGATGGTTCACATGTTTTTGATTGACGGGGGTCTCTGCAGGAATTTCTTTCCAATCCTCCCGGAAAGCAAGGCCCGGTCTGTAGGATTGATCCTGGGCCTGAAGTCCTTGCAGGGCCACAAGCAAGGCCAGCAGGAGCAATGGTGTTGAACGTTTGTGGGTCATGGTCATCATGCTATTTAAATATTCCGTTGCTGACAAAGGCGATCTTTTTACTGTCGGGCGACCAGGTAATCCTGGTGACCGATTTGATTGACTTTAATCATCAGGCACTATTCTATTTCTTCGGGTACAGCCACCCTGTAGGTAATGCCCGAAGTGGTTTCCCTGTAAACCTTTACCAGCCTTTTGTCTGTAAAGGAGAAGAAGGATGGGATCACGATGCTTCGTCCGAAGGCCCCGGCCAGCGCCGGTAGTGATTGCTCCCTTTGCCAGAGCGAGATGGCCTCCAGGGCATCACTTTTCAGTCTGTGCTGCACAACCTCTTTCACCTCGCGGATCCCCCCGTAGGTTTCCCCGAGCTCCTGTCGAAAGGCTTTCAAAGCTTCTTCTTCTCCCACCATTTCCCCTGAAAACTCATCTGTTCCAAAATACAAGTTCAGGTCAATCTCCTCCACCTGGTAGTTTTTCTGCAGGATGCGAAAGAACAATCCCAACTCCTTTTCTGAAGGGATATCAAGCAAAGGAGCGGTAAACTGGAATGAGAGCACAAACACCAGGTATTGGTCCACATCCAGGCTCCCGTGTTTGGCATTCAGCAATTCCGTATTTAAATAATGCAGAAATTCCTTTATAAATAACTCCTTTTTTGTGGGAGAGAAGTAGTGTTCCAGGGGTGGTTTCCCTCCGGAAGAATCCTCACAGATCGCAAGGATCTCATCAATGGAAACAGTGCGCATGTTCTGTTCAGAGCGTGGCTCAGGCTGAATGGAAAAACGCATATACTGATTCCTGGATTGGTTTCCACTAATGTAACCAAATATTTTATTTGACCCTCTCAGATCTTCAACCTGATGTTCAGTTTTCCCAGCAGGCCGGTAAGCTGGATCACCAGGATGGAGAAAACAATGGATTTCAGGATCCCAACCGCACCTGTGGTCAGCACTCCCGGAAGTGCGAGCCCGGATAGCGCTCCCAATGCATAGATGTAATAGGGCACCAGGTAACAGGTAAGCGTACTGGACCCGGCCGGACCGATCACGCGGGCCCAGCTGGTAAGTCCCAGCTTATCAGACAGGATGTACAGAATCCCAAAAGAGAGTGCTGTAATGGCTGCACAGATGGCAGTCCATGAGGGTGTGGCCATGATCTTCGAAATGCCCCACAAGGGTCTGGTGAGAAAGCCAAACAACAGCAGGACGGCTGCAAAACCTAAAAGCAGGGGTATCAGGGTTTGCATCCTTTCTTGCTCCCTGAGCCGGATCATGACCGAAGTTGCAAGCACTCCGCACATCACACTGGCATAGTTGGAGGCGCTGACCACGAGTTCGATACTGAACTTGAACGGGAATGTAAATTCGTTGATGTTGAGCAGGAATAGCAGCACCAGGATCAACCCGATCCATCCGGGGCGGTTCCCCAGTGCCAGGTATACCAGGGCACCCAGAAGATATCCCCAGCCGATCAGTCCCAGGATTCCCCACCAGTAAAACCGCATCCAGTGGTACCCTCCTTCACCCGGCCCCCGGAAGATTACAGCCAGGAATACCAGGATGGCCCATCCCGCAAGCCTCATGGCCCGGGGCGGGATCGCTCCGAAGACTTTGTCCCTGTAAATGTTCCAGATCAGGAAAAAGCCCAGCGTCATCAGGATCTGCCAGATGTATCTGCTAAAGAGAAGTTTTTCCTGATCCACGCTCTCCAGGTTGACCATGAAGACCCCCATGATCAGCAGTGCCAGTGTCCGCTCCAGAATGTGTTTGAGTACCTGGAGTTTCGTGTCACCCTTTTTCATCCTGGCCCTGAGGGCATGCGGGATGGAGAGTCCCACGATAAACAGGAATGCCGGGAATACCACATCGGCGAGTCCCATCCCGTCTTCATGGGCAGATTTGTGCCCCAGCCATTCCGGTATATCAGTGAGCGTCCAGAGGTCATTCACAAAAATCATCAGGAGCATGGTAAGTGCCCTGAGTATATCGATGGATCGAAGACGCGAAGAACTCATTCTGCCTCCTTGTAGAACTGCATGATAGCTTTCAGGCTCTCCACCTGTCCCTGCCTTTCCGGATCGGGATCTTCTGTATAATACTGATCCAGGAAACCGGAAGCAGGGCTCCACACTGTTTGCATAAATCCATAATACCTGTCCCGGGACTGGTCCGGGCTGTTGCTTCGAAATGAATCAAATAATTCAAGCTGGCTGCGGGTCACTTCCGCTCTATTCCAGGGACAGGTGATCACTTTGAATCCGCTGAGGGCAAAGAGAGCAGCTGTGGGATCGGCCCTTTCATAGTGCCAGTCACAGATCACTACATCTTTGGAGATCAGTTCAATGGCCCCGTGGGTACCGTTTTCACTGGCTTCCCACATGCCCATCCCCGTGGTGGTCCCGTCAATCAACCTGTCCCCCCAGATCCATAGCTCTTTTCCATTCTCTGCCAGGTGATCCCTGATCAGGTTTACCTCCCCTGCAAACAGTTCGGCCTTGTCTTTTCCACTGCAGCGCGGACATTCATCCTCTCCGATATAAAATACCTCATCCATCCCTGCATGGAAGGCTTCGGCCTCAAAAGCCTCCATGATTTCATCCATCAGGGCAAATACCACCCCGTGGACCTCCGGGTGCAGTGGACAGTAGCTCTTACAGTAGAGTCCGTCCGGGTTGGGCCACTGATAGTCTTCGGGTAGTTTTACCGAAGGATTCTCATCAAATTCGGGATACTCCTCCAGCAGCTTTCCCATGCGGGAAGCCCAGGACTGATGTCCCAAAAGGTTGATCTGCGGAATAAGAGTTATTCCGTTTTTCCTTGCGGTGTTGACAAGCATTTTAACCTGTTTTCCGGAGAGTGCATCCTGATCAGCCAGGTTTGGATAGGACCGGTACGCGTAATTGAAATCAATCCGCAATACAAGTGTGTTGATGCCTCCCGGAGCCAGGTCATTCTCCATGAAGGAGAGAAAGGATTTCAGATGGCCGGGATCAGGGGCGGCAATACACAAGCCGATCACAGGGGGCGGCTCTTTGGCTGCAGGCTGGAGTAAAACAACAAACAGGAGTAGCGTAAGAAAGAGGTACTGTTTCATGGTTGCAAATTTTGCAGAAGAAGATAAGAAATAATTCCTGACGCAGAAACTTCTCCTGTTGTGTTGGGCCGGGGTCAAAATTAATAACCAAACGATTCAATGAAGCTTCGGGCCGGATTGAACAATTCAACCCCATTCGGGTTTATCTATTGTTAAGAGAATACCAACGATAAATAAAACCCCGGATATGTCCATACGAACAGCAAAATCACAATGGAACGGCACCCTGGCTGCAGGCAAGGGTACCATGAATTTCAGTAACTACAGCGGACCGTTTACATTCGCATCCCGTTTTGAAGAGGGAACAGGAACCAACCCGGAGGAACTCATAGGTGCGGCTCACTCGGGCTGCTATTCCATGTTTCTGGCAGCCCTGATCTCAGGGGAAAAACTCACACCCGAAAGCGTGAAGACTACGGCGACGGTCCACCTGGGAAAAGACGAAAAAGGCCCGGTGATCACCACCATTGAATTGAACTGTGTGGTTAAATGTGATGGACTCTCACGGGAGAAGTTTGAAGAACTGGCCGCTGCTGCCAAAGCGGGGTGTCCCATTTCGAGGCTTGTAGCTGCAGCTGACATTCAGTTGACCGCAACCCTGCTGTAACAGAATTTCCCCGGGGATCTATATCCATTTGGGTATGAAGGGCGCATTGTATTGCTCCATTTTATCCAGCAATTCATCAACATTTTCACTGACCAGGACGATTTCACGGTTCACTGGTTTCAGAAATCCTTCATCCACCATGGTATCTATGGCCTGGAGCAGGTGCGTGAAGTAACCATTCACATTCAGGATTCCGACAGGCTTCCGGTGAAGCCCCAACTGGGCCCAGGTGAGCATTTCAAACAGTTCATCCAGGGTACCAAATCCACCTGGGAGTGCAATGACAGCATCACTCATTTCATGGATCAGGATTTTTCGCTCATGCATGGTTTCCGCTGTAATCATTTTTGAAAGGCAGTTATGGGCCACCTCTTTTACGTGAAGAAAGCGGGGGATCACACCGGTCACTGTCCCCCCGGCTTCCAGGGCAGCATCGGCCAGGATGCCCATCAGCCCCACTTTTCCTCCTCCAAAAATCAGTTGAATTTTCCTCTCTGCAAGGATCCTTCCCAGGTTCTTTGCCGCTTCCATATAGACAAGCCTGCTCCCTGTACTGGACCCGCAGTAAACCGAAATGCTTTTCATGATGTTCATTTAAAACCGGCCCGGGAAGAATCCCCGGGCCGGCAGTGATTGGCAGCCGGTTGCTGCAGCTTAAAGGATGGGTGAAGGATGGTTTTTCAACACTGCAGTGAACTTCTCAATCTCTTCCTGAGAAAGTTCATGATTTGTCAATTCGCCATTCAGATACTTTTCATACCCCACCAGGTCCATGAGTCCATGACCGCTGAAATTGAATAGGATCACCTTCTCCTTGCCCTCCTCTTTGGCCTTTTTGGCTTCCCGGATGGTGGATGCAATGGCGTGGGTTGTCTCCGGAGCAGGTATAATCCCCTCGGTCTGAGCAAACAGCATCCCGGCTTCATAGCACTCCAACTGCTGAATGGCCTCTGCCCGCACCAGTCCCTCTTTTACAGCATGACTTACAAGCGGTGACATGCCGTGATAACGGAGCCCTCCTGCATGGATGGGAGGGGGTATAAAACCATGGCCCAGGGAATTCATGGCCAGCAGCGGGGTCATTTTGGCAATATCGCCATGGTCATAGGCAAAGGGCGCTTTGGTCAGCGTGGGACAGCTGGAGGGCTCTACTGCAATGACATCAATCTCTGCACCGTGGATCTTCTCCTGGATGAACGGGAAACTGATTCCGGCAAAGTTGCTTCCGCCTCCGGCACAAGCGATAACCACATCAGGAAGTTTTTCCCCGATCTTTGCCAGTTGCTTCTTGGCTTCCAGCCCGATGATGGTCTGGTGAAGCATGACATGGTTCAGCACACTTCCCAGCGAATACCTGGTCTGGCCTGTTTCATCGGTCACGGCTGCCTCGACAGCCTCACTGATGGCGATACCCAGGCTTCCCGGTGTATCCGGGTGCTCTGCAAGCACGTTCCGCCCTGCCTGGGTTAACATGCTGGGACTGGCAATACAGGTTCCGCCCCAGGTCTGCATCATCATTTTCCGGAACGGCTTCTGGTCAAAACTGACCCTGACCATGAAAACCTTACACTCCAGGCCCAGCAGTGAACATGCGAAAGCGAGAGCACTCCCCCACTGTCCGGCTCCGGTTTCGGTGGTCAGCTTCTTAATTCCGAACTCTTTGTTATAATATGCCTGGGCCACAGCTGTATTGGGTTTGTGGCTACCTGCAGGAGATACACTTTCGTTCTTGTAATAGATCTTCGCAGGAGTTCCGAGTGCCGCTTCCAGAGCATAGGCCCTGACCAGCGGAGCCGGACGCCAGATAGCCAGCATCTCCAGAACTTTTTCGGGGATATCGATCCATCTTTGGGTGCTTACCTCCTGCTCGATCAGGTTCATGGGGAATACGGGAGCCAGCATCTCAGGTCCGATGGGATTTCCGTCAGGTCCCAAGGGGGGATTCATGGTTCCCGGCATGTCGGCAGCAATGTTATACCATTGTCTGGGCATCTCTTTTTCATCAAGGTAAATTTTTTTAATTCTGTTCATTATTTCCTGGTTTTAAGGTGTTGGTGTTTAAAATTCTTTCAAAAAAAAAACGGGGCCGTTAACTGAACATGCCCCGTGTGTACTTTATATGATGAATTCATTATAATCCGTCCATTGCCCACGAAGCATTCCAGGTGAACTGCCACCAGTGCCATCGCCAGACGTTTATTACGGTATAATTATTCATTGATTCAGAATATATTTCCGAAAATAGAGATTATTTTTTAATGTCCTAACCCGGAAAGTGTTTTTTTTTAATATACCGGAACTTTCCAGGGTTCTGCCGGGGAATACTTGCTGGCCGCTGCCCACCTGATGCCCCGTTTCTGGATTTCCAGGGCCTCGGGCACCTCAAAATCGCTCATCACATGACCAAGCGAACTGTAGAAGACCCGTCCCTGACCATACATTTTTTTCCATACAACCGGCATGGTACATCCTCCGATCCAATCGGCATGTTCGGTGCTGAATTCGGTGGTTGCCAGTACTTTCATGTTGGGGTCCACATGCATATAATACTGTTCGCTGTGCATCTTAAAATCCTTTAAACCCATGGTTACCGGGTCCTTTTTATCCGTGATCCTGACCCCATAGTCAATGACCCCTCCCGGATGGGCCACCCATTGTCCTCCGGCCATGAACTGAAATTCCACATTTTGCCTGAAAGAATCGCACAATCCGCCGTGCCACCCGGCAATTCCCATCCCTCCTTTTACAGCAGCCAGAAGTCCCGATTCCTGCTCATTGGAAATCTCAGCCATGGTGAAGATCTGGATGACCAGGTCTATATCTTTCATATACTCCGCATCAGCATAAGGATCCAATGTGTCGTAAACGTCAACTATGGCACCTTCACTTTCAAGCCATGGCTTGAATAATGCCACGGACTCATCCGGTTCGTGCCCTTTCCATCCACCATGGGTGTAAAGGATCTTCCTGTCTTGCAGCGAAGGCATTTCAGGATTGTTGAACATGTGGCCCGAACCATGTGGTTCTTTTGCTTTGAGCCCAAGGCTTGCCCCTACGGCAACTGTTGCTGAACTGGCAAGGAATTTTCGACGGTTGACATTCATAGGTAAAGTGTTTACTGTAAAAGTAATCGGAAATTATAACGAACACAGGTTTTTTAAGACAAAAATAAACAGATCAAAAAAAACCCCTCGCTGGAGCGGGGGGTTTAGATTAAGACGGAATGACTTTGTCAACTATATAAGTTTGACGTTCACTGCATTTAATCCTTTACGTCCTTCTGTAAGTTCAAAAGTTACATCGTCATCCTCCTTGATCTTATCGATCAGACCGGATACGTGGACAAAATACTCTTCGTCAGATTCGACGTCCTTAATGAAGCCATAACCTTTGGATTCATTGAAGAATTTTACTTTACCTTCTTTCATTGTATAAATTGATGATTAATAACTGTGTAAAAGTAATACATTTTAAAACCAAAAACACAAATAGTTTGATAACAATTTATTTTAGTCAGGGATAACATAGAAAAATACTGCGAAAAAATGGCTTAAAGTTCCTCCGATCACAAGCAAATGCCAGACCAGGTGGTGATAACGAAACCTGGCCATCGTAAAGAATACAATTCCCAGTGAGTAACAGAATGCCCCGATAAGAATCCATACCCATCCCATGACCGGCAGCACCTGAATCACAGTACCGGCGACAATCAGAATGAGCCATCCCATCACAGCATAAGAGACCACATAGTAAGTATTGACCCCAGTGTCATAATCCCCCGGCTTTGCAAGAATCAAAATGGTACCAACCAGTGCGAATGCCCATTCCACTCCGAAAATGACCCAGCCCATCGTTCCACCAACGGCCATGAGAGCCAGCGGAGTATAAGTTCCTGCAATCAGGAAATAGATAGCAATCCTGTCAAAATTGAAAAACCGGTCTTTGAGCCTGCCCATTGGCAGGATATGGGTCATTGTAGAGGAAATATAAAGGACAATCATGGTGACCCCGAAGACAGTGGTGGCGAAGATGTGCATTGCATTTCCATGAACAGAGGTCTTGTTGATCATCAGGATAAGTCCGGCCACCGCAAGCACGGCTCCTGACAGATGAGAGATGGCATTGGCCAGTTCTTCGGCCCTTGTAAATTTGATGTTCGTTGGCATTGAATCATGTTTCCGGCAAAAGTAGAGGGTTTGCTGCGACAATCAGAATTTGGCGGTCCCAGAATGGCCCATTTCATACCAAAATAAGTATCTTTACCTCACTCCTGCCGGAATTGGTGATGAAAACCATATGAAGAAGATCCTCCTGCAAATAGTTGCTGTTTTTCTGATGTTCCCTGCCATCATGGCGCAGAATCCCACAGGTGACAGCCTGAAGGCTATCGGCCGGAGCACCTCCGGAAACGATCGTGCAGTCACCTATTTAGAACGCTCGCTTCAGCTGCTGGACTCACTTCCTGACAGTTCTCTCTATTTTGCCGACCAGGCGGAGATCCTCCTTTTGAAAAATGATCCGGATAACCTGCTTCCTACCCTGTTTAAGCAAAAGGGCAAAATTTATCATATAAAAAAGGTCAATGACCGAAGCCTGTTCTATTACCGGAAAGCGTATGACGGATTTATCCGGCTTGAAAACAAGCAGGAAACAGGACGCTGTGCCCAGATCCTGGGAAATCTGTATTATGAGCTGGGAGATTTCAGCGAAGCCTATTATTTCTATATGCACAGTCTCAATGCTTTTGAAAGAGAGGGCAACCGGATGGGGATCGCCAAAATGCAGAACAACCTGGGAATTGTGGCCCATGAGATGGGAAAGCTGGAGGAGGCCAGGAAGCACTACATGATTGCCTTTGAGATATACAAGGACCAGGGAACAGTGTCCGACCAGTGCCGTTCCATGAACAACATCGGGCTCATCCTGTATGACCGGAAGGTTCTTGATTCGGCTCTTATTTATTTTAAGGAGGCGGTTGAACTGCTGACCACCCAAACTCCCGGTTCTGACACCGAGGAGCATATTCTTTCGGGTTTATATAACAACATGGCCCTGGCCTATTCGGACCAGGGAGAATACAAGATGGCACTTTCCTATCTGCTGAAAGGGCTTTCACTGGCTCGAAAGACTGATGATCTGTATAATATTGGTTCTGTCTATACCAACCTGGGGTCCATTTATGGTAAATTGGAACAACAGGATTCAGCCCTTTTCTATCTGCACCAGTCACTTCGTATTGCCAGGGACATGGGCTTCAGGCACCTGGAGATGGAAGCCTATAATGAGTTATCCAAGTTGCATGCCGGAATTGGCAGCTATGCTTCTGCGTACAACTGGCTCCAGCGCTATGATACTGTCTATAAGGAACTGTTCAACGAAAATCAGTCCGAACAGATTGCCCGGCTGCGTGCCCGATATGAACAGGAGCTAAAAGACCGTGAAATAGAGCAGCTCCAATCCGAATCCCAGGTTCAGAGAATGTTGAACAAGGTGTTCATCGTATTCATTGTGGTCATCATCAGTCTTGTGATCATTATCACAGTGAACCTGAGAGCCAAAAAGAAAACCAACGAGATACTCGCTGAGCGTAATATTCAGATTTCTAATGCTTTAAGCAGATTAAGCGAATCTGAACAGGAGTTGCAGACATTAAATAAATCAAAGGACAGGATTTTTACTGTGGTGGCCCATGACCTCCGGAATCCAGTGGCTGCAGTCACCGGATTTTCAGAATTGCTCTATGAAAATTTCGAAGAATTCACGGTTGAGACCCAGAAGGAATACCTGCTTCAAATTGTCCAGGGGACAAAGAGGATCCAGAACCTGCTGGAAAATCTGCTGATATGGGCGCGGACGCAGATGAAAGCAATTAAATTCGAGCCGGAGGTATTGAATATCAAGGGAGTGGTCGCTGCCTGTGTGAAGGAACTGAAGACCAACCTGGATCATAAAAAAGTAAGCTGCCAGGTGAAAATTGAACGCGGCAGCACCGTATATGCCGATAAAGCCATGATCCATACAGTTTTCAGAAATCTGATTATCAATGCCATCAAGTTCAGCTTTCCGGGTGGGAAGATCTGGATCAGTTCGGAGATGAAGGGAGAAATCTGCAATATCACTGTGGCCGACGAAGGGATCGGTATTCAGCAGGAGATACAGGAAAAACTTTTTGATGCCAATGAGGTTGTTTCTACTCCCGGTACAACCGGAGAGTCGGGATCGGGCCTCGGATTGGTTATCTGCAAGGAATTCCTGGATAAAAATGAAGGAGGGATCCGGGTGGAGAGCGAACCGGGCAATGGTTCCAGTTTCATTGTGACACTTCCCATGGCAGAGAAGAAGTAGTCCTATTTCAACAACTCCTGAAAGACCTTCTCAAATTTTTCAACCTTGGGCTGGATGACGACCCGGCAATATCCCTGGTTGGGATTGTTCTCAAAATACTCCTGGTGGTATCCTTCTGCGCTGTAAAAGGCCTGAAATGGCTCTACAGTGGTTACGATGGGATCATTCCATATCCCTGCACTATCCAGTTCCCTGATCACACTTTCAGCGATCCGGCGCTGATCTTCATTGTGATAAAACACCGTGGAACGGTACTGGGTCCCCACATCTGCTCCCTGCCTGTTCAGGGTGGTGGGATCATGTGTTTCAAAGAATACTTTCAGAAGGTCCCGATAATTGATCTGTGAGGGGTCAAAGGTAATCCGGACCACCTCGGCATGTCCTGTTTCACCTGTGGTAACCTGGCTGTAGGTGGGATTTTTCACATGTCCCCCCGAATAGCCAGACTCAACAGTTTCAACCCCTTTTAAGCGTTCGAAAATGGCTTCCACACACCAGAAGCATCCCCCGCCGAACGTGGCAATTTCGCTTTTCCCCACGGCTCCTTCTTGTTCAGTCTGACTCATTGTATTCAAAGTGATCAATAAAAACGCAAATATAGCAATTGTACTTTTTCTCATGTCAGGCGGCATTTAGATCATCGTACTACAATAACCATATAAACCCGGTTTTGTTTGGTATTGGATTTCATAACTATTTCGTTGTAACTTTATATCATGCACCCTGCCTCCTATTACGAGAATCCGGTTGGACTTCAGGTCCAGTGCAGACTTTGTCCCCACGAATGCCTGCTTCTTCCGGGTCAGTCCGGGAAATGCAAAACACGGGTCAACAGGGCAGGAAAGTTATATACCTTGAGTTATGGGGTTCTTTCTGCCATTTCCAGAGACCCGGTGGAGAAAAAACCCCTTTACCATTTTCTGCCCGGCCGTTCCGTTCTTTCCATTGGAAGTTTCGGATGCAATTTCAGGTGTGATTTTTGCCAGAACTGCAACATTTCACAAACCGATGAAGATGTATTTTCCCAGTATCCCGTCAGGGCACCTTCTGACATGGTGGATAAAGCCCTGCTTTATAAGGACAACATCGGACTTGCATACACCTACAATGAGCCTACCATTTATTATGAGTATATGCTGGAATGTGCATCCAGGCTCAAAGAACACGGGCTGATGAATGTAATGGTCACCAATGGATATATCAACAAAGCGCCACTTGAAGAGATTTTGCCTTTCATGGATGCATTTAACATTGATCTGAAATCCTTCCGGAACGATTTTTATCACAAGCGCTCTTCAGCTGAACTGAAACCGGTATTGGACACCATTGCCAGGGTAGCCGGATCGGACAGTCACCTGGAATTAACTTTCCTCATCATTCCGGGATACAACGATACGGAACCGGAGTGGAGAGACATGATCAGGTGGATTGAGAAAAATTGCGGACAGGACACCATACTGCACGTCAGTAAATATTTCCCGCGTCATAAGCTACGCAGTTCCCCCACTCCGACCGGGACTATGAAGCAATTTATACTGGCGGCGAAGGCGAGAATACAATATGTATATGCCGGGAACAACACTGAGATTGAATCTCATACTTTTTGTCCGGGTTGCGGTTCCCTGCTGATTGAAAGAGAGATGTATCATACCCGGATTCAGGGTCTGACCGGGGAAGGGCATTGCAAGCACTGTAATTTCAAGATTAAGGGAGTATTTAAAAACATGGATTGATGAGCAAAAGACAAGCTGTAGCAGAAGGCAGGTTCTATCCTTCATCGAAACGCAAGATCTTTGATCAGATCAGGGAGATTGAATCGGCAGCCAGGTATCCCGAGGCAGATATCCGGCCCGAAAACATTTATGGAGCCGTGCTGCCCCATGCAGGGCATATCTATTCCGGTCCTCAGACCATCCCCTTTTTTCAGCTGCTGAGGAAGCAGGAGAAGTTTCCTGCCACCTTTGTGATAGTTCACCCAAACCATACGGGCCAGGGCCTTCCACTCGCAGTTGATGATGCCCATGTGTGGGTTAATGATGTGGGGGAAGTTCCCCTGGACAGGGAATTTGCCCTGGAGATGGGGCTTTCCTTCGACGCTAAGGCCCATGCAAGGGAACACTCTGCTGAGGTGATCATTCCTTACCTGCAGTATTTCCTTGAGGATCACCCTTTTTCTATTGTTCCTGTTTGCATGGGAAACCAGGGATATGATCAGGCGGTCCTCATTGCAGAAAAAATCCATCATGCTGCCACCCGGACCGGCAGGGAGATCATGGTTCTTGCCTCCTGTGATTTTTCCCACTTCCTCCCGCCGGAGGAAGGAAGAAAAAAGGATCAGTATGTGGTGGATGAAATCCTTGCCAGGAATCCAAAAGGGGTTGAAGATGCTGTGAGCTTTCACAGGGTATCGGTGTGTGGCTACGGGCCAATTATGGCCCTGATGCGTTATGCTGCCCAACTCAATCCCGGATATCTCATCAGGATACTTGCCCGGGGAAATTCGGGGGATGTGAACCCTTCTCCCGAGGTGGTCGATTACATCTCACTGATTTTGTACCAATGATGATTTCTGAGAACGATAAGTTGCTGCTGCTCCAAATGGCCAGGCAAAGGATTGTGGAGCATCTTGCTCCTGAGCCTGGAAAACAAGTTTCAGGTTCCGGGATTCCCGATTCGGTCCGGATCCGTTGTGGTGCCTTTGTCAGCCTCTATGTAAAAAATGAACTGAGGGGTTGCATAGGTACGTTTTCCGAAAATGAAATGCTTTATGTCAATGTTAGAAAAATGGCACTCTCTGCTGCTGTCTCCGATTCACGATTCTCCCCCATTGAGGCAAGCGAACTGAAACAATTGATAATTGAAATCAGCGTGCTCTCTCCCAGAAAGAAAATATCCGGACCGGAAGAGATCGTTCTGGGAACCCATGGCATCTACATCCAGGACGGCGCATATCGGGGCACCTTACTTCCCCAGGTTGCTCTCAAACAAAACTGGAGTGTGGAACAATTCCTGGGTAACTGCTCCAAGTACAAGGCTGGATTGGGATGGGAAGGTTGGAAAACAGCTGAACTCTACACCTATGAGGCCTTTGTATTCAGTTCAGAGGATTTCCAAACAGATTGTTAAAAGATCTTAATAAATACGAAGAATTTCGTAATTCATTTGGAACTATGAAAACATTGGCATATTTTTGATACGAAATACTTCGTACTATGCAGGGAAAACCCAGTGATTCAGAACTCGAGATTATGCAGGTGCTATGGGAGAAAGGACCCCTTACAGTCAGGGAAATCAACGATAATCTGAACAAAGAGCGCAGAGTCGGTTACACCACTACCCTGAAGATTATGCAAATCATGACTGAAAAGGGTATTCTGACCAGGGATACAAGCCAGCGATCCCATGTATATACGCCTGCAATGAAACCGGAGGCTGTTCAGTCCACCATTCTGGATCATGTGCTCAGAACTGCTTTCAAAGGAAATACATCCAATTTGGTTCTTCATGCATTGGGGAATCATACAGCATCCAAAGAAGAGATGGCTGAGATCAAAGCTTTGATTGAGAAAATTGAAAAACAACGGAATGGTAATATTTGATAGCAGTCCAAGCTGGATCATGGCCCTGGGCAAAACACTGGTGCACAGCCTCTGGGCAGGTGTATTGTTTCTTGCAGTGCTAAAACTGGCCTTTCTTTTTATCCTTCCCCGCTTCGCATTGGTTCGCTATCGGATCGCAACCACGTGGCTCTTCCTGTTTGCAGGCTCCATGGCTGCCATGTTTCTCTATTTTTATGACCCTGCAGGAGGATCAGGAACAGCGGTGGCCGGAAGCCTGAATACCCTCCCTCTGTACAATCAGACTTTTACCGCAAACGACTTGTTGAAACTTTGCTGTTATTATAGCACCTATGTTTATTTCACGGGGATTTTCTTTTACATCCTTCATACGCTATCATCTTTTCGTCATATCCGGTCCATCAGAAAGGGAGGAGAACCGGTCACGGGTATGTGGCTTGAGCGGTTTATGAAATTGAAGGAGAAAGCAGGAAGACTTCCGGATGTATTGCTTCTGGAATCAGATCGCATAGACACCCCTTTCCTTTCTGGCTTCATCAGGCCCGCCATTGTCATTCCCACGGCGATGATTGCACAACTCCCTTATTCTCAGGTGGAAACAATACTGGCACATGAACTTTTTCACCTGAAACGATTGGATCACGTGGTAAACTTTTTCCAGAGGATTGTTGAGATACTCTTCTTTTATAATCCGGCCTTTTGGATCCTTTCCCGGATCGTCCGCAAGGAGAGGGAGTTCTGCTGCGATGACATGGTATTGAAGGTGGTCCCGCAGCCGCTGGACTACGCCAGGGCATTATATAAACTGGCCCTGGAACAAAGGAAGCTTCCATCTCTGGTTCCGGCAGCAACCGGTAACCACAGGGGACAACTGAAAAACCGAATTCAAAGAATTTTAAACCCAGCAACCATGAAAACAAATATTCGTGAAAAACTCTCAGCGATGGCTTTTCTGACCGGAGCATTTCTGATTGTAATCATCATGTCAGGCTTCAGCTCGGCTCTTTCCATTACCAGAACCAACAATCAGCCTGATGATGGGTCCGCACAACCTGAATCTCCCGGAATGGCACAGGTGGTTCAGGCTTTGGCACCCATGAAACCTGTCCGGTCTCCCCTGCCTGCTCCGGCGGTTCAACCAGATACAGTCCGTCCACCGGATCAGGCTGGTGAAGGTTATGAGGAAGCAGATAGGAAAGCGATCGAGAAGGAAATGGAGGCAGCCAGGCTTGAGGCCATGGAATCCATCGACTGGGAAGAGATTAAAAAGGAGATGGAACAGGCAAAAGTTGAAGCCAAAGAAGCCATGGAATCCATCGACTGGGAAAAAATCAAAAAGGAAATGGAGGCAGCCAGGCTTGAGGCCATGGAATCCATCGACTGGAAAGAGATTAAAAAGGAGATGGAACAGGCAAAAGTTGAAGCCAAAGAAGCCATGGAATCCATCGACTGGGAAAAGATTAAGAAGGATATGGAGACCGCCAGGCTTGAAGCCAAGGAATCCATTGACTGGGAAAAGATTAAGAAGGATATGGAACAGGCAAAAGTTGAAGCCAAAGAAGCCATGGAATCCATCGACTGGGAAGAGATCCAAAGGGAGATGGGATCTGTCAGGATTCATTTGGACTCTGTATTGAAAGATATTGATCTGGACCCTGAAATGGATATTGATTTTGACCCAGATATTGATTTTGACTTTGATATTGATCTGGATAAGGAACCCTTCATGAAAGAATAGTAGGAAAACCCGATGAAAATTGAAATCCGGGATTGTTTGGAATTCTAATAATATCCTTTATATTTGCTCAACCTGATTGGGAATGGACTGCAACCAGATAGTCACTGACCCTAAAACTAAATCTACAAATAACTGTCCCGGTTTAAAAAAAGCCGGGACTTTATTTTTATTTCAAAGCTCAGTAATTCAGTAACATACAAAGAATGTACTGTTTGTGTATTTCGTACACTTTCAGTTTTTGGCATTGATTTTGATTTTCAATAAGCAGATAAGTCAAACATTAATACCGGGAAATCATGAAAGCAAAGAAATACACAGCAGCAATCCTGACGGTTCTGATTTTTGGGTTCACCACCATCAACGGCCAGAGGGCAGTGCGCAGTGAATCCCAAACCCAAAGGGAGCAGACCACTGTGAAACAAGCACATACCAGCACCAGGCAGCCTGCACAAAAGCAACAGGTAGAGCGCCAGCCCACTCAGAAACGACCTGCCGAAAGCAAAGGTTACAGGCAGGATGAACCGCGTGAAAACAAGGTGACACAGGTCAAACGGCCTGCAAGTATCAGTACTGCAAACAATCCCAGGTCTGATTACCGTACGCCGGAAACCGAGGTGTATGCCAAACATAAGAGCTATGCCGGGGAAAATTATTACAGTGGGAATCACTATCACAATACCCACCCGACAGGCAGGATCAGTACCAACTATCACCATGATACCTATATCCATCATTACAATGTGCTGTACTATCCCGCCTACCACGAGATCTACTGGACAAGGAACATGTACCGCGACTATACAAGGTGGTATCCCAATTACGGATGGAGATACGATTACGGATACAGGATCAATACAATCTCTGCCTTTGATGCCAAATACAACCTGGGTGAGGTCGCCATGGTCTACGGAAGGGTTTATGCCACCTGGCGCAACAGGGAGACGGATGACTATCTGCTTTTCTTCGGAGGGGACTATCCCAACCAGCAGTTCACAGTGGTTCTTCCGGGCCGGATTGCAAGAAAATTCAACTGGAGGCCGGAACGATACTTCCTGGGACAGCACCTGACCATTACAGGACTGATCACAACCTATGACGGAACGCCCGAGATCATTGTGAAAAACACGCGCCAGGTAGGAATCTACTAGTATATAGGGAAAAATGTCTGAATCACCGGGGTGTCTCACAAGGACACCCTATTTTTTGTTGAGGGACCTTGCACATGGAATCCCATTTGCCCATGGCGCGTATGTGCAGTCAGACAATCTGGCTCATGGCATCGATGAATGCTTCCACCGATGCAGTGATGATATCCGTCGAAGCTGAGAAACCATAGTACACCACGTTTTTATGCTCCACCTGCATGTGCACTTTTCCCATGTCGTCACTGCCCCGGGTAATGGCCTGTATCAGGAACTCTTCGATCCTGACCTTGTTTTTCAGGATTCCCTTTACAGCATTAATGGCCGCATCAACCGGTCCGTTCCCGTTGGCAGTGGCTGTGTGACAAACCCCTTGCCATACAAGGTTCACCGTAGCCACGGGTGTGGTTCCTTTGCCACAAACAACCTGAAGGCTATTCAGGTGAAGATTTCGCTGGATATCGCGTGCATTGGCTCCAGCCAGCATTTTCAAATCCTCATCAACAATCTCCTTCTTGGAATCGGCCAGCTTGAGAAACTCATCATAGATCAGATCCAGGGCTGGTTTTGTGAAAGTGTAGCCCAGTTTTTCCAGCCTGTGTTTCAAAGCTGCCCTTCCGCTCCGGGCGGTCAGCAGAATGGAGGACTCACTGATACCGACAGTTTTTGGATTAATTATTTCATAGTTATCCCTTTTTTTCAAAACCCCATCCTGATGGATACCCGATGAGTGCGCAAATGCGTTCCTTCCAACTATGGCCTTGTTGGGCTGGATAGGCATCCGCATCAGGGTCGAAACCAGCCTGCTGGTGCTATAGATCTTTTTGGCATTGATGTTTGTAACCAGGTTCAGGTGTTTCCGGCTTTTCATGATCATGGCAACCTCTTCCAGGGATGTATTCCCAGCACGCTCCCCGATGCCGTTGATGGTCACTTCCACCTGCCTGGCACCATTGATTACCCCGCTCATGGTATTGGCTGTGGCCATTCCCAGGTCATTGTGACAGTGGGTTGAAATGATCGCTTTGTCAATGTTGGTTACGTGTTCGATCAGGTACCTGATCTTTTTGCCGTACTCGTCCGGGAGGGTATATCCTGTTGTGTCAGGGATATTCACGACTGTGGCACCTGCTGCGATCACTGCCTCAATGACCTGGGCCAGGTACTTGTTGTCGGACCTTCCTGCATCTTCTGCATAAAACTCAACATCTTCCACGAAAGACTTGGCATACTTCACAGCCTCAATGGCCCTCACCAGTATCTCTTCAGGGGTGCTATTCAGCTTATTGTAAATATGAAATTGGGAGGTGCCGATCCCTGTGTGGATCCTGGGCCGCTTGGCAAATTTCAAGGATTCTGCTGCAACTTCTATGTCCTTCTTTACAGCTCTCGTGAGGCCACAGATTACAGGTTCGCAAACGGCTTTACTGATCTCAACCACGGAATTGAAATCACCGGGACTTGAAATGGGAAAACCCGCTTCAATGACATCAACGCCGAGTTCCTCAAGTGCCTTGGCAACTTCAATTTTCTCAATGGTATTCAGCTGACATCCGGGAACCTGCTCTCCATCCCTTAATGTGGTGTCAAAAATGTAAACGCGGTCTTTAGCCATGATTGTAGTTTTCCAGTCGATAAATCCTTCACAAAAAAACAAATAAAATACAATATATGCTATTCAACATATATTATTATGCTAAGCGGGGATCAAAAAACCAATCAGGTGGACGGAACCGCTGTTCCTAGGCGAACTCTTTTTTTAACTGCTCTACCCAGGCTGACACCCTTTCTTTGTTCATGGAGCCCTGGTTTTCATAGTCGATGGCAAGGCCTGCAAACCGGTCTTCCCGCTGAGCCAGGGAACTTTCAAATTCGTAGCCTTCCACACTGGTAAAGCCCACCAGTGTTGCTCCCTGTTCCTCCAGGATCTTTGCCATTATTCCCACGCCATCCAGGAAATTCTCCGGGTAGCCTTTTTGGTCGCCCAATCCAAAGAGTGCGATCTTTTTTCCCGAAAGGTCCAGATCTTCCAGGGCAGGTACAAATTCATCCCAGAAGTTGGGGAGTTCACCGTCAAACCATGTTGCAACACCCATAATGATCCGGTCATAGGACATAAATACCTCCTCAGATAAATCTTCAGCATTGACCATTTCCACCTGGTCGTCTCCGAAAACTTCCCGGATACGTTCGGCTACTTTGCCTGTTTTCTTGGTATTGAAACTGTATATGATTGCAGTTTTTTTCACTGGTATTAAGGTTTTATGGATTAGTAGTTCAGAAGGTCAATGGCAGCCTGTTCGATTCTTTTCAAATTGGGAAGTATAGCTGATTCCAGTATCCTGTTAAAGCCCACGGGTGTGAAGGTTGATCCAACCCTCTTCACCGGTCCGTCCAGATGCTCAAAGGCCAGGTCGTTGATCTGGGAGACAACCTCCCCTCCAAAGCCACCGAAGACTTTGTCTTCATGCACTACAAGGGCCTTACCAGTCTTCTTTACCGAGGCAAGTATGGCATCCGTATCCAGCGGACTAAGCGATCGGAGATCCAGCACCTCCACACTTGCATTCCCCTCTTTTTCAAATTTGTCAGCCAGCTCTACACACATAGGTGTGGTATTCCCGTAAGTTATGATACTCAGGTCGGTTCCCTCTTTTCTTACCCGGGCTTTTCCAAACGGAACCTCGAAGTCATCAGGAATGGGTGCTGCCACTTTGGGAGCGTTATACAGTGCTTTTGGTTCCAGAAAAAGCGTCATTCCCCTGGACCTGATGCTGGTTCGCAGCAGTCCGGCCGCGTCATCAGCATAGGATGGATAGACCACCCTTACCCCCGGCAGACCTGCAAGGGACCCTTCGATGGTCTGGGAGTGGTAAAGTCCACCTCCAATATATCCTCCAGATGCCAGCCTGACGGTGATGTTGGGAGAAAACTGGCCTTTGGTGCGCCAGTATTCATGGGTGGTTTCCACGAATTGCTCCATGGCCGGCCAGAAGTAATCAGCAAATTCGGCGCCCTCAACAACGATCCGGAGCTTGTCATTGAACCTGCTCATCCCGTTGGCAGTTCCCATAATGAAATCTTCTGCAATGGGACCATTGAATACCCTCTCTTTGCCAAATTCCTGCTGCATTCCTTTGGTCACATTGAAAATACCACCTTTGTCTTTGTTGGCCACATCCTGGCCCCAGATGAAGGTGTCGGGATTATAGCGGAATTCGGCTTTCAGGGTTTCATTCAGTCCCTCGATCAGTTTTTTGGGTTCTCCTTCATCATTGTGAAGCCCATCGGGATACTTCTCACTCACATAGGGCTCTGGAATGACAAAATCGTGAATGGATTCGGGAGATGGATCGGGAGCATTCATCCCCACTTTATGGGCTGTCTTCACAATGTCCCTCGCCTCATTTTCAAGCACCTCAATCTCAGCCTCTGCAAACCGGTTGTACCTGAGCAATAACCTTCTGAATTTCGCCAGGGGATCGTAGGCATGCACATAGTTCAGTTCATAATCGTCACGGTAGAGATCATGCCGGTCCGAGTTGGAATGGGAATGGATCCTCACGCAATTGGCCTGGACGATAACCGGATGCTCATGCTCGATGACATATGCTTTGGCTTCAGCCATGGTATTCATGCTGTCAAATACATCTTTGCCATTGCAGTGAAAGATTTTGAGATTTTTAAAACCCGTGAAATTGTTGGCGACCTTCCGGTTGGCTGTCTGGTCAGCCTTGGGTACAGAGATTCCGTACCCGTTGTCCTGGATTACAAAAATCACCGGCAGCTTCTCGTTGGAAGCGCCATTGATGGCTTCGTACACATATCCTTCTGAAACCGATGATTCACCCTGGGAGCTTATGGCCACCCCGGGTACTTTGTATTTTTTAATGGCCCTCGCCACTCCTACTGCATGCAGGGTATGGTTCCCGGTACAGGAGGAGACATTGTGGATATTCCACTCCGGCTTGGCAAAGTGGTTCGACATATGGCGCCCGCCACCGGCCACATCATTATCCTTTGAGATACCATTCAGGATCAGTTCCTCTGCTGTCAGTCCGGCCGAAAGGGTAGTAAGCATATCCCTGTAGTAGGGAAACAGGTGGTCACTTTCCCTGTCAAATACCTGTCCAATGGCCAGCTGAATTCCGTCATGTCCTGCGTATGGGGCATGATAGGACCAGCCAATGGCCTGTTTCAGGTAATTGGGGGCCCTGTCGTCGATGGCTCTTCCCACCAACATGAGCTTGAACCATTTTGCCAGGGTCTCTTTTTCAGTATGTTTTATGCTATATTTTTTTTCAGTTGCCATAATCTGCACTTATTTAAAGTTACCGCTAACCGGGTCAAATGATTCTATCAAGTCTCCCAGCCGTTTCAAAAATGCTCCTCCAAGCGCTCCATCTATGATCCTGTGATCGTATGTGAGTGAAAGCCACATTCTTTGCCTGATGGCAATAACATCACCCTGTTCGGTTTCAAGCACAGCCGGTTTCTTCTTGATGGCGCCTACCGCAAGTATAGCCACCTCGGGCTGGTTGATAATGGGAGTCCCGATATCATTCTGAAAGGACCCGAAATTGGTGACTGTAAAAGTTCCTCCACTGATATCATCGGGCCCCAGTTTATTACTCCGTGCAGCACCGGCAAGTTCATTCATCCGCTTGGTAATCCCAGTGAGATTGAGCGAATCGGCATCTTTGATATTGGGTACGATCAGGTTGTTGTCCGGAAGTGAAACAGCTACACCCAGATTGATCCTCTTTTTATAAATGATGTTATCCCCGTCCACAGATGCATTGACCTGAGGAAATTCGCGTAGCGTTTTTATGGTGGCTTCCAGAAATACCGGAAGATAGGTAATCTTCACTCCCTCTCTCTTCAGAAACTCATCTTTCACCCTGTTGCGCCAGTTGACCACATTGGTTACATCCACTTCAATCATGTTGGTAACATGGGCAGAAACCTGCTTGGATTTCACCATATGCCCGGCAATCAGTTTGCGAAGACGGCTCATCTCAACGATTTCGTCTACAGGCCCGGGAGCAGGAGCAGCTTGCGGTTCACTTGCAACCTTTGGCACCTCCAGGGTTGTTGCTGCTTGAGGTTTCGATAGGCCGCGGTTTTCAATAAACTGCATGACATCCTTTTTCTGAACCCTTCCATTCAGGCCGCTTCCTGCAATGGAGTCCAGTTCCGCCTGGGATATGCTTTCTTCACTGGCGATCTTTCTCACCAACGGAGAATAGAAGCGATCCCCGCTTGAGATCACCGTGGGTGTCTCTCCTGCCCTTTCCGGGGCTGGCTCTTCTTTGGAGTCTTCAATCTCTGCATCAGGAACAGCTTGTTTAACCTCATCAGTTGCACCTTCTCCATCCATATCGATGATCGCGATCACTGTCCCAACCGGAACGACCTCATCCTTTTTAAACAATATCTTCTTTACTATCCCTTCAACTGGTGATGGTATTTCAGAATCAACCTTATCGGTGGCAATTTCAAGAAGGACATCATCCTCTTCGACCTTGTCGCCTTCCTTCACAAACCAGTTTGTAATGGTTGCCTCTTCAATACTCTCACCCATCTTTGGCATGATAATATCAAAACTTGCCATGAAAATAAAATTTGGGTGTGGTGTGTAATAAAAATTCGATGGTATAACAACGATACTTTGAAATTGTTTTTTTAATCTTCCTCCTCAAAATAAACGTCGAGTACAACCGGCGCACCGCAAGGCTGCCGGTCACTTACCTGTGTCTTTTTGAATACCGGATAACTGATCATTATATCGGGGTATCCTATCTGTACCAACATGGATGCCACAGAAAAGATCTTCGGACCCTGAGGAATCAGTGTTATGGAGTATTCATTCCGGATGGGAAGGATTGTGTCCATCAGGCTCTGATAGATAGCCTGTCCGTTGTTTATGGGATAGGCAATCAGGTTACGTATGGGTGTTAAATTGATTAGTGCATGGTTGTTCACAAAAACCTGGTCAACGAACCTTTTGTCAACAGGAGGATCTGCGTAATAGAGATAGACAAGGTCCGGCTTCTCAATCTTGTAAATGGATTCTGATACTTTGGCTTCATGTCCAAGTCCAAGAATCAATGCCTTTTTCACCTTTTTTTTCCGGGATTCAATTTTAAGGAATTCCTTGACCTTTTTTACTTTTCTCGGGGAGTCATCATTCACATATCCGGCCAAGGTATAGACAAACCTCAGGGTAACGTTTTCAAATCGATTCTGGCTCTCAGCAAACCAGCTGAAAAACTCATAGTACCATCTTTGGGACATGCTGGTGCAATCAAAAATAACCCGGGCCTCTTTTGAATCAATCCCGTACATGATCTGGCCTATATCCGGAATTTCATGATGCAGTGGCATGACTTCAAAACCGTGTAAGTTGTAATAATCCAGATTCTCTTTGTATGCGAAATCATTGAGTTGATCAGCAGAGGAAAGAGCAACTTTCCGGCATGTCACATCTTCCAGCATCTTTGCAATGGCTATGCAACGGGACTCGTGACTCAAAGTCGATACAAACAGATCGGCCTGAAAATCAGCAAGTTTTTCTGATTCTATATGATGTATGGACGAAAGTTCCATGTTCAGTACTGGAAGTCCTAAATATATAAGGAAAATCCCAGCCTGCGTTATAATCTGCCTTAAAGTTTAGGATTCGCTGCAGGAATCTCAGCAATGGGATTCGGGTTGTCGATCTCCATGCTAAACAGGTCAATGGATGGCCAGTCTCTGACACGGTTAACTGCGCCGAACATCATGCCAGAGACATACCTTTGAATTCTTGAATGTTTATACGTGCTCGTATTGATCATCACCACCCAGTCCAATCCATCCTGTTGCCTGACCATCAAGGCAGTTGATCCGGTAAGATAGCCGGTACGCCACCAGTTGCCATACTTGTCGCTTCCACGCCAGCCAAACAATCCCATTCCAGAAAACTCAGGGTCTGTCATAAGCTGAACCGTCTCCTCCTTCAGAATATCAGGCTGTCCCGGAAATCCATCTATGGCCGTCAGGAATTTAATGAGTTCGGGAGCCGAAGCCACCCATCCGCCGGCTGGACCAAGCAACTCTATATTGTTCCCACCGTAATAGATGGGTACCTTCTCTCCTGAACCATCAATAGAATAGGCAGTCATCTTTCCTGGGCTGCTGTGGTACCCCACTTCGTTGGGATATTTGTCATGATAGAAGCTTCTGCCAATATGCATATCATGAATATCCAGTGGTAAAAGAAGATTCATTACCACATAGTCCTGGTATGTCATGCCACTTTTCCTTGCTATAATCTCCCCCAGAATGCCATAACCCAGGTTTGAATAACTGTATTTTGTTCCTGGTTTATAGTCCAGTCTTTTGGAAAGCGCAAATTGAAGCACATGACTGAAATCTGCCGGAGCATCCACATTCATCTTCCTGGCAATATACAATGAACTGAACATGGGATCGCCCGAATACCTTGACCATCCGGCGGTATGGTTCAGGAGATGCCTGATGGTAATTTCTTCAATTCTAACATCCCTGTATTTCCGATAAACCGTATCGTTCAGTATGCCATTCTCACCGAAAACCTGCTCATCAAGATCCAGGAATCCATCTTCATACAATTTCATAATGGCAACTGCTGTAATCAGCTTTGAAACCGATGCGATCCTGAACAGGTGTCCCGGTTTCACCTTTTCCCCGGTCTCGGTGTTGGCAATACCAAACCCTTTTGCATATACAAGCCGCTCATCCTTGGCAATGGCCACACTGGCGCCCTGAATTCTCCATCTTTTCAGAAAGTTGTTCACCTGGTTATCGATGACATCTGTCTCCTGAAATGTGGAAAACTGATTATCTAGCATCAGGGAAAAAGGAACCTCTTCATCCTGAAGCAGCGAAGGATATCCTTTGTCAGAAAAGGTTAGCGCAATCTCACCAAAGAAGAAGAGAACCAACAGAAAAATAAAAACCACAAATTTCTTCACACTAAATGGAATACGAACTACAAAACTTTTGTTTCTTCTGTAAATCTACTGTTAAAACAAAAATGGAAGGAAAAGTTCATTCGGAGGATATCAACCCTTTCCTGTTAATAGATCTAATAATTTGATATTCAAGTGATAATAAAGATATTTATGTGCGTGCGAAGACGCCATATTGTTTAACACATAAACCCTCTTCGCACACCTAAGGATGCTTTGGTGGGAGGTTTTGGGGCCATTTATAATAAAACAGCCCGCTTTGATCAAAAGAAGGGAGTACTTGGTACTCATTTCTCAGTACTTAGTGCAAAAAAAAGCTTGGAATTGAGATCTGTGCACTATGTACTGTGCACTGACTGGGGGCTATAAAACACGAATGGGAGCCAAATTTGCATCTGGTTCCCATTCCACTCGTTAGTTACCGTAGTCGCTAATTAGTGCCAAGCTACGGTTATTGTGACCGGAAGACCGGACCGAAGTCCTGAATTCCCTGTTGCCATCCGACGAATCGGATAACTTGCAAGTTTGCTGTCCGAAGACAGTTTCCCTTGCTCAACTGTTAACAACTTCTCCCGCGTTTTCAAGTACTCTACGGTTTCAGTTTTGAATCTCCTGATGGGCCTTTTACAACTCATCCGGTACTCCAGTCAACAGCCCGGTCCGAAGACCGGCGGGGACAGAATCAATACCTGTTTATCTGTCCTGGTGACTCTGTTCACGTTTCCGGGTTGCCCCGGCTACTTATGATCGAATCATTTAAAGAACTGAGTGGCCTTTTATCGCTCACTTGGTAGAATCAAAAGTATACGCTTTGCGGTCCCGTACCAAAAAAAATCAGCCGAAGAATTGAACATTGAGTCAACATGATTTATTAACAAATGGTTAATAAGCCTGTAACTAATTTTATATCAAAATGGTAAAATTGAACTGATCGCCTAAAACAGCGTTCCTGACACCGGATAATCATAAGGTTGAATGATTTTAGGGTCCCCCGGGTCGGCATTTAAATCGGAAATGGAAGGAGATACTGTATGGGCAACCATCTCATTTTGGTCAAAAGGCAACAACATTTGCCTGGCCTTAAGCAGTGATATGCCACCGGATATCCAGGCTGTTTCATTGTCAGGTCGAAGAATGACCGGCATTCTCTTTTTTGTATTATGTATCTTTTCCATCAATGGATTGGCCTCCGTGGTAACGATGGTAAAGGTCCGGTGAACAGATCCGTCTTCCGGATTCCGCCAGGAATCGGCCAGCCCGGCAAATGCAAAGGGTTTATTATCTTTCAGCCTGATGTACCATGGGATTCTGGCATCTTTTTGATGCTGCCATTCAAAGAATCCATGTGCAAGAATCAGGCACCTTCCTTTTACAAGCGGTTCCATGAAGGAAGGTTTTTCATGGAGCGACTCTGCCCTTGCATTATAAGTTCCTTTTCTTATTTGTTCGGCTTTCTCTCTGTTTCCGGCCCAGGAAGGGATCAATCCCCATTGCATCAAGTTCACCTGTCCGGGTTGATCTCCAGTAATCACCGGAATCATTGGATTGGCAAAAGCCCGGTAGAAATAATTGAAATCAAAATCGTACAGGGCAGCGGTGTCTACCGAGAACCTGTTTTCGATGGCTTTCCTTGTCAGATGAACTTCAATTGTAAAGCACATTCTACAAAGGTACAAGGTTCAAGGGGAAAGGAAAAAGAAACAAGGGGAAAGGTGAACATGAAAAGTTAAAAGTTAAACAAATATGAAATATGAATTGTTAATCCTTCATAGTTACCAGCCATGGAACCAAAACCAGAAATGCTTCCTTTCTTTCCTTTGGGTGTTTTCCTCTTTCCGGGAGAAGATATTCCCCTGCGAATATTTGAACCCAGATACAAACAATTGATTGAAGATGTTCGCAATACGGGACAATCCTTTGTCATTCCCTACATCATTGATCAGGAGATACAGGAATTTGGTTGTGAGGTCAGCCTGGTAGAAATAGTTGCAGAGAATCCCGGTGGAAGAATGGTAATCACTGTAAAATCCGTGGCCGTTGTGCAGATCATCAGTTTCAATAAACAGCTGGAAGGAAAACTCTATGCCGGCGGGAGGGTCAGGCGGATGCCCTGTTCCGAACCTGTTGAAAGCGAGGAGCTTAAAGAACTGATTGCCAACTACACCGAATTTATTGATAAAGATTTTCTGAATAGTTGTGGGCATACCGGGATCACCCGCCAGGATGTGATGAAAGCCCTGAACCTTCCCTCTGATGATAAATTCAGGTTCGTTTGTATGCCGGGATGGAGACAGAAAGAGGGATATCTGGCAGGACAACTCAGGTACATGAAGATGATCCGCAACCAGGAGACCCTGCTGGGAAATGATTTTGGGCAGAACTAGCTGCCACTCCCCTCTCCTTTCAAATTCATTTTCATCTGGTCCATATCCTGTTTTAAGCCGGCTACGGTGCGGATAAGCTGGTCTTGCGGCAGGATGGGATCCGGGATCTCGTTGCTGATGAAGTGTACAAACCTCCATATTTCCCGTATTTCATGTATGTCGACCTCATAGGGTTCATAAAGCGGGTTTAAAGAGTATAAGATAAGCTTACCGTCATTTTCAATCCTGTTCTCCAGAATCTTAAAGACAATCCCGTCATTGACGGTCAGTACCACGCAAGCCTCCCCTGTTTTCAGTGTCATCCAGTCCTGCACATAAGCCCCGGTAACCCAGGCATTCGCAGGGATGGGAAGCATGGAATCTCCCTGCAACTGAAAGGTTCTGTATTTCTTTTCACCGGACAGGAATGGCAACTGGAAAACCTTCAACTCGCTGATGTACTCCGGATCGGAAAAACCGTTGGTATAGCCAGCCTGTGCTTTCACGGGTACCAGTTCAATGTTCTCCTGATTCTCGTTGTTTACCGTTGATGCCAGGATCCTCAGGTTTCCCCCGCGCAGAAACACATCTTCACCGTGTTCAAGCTGCCTGAGTTGTGTTTCGCTCAATTTGGAAAGATCTACTTTCAGCAGCGTATCCACGGCAACCTTGTAGAATTCCGAGAAAAGTAAAAGCACTTCTACCCCCGGTTGTGCCACCCTGTTCTCATAGCCGCTCAGGGTAGAACGTTTCATTTTCAGCTGCCCGGCCACCTCATCCTGGGTGCGGTTTCTGCGTTTGCGCAGAAGTTTGATATTCGAATCAAAATACATGTTAAAATCCTCCTTGAACTGTTGCATGAAATAAAATGGTTGATTATATTGTAATCATAATAATGATTATATTCTAATCAAATGTATGAAAAAGTTATTAAGTTATTGTGTTATTATGTTATTTTTTTTGCCCACTAACCCAATAACGCCCGCGCAGCGGGCATCCTAACACGAGCGCAGCGAGTTATGACACGCAACATCGTACATCTGGACCTGGATACCTTCTTTGTGTCGGTGGAGCGGCTGGCAAACAGCAAGCTTGAGGGAAAACCTGTAATCATCGGGGGCATGTCGGACCGGGGTGTGGTTTCAAGCTGCAGTTACGAGGCCAGGCAGTTTGGTGTGCATTCGGCCATGCCCATGAAGATGGCACGATCGCTCTGCAGTGAGGCCATTGTGATCCGGGGAGACATGGATGCCTACAGCCGGTATTCCCGGATGGTGACTGATATTATTGCCGAAAAGGCACCGGTGTATGAGAAGGCTTCCATCGATGAACACTACCTGGATATCACCGGGATGGACCGGTTTTTCGGATGTATGCAGTGGACCCATGAGCTGAGGCAGCGTATCATGAAAGAGACCGGCCTGCCCATCTCCTACGGACTTTCCATCAACAAGACCGTATCCAAGATTGCCACGGGGGAGGCCAAACCCAACGGGGAGATCGAGATTCCCGGCATGCAGGTAAAGCCCTTCCTCTCCCCCCTTTCCATCCGGAAGATTCCCATGATCGGGAACAAGACCTTTCACCTGCTTCGTTCCATGGGTATCGGCACCATTGGCACCCTGGGCCAGATTCCCCTAGAGATGATGGACAGCCTGCTGGGAAAAAACGGCATGGTGATCTGGAAAAAGGCCAATGGCATTGACACCACTCCCGTGGTCCAGTATTCCGAAAGGAAGTCCGTCGGAAGTGAAAGAACCTTCCAGCACGATACCATGGATGTGACCGGGTTACACGATCTGCTTACTTCCATGGTGGAAAAGCTGGCTTTCCAGCTGCGCAAGGAAGAGAAGCTTACCTCCATTGTTACGGTGAAGATCCGTTACTCCAATTTCGATACACACACCCTCCAGAAACGGGTTCCCTACACCTCCTTCGACCATGTGCTGATGCCCATTGCCAGGGAGCTGTTCGACCGCCTTTACCAGCGGCGCATGCTGATCAGGCTTGTGGGGGTCCGGTTTTCCGGGCTGATCCGCGGCGTGCAGCAGCTGAACCTGTTCGAGGATACTTCGGAAATGGTACACCTCTACCTGGCCGTGGATAAACTGCGCAGGCGCTATGGATCGGACGCAGTCAAAAGGGCCAGTGGCATACAGCTCAGTGACCTGGAGGAGCGCACGGAACAATCAGATCAGCAAAAAGCGGTCCCATCCCCCGAGGAGCGCCAGCAGGTGGATAACCTGAAGAATCGGCGATACAGGTATTGGCACAGATAGTGCACAGTGCCCGGTACTCAGTAAAAACGCACCAGGCACTAAGTACTGAGTACTGAGTACTGAGTACTAAAATGCGAATGCAATGAGCATGTATTTAAACAACCATTCATACTACAGCCTGAGGTACGGGACCATGGCCGTGGAGACGCTGGTGGGGGAAGCAGCCAGACTGGGCATCGAAGCCATGGCGCTTACCGACATCAACAACTCCACGGGGATGGTGGATTTTGTGAAGGCCTGCCATGAGCATGGGATCCGTCCCATTGCCGGGATCGAGTTCCGCAGCGGGGACCGGCACCTCTATACGGGTATTGCCCGGAATCCCAATGGATTCAGGGAACTGAACGACTTTTTGTCCTACCACAACGAATCGGGGCTTGCCCTCCCCGACCGGGCGCCTCCTCTGGAGGATGTCTGGTTTATGTATGATTTTTCGGACAATCCCTGGAAGGAAAAACAACAGGGGCGCGGGAAGAAGATGCGGGACCGGGAGGTGATCGGGGTGCGTCCCGGCCAGGTGAATAAGATCCTGACTTCCCGATGGAGTTCGGATCTTTCCAGGCTGGTGGTACGCCACCCGGTAACCTTCCTTCATGAGCGGGACCATGCCCTGCACCGGCACCTGCGGGCCATTGACCACAACATCCTGCTGAGCCAGCTAAAGCCTGAGCAGCTGGCCGATCAGAGCGAAATACTGATCTCTCCCGACCTGCTTCGTTGTGCCTATGACGATCATCCGGAGATCTGGACCAGCAGCGAGTGGATCGTGAAAGAGTGTTGGATGGACTTTGACTTCACCACGGTGAAAAACAAGAAAACTTTTACGGGCACACGGCACGACGACAAGGTCCTGCTGGAGAAACTGGCCGGGGAGGGAATGGAATACAGGTACGGACCCCGGAACAAAGAGGCGCAACGACGCGTGAAACATGAGCTGGAGATCATCGACCGGCTCGGTTTCTCCTCCTATTTCCTGATTACCTGGGATGTGATCCGCTACTCCATGTCGCGCGGTTTCTACCACGTGGGGCGGGGAAGCGGGGCCAACTCCATTGTGGCCTATTGCCTGCGCATTACCGATGTGGATCCCATCGACCTGGACCTCTACTTCGAGCGTTTCATCAATCCCAAGCGGACCAGTCCCCCCGATTTTGACATCGATTTCTCCTGGAAAGAGCGTGATGAGGTGCTTGACTATATTTTTAAAAGGTACGGGCGGAAACATACAGCGCTCATCGGGACCATCTCCACCTTCCGCGACCGGTCCATTTTCAGGGAACTGGGCAAGGTGTACGGTCTTCCCAAGGAGGAGATCGACCAGTTGGTGAAGGAGCCCGAAAGCACCTTGAACGAAAACCACATCACCCGGCGCATTTTTGAAGCGGGAAGCCTGCTGATGGATTTCCCCAACCTGAGGAGCATCCACGCCGGAGGTGTGCTGATCTCTGAAGAGCCGCTCACCGCTTATACGGCTCTGGATATGCCTCCCAAGGGTCTTCCCACCACCCAGTTTGACATGTATGTGGCCGAAGCCCTGGGTTTCGAGAAACTGGATATCCTCAGCCAGCGCGGCATCGGCCACATCAAGGAGAGCGCCCAGATCATTGAGCACAACAGGGGCATCCGGGTGGATGTACACCGGGTGGATGAATTCAAGAAGGATAAAAAGGTGCTGGAGCAGCTGAAAACCGGTGAAACCAACGGCTGTTTCTATATCGAGAGCCCGGCCATGCGCGGATTGCTTACCAAATTGAAATGCGACAGTTACCGCTCCCTGGTGGCTGCCTCTTCCATCATCCGGCCCGGTGTGGCCCAGTCGGGCATGATGCGCGAGTACATCCACCGTTTTCACCACCCCGGTGATTTTAAGTACCTCCACCCCATCATGGAGGAGCAGCTGAAAGAGACCTTCGGGGTGATGGTCTATCAGGAAGATGTGATCAAGGTTTGCCACCACTTCGCCGGGCTTGACCTGGCCGATGCAGATGTACTGCGGCGGGCCATGAGCGGGAAATACCGCTCCCGAAAGGAGTTTGACCGGATTGCCCAACGCTTCTTTGACAACTGCCGCGACCGTGGTTATTCCGATCAGCTCACCCAGGAGGTGTGGAGGCAGATCAGTTCCTTTGCAGGTTACTCCTTTTCCAAGGCACACTCCGCCTCCTTTGCCGTGGAGAGTTTCCAGTCACTCTACCTGAAGGTCCACTTCCCGCTGGAATTCATGACCGCCGTGATCAATAATTTCGGTGGCTTTTACCGGACCTGGGTCTATTTTAATGAAGCCAGGCGGTGGGGGGCCACCATCAACCTTCCCTGTGTCAACCGCAGCGAGTACAAAACCTCCATCACCGGCAGGGATATTTACATCGGATTCATCCACCTGCAGAACCTGGAACAGCAGGTGGCCACAATGATCATTGAGGAGCGCAGCGAACGCGGGGATTATCAGAGCATGGAGGATTTCCTGGAGCGGGTCCCTGCCGGACTGGAGCAGGTGGTCATCCTGATCCGGATCGATGCCTTCCGTTTCACAGGGAAAAGCAAGAAGGAATTGCTGTGGGATGCACACCTGATCCTGGGGAACCAGATGAAGAAAGATCCCATGAGGGAGCTTTTTCCCGTTAAAAAACGGGAGTTCCGGCTTCCTGAACTGGAACAGACTGCCCTGGAGAACAGCTACGACGAACTGGAACTGCTTGGATTTTCCGTCACAATCCCCGCCTTCGAGCTACTACAGACCAGCTTTCGTGGCAAGGTCATGGCCCGCCAGATGCTGCAGCACCTGGGCAGGAAGGTGCGCATGCTGGGCAACCTGGTGACCATCAAATATGTGCGAACCAAGCACCATCAGTGGATGCATTTCGGATGCTTCCTTGATGCCGAGGGCGAATTTTTTGATGTGGTGAACTTTCCCGACTCGCTGAAGCGTTATCCCTACAAAGGCCAGGGCATCTACCTCATCTACGGCACCATCACCGAAGAGTTCGGATTTCCCGGCCTGTCTGTGGAGAAGATGGCCAAACTCCCCTATCAACCAGACCCAAGATACTAGAGGGACAAGGTACCAGGTAAAAGGTGAAAGAAAAGACACTTTTACCTTTCTCCTTGCACCTTTCAACTTATACGTCGGATGCTGTTCACGCCCTTTACCCTCTTCAGCTTGCGGATGAGGGCTTCAAGGTTCTGGGTATCCTTCACAAACAGGGTAATGCTCCCTTCAAACATTCCATCCCCTGAGTCAATGGAAATGGAACGCATGTTGACCAGCAGGTCCTTGGAGATTACATCTGAAATATTGCTTACGATGCCCAGGTCATCCATTCCCGTGATTTGAAGCGTCACAGGGAAGGAGCTTCCCTTTTCTGTCTCATTCCAACGGGCTTTCACCACACGGTACGCATACTTTGAAAGCAATTGTTGTGCATTGGGACAGCTCTTCCGGTGGATGGTAATACCGGAGCTGATGGTCACAAAACCGAAAATTGAATCACCATGAATGGGATTGCAGCATCTGCCCAGTTTGTACTCCACATTGCCCAGCTTTTCGTCGATGACCAGGAAATCACCGGATTCAACGGGCGCCTTGCTGACGATTCTTTCCACTGCATTTTCGTCAATCTTCCCTGGCCTCGACTCCGCCGGTTTCTTCACCATAGTAAGCAACTCCTTGATATGCAGCAGGTCTAACTTTTCAGTGGCCACATCATAGTAGAGATCGATGGCGTCGCGGTATTTGTAATGTTGTATGATCTTTCGGATGTTGCTGTCATCGAACTCCACCTTCCAGTTCCTTAACCTTCTTTTCAGTATCTCCTTCCCATGCTCTGCTTCCTTGAGTTTGTCCTCTTTCAGGGCCTGCTTGATTTTGCCTTTTGCTTTGGAAGTGACCACCACATTCAGCCAATCCATTTTGGGCTTCTGGTTTTTGGAGCGAAGGATTTCCACTTTATCACCGTTTTTCAGGATGTAGCGGATGGGTACATTTTTCCCATTTACTTTTGCGCCCACGCAGGAAGCACCCACATCGGTATGGATATCAAATGCAAAATCAAGTACCGTGGAATTCTCAGGGAATTTCTTCAAATCGCCGTTGGGTGTGAATACAAAGATCTCTTTGCTGAACTGACTGAGTTTCAGGTCTTCAATCAGATTGTTGGCATCCTCATCAGAATTTTCCAGTGCTTCACGGACCTTGTTGATCCACAGGTCAATTCCGTCCTGACCTTTGATTCCTTTGTATTTCCAGTGAGCTGCAAGGCCTTTCTCAGCGATTTCATTCATCCGGTGGGTTCTGATCTGTACCTCCACCCAATCGCCCCCGGGAACAACCACTGTGGTATGAAGGGATTCGTACCCATTGGATTTGGGTGCTGAAATCCAGTCCCTCAGCCGCTCCGGATTGGGCTGGTAGTGGTCGGTGATAATGGAGTAGGCTCTCCAGCAATCGGCTTTCTCCCTCTTCAGGGGTGTATCTATTATAATCCGGATGGCAAATTTGTCATATACCTCTTCAAACTCCACCCTCTGTTTTTTCATCTTTCTCCAGATGGAGGAGATGGCCTTCGGACGCCCCTTGATCTCCACTTTGAATTTCTCCTTTTCCAGATCCACCTGTATGGGTTGGATAAATTCCCTGATAAACCGGTTCCTTCTGGAGTGGGTGGCTTTCAGTTTTGCCTCAATATCCTCGTAAGCCTCCTTCTCCAGAATGCTCATTGAGATGTCTTCCATTTCAGACATCACATTGTACAGGCCCAGTCTGTGTGCCAGAGGCGAATATATATACTTTGCTTCGCATGCAAGGGCAATCTGTTGTTTCTCATCCAGGTTCACCATTTTTCTCATCATGAACAACCTTTCTGCGATCTTCACCAGAATAACCCGGAAATCAGTAGCCAGGGTGAGAATCAGATTCCGCATGTTCTCGGCCTGACTGCTGGTGGTGTTGGTATCCAGATCACTGATCTTCAGCAATTCCCCGACAATACCGGCTGTGCGATCACCTATTGCAACCTTCACCTCAATCAGGGAAGCAGAACCATGTTCAATGCATTGAACCATGAGTACCGATGATACACCCAGGGCATCAAGGCCAAGCTCTTTTACAGTCATGCTTGCCAGCTGAATAGCATGAATGACCTCATGCGGGTCAGTACTGTTCTGATCTCCGGGTGTATGGTCAATTAAAAAATCCAGTGATTCCCTGATCAGTTTAATTCCTTCCTGGTCGTAAGCTTCCCTGCAGATACGAATCAGTTCCCTGTAGCTGGAAAGAATTTCTTTCTGAAGCTCCTCCCTGAATTTGTTCAACATCGCCATTTCAGATCTGTTTGGGAAAAGTGATCTTCATCCTTGTACCCTCACCAGGTTTACTTTCAATAGTAAGTTCTCCCTTATGCAGGTGGGTAAATTCCCTGACGAGCGTCATTCCGATGCCAGCCCCCTTCTCATTGGCAGTTCCTCTCTTGGTGTATCCCCCGTTGTGCAGGACCTTGTTGATTTGCTCGCTGGTCATTCCAATCCCCTGGTCAGTAACTTCAAAATTGATGCCACCATCATTTTCCACTGCAGAAACAGAGATGGAACCGCCCGGTTCAGAAAATTTAATGGAATTGGACAGCAGGTTTCTCACAATGGCCTCAAGCATGATCCTGTCTGCATGAATGTTGATGGATTTGTCAACCTGCTGCACTATGGCTATATTTTTTTGACGGGCCGTCTCATCAAACAAAGAGATGCAGCCGGAAACCACCACGCCAAGATTGAGCTCCTCGGGATGAAAATAGCTGCTGTTTTCATCAAGCCTTGACCAGTGCAACAGGTTTTCAAGCAATTCCAGAGAGTAGGAAGCCGAATGTTTCAGGTTACCAAGCAGCTTTTTCCTGTCGATGCCTTTTGGATTGGATGTTTCCACACGGTGCAGTACCTCAATGGCTGTCAACTGATTGCCAATGGTACCCCGAAGATCATGGGCAATGATGGACATCATCCGGTCTTTGGTCCGGTTCATTGCATCAAGTTTCAGGTTTTGTTTTGTGATGACCAGGTTCTTCTCTTCCAGCTTCAGGGATGAGAATCTCAGCCTGCGCAGAAAATAGGTACCAAGAAGCATGGCGGCAGCCAGCAGGATGGCGATCCCGGCTATGCTGTACATCAAAGCACTTTTCTTTTGCATCAGTTCTGAAGCCAGGCCTGACTGGATACGCAGGTTTTCATTCTCCTTCTCAAGTACTTTTGACCTGTGCCTGAACTCCATTTCCATGACCGCCCTGGTGGTGTTTGTATCCATCAGGCTGTCATTGGTTCTGTAATATTCCATGGCATACCGGTATGCTGAGCGGTAATCACCCCTGGCTTCTGCGATCTCCTGTTTGAGTCCATAACCCACTGCCATATGCTCCATCGAACCGATCTCCCCGGCAATGGCAAGTGCCTGATCTGACATGCGGTCGGCAGTCTGGTAATTTCTCTGGTCAACATTTACCCTGGCCAGACCCAGGTAGCTTCTCACCAGACCTTCCTGGTCTCCCAGCTCCTCTTTCACAGGAATGGCCTTATTGAAAAGCTCGATGGCCCGTTTGAAATCCTCCATTTTATAGTAGATCTCAGCCAGGTAGATGATGCAATTCGAAATGGTCCTTTCATCCCCCAGTTCAACCTTCATATTCAGGCCCTGTTCCACGTACCCAAGGCCCTCCTCAAGCCTGCCCATTTCGGAGTAATTTGTCCCGATATTGATCAAACTGTTGGAGATCAGTATCGGGTCCCCCAGTCTTTTTCCGAGTGACAGCGCCCGCCCGTAAAAGTTATTTGCTTCTGCAAAATGACCGCATTTATTCTGTACTACACCTGAATTCAGAAGACAGAGTCCAATTTCCTTCTCGCTCTGTTCCCTTTCTGCAATATCCAGTGCCATTTCAAAATATTCAAGAGCCCTTTCATAACTGCCCAGAAATACAAACACATTGCCCATGTTGATATATCCCTGGGCAATCAGCATAGGGTCCTTGTCTTCATCCAAAAACTTGATGGATTCATCATATACGGTAAGTGCATCCACATACGCTCCCCTGTTCTTATAAATGATCCCCATGTTATTCAGGCAGCGGCTCGCTCCATGGACCATGCCATTTCTCCTGTAATAGTCCAGTGCCGTTTCGTAATAGCTCATGGCCTGGGTGTATTCCGACTTGAAAAGGTACACATTGCCTTTGTCCTTCAGCGCCTCATAATACCCTATGTCATTATCCGCTTCGTTATATGAGCTCAGGGCCCTGTCATACTCAATAATGGCGAGGTCATAAAGCCCTGCCTGGGTATGTATTTCTCCCCTGATCTCGTAATAGCGCCCCAGACAGTTTTTATCCTCTGCTTCATCGGCCAGGCGCCTTCCCTTCTCCAGATATTGCATTGCAGAAATGGTATCAGTGGTCTTATAAATGGTGGCAATTTCCAGCATCAGCCGGCAGCGGGCTGAATCGGTAGTCCGGGTCCCCAGTTCAGTAAGCAGGCTGTCTATAATGATGCTATTTTGTCCGTAGCTTTGAAGTGACTCAACCAGGATCATACACAAGAGCAGCACAGTTAATTTTTTCATACCAGGACTAGTTTTCGGGCTTTAAAAATAAGAAATTTTAATACTTTGTGAGGTGTTTTAAAAAACCTGCCATGGCAAGAAGGATTGCAATCCCTCATACCTCCGTGATTATATTTGCACTGATCATTGGTGCAGCCCTGCTCACCTGGATTCTGCCCCACAGACCTGGCAGGTTTTCAGTGCCCTGTTGAATCCGTTCACCATCGGCATTGCGCAGGGCCTCTCAAACCTTCCGCTCTTTTCCGGTATTGAATACAGGCTTTTCGTATGGCTGGTGATCAATGTGGTTGGCATTGGCTGGGTGCTCAGGTATGCTTCACGAATTAAGAAAAACCCGGATCGGTCTCCCGTGTACCAGTCAGACACTTACTGGAGAGACAAGGAGCACGTGGACCTGAATTCACTTCAATACCACACCCCGGTTTCGGCCTGGATCACATTCTTCATCCTGCTGGCCGGAATGGTGGTTTTTGCAATTTTTGAACCCTCCACCACCCTGCACATTGGAAACAGTGAATACACTTTCTGGTTCTGAACCGCTCTGCCGGGATCTACCTGAATGAAACACCTACTCCCACAGAATGCGTTGAATAGAGTGTATGGGTGAAATCGTAATGCAGCGTAAATACGCTCAGCTTGATCCTGACCCCGATGTTCAGTCTCAGGTTATTGAGATTTTCATAATTGAGCTCAAAGGGATCTTCCACGATTTCATAGGTAGGCTTCCCAATATTTTCTCCCCCGGTGATGACGGCAGGAATGGGGTAATGCCCCTGGAGTGCCATCTCCACCTCGGAATTGGCATAACCAATCCCCTCATAAACAGTGAGTACGGAGATGGTCTGCGAGGAGATCAGGTTCAGGGTCCATCCGGCCACCTCCTGAACCACGAACTGGTCATCCCAATTAAAATTTGGATTTGGGTCCACCAAATCAACCATATCCAGTGGCTCCACATTCACATTGGCCGATGAGGTGACTTTAGTATACCCACCCTGAACAGCAATATCCAGAAATTTTAAACTTCTAACACCGGGAATCCACTGGGAAACAGAGTGTTTCCCTCCCACCCCCCAAAGTCCGATCTCGCCATAATCGCCCAATTGTATCATGGGAATAAACCGGGCTGAGACATCAGTACCGAAAGGAAGTCCCACTGTAAGTTGTCCCATGGGGAGCGGGAAAAAATCCACCCCGGTCCCATTGGGCAAGGTAAACCTTGCATATTCAAAATCCTGCACGTTTCCACCTCCCAGATCGACAGTTTCACTGTAGCTAAGTGCAGGCCTGTCTTCCATCTCCCCTGAAATGGTTGGGGCAATGGAGACACCCGGTTCCAGATCTCCGTTCAGGCCCAATGCAGCCACATCATAGACCAACAGGCCTGAGGGGGCTTTGGCCCAGCTTACGGTGGCTGTAATATCCAGTCCGCCAAGCTGATGTGGCCTGGCAGTATTGTACCATCCTGCATTCAGGTCAGAGCCAAGGATATTTGCAAATGGTTCGAGGTAGGCCTGCAAAATCTTTTCGGCATCTTCCACCCCTCCGTATACAAAGTCCAGCCCGAGCACCTGACCCCTGACCGGGTTTGCTGCAACCAGGTTCAATGCCAGGAGAATAACCAACCATCTACTTGCTATTTTTTTCATATCTCAGCCTTGTTTAATTAGCAAAAATAAAAAAACTAAATTTGTCATCATGGCTCCAGGATTTATATTTCCCAACCAGCCGCTGGCTGATCGTTTGCGTCCCGGAACGCTCGATGAGTTCATTGGCCAGGAGCATTTGGTTGGTCCCGGAGCAGTTATACGCAAGATGGTGCATTCAGGTTCCCTAAGTTCATTTATTCTTTGGGGACCTCCGGGCGTAGGAAAGACCACCCTGGCCACAATTATCTCAAAACAGATGGACCGGCCCTTCTACAGCCTTAGTGCTGTGCAGTCGGGCGTAAAAGATGTGAGAGAGACCATTGAGAAGGCAAAAAAACTTCAATTTTTCAACAAACCCAATCCTGTTCTGTTTATCGATGAGATTCACCGGTTCAGCAAATCCCAGCAGGACTCACTGCTCGGGGCAGTGGAAACAGGAATTGTCACCCTGATTGGCGCCACTACTGAAAATCCATCCTTCGAAGTGATCTCACCACTCCTGTCCAGGTGCCAGGTTTACATTCTGAACGGGCTGACCAAGGAGGATCTGCTTCAGATGATCCGGCGGGCTCTTGAAAAAGATGTTTACCTGAAAAAACTGAAGGTGAAAGTGAAGGAGCACGAGGCCATGCTTCAGTATTCGGGTGGGGATGCGCGGAAATTGCTGAATACACTGGAACTGGTTATCAAGTCGGAGGCCTCCGATCAGTCATTCACCGAAGAGCGTCAAATTACCATCACCAACGACCAGGTGAAAGAGCGCCTCCAGGAGAACATGGCCATTTATGACAAGGACGGTGAGATGCACTACGACATCATTTCCGCATTCATCAAATCGGTACGCGGAAGTGATCCGGATGCAGCAGTTTACTGGCTGGCAAGGATGCTTGAGGGAGGTGAGGATATCAAGTTCATCGCCAGAAGGCTTGTGATTCTGGCATCGGAAGATATCGGCCTTGCCAATCCAAATGCCCTTTTGATGGCCACCAACTGTTTCCAGGCAGTACACATGATCGGTATGCCGGAAGCCCGTATCATTCTCTCCGAGACAAGCATTTATCTTGCTGCATCACCCAAAAGCAATTCAGCCTATGCGTCCATCAACCTGGCCATGGATCTTGTTCGCAAAACCGGCAATGTGCCTGTTCCGCTTCATTTAAGGAATGCCCCAACGTCTCTGATGAAAGACCTGGGCTATGGCAAGGATTATAAATACGCCCACAGCTATGAAGACCATTTTGTAAAGGATCATTATCTTCCGGAGCAGTTGAACAACCAGCAGTTTTATACGCCTGCTGACAATCCCCGGGAAGATGAGATCCGCAAACGTCTTGAGAGGTTGTGGCAAGAGATGAAAACCTATGGAAAGAAATAGATTGCCTGATCTGAATTTGCTGATCCCCTCCCTCCGCCATACAGGCGGGGATAATTTCCTGTTGATCGCGGGACCGTGTGTGGTCGAAGGCCGTGAAATGGCACTGGATATCGCCAGGGTCATCAGCGGGATCAGTGACCGTTACGAAATCCCCTTTGTCTTTAAGGCTTCCTACCGGAAAGCGAACCGGTCACGCCTGGATTCATTCAGGGGGATCGGAGATCATACTGCACTGAAGATCCTGGCCGAGGTCAGGGAGACATACCACATTCCCGTGATCACGGATGTCCATAGCCCGGAAGAAGCCGTTTTGGCTGCACAATTTGTGGATGTGCTGCAGGTACCTGCATTTTTATGCAGACAGACGGATCTGCTTGTGGCCTGTGCAAAAACCGGGAAAACCGTTTCGGTCAAAAAGGGTCAGTTTCTTGCTCCTGATGCAATGAAATTCGCCGTAGACAAGATAACCGGATCGGGAAACCAGAAGGTGATGATCACGGAAAGGGGCACCACATTCGGATACCAGGACCTGGTGGTTGATTTCCGGGGTATCCCCGTCATGCAGCAGCTCGGGGTTCCTGTGATTCTGGATGTGACCCATTCCCTGCAGCAACCCAATCAGCCTACCGGTGTAACCGGAGGAACTCCCGGACTCATTCAGCACATGGCCAGGACCGGGATAGCTGCAGGAGTAGACGGGATATTTCTTGAAACCCATCCGGATCCGCCTGCCGCCCTTTCGGACGGATCCAACATGTTGCCACTCGACCGGCTTGAGGACCTGTTGCAGCAGCTGGTTGAACTCCGGAAGACTGTTGCAGGGTTCAGATCCGGACAACACTCAACATATTGATCAGGTCCGGGGTGTAAGAACCGGGAATAAAAAAAAGGTTGTCCCGGTAATTTTCAGGGACAACCTCATTAAAAACAGCAGTTGTATAAGCCAGGTTCTGTATCCTGAACAAACAGGATCCCTGTCATTTATCTAAGCGGCCTACCCCCCGGCAGAAGCGGGTAGCTTTTTTAACGCCGGTATACATGGCCTTTCAGCCCGCAGGACAAACAGCTGCAACGGTCACCCGCTACACTGGTGGGCTCTTACCCCACCTTCTCACCCTTACCCTCTTCGAGGGCGGTTGTTTTCTTCTTTGTTACCCTACCTTCGCAGATACCTGTTTTTCAACAGTGTGGCACCCTTTGCTGCCCGGACTTTCCTCTGCAGTGTGAAATACAGCTGCAGCGACAGAGTCAACTGCTGTCAAATGTCAAAGATCTTTGCAAAATTAGCTAATTTTGCGGACTTGAACGATTTCCATGACAGGCACAGACCAAATTTTCATCGATCAATACCATTACCATCTGCCCCAATCGGCCATTGCCAGGTATCCTTTACCGGACAGGGAACAATCCAAATTGCTGGTGTATAAGAAGGGTATGCTGGAACACAGGAAGTTTAACGAGCTTCCCGGCCTGCTCCCTGAGGGCTCCTGGCTGGTATTCAACAATACCAAAGTGATCCAGGCCAGACTCGCTTTTCACAAACCCACGGGAGCGCGAATCGAGATTTTTTGCCTGGAACCGGTGAAGCCTGCCGAATACCAGATGTCCTTTGAATCCATACGGAGCTGCAGCTGGAAATGTTTGGTCGGGAATGCAAAAAAATGGAAATCGGGCAGTGTCTCACTTGAAATCAGTGTATCGGGCAGAGATGTGGTCCTGAATGCAACCATCATGAAGGACAAAGGAGACAGTTTTATAGTAAGGTTTGAATGGGATGCAGCAGCGTGTACTTTTGGCGAGATTATCGAAAGCGCCGGTTCCACGCCCATTCCCCCCTATCTGAACAGAGAAGCGGAAGAATCGGACAAGCACCGTTACCAGACCGTTTACAGCCGGGATCCCGGATCGGTGGCGGCCCCAACCGCCGGCCTGCACTTTACTGCCAGTATGATGGAGCAACTGAAAGACCAGGGGATTGAAACCTGTGAACTTACCCTGCACGTAGGCGCAGGCACCTTTGTACCTGTCAAACATGAAAATGCAAGGCATCACGCCATGCATGCCGAAACGGTCCTGGTTTCAAAGAAATTCCTGGAGGAATGGGCAGAAAGAAAAACAGCTCCGCTTGCCGTAGGCACCACCTCCACCAGGAGCCTGGAAACCCTTTACTGGCTTGGTGTAAGACTCCTCGCGGGGGAATCACTCAACCCTGTGCAACCCGAATTCAAACAGTGGGAAAATGAGATGCTTCCCCAGGATATCACGCTTCAGGAGAGCCTTGGTGCACTGGTCGGTTTCTGTCAGATCAGCGGGATTGACCAGTTCCGGTTTTCCACCAGCCTGATGATCGTTCCAGGATACCGTTTCAGGACCATACGGGGACTGATCACCAATTTTCATATGCCGGGAAGCACACTTCTGCTTCTGATTGCTGCCCTGATTGGAGAGGATTGGAAAAAGGTTTACAGGGAAGCCATGGAGAACAATTATCGTTTTCTCAGTTACGGGGACAGCTCCCTGCTGCTTCCCGAAGCCGTTAGATCACCTCATAAGGGTTTTTAACAGGGTGGCAAATCCGTCGATATCCTCCTCTGTGGTGTCAAATGAACACATCCACCTGACCTCCGAACGCTCCTCATCCCATACATAAAAGAAATATTGCTCCTGAAGCAGGGGAATAATTTCCGCCGGTATGGTTGCAAACACAGCGTTTGACTCCACTTTCTGGGTAACTGCCAAACCCGGTATATCCCGGACAGCTTTATATAGCTTAAGGGCCATGGCATTGGCATGCATGGCATTTGATCTCCAGAGATCATTTTCAAGAAAGGCATCGAACTGGGTGGCAATATATCTCATTTTGGAAGCCAGCTGCATCCCCTGCTTTCTCCGGTACCTGAAGTTATCGGCCAGGATCCTGTCGAAAAACACCACTGCTTCCCCATACATCATGCCGTTCTTGGTTCCGCCGAACGAAAGGATATCCACCCCGGCTCCGCCGGTTATTTTAAAAAAATCCACATCAAGTGCCACAGCCGCGTTGCTGATCCTGGCGCCATCCATGTGGACGATCATTTGTTTGTCATGGGCAAAGGCTGTGATTTCCCGTATCTCATCCAATGTATAGACCGTTCCAAGTTCGGTGGATTGGGTAATGGACAGGACCCGGGGTTGTACATGGTGTTCAAAACCGATGCCATGCATGTGCTTTTTTACCATATCCACGGTCATCTTTCCATCCATTGTGGGAACGGTCAGGATTTTACACCCGGTAAATTTCTCGGGAGCACCACATTCATCTACATGGATATGCGCTGTATCCGGGCAAATGATTGCATGGTGTGATTCTGTAGCGGCGGACAGGCCCAGGACATTGGCAGCTGTTCCGATGAATACAAAAAAGACTTCACACTCTCCGCCAAACAGATCCTTCATCCTGCGGGTGACTTTTATCGTGTAGGGATCGTCTCCGTAAGCAACCACATGGCCTTCATTGGCCGATACCATCGCCTGTAATATGGAGGGATGGACCCCGGCATTGTTGTCGGATGCAAATCCGCGCCTGTTTTCTTTCGTCATGGGATTACGAAGATAATCATTTGTGTAATCGCTTACAATCTGAAACAACTGCCATAGCAGTCCGAAACTAGAACTCTGAATTGAAATGAAAGGTGATTTCGGGAAATTTTTCCTGGGCCATCTGCAGGGCATAGGGTGATTCTGCCATATATACCTCCCTGCCCGCTTTGTCGGTGGCAAGTTGCTGGTATTTTCTCAGCCTGAAATCTTTCAGTTTCGCTGCGTTATTTGTCTCAATCCAGCAGGCCTTGTACATGGGAAGCTGCTCATAACGGCACCTGGCTCCGTACTCATGCTCCAGCCTGTACTGGATCACATCAAATTGAAGGGCCCCCACGGTGCCAATGATCTTTCGTCCGTTCCCCACACTGACAAACAACTGCGCCACACCTTCATCCATCAGCTGGACAAGTCCCTTTGAAAGCTGCTTGAACTTCATGGGATCATCATTTTCCACATAACGGAACATTTCCGGGGAAAAGGAGGGCATTCCCTGGAATTGCAGCTTCTCCCCCTCTGTCACCGAATCCCCGATCTTGAAGTTCCCGGTGTCGTGAACCCCAACGATGTCCCCCGGATAAGCCTTCTCAACCACGGATTTCTTTTCAGCCATGAAGGAGGTTGGATTGGAGAATTTCATCTGACGACCTGTTCGACCATGGACATAGGCTTTGTTCCTTTCAAAGACGCCGGAGGCAATCTTGATAAATGCAATCCTGTCCCGGTGGTTGGGATCCATGTTGGCATGGATTTTAAATACAAATCCGGAGAATTTATCCTCATCGGGCATAATGACCCGGTTCAGTGTGGTAACGGGACCCGGAGAAGGTGCCATCCGGACAAAGCAATCCAGGATATCCTTTACCCCGAAATTATTCAATGCGCTTCCGAAAAAAAGCGGAGCAGTTTTTCCTGCCAGGTATGAATCGCGATCGAATTCCGGATAAACGCCGTTAATCAGTTCCAATTCTTCTTCCAGGCGCTTTGCATGGTCACCGATCTGTTTTTTGAACCCGGGATCCTGCAGATCCCTGAATTCCACAAGCTCCCCGATGGTCTGTTTGCTGTTTCCGCTGAAAGACCGGAAAGTGGACTCGAACCGGTTGTATACTCCCTTGAACTTAACACCCATCCCCACCGGCCAGCTGAGCGGATGCACATGGATCTCCAGTTCCTTTTCGATTTCATCCAGTAACTCGAAGGGATCCAGTGCGGGACGGTCCAGTTTGTTTACAAAGACCATTACAGGTGTTTTCCGCATCCGGCACACAGTCATTAGTTTGCGTGTTTGCGTCTCCACTCCCTTGGCTGCATCGATCACAATGATTACACTGTCTGCAGCGGTGAGGGTCCTGAATGTGTCCTCAGCAAAATCCTGGTGACCCGGCGTATCCAGGATATTGATCTTCCTGGAGCCATATTCGAACCCCATGACCGAAGTGGCTACCGAGATGCCCCGCTGCTTCTCAATTTCCATAAAATCGGAGGTAGCGGTTTTCCTGATCTTATTGGATTTAACAGCACCGGCTACATTGATGGCCCCTCCGAAAAGCAGGAATTTTTCAGTGAGCGTGGTTTTCCCGGCATCGGGATGACTCACAATGGCAAAGGTTCTTCTTCGGGAAATTTCGTCCGATAATTTCATACTCCAAAATAAGCGGCAAAGTTAGTATTAAATCCTATTTTTAAATCCGATAAAATGCATTATATCATGGAGGAACGAAAGAAGCAGGAAAGATATGGCAGGATTTACACCCAATTGGATGAACTGACTGCCCTTACCGATGATCCGCTGGCACGGATGTCAACCATTTGTGCGGTGCTACACCATAAAATGGATCATTTTTTCTGGACAGGCTTCTACCTTTTTAAGTCGGGCCGACTGGTAGTGGGGCCTTACCAGGGC
>Ga0315535_1000127_pt1 | contig 47297 bp, 36 predicted proteins | sample SalMarSW160220MG_2_FD_203092 | JGI IMG/M metagenome (GOLD analysis project Ga0315535, IMG submission 203092) | Salt marsh sediment microbial communities from the Plum Island Ecosystem LTER, Massachusetts, United States - Salt Marsh Sediment SW1602-20 ... | reverse complement strand
ATAAGAAATTCGTCAAGATCAACTGCGCCGCCTTCAACGAAAACCTCCTCGAGTCTGAGCTGTTCGGCCATGTCAAGGGCTCCTATACCGGAGCCACGGCCTCTCGCAAGGGATTATTCGAAGCGGCCGACGGTGGAACGTTGCTGCTTGATGAGATCGGCGACATGAGCATGGGCATGCAGAAGAAGCTTCTGCGCACGCTACAGGAAGGCGAGATAGTCCCGCTAGGCGAAACGCGAGTTATCAAGGTGGATGTGCGCATCGTCGCCGCCACCAATCGCGATCTGCAGAAACTAATGAAAGAGGGGCAGTTCCGCGAAGATCTTTACCATCGCATCAATGTCATCAGCATCAAGCTGCCGCCGCTCAGGGAGCGCAGGGACGACATCCTGCCGCTGGCCTCGGCCTTTCTTGCAAAGTACTGCGACAAAGAGAGCCGGCCGCAGTTGGTGTTTGATCCTGCGGCCGAGAAGTTCTTATGCGACTACAACTGGCCCGGCAACGTCAGGGAGTTGGAGAACGCCATCGAACGGGCCGTCATTCGCAGTCGAGGTCGGACGCTCCATGCAGAAGATTTTCAACTGGTTGCGGAAACCGGTGACTTGCCGGAGTTGATTGAGGGTGTGGAAGATGGAATGACGCTCCAGCAAGTCGAAAAGATCTACATCATGAAGGTACTCGATAAAAACGGCGGCAATAAGAAGCTAACGGCTAAAGAACTCGACATCGGCTACAACACTCTCTGGCGTAAGCTGAAGAAGTACGGAAAAGACTGAGGTTAGAGTCCCATTCTGGACAACGGACCTATTCCGTTTTGGGATACACGGGCAGTCCTCAATGCCGCTGGATTTGGGCCTGTTTGTAACATGCTGTAGTATAAGAAAATTGTCGGGCCGGCATCCGCCGGATAATGGCATGCACCTTGCACTTCTGGTTGGCGGTCTTGAGTGAAGGAGGCGATCATGAGAATACTAATTTTAGTAGTTGCCTGGTTTTCGATGATTATATCAGGCGGCCTGGCTAGCGCGGCTCCTGCCCAGTGGGACGAGAACGGCGACTTTGTTGAGGACGAAGGCTATCGTGAGGAAGCACAAGCTGACGATGAAGATGACAACGGATATTTTTACGTAGAGGGCGTTCCCGATGACGATCAGCAGGCAGAGCCCGTGCCGCAGCCCGCGCCGGAACCCCCAATGAGTGCCGACGAACAGGCCCAACAAGCCGAGCAGGGCGGGCAGGACCAACCCCAGGACGTATCCTATTTTTACGACAAGCTGGCTGATTACGGCGAGTGGATCGAGACGGCCGAGTACGGTTGGGTCTGGCACCCGGGAGGGGTATGGGACGGCTGGCGGCCGTACACCTATGGTCGCTGGGTGAACACCGATCTCGGCTGGGCCTGGTCTTCCTATTTTCCATGGGGTTGGGCGGCCATGCACTACGGATCGTGGTCGTATCTCGATTACATCGGCTGGATATGGGTGCCGGGGACTACCTGGGCGCCGGCCTGGGTGATCTGGCGTTATTCGGACACCTATATCGGCTGGTCGCCGTTGCTGGCCGGCTATGGTCCCTGGTTCGGCTGGGCCTACTATCCAGTGTATTACGATTACTGGACCTTCATAAACTGGCGTTATTTCTGTGATCCGCATCCGCACCATCACTATGTCGGCCGCCGCGGAGTGGCCCGGGCATTCCGCCACACTTACTACCCCAGGCGCTGCCGCGACGGATCGGGCGTGGGCTGCGCGCGGGGGCCATCCAGGAAACTGGTGACAGAGCGCTCACACATAACGATCAAGCCGCTTAGAATCAGGAATCTGGCAACAACCAAGATGGCCGGTAACGGCGGAGGCCGAACTCTTGGGGTCAACGGTGATGTATTGAAGATCTACCGGCCGAAGCTCAGCCCCGGTCGGGTCAGCGGGCCGGCTTCAATGGTCGGCGGCCGGTTGACGAAAACACGCGACCTCGGCATCGTCAGGGGCAGTGGCACATCGGGCAAGGTTCGAGCGCCTTCGGCGCGGCCGACCACGGGACGGGGTTACTCGAGCCCGGCGATCGATTCACGGCGTCCCGTCACCGGCAAGTCGATCTACCCGCGGCGCCCGACGCCCGGCAAGTCGATCTACCCGCGCCAGCCGGGCATCAGTCGCCCGACCATCCCGCGGCGCAACGTGCAGACCCCGGGCGGCGGCGTCAAGGCTACCGGTCGGCCGAAGTTCAAGATGCGTGCACCGTCGTACGTGGTTCCCAGGTCGAATGTCCGGCCGAACAGCAGGCCTTCATACAAACCTTCCGGCAAGAGTTCTTCGTCCAAGAAGTCTTCCTCCGGATCGGTCTTCAAATCATCCCCGAGGCGGTCCTTCTCGCACTCGAGTTCGCATTCGAGTTCGCACAAGAGTTCACGCTCGTCGAGAGGCGGCGGTAGCCGTCACCGGCGCTGACAAAGCCCCGTCGCCGGCCGCCACCCGTCCAGCTCATACAGTGCCCGCACCGCCCGGTGCGACCGAGAAGCCCGGGGCTTGCATTGGAGGCAGCCAGGGTTTCTAATGGCGCCGGTCGAACCACCTGGAAAGGAACCTGCCATGAGATATCTCCCCTGGATCCTCGCAATCCCGTTCGTCGCCCTGGCCGCCTGCGGGCCCCACCCGGGCGGCCCCCAGTCAAAGCCGGCGACCGGCACGAAAACAGCGGGCGTCGAAAACCCGTTCTTCCATGAGAGCACGCTGCCCTATTACATGCCGCCCTTCGACAAGATCAAGGACGCGGACTTCATGCCGGCCTTCGAGAAAGGCATGGCCGACGAGCGCCAGGAGATCCAGGCCATCGCCCACGACTCCGCGCCGCCGACCTTCGACAACACGATCGTCGCCATGGAGCGCAGCGGCCGGCTGCTGACCCGGGTCTCCAAGGCCTTCATGAACCTCAACACCTCGAACACCGACGAGGCGATGCAGAAGATCGAGACCGAGATGGCGCCCAAGCTGGCGGCGCAGCGGGACGCAATCCTGCTCGATCCGGCGCTGTTCGCCCGCGTCGACGCAGTCTACCAGAAGCGCGCCGAGCTCGGGCTCGATCCCGAGTCGGCCCAGCTGCTCGAACGCTACGAGCGCATGTTCGTGCGCGCCGGGGCCCGCTTGTCCGCGACCGATAAGGCCAAGCTCAAGAAGATCAACCAGGAGCTCTCCAAGCTGACCACCCGTTTCAGGCAGAACGTCTTGGCGGCCACCAAGGACGGCGCCGTGGTCGTCTCCGACGCCAAGCAGCTCGATGGCCTGTCGGCCGAGCAGATCGGCGCGGCCGCCCAGGCGGCCAAGGCCCGCGGGCTCGACGGCAAGTGGGTCATCAGCCTGCAGAACACGACCATCCAGCCGCCGCTTGCGCAGCTCAAGAACCGGGCCCTGCGCCGGCGCATCTTCGAGGCCTCGGTCGCGCGAGCCAACGGCGGCGCCCATGACAACACCGCGATCATCTCCAAGATCGTAGAGCTGCGCGCCGAGAAGGCCGTCTTGCTCGGCGCCCCGACTTACGCCGCCTGGGCACTGGCCGAGGAGACGGCCGGCACGCCGGAGGCAGTCCACGGGATGCTGGCCCAGCTGGCCCCGGCGGCGCTGGCCAAGGCCAAGCAGGAGACAGCGGACATCAAGCGCCAGATCGAGGCCGCGGCCAAAGCGGACAAGGTCGAGCCGATCGAGCTCGAGCCCTGGGACTGGGCCTTCTACGCCCAGCGTGCCCGCCAGGCGAGCTTCGACTTCTCGGACGATCAGGTCAAGCCGTACTTCGAGATGAACCGCGTCCTCAAAGACGGCGTGTTCTACGCGGCCAATGCGCTGTACGGGATCACGTTCAAGCAGCGCAAGGACCTGCCGGTCTACGACCCGGACGTGCGCGTGTTCGAGGTCTTCAACGCCGACGGCTCGTCGATCGGGCTGCTGCTGCTGGACTACTACAAGCGCGACAACAAGCAGGGCGGCGCCTGGATGGACAACTTCGTCGACCAGTCCTTCCTGCTCGACCGCAAGCCGGTCATCATCAACAACCTCAACATCTCAAAGCCCGCCCCCGGGAAGCCGGCGCTGCTGACCTTCGACGAGGTCACCACGATGTTCCACGAGTTCGGGCACGGACTGCACGGCCTGTTCTCGGCCGTGAAGTATCCGCTGCTCTCGGGCACCAACGTCCCCCCGGACTTCGTCGAGTTCCCGTCCCAGATCAACGAGATGTGGGCCCGCGAGCCGGCGGTGCTTGCGCACTTCGCCAAGCACTACAAGACCGGCGCGCCCATGCCGCAGGCGCTGCTCGACAAGGTGCTCAAGTCCCAGACCTACGGCCAGGGCTACGCCACGCTCGAGTACCTGGAGGCGGCCATGCTGGACCAGGCCTGGCACATGCTCGCCCCCGGCAAGGCCCCGAAGCCCGCCGCGGTGATGGCCTTCGAGCAGCAGGCGCTGGCCGCCGACCAGGTCGCCTACCCGCCGGTACCGCCGCGCTACCACTCGCCCTACTTCACACACATCTTCAACATCGGCTACCAGGCGGCCTACTACGCCTACATCTGGAGCGAGGTGCTGGCCCGCGACGGCGGCGCCTGGTTCCACGCCCACGGCGGAATGACCCGGGCCAACGGCGACGCCTTCAGGGCCAAGATCCTCTCCAAGGGCCGCACCGAGGAGCCCAGCGTGCTCTTCGAGCACTTCTACGGCGGCAAGCCCGACATCAAGCCCCTGCTCGAGTACCGCGGCCTGACGCTGCCGGAATCCAAGCCAGAGAAGTAGAGCGACCGGCTCAGCCTTGCACCCACAAGGGATTCTATTCGAGCCGTGCTCAGTGCGCGTCGATCGCGTGAATCATCAACAGGCTGTGCTTGAGGGTTTTTTCGATCTCGCCCATATACTCGGCGACCGCCTTGACGCTTCCCGGAAGCGAGTAGACCAGCATCTTGCCGGCCACGCCGGCCAACGAGCGGCTGAGCAACGCGTTGGGTTTCTCTGAGCCGAACTTGACCCGGATGGCCTCCATGATGCCCGGGATTAGCTTGTCGCAAAAGTCGGAGACGACCTCGGGTGTTATGTCGCGGGGGCCGATACCTGTTCCGCCCGTTGTTACCAGGATATCGCATCCGCCATCGCGAGCAGCCTGGAGTTCCGATTGCAGGGCGACTGCGTCGTCGGGCAGAATCTTCACCTCGACCACGCAGCAAAATCCTTCGGCCGCGGCGAAATTCTCTAAAGCGGCCCGGGCGCGGGGGCCGCTCAGGTCCTTGTACTCGCCGCTACAGGCGCGGTCGCTGAGAGTGATTACCTTGAAATTCCAGATCTTGGGGGTGTAGATGACCGTGTCGCCGGCCGAGATGTCGCCGCCTCTGATCACCCTGCAGAAGACGCCCTCCTTGGGCATCACGCAGCTGCCCACATCGCGAAAAATGGCGCAAGAGTCCCCGTGGCACTTCTTGCCGATCTGGGTAAGTTCTAGTTCCACCCCGGTTCCGATGCAAAAGCGATCCAGCAGGTGAGCCTGGCGCAGATCAAAGCCGCGCAGGGTTATGTTCTCGGCGAACTCGCCGGGTACAACCCGGCGCCCGGTTTGCTTGACGAAGCGCTCGATGCCGTCTTCTGCAAGCAAGCTGACCTGCCGGTGCCATGCTCCGGCATGCGCGTCCCCGGCTATTCCCATCTCGTCCAGTTCGATTCGCTCGACGGGATGCTTGGCCGTCCCTTTTTTCTCGGAGACATTGACCGAGACAACTTCGATCTCACAAGGCAATTGAGAAGCCATGATCTTTTATCCTTGAGTTAAGCTTCATCGAAGGCTCCTACACAACGGTTGTCGGCCTTGCCCCGCGCATTTTGCGGGGCTCGACATCGGTTTTTTCCTTTTCGATAAGCTCTATCTCGCCGATGCGCATCTTCTTGTCGACCGCCTTCAACATGTCATAGACGGTCAGTAGCGCCACGCCGACCGCCACCAGTGCTTCCATTTCTACACCGGTGCGCCCTACGCACTTGACCTCGGAGGTCGCTTGCACTCCGTCGTCTCGCAATTCCAGCCGGACATCTATCTTGTCGAGCGCCAGCGGATGGCATAGTGGGATTAAACCGGGAGTCTGCTTGGCCGCCTGGATGCCAGCCAGCTGGGCCACTCCCAGCACGTCCCCCTTCTTTATCAGGTTGTCCTTGACCAAGGTCACGGTCTTTGGCTCTAAAGATATCCTGCCGGAAGCACGAGCCCGGCGGCGTTGCGGCGGCTTGGACCCCACGTCAACCATTTTCGCGCGGCCGTCCGAGTCGACGTGAGTCAGCTCGCTCATTTCATCCTCCCACTGCTCTGATCCAGTTGTGCTTGCAAGGACCGCCTGCCTGAGGTTTCATCTCAAGCGCCCGCCGCAAGGCTTCGGCTGCGCCCAACTCGCGCACCGAGAAAGCCAGGTCGGAAAACAGGCACGGGTGTACCAGCCCGTCGGATGACAGGCGCAGACGGTTGCAGCGCGGGCAATCGCCGCCGCTGCCGCCTTCGACGACGCTGAACTCGCCGCTGGCGAAGTTCATCAATTTTATGAAGCGCACATCAAAGCCGCGCTCGCGCCCAAAGGCGGCCACCTCACGGGCATCGGGCTCGTCGGACGAATGCTGGACCACGCAGTTGAGTTTGATCGGCGAAAGGCCGGCTCGTTGTGCGGCCTCGATACCGGCAAGCACATTGCCTAGATCACCGACACGGGTGATGTTCGCAAAGACTTCCGGCCTGAGGCTGTCGAGACTGATGTTGACGCGCATCAAACCGGCCGCGGCCAGATCGTCGGCGTATTCGGCCAGGCGGGTGGCGTTGGTGGACATGGCCAGATCGGAAACGCCCGGAATGTCCGCCAGCATGCCTACCAGGTCGATTACTCCCCGACGAACCAGCGGCTCGCCGCCGGTCAGGCGGATCTTGGTGACTCCCATGGATGCCGCCAGGCTGGACACCTCGCGAATCTCTTCGAACGAGAGGATCTTGTCGGGAGCAACGAGCCTGACGCCTTCCTCCGGCATGCAGTAGACGCAACGCAAGTCGCACCTGTCGGTGACCGAGATGCGCAGATAGTCGATAGTGCGGCCGAAGCGATCTTTCATCTAAAGCCCCGCGGCAGCGGAATGAAAGTCGCCGGCCGGCCGGACTTGATTTCGGCTTGGCCAACCGGAACCAGGAAGAAACCATCGGCGTCACTTATCGCCCTCAGGTGGCCCGAACCGTGGTATTCCAACGGTTCGAGTTTTCCCGCGGAGTCTACCCGGCAGGGCACATGCTGCAGACGCTCTGTCTTGCGGCGCCTGTAGTCAACGGCCAGCTGCAACGGAAACTGGCGCAGGCCTACCGGGCCACCCACCAGGTGCGCAACCGCGCGCATGACGAAGATGTGGAACATGACGAAAGAAGAAACCGGGTTTCCAGGCAGGCCGAAAATCAGCTTGTCGCCGCGCGAAGCAAAAACGGTCGGCTTGCCGGGCAGGATGGCCACGCGCGAGAAGTGAAGATCGAGATCCAGAGTTTCCACTGCTTCCAGCACGAAGTCGTAGTCACCCACAGAGACGCCGCCGGACATGACTACTATATCGGCGACATCCAGGGCTCGCGAGATCGCCTCGACAGTGGCCCGGCGATCATCGAGGACGTGCTCCCGGCCGACAACCGCCAGGCCGAATTCCTCGGCCAACGAAACCAGCATGGGACCGTTGGAGTTCATGATACGGCCCGGGGCGAGATTTTCAGGGCGATCCACGATCTCGTCACCGGTTGACAGGATCAGCAGACGAGGCCGGCGCACGACTTCTGCTTCGCCCAGACCGCAGGCCACAAGGTTGGCCATGTCGAGGGCACCGATGCGCGTCCCGGCCCGCAGCACGACGTCGCCGACTTTCAGATCCTGCGCGCGTGGTGCGATGTTGGTTTTTCCCTCATGTCGCAGGATGCGGATGTTTTCGCCTTGCGACTCCGTGTCCTCGATCTTGATCACCAGGCCGCCGCCGGGAGGCACCGGCGCGCCGGTCATTATCTTGACGGTCGTGCCCGGCTCGATCGGGTGCTCGAAGGTTTCTCCGGCGGCAACAGTGCCTATCAGGCGATATTGATCTCGTTCGTCGTCGGCTCTGACCGCGTAGCCGTCCATGGCCGACTTGTCGAAGGGCGGCATCTCGAGTCGCGAGAGATGGTCAACCGCAAGAACGCGTCCAAGCGATGCCGACAGAGGCACTTTTTCAAACGGCAGGCGCTTACCACACAAAACCCGATCGAGCCTGTCAAAGGCCTCCTCACGGGTTATCATGTTGCGTTCGGCGTTCATCCAGGCGGGACTAACATCCATGACCTCTCCTTGTCAACTGCCCGGGATCTTCGTTTCGGCTAACTACTTGGTTTGAAAGATAAATTATAGATCTTGACAGGTTGCTGATTTTCCCCAATAATAACCCACTTTTGTGCGCGCGATGTGCAAGAATTTTGTATCGCGTTTTTTACAGTGCAAGTATTCGATATCTCGAAGGAGGTGATCTGTAGATGCCGGGCGTGAAGGTTCGTGATGGCGAGTCTTTCGAGAGCGCGTTGAAGCGTTTCAAAAAACAGTGCGAAAAGGCAGGAATCCTTTCAGAAATCCGCAAGAGAGAGCATTACGAGAAACCCAGCGTGAGGAAGAAGAAAAAATCGCTGGCCGCCAAAAAGAGGGCGCTGAAGAAGGTGCGCAAGGGCGGATGAGCGTGTGAAGCCTGATGAGGTGGCTCGGTTCCGGTGGGGTGAGCGGGCGACCACATACGGGATGCCTTGGCGCGAGTGCCTGGTTGCGCGTCATAGCGGGCACCGATCAAATCAGAAGATCGTGTCCTGTCAGGCAGTTTAGGAGAATGGGTTGACTCCAGTCTCTCGAGATGAAGCTCTAGAGAGTATTCGGCAGCGGGTCGACATCGTCGAAATGATCGGTCGCTACGTGAAGTTGAAAAAGGCCGGCAGCAATTTCGTCGGTCTCTGCCCGTTTCACTCCGAGAAGACCGGCTCGTTCACCGTCAGTCCGCGCAAGGGTTTTTTCCACTGCTTTGGCTGCAAGGCATCCGGCGATGTCTTTACCTTCTTGATGAAAATAGAAGGCAAGACCTTTCCGGAAGTCCTGGAAGACCTGGCCGCCCGCACAGGCGTCGAATTGCCGAGGCGCAGTTCGTCAGACACCCGTGCCCGCGAGATCAAGACGCGCCTGCACACTCTCAACCAGGAGGCCGCCGTGTTTTTCGAGCGTACCCTCTGGGAGCATGGGCAAGCGAGTCGGGCGCGGGAGTATCTTCAAAGACGTGGTCTTCCGGAGGAGTTGGCCAAGCGCTTCAGGGTCGGCTACGCTCGTGACGACTGGCAGGGTTTGACAGAACATCTTACGAAAAAGGGCCTATCCCTGGAAGATGCCGCAGCGGTTGGCCTGGTAGCCCAGGGTAAGCGCGGGTTTTACGATATCTTTCGCGATCGACTTGTTTTCCCCATTCAGGATCTGTCCAACAAGATCGCCGGGTTCGGGGCTCGTAAGCTTTCCGATCAACAGGAAGGACCGAAGTACATTAATTCCCGACAGAGCCCGGTGTACGACAAGAGCGAGATGTTCTATGGACTAGCCCAGGCCCGAACCGAGATTCAAAAGGCTTCAGCGGTGATTTTGGTCGAGGGCTACTTCGATCTTCTGAGTCTGGTCGCGGCCGGCTTTCCCAACGTGGTTGCCACTTGCGGCACTGCTTTAACGGAAAGTCATACTCGCGTTTTGAGGCGTTTTACCAGCAAGGTGATTACGGTTTTCGACGCCGATGCGGCCGGTATGTCGGCCTCCGCCCGCTCGGCAGCGACGTTGCTGCGGCAGGATTTGGCGCCTTTCATGGTAAAATTACCGGGATCTGAAGATCCCGATTCATTCGTGCTCCGGCAGGGACGAGACGCTTTTAGCGCTTTGCTCTCGCAGGCTCGCCCGTCTTTGGAGATTCTTTCCGAAAGTTACCTGGCGGGGTCTGATGATGATGTCGAGTCCAGGACCACGGCGCTGAAAAAAATAGTGCCCCTGCTGGCTGCCTGTCGGGACGACCTGCGACGAGGCAACTATACTGGCTGGGTAGCAGAGCGCTTCGCGGTCGACGAGGGAGACCTGCGCCGCACGGTTTCCTCTGCCCGGCGTGATGGTACTAGCCAGAGTCTTGGCGACTTGAGTTTGCCAAGGCAAAAGGCGGAAAAACAAGCGAAGGCCGCCCCTGAAGAGGATACCCTGGTGACCTTGTTGCTGTTGTTTCCCGGTCTTTCAGAGCGCTTTGCAGAAAGCGGCATACAAGAAAGCTTCGAATCCGCAGATCTTCGCGAACTGACCGATAAGATTATCGCGGCGGGTTCCTTCGATTCACCGGCTCCGTTTCTTGCTGCAATTGAAGATCCTGATTTGCGCAGCAGCCTGAGTGAACGCGTACTGGATGTTGACGCCTTTCCCGATGAACTTGCGCAGAGCGAGATGATGCGTTGCATCGCAAGACTGCGCCGCCGACGTATCAAGGAACGACTGCGCCAGATGACGGCGCAGATCGATCAGGCCGCACGTGCCGGTCGGGGGGATGAAACGCAGGCCCTTCTGAAGGACAAAATGCGTCTGAATCAAGAGTTGGTTTCGCTTGAGGAATACGGGGGAGGAACGCTATGAGCGCGGGAAACACACCGCGCAGGAGCGGCCGGGAAACAAGGCACAAGGAATCCGTTATCGGTGGCCTGTTGTCAGGCTTGCGAAAGAGACTGTTCAGAGAGGACGCCATGGGAAGCAAAGAGGCTCGAAAAAAAGCAGCCCGGAACAGAACGGCAAGAAGATCCGGCAAAAAACCCAGCATTTCGTCTAAGCCGGTCGGTTCGGCGGTCGGGCGCTTGCAGCGCAAGAAGATGAACAAACCTGGGATGACATCGAAAAAGATCAAATCCAAGAAGGGGTCGGCACAGATCCTGGACGGGGCCGCTAAAAAGAAGGCGGTGGGCGGACAGGAAAAGGCTGTTTCCCGATATCGTGTCCCTGGTGCGCAGAAGACAATTGTTCATCGTCCTTATTCGAAGCCGTTCATGCGCATTCATGAGCAGCAGCTTGCCGAGAACGCCGAGAACGTGTTGCCCGACACGGCCTTTACCGAGGCGCAAGACAGAAAGGACATCCATCAACTCTTGCTCAAGGGCAAGGACAAGGGGTTTGTAACCTTCGAGGAGGTTAACGAGAGCTTGCCCGACGAGATCGTGAGTTCGGAACAGCTTGACGATCTGGTGACCTTTCTGGGCGATGCCGAGATTGACGTCGTCGAGAATTCGAGCGACGCAGCGACTGGTAAAAGCAGCACAAGCAAGAGAACAGCCAAAAGTCTACGGGCAGAACCGGCCAGTGCCAAGACCAGCGATCCCGTTCGAATGTACCTTAGAAAAATGGGTTCGGTATCGTTGCTTACCCGCGAAGGCGAGGTTGAGATCGCCAAGCGAATCGAAGAGGGCGAGAAAGAGGTCATGCGCGTTGTGATTGAATCGCCCTTGGCCATGCGCGAAATTCAGAGCCTGGCCGAAAGACTGCGCAAGGCGAAGATTCGGGTCCGTGACGTAATGCGCGATTTCGATGACGATATGGGTGAATCGGATGAAGAAAAGGCCACGGCCCAGGTCGTTCAGCTGATTGAAAGAATTCGCAGGCTGCAAACCGAGAATGAAAGGCTCGAAAGCTCTTTGAAATCTAAGAGGCGCCCGGCGGAAAAGAAGCGTAAGCAAGTTCGTGTGATGATCACCCAGAATCGCGAGAAGATGCTTACGACCCTGGAGGAAATCAGGCTCGTCAGGCACCAGATGGACAACATCGTATCGAAGTTCAAGCAGTTGATCAGGCAGGTAGAACAGACTGAAGAGAATATCGCGGCTTGTGAGAGGCGAACTGGAATATCGATTAAGGATCTGCGCGCTACAATTCGCGAAGTGCTTTCATCGAAGGAAAAGGAGAATCGGATCTGTCGCAAGCTGGGCATTCGCAAGGAAGAGTTTCAGGAGATGGATCGCCTCATTCATTCGACGGTACGCAGGCGTCAGCGTGTGGAGCAGGAAGCAGGCATGTCGGTTGATTCGTTGCGCCGTACCTACCATGCCATCATAAACGGAGAGAAAAAGGCCGAGAGCGCCAAGAGTGAATTGGTGGAGGCCAACCTCAGGTTGGTGGTATCGATTGCGAAGAAATACACAAACCGCGGCCTGCAATTTCTCGATCTGATTCAAGAGGGCAATATCGGCCTGATGAAGGCCGTGGATAAATTCGAGTATCGGCGTGGTTACAAGTTTTCCACTTATGCCACCTGGTGGATTCGTCAGGCGATAACCCGCGCCATTGCCGACCAGGCCAGGACCATCCGCATTCCAGTGCACATGATCGAAACCATCAATAAATTAATTCGAACATCGCGCTACCTGGTTCAGGAAATCGGGCGGGAGCCGACTCCCGAAGAGATTGCCTTGAAGATGGAACTGCCAATAGAAAAGGTTCGCAAAGTGCTCAAGATCGCCAAGGAGCCGATATCTCTTGAGACTCCTATCGGTGAGGAAGAAGACAGCCATCTTGGTGATTTCATCGAGGACAAGGCTGTGACATCTCCGTCCGAGGCGGTCATGAACTTGAGTCTTTCGGAACAGACCCGTAAGGTGCTGGCGACTCTTTCTCCGCGTGAAGAGAAAGTGCTGCGAATGCGCTTCGGCATAGGAGAAAAGTCGGATCATACTCTCGAAGAGGTGGGACAGGACTTCGAGGTGACTCGCGAGCGTATCAGGCAGATCGAGGCTAAGGCATTGAGAAAGCTCAGACATCCATCTCGTTCCAAGCGCTTGAAGTCCTTTGTCGAAGGAGAATAGCGTGCCTATCCCGGTGCTTGACTCACAGACGGGGATGCGCGATATGAAAGTTGTCAGGGGCCCATGGCTCAGCGGCTAGAGCTGCCGGCTCATAACCGGTCGGTCCCAGGTTCGAATCCTGGTGGGCCCATTTTTTTCGTTGACAGTCCGTGTGCGAACGAGTAGCTTCGCGATGTGTTGAGAATGGGAGCAGAGAGGAAAGCACCGTTTCTGGTGATGTTCAATAAGGGGCGCTTGATAGAAGATCGCCCCATAGTGTGCCAGCTAGCGCGCCCGGAGAATCCCGGGCGCGTTTTTCTTTTGGGGGATTGCAAACAGGCGGTAGCTTGGCAATGGAGGCTCGTGAGGTGACACCCCTATATACCCTGAAGGCTCTGGTTAATTTACAGGAAATCGATGCGCGAATATACGAACTGGAGAAGGACCGCGAGCAAATTCCCGCGCGTCTCAAGGAGATCGAGAAGATCCTGGATACGAAAAAGTCCGAGTTGAGCACCGAACTCAACCAACTCGACGAGGCCGAGATGGCCCGTAGACTTGCCGAAAGCGACCTGAAAGCCGAGAAGGAGAAAATCAAGAAATGGGAGGCACGGCTGAGCGATATCAAGGGCAACCGAGATTATCAGGCCCTCTCGCGTGAGATCGAGGCCACCCGCAAGGCCAATCTGGGCATCGAGGATGAGATCCTGCGCAAGATGCAGGAAATAGAAGACCTGAAATCCAGCCTGGCCGGCAAGCAAGCAGAACTGGATGAACTCGAAAATGGGCTTTCGCAGGAACGCGCCGAACTCGAGACCAAGCTCGAATCAATCAACGCTACCATCGCCGGAGAAGGCGAAGGCCGAGAGCAGGCCAGAGTCAAGGTCGATCCGAGCTGGTATCAGCAGTACCAGACAATCAAGAGCAGGCGCGAAGGTGTGGCGGTAGTGCCGGTCAAAGACGAACATTGCCAGGGATGCCACATGGGAATTCCTCCTCAGCTTTATAACATCGTTCTCAGGGGAGAACAGATCGAGAGTTGCCCCTACTGCAGCCGGATATTCTACTATGAGAAGGCGATCGAGGAAGTTGCACTCGATGGTGAAGGTGATGGCCAGCAGCAATGATGAGTCGTTGCCGGTCGAGGTGCTGCTGTATACCGACGGCGCTTCCAGAGGCAATCCCGGTCCGGCCGGTGCCGGCGTGCATATTACAGATGCCCGGGGCGAGACACTTGTAGAACGTTCGGAGTATCTTGAAGAACAGACGAACAACGTGGCCGAGTACAAGGCCTTGCTGATCGGCCTGTCAGAGGTCGAAAAGTTGGCGCCTGCGCGTGTCGTGGTCAAGATGGACTCCGAGTTGATAGTCAGGCAGCTGAACGGTGTCTACAGGGTCAAGAACCCCGGATTGTTGCCGTTGTATCGTAAGGCCGCCGAACTGATCGAGAGGTTGGGAAACGTCCTGGTGATGCACGTGCCGCGCGAGCAGAACGCCAGGGCCGATCGGCTGGCTAACCAGGCGATCGACCTGCAGCAAAGAGGCTGAAAAGCCCGGGCCCGCGGCGCGGGCGCCAGGTCTTGTGGCGCTGGAGGGTGCTATGGTGAGAAAGAGCAGAGCAGCGGCGGGCAGCGGCGATCGCGAGAAGTGGATCGCCGAACTGGCTTCGAAGTTCGAGCCCCAACCGCAGTACTTGATTCCGATCTTGCAGTACATCCAGTCCAGAGAGGGCTACCTGTTGCCGGACGGCATGCGGGCGGCTTCGCGCTACCTGCACTTGCCGCTGAGCAAGGTGTACGGGGTGGCGAGTTTCTACTCGCAGTTCCACTTCGAGCCGCGCGGCCGCAACACCTTGACGGTTTGCCGCGGTACGGCCTGTCACGTGCGCGGCAGCGCGCGGCTGGTGGACGACATGTGCAAGCACCTCGGGACGCACCCCGGCGGCACCACCGCAGACCTTTCGTTCTCGCTCGAAACGGTGGCCTGCCTGGGCGCCTGCGCGCTGGCCCCGACGGCCGTGATCAACGACACGGTTCACGGCCGCCAGAGCGCGGCTTCGTTGAAGCAGCTGGTCGACCTGACGCGCGGCAAGGACAAGTCTGCCGGAAAATCATCGAGCAAGACTGGTAAGAGATAGGCACGGGAGGCCCGATCGTGAATCTCGATCAGAGAATCGAAAAAGCCGGAAAAAAGTGGCAACGGTTGCACCATGGAAAGCGGCCGATCGTTTTCGTGGGCAGCGCGACTTGCGGGCTGGCGGCCGGCGGCAAGGAGATCCTGAACGTGATCGACGCCGAGCTCGGCCGGCTGAAGGTCGAGGCCGACGTCGTGCCGACCGGTTGCATCGGAATGTGTTTCGCAGAGCCCTTGGTCGACGTCATGTTGCCCGGCCAGCCGCGGGTGTGCTACTCGGAGATGAATCCCAAGAAGCTGAGAAGGGTGCTCACCCGACACGTCGCCGGCGGCAAGCCGGTGCGCGACTACGCCCTGGGCACGCTGGGCGACGGGGAGATCAAGGGCATACCGCGGCTGTTCGACCTGGAGGTCACCCGGCCGCAGGTCAGGATTGCCCTGCGCAACTGCGGCATCATCAACCCGTCCGACGTCGATCATTACCTGGCCCGCGGCGGCTACCGCGGGCTGCAACGGGCGCTGGGGATGAAACCCGAGCAGGTGATCGAGGAGGTCGTGGCGTCCGGCCTGCGCGGCCGCGGCGGGGGCGGCTTTCCCACCGGTGTCAAGTGGAAGTTCTGCCGCGCCTCGGCCGGCACCGACAAGTACCTGATCTGCAACGCGGACGAGGGCGATCCCGGGGCGTTCATGGACCGCTCGCTGCTCGAGGGCGATCCGCACGCCGTGCTCGAGGGAATGTGCATCGCGGCCTACGCGATCGGGGCCAACCACGGCTACGTCTACATCCGGGCCGAGTACCCGCTGGCTATCAAGCAGCTCGAGACGGCGCTCGGGCAGATGCGCAAGCTGGGCGTGCTTGGCGAGAACATCCTCGGCTCGGGCTTCTCGTTCGACATCCGCATCAAGCAGGGAGCCGGCGCCTTCGTCTGCGGCGAAGAAACGGCGCTGATCGCGAGCATCGAGGGCGAGCGCGGCATGCCCAGATCGCGCCCGCCTTTTCCGGCGGTCAAGGGCCTGTTCGGCAAGCCTTCCAACATCAACAACGTCGAGACCTTTGCCAACGTCTCGAGCATCCTGCGCGAGGGCGCCGAGTGGTACGCGGCTTACGGCACCGAAAAGAGCAAGGGCACCAAGACATTCGCGCTGGCCGGCAAGATATCCAAACCGGGCCTGATAGAAGTGCCGATGGGAACCGCGCTGGACGAAGTGGTCAACGTCATCGGCGGCGGCGTGCCCGGCGGGGGCAAGTTCAAGGCCGCCCAGACCGGCGGCCCGTCCGGCGGCTGCCTGCCGCCCAGGTTTTTGAACGCCCCGATCGACTACGAGTCGCTGGCCCAGGCCGGTTCGATCATGGGCTCGGGCGGACTGGTGGTCATGGACGAGAACACCTGCATGGTCGACCTGGCCCGCTACTTCTTGACCTTCACCCAGAACGAGTCGTGCGGCAAGTGCACTCCCTGCCGGCTGGGCACCAGTGAGATGCTGTCGATCCTCGAGCGCATCTGCTCGGGCGACGGCCAGCCGGGCGACATCGAGCTGCTCGAGGAGCTCGGGCACTCGATCAAGGCCGCCGCGCTGTGCGGCCTGGGCCAGACCGCGCCCAACCCGGCCTTGACCACCATTCGCTACTTCCGCGAGGAGTACGAGGAGCACATCCACCACAAGCATTGCCGGGCCGCCGTCTGCAAGGGTCTGGTAAAGGCACCCTGCAGCCACACCTGCCCGGCCGGGGTGGAGGCCCACCGCTACGTGCGGGCCATCAGCCAGGGCAAGTTCGAACAGGCCTACCTGATAGTCAGGGAGAAGATGCCGCTGCCGTCGGTGTGCGGCCTGGTTTGCTTCCATCCCTGCGAGTCGCGCTGCCGACGCGGCTCGCTCGACCAGCCGATCGCCATCCGGGCGCTCAAGGGGGCGGCGGTCAAGTTCGGCGCTCAGGCCGAGCCGCGTGCCTTGCCCCGCAAGCAGCGCTCTGGACGCAAGGTGGCGGTGATCGGCTCGGGGCCGGCCGGGCTGACCGCCGCCTACTACCTGGCCAAATGCGGCGGGCACCAGGTGACGATCTTCGAGGCGCTGTCCAAGCCGGGCGGCATGCTGCGGGTCGGGATCCCCGACTATCGACTCCCGCTCGAGGACCTCGATCGCGACATCGCCATTGTCCGGAGCGCCGGGGTGAAGATCAAGACCAACGCCAAGGTCGAGTCGCCGGCGGCCTTGAAAAAGCAGGGGTTCGATGCAGTTTTCTTGGCCGTGGGCGCCCATGCCGGTTGGGAGTTGGGAATCAAGGGCCAGGGCAAGAGTGTAATCGACTGCGTGCGCTTTCTTAGAGATGTGAACCTTGCCGGAAAGAAAGTCAAGGTCGGAAAGCGGGTCGCGGTCGTTGGAGGCGGGAATTCGGCCATCGATGCCGCCCGAACTGCCCGCCGACTGGGAGCCGACCAGGTTACGATCCTCTATCGTCGCGGCCGCGACGAGATGCCGGCCGATTCCCAGGAGATCGATGATGCCCTGGCCGAAGGAGTCAAGCTGGAGGTTTTGACACTGCCGACGGGCATCAAGAAAGGCAAGCAAGGTCTCAAGGTCAACTGCCAAAGGATGGAACTCGGTGACCGGGACGCCAGCGGTAGAAGACGTCCGGTTCCGATCAGCGGCAGCGACTTTATCGTCGAGCTCGATACGCTCATCGCCGCCATCGGACAGTACCCCGAGATTCCGAAACGATTCGATGTTGACCTGGGACGCGGACAAACGATCGTAGTCGACGAAGAGACTCTCGAAACCTCGCTCGAGGGCGTTTTCGCCGGAGGCGACGACGTCAGCGGACCGGCCTCGGTGATAGAGGCGATTGCCCATGGGCGCCGGGCCGCGACCGCTATCGACCGCTACCTCGGCGGCAGCGGAGACATCGAAGAGTCGCTGGCGCCTGCCGAGGATCTGGAGTCCCTTCCCCCGCTGCCGGTCGAGAGCGGGGCCCGTTACAGGCCCGACATGCCCTATCGTTCGGCCAAGACCAGGATCAAGAGCTTCGACCAGGCGGAGCGCGGGTTTTCACGCAAGCAAGCAATTCTGGAAGCCGGTCGTTGCTTGCGCTGTGATCTGGAAGATTGATGCGACCACAGGAGGATCTTTCGATGAACGAAGTCTCGTTGATCATAGATGGCAAGCCGGTGCAAGCTGAGGCCGGGGCAACCATCCTCGATGCCGCTCGTGGCGCCGGTATAGCCATTCCGACTCTTTGCTACCATCCGGATCTGGAGCCGTATGGCGGTTGCCGGCTGTGTATCGTCAAGGTGGAAGGTATGCGCGGAATGCCTACTTCATGCACGACCCAGGTTACCGAGGGCATGAAGGTCACGACCGAGGACGACGAGATCCTGCAGGCTCGCCGGGTGGTCGTACGGCTGCTGCTGGCCGACCACCCGAGCGATTGCATTGCTTGCCGGGCCAACCTCGACTGCGATTTACAGAGGCTGGCGCATTATCTCGGCGTGCGCGAGCACGGGCTGATCCCTCTCGAAAGAACCGGAACGATAGACGACAGCAGCCCGGTTTTCATTCGCGACATGAACCGCTGCGTGCTGTGCGCAAAGTGCGTCAGGACCTGCGACGAGGTCGTCGGAGCAGAGGCGATTCATCTGGTCGGTCGCGGGCACCAATCGGAAGTCGGAACCTTCCTCAACACCGGGATAAGCAAGACCGTCTGCGAATCATGCGGCGAGTGCGTCGTTCGCTGCCCGACGGGCGCCCTGCGCTTCAAGGAGCCGCAGCCGGTGTGCGAAACGGAAGTCAAGACTGTCTGCCAGTACTGCGGCACCGGCTGCAGCATTCGGCTGGGAGTTCGTCGCGGGCGGGTGGCGCGAGTCAAGGGAGATCGAGAAAGCCCGGTGAACCGCGGGCAGCTTTGCGTCAAGGGTCGTTTCGGTTTGATCCAGTACGTGAACGACCCCGGCCGGCTGACATCTCCGCTGGTCAAGCGCGACGGCAGGTTTGTACAGGCGAGTTGGGACGAGGCGCTCGACCTGGTGGCCGAGCGGCTGAAATCGTACCGCGGCGAAGAGTTCGCCGCCTTTTCGTCGGCCAAGGTTCCCAACGAAGACAACTACATCATGCAGAAATTCACCCGCGCGGTGATGGGCACCAACAGTGTCGATCACTGCGCCCGCCTCTGACACAGCTCCACGGTCGCCGGTCTGGCGGCAGCGTTTGGCAGCGGCGCGATGACAAACTCGATCGAGGATTTCAGCAGGTCAGAGGTCATTCTGGTGACCGGTTCCAACACCACCGAGGCTCATCCAATCATCGGCAACCGCATCAGGCGGGCGGTGCGCAAGGGCACCAAGCTGATAGTTGTTGAACCACGCGAAATTCCGTTGTCGCGAGTGGCAACCTTGTTCTGCAGGCCGCGTCCGGGAACCGACGTGGCCTGGATCAACGGCCTGATGCACGTGATTCTGAAGGAGGGCCTGGCGGACGAAGACTACATCCGGGAGAGAACGGAGAACATCGAGGAGCTGAAAAAAGTCGTAGAAAAGTTCGATCTTGTAACGACCTCCAAAATCACCGGCATCCCGCGCGACCAGATCATCGAGGCGGCCAGGTTGTACGGCTCCGGCAGGCCTGCCTCGATCGCATATGCAATGGGAATTACCCAGCACGTCACCGGAACCGACAACGTCAAGTCGCTGGCCAACCTGGCCATGCTGTGCGGCAACGTCGGCGTGCCCGGCGGCGGCGTCAATCCATTGCGGGGTCAGAACAACGTGCAGGGCGCTTGTGATATGGGCGCCTTGCCGAACGTCTACCCGGGATACCAGAAGGTGACGGACGACGCTGTCCGCGAGAAGTTCCAGACAGCCTGGAATGCGAAGCTTTCGGCGAAAGTCGGGCTGACGGTGAGCGACATTATTCCGGCGGCACAGAAGGGTGAGATAAAGGCCCTTTACATCATGGGTGAGAACCCCGTGTTGAGTGATCCGGATTCGACGCACGCGATAAAAGCTTTAGGGGCCTTGGATTTCCTGGTCGTGCAGGACATATTTTTAACCGAGACGGCGCAACTTGCCGATGTCGTTCTGCCGGCGGCTTCCTTTGTCGAACGCGAGGGCACGGTTACCAACACCGAGAGGCGCGTCCAGCGAATGTATCGCGCAATCGAACCGCTGGGCGACTCGCGTACGGACTGGGAGATTATCTGCGATCTATCCGGTCGCATGGGATATCCGATGCATTACGAATCGACCGCTAAGATTATGGAAGAGATTGCCCGGCTTACTCCGCAGTACGGCGGCATCGATTACAAGCGATTGGATGCAGGCGAGCAGCTTTGTTGGCCGTGCCCCACGCATGATCATCCCGGTACGCCGGTTCTACACAAGGGCAAGTTCAGCCGCGGCCTGGGCAAATTCCATGCGATCGACTTCCAGCCGGCGAACGAATTGCCGGATCGCACTTACCCGATGCTGCTGACGACGGGTCGTCTTTTGGCCCAGTTTCATACCGGCACGATGTCGCGCAAGTCGCGCGAGTTGAACGAACTCGAACCGGGACCCTTCGTTCAGATAAACCCTAAGGACGCGGCCAGCATGCGGATTCACAATGGCGATAAGGTGCGGGTGCGATCCCGGCGAGGTAAAATTGAGCTACTCGCACGGGTCGATGAGATCGTCGACCGCGGGGTGATTTTCATTCCCTTCCATTTTGCCGAGGCGGCGGCCAACCTGCTGACCAACCCGGCCTTCGACCCGATCGCCAAGATCCCGGAGTTCAAGGTCTGTGCGGCGCGCCTGGAACGAGTTTCCAAATAAAAAACCGCCGGTGCGGGCCGTAAGCCGGGTTCTGGTTCCCGAGGGAGTTGCCTCGCCGCGGGACGGTGCTCATTCATCTAGGACGCGCGTTGCCGCGCGCCTCGAGCGGTTTTGCCAGGCGACGCGAGCGGGCCGCCCGACTGATGTCGCCTGTGAACCTTGCTCCGGGTGGGGTTTGCCGTGCCCGGGATGTCACCACCCCGGCGGTGCGCTCTTACCGCACCGTTTCACCCTTGCCGCCCCATCCCGACACTAGTGTCGGGATGGGATGAGGGGGAAGACCCCAAGGGGTGTCCCCCATGCATCCCCCGGCCGAAACCGGGAGACGGGCGGTCTGTTCTCTGTGGCACTTTCCTTGGAGTTGCCTCCACTGGCCGTTAACCAGCACCCTTGCCCTTTGGAGCCCGGACTTTTCCTCTCGCCCCGTCCAAGGGGACGGAACCAGCGAGCACCTGGACCGCACCGACGGAACCGTTAGTCAAAGAGCTCACAGATTCTCCCAGATGTCAGTGCAGTTGAAAAGAGAAACATGACAGGCTTTGAATTTGCCGAACTAGCAGACAGTGCGGAAGAAATCCTTTTGCACGTTCGCGCGTCATAGCGTACAATCACACAATATCTGGTATTTCCCGAGTGGGGAGGTTCAAATGAGAAGGCTTCGGCATATCGCGCTATTTTCACTGTTGGCTGTCGCCGGGTTTGTTCAGCTGCCAACTTTGGCCCGGGCCAAGGTAGTTAGCATCATACCCAGTACACAGCATTCTCCTTTGACCATGACCACGGACGACAGCTATGGATTTCAGGTTTTTTCCGGAAAACCACTCAAACTCGATCTGGTTGGACCAGGCAGTTTGACTGTCACTGTTCGTCTTAATAGTAGAAACAAACGCTCTGTGCTCAGTGGTCGCTTCGAGATGAGAAGGGGCCGACGGAGAATCATGAAAAGAAGCTTGAAGTTGCACCGATCCCGGGTTGGCGCATACAAGGAAAGAAAATCGCTGCATCCATCGCTGCCCAAGATTTTCAGGATTAGAGTGCCCAGCGGGTTGCACAGTTACACTTTTTCAATTCGCGCGCCCAAGGGAATAAGCATGACGCTGCGCTTGAGCTACGACACCGAGGTCGACCAGAGCAGGGCGCACCGTGAGGAGGATACGCTGGCACTGGTGCCTCTGGTGCCGCCCAAGCCAAAGAAGGCCGAAGACGACGATGGGCAACTCGCCCTCGTTCCACTCGTGCCGGTGGCGCCCAAGGAAGAAAAGACAAAAATCGCCAAAGCCAAGATCGATAAACCGGTTGTAAAGACAACAACGCATCCTAAAAAAGAAGAGAAAAACCCTGCAAAGACAGTAGATAAACATGAGACCAAAGTGGCAGTAGTAACTGCTCAACCAAAGCCGGTTTCTACCAAGCCCGAGAAAAAGCCGCCCGCGGTTGAGAAATTGGCGGACGTTTTCAAAGCGAAAGACTCGTCCCGGGAGAAGCCGGTTCACACTATTATCACCAAACCTCCCCAGCCGCCGGTGATCGAAAAACCCGCCCCCGGACCTTCGACGCCGGTTGTCTCGCTGGGCCTGAAGTTCGGGCAGATAAGCCCCTTTCAGAAAGTAGGCGGCACCACCTATACCGGCAGCCTCGATCTGCGTTACATCCTGCCCGTCTGGGATGGTCGCCTGACCGTCGGGGTCGAAGGTGGTTTCTACCAGTACAAGATGAGCGTCAACAACGCCGACCGCGACATATCGCTGATGGTGATTCCGATTGCGCTGCAGGTTTTTTACCGCTTGCCGATCCACGCCATTATTGAGCCCTATGTCGGTCTTGGCGGCGATGTCTTTGTCTGTATGGGCGAGGACAAGAGTTCGAACGGCGACTTTACCTATTTTTCCGGCACGAAATTCGTGTTCGGCGGTCACCTGACAGCCGGCCTGGAGGCAGAGGTGGGTCCGGGCTTCATTCTGGCCGAAGTCAGGGCCGGGATATCCTTCGGTGATCCTGGAGCCTGGGACAACAACCCCAGCGTCTCGGGCCTACTGGCTGTGGCCGGATACCGATTCGTCTTCTGAAAATATCAATTCAGAACCCCTTGGTTTCGACGCCGTGCCCCTTGCACCACTCGGCGACTGCGGGTAGCTTGCCGCGATCGAATTCGATCAACGGGTACTTCTTGTCGCCGGCTTCTATGCGAGTTCCACCCAGGCTGGTGGATGAGAAGAGGGTGATATCCCGCGGGGCAAGGCTCAGGCTATAGCTGTTGCGACTGATCTGTTCCTCCAGCGAGAAGGCTGAGTACTCCTGCCTTTTTTTCTGCAGCTGCACGGCCTCGCTCTTTTTGCCCTTGCTTGCGACGATGGCCTGAATCAATGCGCCCAGCAGTCCAAACTGGCTGGCCGCGATCTTACCCGCATTGGCCTTGGCCAGGCTCTTGTCCGAATAGCATACGAAATACAACATGCGCTCGGAGAGGACCAGATCGCCGGTGCATGCGCGGCGATCGCGCTGCATCACCACCGCTATCCTGGCGGCCCCACCTTCGCGCCGTCCGAATGCGGACGACACCCGTGATACAGAGGCGCTTCCAGCGCCGCTTTCAGCGGGGACGATGCCCCAGCCCTGTGTTGGATCCAAAGCGCGTGAAAAAGCTCCCAGGCGGTAGAAAACAACGGCGATTATGACAGCCAGCGCCGCCGCGCCGCCACCGAAGACCGCCACCTCGTTGGCGTTAAGGAAGCGGCGCAGTTCACCCGAGAACCAGGACGAGTGCTCGTAGGTGGCGAAGACGGCATAAGCGATGCCGGAAATCGCCGCCGCGATCAAGAGGGCCGTGAACCACAGGGCAAGGTGATTTTTACTGCGCTCCTGACCTAAAGGATCTTGCATGTCTGCCTCCAATTGAAAAACAACAGTGGTAGATCCGCCGTCGATTGTCAACGATCACGAAAACCGAAATTTCCCCGGGACGCGCTTTTTTGAGATAATATACCGGCTGGCAGGGTCGACAATTCGGTGGACCGGTCGCCCACAGGAGGCATTCATGACACGTCGGGTAAGTTTGTTGATCATTTTACTAGCGTTATCGAGTGCATCTTGCGGGGACAGTGAGCCACAAGGTCCCGCCTGCGAGGGACTGGACCAACTACCCCAGGATATCGCCTTGCCCGACGGCGGCGACCTGTTGCTCTGGCAGACCGCCAGCGGAGACATCGCCGGTACGGAAAAAGACGTTTTTCACATGCAGCTGGATTGCCGGCCCCAAAACGGTTTCAACGTAACGGTCGAGGTTACCGACCAGGGCCAGGCCGACATCGAGCTGAGCTACGACATCGCCGAGACCCAGCTTACGGTCGACACCTTCGGCCCCGGCATCGGGGAGGGCAGCATCCTCAAGCTAGGCAGCGTCCCGGTGCCCGCGGATCTCGACATCGGAGTGAGTTCGAAAAACCAGCAACCCTGCACCTACACTATAAACGTCATTCCGGACCCGCTGCCCGAATAAATTTGCGCCTGTTTGAAACCTTTTAGGCTGTTTTATGGTACTATCTTGTGTAGGAGGTGGCGCCATGCTAAAGGGGAAGACCGCGCTGGTTGTGGCCCTCGGGCTGGGACTGGCGGCCGCGTTATTGGCCTACAAGACAATCCAACATACGCAAGATGAAATCACCCGCGGCTGGCACCTGAAGCCGATGGCCGTGGCCGCGAAGGACATCGAGGAGGGCACGGTCCTCGACTACGACATGCTGGCCAGGATGGATTCGCCCGAGCAGTTCGTCACCGGCTCGGTGGTCGAGCCCGGGCAGATCGATAAGGTCATCGGACAGAAGGTAATGGTGCCGCTGCAGCGCGGCGACCCGATCCTCTGGAGCCACTTCTACTCCGAGGGTACCTTCGAGCGCATGAGCAATATAGTTGCCAAGCGTGGCCGGGCCATCAGCCTGGACATCTCGGGCTCCCAGGGAGTCGCGGGCTGGGTGCGCCCGGGCGATCGCATCGACATTTTAGGCACCTTTACAGATCCCAAGGACGGGCAGATGGCCTCGGTGACCTTGATGCAGGACGTGGTAGTGCTGGCCACGGGCGACATGTCTGCCGGTAAAGCCAAGCTCCCGGACGAGAGGCTCGGAAGCTACGCCTCGGTGACGCTGATGGTGCTGCCGGAAGAGGCCGAGATCCTCAACCTGGCCGCCGAGCTGGGCAAGCTCAGGCTGACCCTGCGCAACGCAGAGGACATAGCCACCATGGAGAGCCGCGGCCGGGCCACCATCCACACCCTGATGACCGGCGAAAGAATCAAGGATCTGATGAACCTGCGCAAACACATGCCCGACGTTGTGCGCCCGCCCGCCTTCAAGTAGATCTCTTCTTTTTTGTCAGTGTTGTTGCCCATCAGCGCAGGGCGGGCAGCCTTGCTTGGCGCCGTTGTGATCACCGCTCTGTGCCTCGGGGGCCTTCTTTTTCTTCTCGGGCTCTGGTTCGCCCGGGATGCGGCGCTCCTTGTAGAAATCGCCGCTGTCCTTGATGATCCGGCGATACCACGACTCGGGGTAGCCGGGGTGTGTGACCTTGCCGTGCTCGTCCCTGACGTTGCCGTCCAAGTATCTCAGAAACAACTCGGGCCACAGCTTTTGCCAGCGGGCGACCACCCGCGCGGCCTGGCTCGACGAATAGCTTGTCAGGTAGTCGCGGGCCAACTCGGGGGCCTGCTGGTAAAGCTTGACTGCGGCCCGCTCGATGTCCGCCTGGCGGGCCAGAAAGCCGCCTTCCAACTCGGCCTGGACCACCTGGATGTCCTTGATCATGTCGCGGTAGCGGGAGTAGGCCAAGTTGGCGACGGCGTTGAATACCCAGAAGGCCGAGTCCCAGCTGAAGGTCTCGAAGTCGGCCGTGCCCACGGCAAAGGCATGCGGCGCTTTCCGGATGCCGCTGTACATCGGCACGTAGACGGAAGAGAAGGTGTCGTCGACTCCGAACCACAAAAGGCCGCCGATTGGATCGGGTAAAAAAGAGCGGGCCTGGGCGATGAACGAAAAGCCGGTCTGCTGGGTGGAGGTCGAGCGCTCGTTGAAGTACTTGACCCCGTCGACCTCCCATTCTAGCTGCCGCCAGCGGTAGGGCAGATTGTAGGGGCCGGCGCCGACGCCCTTGTTGAGATCCATGGGCGTGCCCTCGAAGTGATCGCGCATCAGGCCCATGACGTCCTGGACAGAGAGCTTGTGATCGGGCTTTATCCATAAGGGCAAAGGTTTCGCGCTCGAGTCACCCATGACCCAGTCGGGAGACAGCTTGGCCGAGGGGGCCACCCTGCGAAAAAGGCTGTAAACGCGCGCCTCGCAGATACGCAGGCCGATGAAGGTCAGAGGGGCGTATGTGTCTGCGAAGCTGAACTCTTCGTCCTTGCCCTTGAAGAATCCCTTCTTGCGGGCGAAGGAGATCACATCCGGCGCGTAAAGACAGTTTTTCTTGTCGTGCAGCGGAAACTTGCGGATACGGGCCTGGTTGGCGTGGGCGCTGATGTAGCCGTCGGGAACCCGGCGCGCCACCCAGACGGCGCCCTTCTCGCCGGGGCCCTTGCCAATCATGTCCATAAACCAGACTTCGAGGGGATCGGCGATAGAGAACGATTCACCCTCACTGCAGTAGCCGTACCTCGAGACCAGGTCGCCCATGACAATCACCGCCTCGCGGGCGGTCTTCGATCGCTGCAGGGCGATATACATCAGGCTGCCGTAATCCAGAACGGCCTTTTGATCCTGTAGCTCCTTGCGCCCGCCGTAGGTGGTCTCGCCGATCGAAACCTGGAACTCGTTGATGTTGCCGACGACCCTGTAAGTCTCCGGCACTTCGTCGATCTCGCCCAGGCGTTTGCCGGTGTCCCACTCCCAGATGATGCGCTTGGCGCCTTTCTCATGCCGCATGGCCGGGATGATGACCAGTTCGCCGTACAACTCGTGCGAGTCTGCGGCGTAGGTGATCATGGTCGAGCCGTCGGCAGTGGCGCCCTTGGTTATTAAAAAGTTGGTGCAGGCCGAGGCATCGCCGCACGGCCAAGAAATAAACATTGTAGCAGCGGCGGTCACTGCAAAGATGGTCTTGCCCATTTGTCGTGTTCGCTCCTTTCCTTCTCGATAAGAACTTTCGATTACTTACCAGCCGAAGATGATGCCCGTGGAGATATCAACCTGGACAGCCTGGCCGTCCTCGTCACCAGAGATGCCCGATTCCGCCTCCTTCTCGTAGACGCTCCATGACGAAAAGCCAGCCCCGGCATCGATGCACAGGCCCCAGCCTGAGGACCACATCCAGCGCAGGCCCAGTCCGCCCCGGACATTGAAGCCCCAGGAGTTCCAGGTGTAGTTCGGTTCATCCATGACCTGTACGGAGGTTAGCGGAGATATCCCGGCGGCCACGAAAGGATACAGGTACAGTCCGTTTGATAGCTTTATCGCAGCGGCGGCCCTGAAGAATATCTCGACGCCGATATACGGCGTAAGGGGTGTTCTCAGACCGAACCCGTAGACGAACCAACTACCGGTCAGGAAATCCAGGCTGAGATCGAACCCGAATTGCACACCGCTGCGATTCTCGAGATCGCCTCCTACGAATGAAGGCAGTGAGAGCAACATGCTTACACTTGAGGAGACACCTGGAAACTCCAGGCGGGATGCAGGAACCGGCTTGGTGGCCAAGACCGGTGCCGGCGTCGGCCTGGGCTTTTTGGCAGGTAGCGGCTCCGGTTTAATCGGCTCTACCTGCGCCTGGCTCAGACCGGCGAGCTTTGTTCCGATTTTCTTGATCGCCTCCAGCAGATCGTCGGCATTGCAGGGTGCCTGGGCGCTGGCCGTCTGAATAGTGGCGGCTTTCTGTAGATCGTACATTCCAGCCGAGACGACACACTTGCTGCCGATGCGGCTGATGCTGGCGCTGACCGTTAGCTTTGCGGCCAACTCGCGGCCGATCTCCACCTGGCAGCTCTGATCGTAGCAGCTCTTGTAGGTTTCTTTTTTTTGCTGTACCAGGCGCTTTTTGATTTCGGAGCGGGGGACGATCAAGAATCGCCCGCCCTCGCCGAGACGAGTGGCCAGATAATCTGTAAGAGCCACTATTTCCTGCCGTTTGAGGCCGGAATCGTGGCTTTCGATTTCAAAGACGGCCACAACCGGAGCTCCCGGCACCTGTGCGATGGATCTGGAGGCAGGCAGCAGGTTTATGATCAACACAACCAGACAAATAAACCGAGTTAACATGAGTAATTCCCTCTCCTTTTTGTCTGATAACACACAAAGGAGGGTTGAACAATAGTAGCAGCAATAGCTCTTGATTCATTGACAGAGCCTATTATTAGCCTTAGGTTACGTTTGCGGAAAGAGGGGGCCAGGGGATTTAGGTTTGTGAGGTGTGACATGTTTGATGTAACCAAGGAAGCACGGGAAAAGATGGTTTCTTACCTCAAGGAGCGAGAGATAGAAGGCGCGCTCAGGGTCTACATGGCCTATGGGTGAGGCGGCCCCTCGCTTGGATTGGCTCTGGATGAGCCAAAAGACGGTGACGAGACCTTTGAGTTCGACGAACTGAAGTTCATTGTGGAAAAAAGTCTGCTAGAGCAAACCGGCGGTATCAAGGTCGATTTCGCCAATCACGCCTTTGGCGGCGGCTTCAAGATCGATTCAGTCAAGCCGCTGTCGAACTCCGGCAGTAACTCTTGCGGTAGTTGTTCCTGTTGAGCAGCGGACCTTACCTGCCGCGCAGCCAGCCGGCCGCCTCCTTGGCGTGGTAAGTCAGGATCAGGTCGGCACCGGCGCGCTTTATCGACAGAAGCACTTCCTGGATAATGCGCTCGCGGTCGAGCACCCCGGCGCGGGCGGCAAACTCAATCATGGCGTACTCGCCGCTTACGTTGTAGGCCGCCAGCGGAACATTGGTGCGCTGCTTGACTGCCCGGATCACATCCAGGTAGGCCAGAGCAGGTTTGACCATCACCATATCGGCGCCTTCTTCTAGATCAGCGTCAACTTCCTTGAGCGCCTCGCGCACGTTGGCTGGATCCATCTGGTAGGAGCGACGATCGCCGAACTGCGGTGCCGATCCGGCCGCGTCGCGGAAAGGGCCGTAAAATGCGCTGGCGTACTTGGCGGCGTACGAGAGGATGGCCACCTGCTCGAAACTCTCATCATCCAACGCCCGGCGTATCGCTCCAATGCGACCGTCCATCATGTCGGACGGGGCCACCACGTCGGCGCCGGCCCGGGCCTGACTGAGGGCCGTCCGGATCAGAAGTTCGAGGCTGGGGTCGTTGTCGACATCACCATCGAGGATCGCGCCGCAGTGGCCGTGGGAGGTGTACTCGCACATACACACGTCGCCGATCAGCAGAAGCGGCAGCTTGTGTTCCTTGATGGCTCGCATTGCCCGTTGCACGACGCCGTCTTCTGCGTAGGCCCCGCTGCCGGCCTCGTCCTTCTTGCTCGGGATGCCGAATAGCAATACGGCCTCGATGCCCGCCTTAGCTGCCTGCTCGCACTCGGCTACAAGCGAGTCGACGGTGTGTCTGAACTGGCCGGGCATGGCTTCAATCGGTTCCGGTTTCGGGGACGTTTCCTGGACGAAGAGCGGATATATTAAATCCTCGGGATGCAAGTGGGTCTCGCGCACGAGGTCGCGCATGGCCGCACTGCGGCGCAACCTTCTCGGTCTGTGAGTCGGAAACATTTTCTTTCTCCTTCCTTCAGGGCTCGAAGCGGTAGCCGGTGCCGCGCACCGTGATGATATGGCATGGATTGTCGGCGTCGGGCTCGAAAAGTTTTCTCAATCTGAGTATGAAATTATCCACCGTACGCTCGGTTGGAGAGACGTCCATCCCCCAGACTTCCTCCAGGATGTCCGAGCGCAGCAGCGGCCGGCCCTGCGCCTTGACCAGAAGGGCGAGAATGGCGGCTTCCTTCTCGCCCAGCACAATCTCCCCTTCGTTGGTTATGGCCTCCCTGGTTTCGAGGTTGATCGAGTAATTCCCGAAACGGATCAGATGATCGGCAGGCAGTTGTCGGTCCGCCCGCGAGCGGCGCACCAGCGCCTCGACCCTGGCCAGCATCTCGGCCACGTCGAAGGGCTTGGGCAGGTAGTCGTCGGCTCCAGCTCGTAAAGCTTCGACCTTGGTGGAAACCTCGCTCCGTGCCGTCAACATCATTACCGGCGTCAGGATCTCGCGTCGCCTGATCTCGGCCAACACATCGAGCCCGTCTTGTCCGGGCAGACTGATATCCAGCAGCAACAAGTCGAAAGGTTGCCGGCCGATGGCCGCAACCGCCTGTTCTCCATCCCGCGTCCAGGTAACCTGGTAGCCCGCGCTCTCAAGGTTCATTCGCACCATGGTTCCGACCAGTTCTTCGTCCTCGACCAATAGCACCCTGGCATTCATCAGACTGCCTCCTCGAGGTCGAGCGTAAACCGGCTTCCGCGCCCAGGTCCATCGCTTTCTGCAATCAAATCGCCGCCCATGCGCGTTGCCAGCGCCCTGGCGATAGACAGACCCAGACCGGAACCATGCTGGGCCGAGCCCTTGCCCTCGATGACACGCCTGAATGGAACAAACAGGTCAGCGGATCTTTCGGGGGGAAAGCCGACACCTTGATCCTCGACAGAAATCATGACACGTCCGGACTTTCTACGGACCACGATTTTTGCATGAGGTGAATCGCCCCCGTACTTGAACGCATTATCAACCAGATTTTCCAGAATCGTGTGAATGGCGTGTGGATCACCCCAGACAAGCGCCTCGGGCGAATCCGGCTCCCAACTGAGAAAGATGGCGTCGGGTTGATCGATTTGGTAACGGCGCCGATGCTCGATAAAGGCTTCGGCCAACTCGCGCAGATCGAGCCGCGCACGCTGAAGCGTGAGCCCTCCCCGGCGCAGGTTGCCGGAGATGAGCACGTTCTCGATCATATGCTCCAGGCGCTCGGACTCCTTGATGCCCATGGCAAACAGCCGCGCCTGATCCTGGTCGGGTACCCTGCCGGCCGCCAATGTTTGCAGAAGCGACTTGATGCCCGTCAGAGGAGTCTTCATCTCATGAGATACCGAAGCCACGAAAGCCTGCATGTGGCGCATGTGGCGTCGCTCCTGCGCGATCAGGCGGTAGAGCATGAAAGTCATGATGCACAGCAGCACGAACAAGAACGATCCTTCTCCGATCAGCATCAAGTGCTTGCGTCCAACCGCCTTCTCGATGGTCTGGATCGCTTTTGCTTCCGGCCGCACGGCCATCTCCGGATAGCGAGGAACAATGGGAGCGTAAAGTGAGCCTCTCATAACCTCCGTGGTGGGCACAATCTCCAGCGGTGCCGGGCCGGCAAGCTTACCGGGGCGAGGCCGAGTATCAGTGTGGCCGATCATCAACGCCGCGACCACCGTGGCGTGCACAAGCTCGTTCATCTGTGCTTTGCGCGAAAGATCTACCGAACGCTTGAGGTAAATCGTCCACCAACCGACCTGGGCGGCCAGCAGAAGCAAGGTGGCGCCGAAGAGAACATGGTATCCGCGCAGGCGCTTCATTTTCAGGCCTGTTTCTCCGATATGTGCGCGATCTCGTCCGCCAGTTCTTCCACTTCGCTCAGCGTATGGGCGGTCGAAAAGAAGGCCACTTCGTAGGCGGATGGGGCCAGGTAGAAGCCGCGTTCGAGTAAAACCGCGTGCATTTCGTTGTAGCGCGCGGCCGACTCCGGGCGGATCTCGTCGGCCCGGCGAGGAACATCGCCCGGGGCCAGGTGCAACCAGAAAAGCGAGCCTCGCCGCCTGTAGTTCAACCAGCTGTTTTCAGCGCAAGCCTTTTCGAGACGCTGGTCAAAGGCGCTGCCCAATTCCTCGAGTCGAGAATAGGCCTCGCCGCTTTCGAGCTGATCGAGCGTGGCAATGCCGGCCGCAAGCGAAACCGGATTGCCCGACAAAGTGCCTGCCTGATAGACACCACCGAGAGGCGCCAGAGATTGCATGATCTTGTTGGATGCACACAGGGCGCCCACCGGCATTCCACCGCCGATCACTTTGCCCAGAGTAATGATGTCGGCCTGAACGCCCAAATCGTCTCCCAGACCTCCGTAGCGCAGCCTGAAGCCGGTGATGACCTCATCGAGAATAAGCAAGGCGCCGCTAGTGTTACACAACTTGCGCAATTTCATCAGCCACTCAGGACGTTGTTCGAGTAAACCATTATTGGCCGGCAACGGCTCGACGATGGCCGCTGCCAGTTTGTCGCCATGAGCTGCGAAAACCTCTTCAAGCGCCTGCTCGTCGTCAAATGGACAGACGATGGTCTGAGCCGCGAATGCTTCGGGCACGCCCAGGCTCGATGAAGTCCCGAATGTGGCCAGTCCCGATCCGGCCTTGACCAGCAGCGAGTCGGAGTGGCCGTGGTAGCCGCCTTCGAACTTCAAGATTCCCGGACGTTCTGTCACTCCGCGGGCCAGGCGAATGGCGGTCATAACCGCCTCGGTGCCAGATGAGACGAATCGCACCTGGTCCATTTTTGGAAAACCAGCAAGGATCCGTTCGGCCAGCTCGATCTCCTTGTGACAGCAGGCTCCAAAGGACAGGCCGTCACGCGCGGTTCGGCAGACGGCCTCGACCACGGCCGGATGGGCGTGGCCCAGGATCAAAGGCCCCCAGGACATGCAGAAATCGATGTAGTCATTTCCGTCCTCGTCTATAAAGTGCGATCCCAGCGCGCTCTTGTAGTAGATAGGAGTTCCACCCACGCTGAGAAACGCCCTGACCGGGCTGGATACTCCAGCGGGCATCAGTTCACGGGCCTGTTGATAGTACTTCTTCGAATTGTCGGTCGTTCTCATTCTTCCTCCTCGGCAACTGCCTGCAGGTGAGCTTCATGCAGGGCTTCAAGCCAATTGTCGAACCCGGCGCCCAGCACACCGACGCGTTCGATGCCCAGGTCGCTAAGTTGCCGGGCCGTGGTCGAGCCGATGGCGAAGAAAGAATTCTTCTTCATCCAGGGATTTTTTTCAAGCAGCCTGCGAGCCGCAGAGGGCGAGGCGACGAACACTCCGGCCACCGGGAATGGCTCGCAGACGGGAATGTCCGGCTCTATGTTCTCGTAGACGATCAGCGGATCGAGGAGCATACCGGCCTGCGACAGAATGGTATCCATTTCTCCCGCACGCAGGTTGCCTCGCACCAGGGTAACACGTGAGCCATTCTTCAGCTTGGCGACGAGCAGCCGCGCAAGTTCGCGACCCTCTGGAGGGTTTGCCACCAGATCGACTTTGATCCCAGCCTCGCTGAGCGATGCTGCGGTGGCCGGCCCGACTGCGCCCACGATTGTCCGTGAATCACCGGGAATCAGCTCGCTAAGTAAATCGAGTTGGCTACAGGCACGTACTCCGCGGCGGCTCGAAAACGTCACCGCCGACGGCGTCTCGTGAGGCAAGTGCTCGGGCCGGATGAAACGGGTAGCCAGGCAGGGGATCTCGCGTACCGGTACTCCGCGTGCAGCCAACTCATCTTTGAGTTGGAGGTTGTCTTCGGGCTCGCGGGTCAGCACCACGGCCGGGCCGGGCGACAGAGCCATCTGCATTCCTCCTTGTTCTCACGCATGGGGCGTCCGGCAAGGATCCATTCGTCCGCCTGTTGTCGAGCGCTTTTCAGATCGACGGCCTCGAAAAGGGCCAGACGGCAGCGCCCGTCCTTGCCCGGGGCGGCTACTCGCAACTGAAATCCGCCCGATTGCGGCCTTGCCCAGGCGCCGAACGGAGCATGACATCCGCCGCCGAAAGTCACCAGCAGCGAGCGTTCTGCACCTGTACAGTCTCGGGTCATTTGGTCGTCTGCGGCAGTAAGCGATTGCAGAACATGCTGGTCGTCGGCGCGCGCCTCGACCGCAATGACTCCCTGTCCGGGGGCGCAAATCCAGTGCTCGGGGTTGAGATCGAAGGCCAGAAGCGGCGCGACGTCCAGTTTCAGTCGAGCCAAGCCCGCGCGCGACAGGATCACGGCGTCGTAGTCGCCGCGACGTGCTTTATCCACCCGTGTCGGGACGTTGCCACGTATAGGCACAGGGACCAAATCGGAAGCCAGCGAGGCCAGTAGCGCCTGGCGGCGCATGGCCGAGGCCCCGACCCGGCTGCCTGGCCTGAGCGGCAAGACCCGATCGGGAGCATGGGCGTCCGGTTGAACCAGCAGCACATCGCCGGCTTCGTCTCGCTCGAGCAAGGCCCCGAGGACCAGTCCGGAAGCAAGCGTTGTAGGCAGATCCTTCAGCGAGTGGACCGCCAGATCGATTTGCCCCGAAAGTAGCTCATTCTCGATTTCCTTGGTGAAGAAGCCGATCCCTTGTTGTTCGCCGAGCGGGACGTCGCCATGCCGATCGCCTGAAGTCTTGACAATCACGGTTTCAAAAGGTTCATCCAATACCTGGCACAGCCTGCGAGTCTGCTCTCGGGCCAGCCGGCTACCGCGGGTTCCGACTTTCAGGATTCTTCCGGACATGCATCCTCCTTGGCGTCCCTGAGAGATGTTTCCTTAATGGTGCGAAATACCTCGTTTGTGTATTCGAGTACTATGTTCCTGATATCTCCTTCCAGCCTGGCTTGCGTTTCGGCCGGAAGGTAATCGAAACGATTCGCAACCAGGCGCGGGATCTCCTCTCCTACTAGTTGACGATGGTGGTTGTGAACGGTGTCGAGAATACCCGAGAAGGCTTGTTCGTTGCAAAAGGCACGGTACTCGATCAATGCCCTGTCGACCAGTCGAGCGACTTCATCGATCTTGTCGGTCTGCGAATTATCCTTGGTACTCCTGTGAAACTCGACCAGTTCGTCCAGGCCGACTACCTCTATGCCACTCGGAAGATCGCGGCGTTCGACCTGGGGTGGGATGCCGATGTCGATTAGCAACAGGGGATGATCTACGGGACGAGGCTCGAGGTGCTCGATCCGCACAAGCGAGCCTGGAGCCCCGGTGCAGACTATCGCCGCATCTGCCTCGGACAACACGGCGGGCATCTCGCGGATCGGCCGGATCCGCTGTTGCTGATCGATACGCACGCTGCGATTTACACAGACAGGCTCGATCTGCAGCGCTTCGGTCATGACACCCAGTATTCTGCGTCCGATGCGCCCCATGCCGATGAGCGCGATGCGGCCCCGGAGCCTCTCGCCCAGACGCTGCTTCAGATATCGGATAACCAGACTGTGGACGCCCACGGCTGCGTTCTCGATACAACCGCGCCGCAAGGCAATTCTCACCAAACGGCCGGAGATAGATCCCAATCCGTTGAGCGCCCTCGACGAAAGGCAGCGCTTTCTGGCGACTTCGAGAGAGCGGTAAAGTTGACCCGCTATCTGCCGCTCGCCAACTACCAGAGACTCCTGGCCGATGGCAACCTTGAAAATGTGCCGGGCCGCCGCCTCGCCGGCGTAGGCATAAGGCACAAGCCAATTCTCGGCACCGGAACCAGCACGTCGGATCATCTGGCTCTTGAGCAACTCGGCAGCCCAGCGCGGATTCTCGCTCGAGACAATCCACTCGTTACGGTTACAGGTGTTCAGATCGGCGAAGCCGTCCGCCACCCGGTTGCGCTCGAGATCGTGGGCCATGTGGCGAATCTCTTGTTCGTCTAAAATAATCCGTGCCCGCCATTCAGAAGAGGCCACTCTGAAATCACAGCCGACGACGGCCAGCGGCAAACTGTTGTCGCCCTCAATCATTCTTCGACTCCCGTAAAGCGGTTTCCTCGCCGAGCACGATCCGGGCTGCTTCTAAGCCCGATGCGACCGCGTCCTTCATGCCCACTCCCCGCAGGTAGTTGCCGGCCAATATCAGGCCCGGGTGTTTTTCGAGGCGGGCACGGATCCTTGCCAGGCGTTCCGCATGGCCCACGACCAGCTGAGGAATGGCATGCGAATAGCGGGCGACGCGTCGCAGGACGGGCTTGTCCTTGAAACCGCAAAGGTTGTGTAAATCTTCGAGAACAATGTCTATCAACGTATCGTCGTCGAGCTCCATGGCCTGTCTGTCCAGCATCCCGCCCATGAAGCCGATCAGCAGGTCGCCTTCCGGCGGAGTGCGACCATCAAAAAGGCGCGCCGGAAAGAGAACTCCCAGGCTGCGCACACCTTCAGATCTAGGCGCCAAGAAGCCGAACCCGTCGGGGATTTCTGCGGCCTGCTTCGCAAACCCGAGTTGTACGACGGCCACTGGGGCCATGGGCACGGCCAAAAGCTCGTCGGCCAACGGCCGATCGAGCCCGCGCAATATCCGGGCAGCCGACTGTGGAGGCGCGGCCAGGACGATTTTTCCAGCGCTCAGCGAATCGCCGGAAGACTCGATCGTATAGCCGTTTTGTGTGCGGGAGATCGATTCAATCGACTTACCCGTCTGGCAGCGTTCGCCGAGCCCATTGGCCAGAGCCGTTGTGAGTTGACCGAGACCCTCACGGAACGAGAACAATCCCCGAGGCCGTGAGTGTGTTTTGTCTGCGCTACGCCGGCGTTCGGCACGGCGCTGCTTGCGCAGCCTGAGCGCACCGCGGATCATCGAGCCGGTTTCCTGTTCGAAGCCCCAGAAGAGAGGAAAGGCATCCGCGGCCGAGAGCCTGTCAGGATCACCTGCGTATACGCCGCTGATGAAGGCACCGGCCAGTACCCTGGCCGCCTCCGGCCCGAAGCGGCGCTCGAAAAAACGGCTGGCTGTCTCGCCGGGCTGCCCGCGCAGGCGCGTGCGGAAAGGTTCACCCATCAGCTTCAGTTTACCGCGCAGGGAAAGAAGCCTGCTGGTTACGAAAGAGCCGGGGCCGCTGAAGACCTTGTGCATCTTGCCGCCGCGCACGATGAAGCGTTTCTTGGCCGACGGCCTGGAGGCCAGCAGTTGCGATTCGAGCCCCGCCATCTTGACCAGATCGAAAATATCATCGGCCGAGGGCATGAAAGTGTGCGGGCCGCGCTCGATCATGAAGCCGGATACTTTCTCGGTGCGCACGTTGCCTCCCGGCAGATCCTCTTTCTCCACAACCAGGACGTCAGCGCCGGCGGCATTGAGCTTGGTGGCGCATGCCAGCCCGGCTATTCCGCCTCCGATTACGATCACTTCAGACGCCACGATCCGCCTCCCATCCAGCCTCCAGCGCGGTCTTTTCGACCAGCGCACCAAGGCCGGCTATGAAATCCGGATGCGTCCCGACAACGGGAGCCCGCAAGAAGGAGCCGATTCCCGATGAATCCGCAAGCTCGGCCGCCTCGACATCGAGTTCATAAAGCGTCTCGAGGTTTTCTGATACGAACGAGATTGGAACCACCAGCAATGCGCCGACGCCTTCTTTGGCCAGGCGACGAATCTCGTCCGACAAGTAGGGACGGGTCCACTGCATACGTCCTACACGGCTCTGATAAGAAAGCGAGCAGGGCTTGCCGGGCGGCAGTCCGGCTGACAGCGCTTCAACAGTGCGCCTTACCTCATTAGGATAATCGTCTCCACGCGCGACGGTCTTCAGCGGCAGGCCATGGGCGCAAAAGATGACGTAGTCCGCCTTTTCCGCGAGAGGCTTGATAAGTTGAGAGATGGCCTCGATAAAACCAGGCTGGTCAGGAAAAGAACCGCTTTCACGCCAGGCAATGCCCTGCCGAGAGGCCTCTTTGGCAAACTTCAGCACGGCACTTTCCGTCGTCGAACGAGAATGCTGCGGATAGGTCGGCAAGAGAATCAACCTGGTGATCCCTTTTGCAGAAAATGCGGCAACGGAATCTTTCGCGCCAGGCCGGCTGTAACGGAACGCGCAAGCGACTTCGTACGAGTTTCCCAGGGCCCTGGAAAGTTTGTCCGAAAGCTCGTGGGCTCCTTTAATGACCGGACTGGGAAGTCCAATTTGGCGGTAGTGGGCCGCAACCGTTGCCACTCGCCGGCGAGCGATGTATCCGGCCAACAGTGGACGAATGGGCCAGGGCAGTGGCATCACCAGGGGATCTGACAACATAGCACGTATGAAGTCTGCGACCTCGGCCTCACCTTGGGGACCACCGGTGTTGATCAACACAACGCCTGTACGCTTCGATGACATCAGATCGTCCTAGAATAAACGCGCTTGCCCGGATCGTGCTCCAGGTAACGATCGAAGTTCATGCAGATGTTGCGGATAAAGAAACGGCCGCTTTCCGTGACCTCTATGGAATGTTCGTCCCAGCCGACCAGTCCGTCTGCGGAAAGCTCGGCCAGACGCTCGAGATCTTGGGCCAGGTAGTCGGCGGCTCGTATTTCGAAGAGACTGGAAAGAGAATCAAGATCTGCATGGAAGTTGCAAAACAACTCGAGGATTAACTCGCGCCTGATCTCGTCGTCGCGATCGAGAAAGAATCCGCGGGCGATCGGCAGCTTGCCTGCGTCTATCCCGGAGGCGTAATCGGCGAGGCCCTTTTCATTCTGCGAGTAGGCTGTGCCGATCGACGAGATAGCCGAGGCGCCGAAGGCCAACAGGTCGAGCCCGCGCCCGGCCGTGTAGCCCATGAAGTTACGTCTGAGAGTACGCTGGCTGAGAGCTTTGGCAAGCGGGTCGTCGGGCAGCGCGAAATGATCCATGCCGATAGGCAGATAGCCCGCCGCCATGAAGCGATCCATCATCGACAAGAACAAGGAAGCCTTGAGTTCGGGTTCCGGCAAGCCGATGCGTTCAAGCGCCTTCTGGTGGGCGTGCATCCATGGCACGTGGGCGTACGAGTAGAGAGCAATTCGTGAGGGCGCAAGAGAAATAACTTTTTCGGCCGTGGTCAGGCAACTATCCAGCGATTGGCCGGGCAAGCCGTAGATCAGATCGAAATTTATCGACTTCACTCCCTCCGATCGCAAATGAGAAACGACGCCGTCGACTTCCATCAAGCCCTGGTCGCGTCCGACTGCTTCGAGCACGGCAGGCGTGAAATCCTGTATTCCGAGCGAGAAGCGGTTGAAGCCGTGGTGCAGAAGAACGTCCAGCTTGCCCGGTGTCGCCGTGCGCGGGTTGATTTCGACAGACAGCTCGGCGCCAGGCGCTATGGTCCAAATAGATCTCAGATTGTCGAGCAGCCCATCCAGTTGCCCTTGGCTGAGTGCGTTGGGAGTACCGCCGCCCATTGCTACCTGGCGCACGTTGCGGGAAGGATCGACGATGCCGGCGGCCAACCTCATCTCTTGAGTCAGTCTGCGGGTGTAGTCGTCTATTTTTTCGGGTCGCGAGGTAACGAAAGTATGACAGCCGCAAAAAAGGCAGCGCTTACGGCAGAAGGGTATGTGTAAATAAAGAGACAGGCCGGAATCGCCGGCAAGATTGTTGCGATCGCGCCAGCGGGCGAAGACCCGCTCGCTATCGAGCTCTTGGAAATGGTTGGCCGACGGATACGAAGTGTAGCGCGGCCCGCGCACGTCGTACTTCTCACGCAGGCGCGGATCGATGCGACGCGGATCTTGCGAGCTTGTGGTCACTTTGCCCACTCCTTTACTGCCTTAACAAAGGTCGAGACTCCCTCTACAGGCGAGGTCGGGGTCAGACCCTGTCCGAGGTTGACGATCAGGCCTCGCCCTTCGAGTGAATCGATAGCCGTCTGAACTTTTTGGCGAATGACCTGATGAGATTCTAAGAGAATCTCGGGGCTGAGGTTTCCCTGCAACGCAACCCGCGGGCCCAACAGCTCGCGTGCTCTGGACAACGTCAGCGAAGAGTCGATCGACAACACGTCGCAGCCGGTCGAAGCGGCGGCTTGCGAAAGCTCGGCAGCGTTGCGCACGTAGAGCAGGACGGGAACGCCGGTATCGGAAAGATCCTCGATCACCGAGCGGGAAAACGGGAGGGCCAGCTTGCGATAGTCGGCAAGCGATAGCTTGCCGGCCCAGGTGTCGAAGATCTGTACCACATCCGCGCCGGCGTCTATTTGCAACTTGAGCAGGTCGACTATCACGCGGCTGATACGTTCGAGAATCTCGCGGTAGACTTCGGGCCGGCCGTCTGCAAGCTTTCGCAAGTTGGAAAGATCGCCGTCCGGTCCGGGATCCACGAGATAGGAGGCCAGCGTAAAAGGGGCTCCGCTGAAACCGATCACGGCCGTGTCGGGATGCAATTCGGCGCACAGGCGTTCGATGATTTCCCGGATGTAGTCGAATGATTGCCTAACGTCGACCGGCGCAAGAAACCCGAGTTGGTCGGGATCACACACGCGCGGATGCACTCTCGGCCCGCCCTTGTCGTAGGTCACCTTGGCTCCCATGGCGTCGAGCACGATCAGGATGTCGGAGAACAGGATAGCGGCGTCCATGCCGAACCGTCGCAACGGTTGCATGACGAGTTCGAGCGCGAGATCCGGCGTGCGCATCAACTCCCAAAAGGAGTGTTCCTTCCTCAGTTCACGATACTCGGGCAGATAGCGTCCGGCCTGACGCATGATCCATACCGGCGGTCGGTCTGTGGGCCGGCCGCGGCAGGCTGCCAGAAAACGTTCGCGCGAATTCATCTCACCTCCCATATGGCCCGTTGATTATATCCGTTTGAAAAGCCTGTTTGTCATGGATTTGTCACGCCAGACGCAATTGCTACTTGATGGCGCCCAGCTAACGAGATAAGAGGTAAACTCGAGCGTTGATAATGCAGGGGAGTCGAGAATGGCCCTGTCCATGAGAGTGAACAAGAATATCGTCAGGATGGAGTACGCGGTGCGCGGGCCCATCCCGCAAAGGGCAGCCGAGCTGGCGGCCGAGGGCCGGCGCACCATCGCCTGCAACATAGGCAACCCCCAGGCGCTGGGCCAGAAGCCGATGACTTTTTACCGCGAGGTACTCAGCTTGCTGGAAGCGCCGTTCGGCCGAGAGCGCGAGCGAGCCCTGCGGCGAATCCTTGCGCTGCAACCTGCGGTTTGCGAGGGCGTCACGGCAGGTGACCTGGTGTCCGAGCAAGCGCTGGCGGTGGCCGACGAGTTTCTCACCCAACTACCAAGCGGGCTCGGCGCCTACACCGAGAGCAAAGGGCCGGCCTTTATAAGACGAGCAGTCGCAGATTTTATTGATAAACGCGACGGCGTGACAGCCGAGAGCGGTGTGCGCGCCGATCCCGAGTTGATCTTTCTCACCAACGGCGCCAGCGAGGCGGTCAAGAGCATCGTCGACATCATCATCTCCGATCCGACCGACGGGATCATGATTCCGATCCCGCAGTACCCGCTCTACTCGGCGGCCATCTGCCGAGCCGGCGGAGAGCAAGTGGGTTACTACCCGGACGAAGATTCCGGCTGGACGCTGCAGCGGCCGATCCTGGACGAGGCCATGGCGCGGGCTCTGGCCCGCGGCGTCAAGGTAAAGGCGATCGTGGTGATCAACCCGGCCAACCCGACCGGAGCGGTACTGCCGCCGGAGAGCGGAAGAGAGGTTGTGGATTTCGCCGAGGAGTACGGGATCGCGATCATCGCCGACGAGGTCTACCAGGAAAACCTCTACGGCGCCGAGTTCGTCTCTTTCGCCCGGCTGATCGGCGAGCGCGACATCCCGCTTTTCAGCTTGCACAGCACATCCAAGGGGTTCTACGGCGAGTGTGGACGCCGCGGCGGCTACGTGGAGTTGAGAAACCCGGCCGCCATCGCCGGCGAGAACAAGAATTTCAGCGATATCCTGCTCAAACAGGCGTCGGTCAGCCTGTGCGCCAACACCACCGGCCAGGCGCTGGTCTACCTGATGGTCAAGCCGCCGCCCAAGGGCTGCGACGCCTTTGAAAAATTCGTACGCGAGAAGAACGACATCTTGGACGCGTTGCACGACAAGGCGACCATCATCAGGCGGGCCTTCGAAGAGATGGAGGGAGTCGAGTGCTTCGGACGGACGGGGGCACTATATCTCTTTCCGAGGATCGAGAAACTGCCGCCCGGAAAGACTGATTTCGACTACTGCATGAGTTTGCTGGAGACGACCGGATTGTGCACCGTCAACGGTTCCGGTTTCGGGCAAAAATCAGGCACGCAGCACTTGAGAATCGCTTTCCTGCCGCCTGCGGAGTTGCTCGAGCAAGTCCTTCCCGAGTGGATCGCCTTCCACGACGACTACCTCAACGGCCGCGTCGGTTGATCGAACGGGCGGCGATTCCGACGACATCCCGGTAATAATCAGCGGCACTGCAAACTTTTCCATATTTTGCGCTTTTCTTCCGTCGGAACAAGATTGTGCTCGAAATATTTATCATCTCTGGAAATCCGGCCCGATTTTGTTTAGCATGCATCCAATACCCGTCCAACCGGAGGAAATGATGAAAATATGGCAATGGATGAACTTGATGGTGGCTTTGCTGCTCCTTTCCCTGCCCGCCCGGGCCGGTACGATCGAGATCAATGTCAAAGTGCAGCAGCCGGCGCTCTGGCAGGACTCTCAGGGTTATACACACGTCAAGATTCCCGGCTTCATCAACATCGGCCGGCCGGGAGAGCCCGAACTTCCGGTGGGTTCCGTCCGGGCGCTGGTTCCGGCCGGGCAACGAGTCGAATCGGTGTCGCTGGCTCCGGCCGGGTCGATCGAGCTGAAAGGCAGCCACACGTTGTATCCCAAGCAGAACCCGTGGCCGCTGAGCTGGGGCCAGCCGCCTTTCACTCCGCCCGACAACGACATTTACGGCAAGTCCGCCTTCTTTCCGGCAAGGCTGTTTGTGAGCGAGCCGCTGCAACACATGCGCGGATTTCCGATCCTGCCAATAACGCTGCACCCGGTCGTCTACAACCCGGCCTCCGGAAAGCTGGCCTATTTTCCGGTCTTGAGCGTGCGGATCGAGACCGTGCCGGACGGCAAGGGGCTGGCGAATGATCTTTACCGGGGCTACCCGGGCGACTTCGACACCTTGCGCGCACTGGTCAGCAACCCCGAACAGCTCGACTCTTACACGTCGCATAGCGCGCCGAGCCGGGATGAGCACCGCTACGTCATCGTGACCAACCAGGCGCTTTCGGCCTGCACAGGATCCTACAACCTGCAGGCGCTCGCGGCCGACAAGCAGAGCCGCGGTATCACCACGTTGATAGAGACCATGGAAGACATCCGCAACCAGTACACCGGTGCCGACGATGCCGCCAAGCTGCGCGCCTTCATCACCGACATGTACCAGAATTCCGGCACCAACTGGGTGCTGCTGGCCGGCGACGCCGACCGGCAGAACGTGGGCGGCGATACCCAGGCGCCGATCGTCCCGATGCGCGGCCTGTGTTGTTACCTGGACGGCATGGGCACCGACAACACCATTCCGGGCGATCTGTACTTTGCCGCGCTGGACGGCACCTTCAACGACAACGGCAACACCTGCTGGGGCGAGCAGGCCGATAACACCGACCTGCTGCCCGAGGTTTGGGTCGGAAGAGCCCCGGCCGACAGCTGCACCGAGATCTCGAACTTCGTGCGCAAGACGCTCACCTACCAGAGCGCGAGCGGCGACTGGCTGCGCAGCGTGTACATGGTGGGCGAGTGGCTGTGGGACGACTATCCCGGTTACAGCTTCGGCTACGACTTCTTGACCGATGTCCAGCACTCGTCCACAACCGACGGCTACGACACCAAGGGATTCTCGGAGAGCAGCTACTACCAGGTGTCGATTCTGGACGACGAGTTCGAGAGCGGCCCGGTCTGCTCGGGCCAGTCCAGCCCGTGCTGGTCGCAGAGTGACATCCTTGCGGTCCTAAACGGCGGCAACCACATAATCAACCACCTCGGCCACTCCGACGAGAACTACAACATGCGCCTCTACACCGACGACATGATAAGCGGCCTTTCCAACACGCTGCCGTTCTTCGACTACTCCCAGGGCTGCTATCCCGGCGCGTTCGACAACCAGACCGTCTACTACGGGGTGTCCACCCAGGATTCGTTCGTCGAATACCTGACGCTTGGCTACTACGGCGCATTTGCGGCGGTGATGAACTCGCGCTACGGGCTGGGCTGGTACTCGAACTACTTCCACCGCTTCTTCTGGGACGCGGCCTTCCGCCAGATGATCGCCCAGGCGGGCGAGATGCACGCGTACTCGCTGATCCAGATGAGCCCGTACGTCTGGACCGACAGCGGCATCCAGTGGGTGTACTACGTGGCCAACTACTTCGGCGATCCCGAGGTGACCCTGCACGGCATCTTGCCGCTGCAGCAGCCGTACCTGACCTACGTCAGCCACGAGATCACCTCCGACGGCACCACGCCCATGCAGGCCGGCCCGGGCCGGCACGTGGTTATGCCGATTACGCTGCGCAACATGGGCACGGAAGACGCGACCGGGATCGTGACCACTCTTTCGAGCACCAGTTCGGACGTCAGCATCACCCAGGCCAATCCGGTGTTCGCGGGCATCGCCGCCAGCACGAACGGCCGCTCGACCACGCACGCCGAGTTCGACATTTCAGCGACTGCCGCGGACGGCGCGCATCTCGATTTCAGGCTGGCCTGGACGACTACCGGCGGTTACAGCGGAACGGTTCCGGTCACGGTCAGCGTGCAGCGACCGCAGATTGTCTACCTGGCGCACACGGTCGATGACTCCGCCGCCGGTTGCGACGCCGACGGCATCGCCGACGCCAGCGAACCCGCTGTCTTCACGGTCAGCGTCCAGAACCAGGGCAGCGGCGCGGCCAGCAACGTGGTGCTTTCGCTGAGCGCGTCCGATTGCGCCGTTTCCGGTCCGGTCAGCGTGGGAGATGTCGCGGCCGGCGCGTCGGCAGATGCCGACTTCACGGTGACGCCTTCTGCCTCGATCGCCTGCCCGGCTTCGAACTTGCCCTTTGTGGTGAGCGCCCAGGCGGCAGAGCTTCCCCAACCGGATAGTTCGGGCTTCGACGAAAACGTGAATGCCGACCTGGATCAGTCGACCTTCACGGACGACATGGAAGGCACGCCTCCCAACGGCTGGTCGCACTCGGCCTCGATCGGCACCGACGACTGGGCTTACCAGACGACCTCCTCTCATTCCGCCAGCCACGCCTGGTACTGCTCGGATCCGGGCGCCCAGTCGGAGAAGTTACTGGTCACGCCGTCGTTTTCCATCGGCGCGTCGACTCAGTTGAGCTTCTGGCATCGCATTGAAAGCGAGGCCCAGTATGACGGCGGGGTGTTGGAGATTTCGGTGGACGGCGGGGCCTACCAGGATCTCGGCAGCTACATCACCCAGAACGGTTACAACGACACCATTAGCGATTGGACCGACTCGACCATCGCCGGCCGCGCCGCCTGGGCGGGATCGATCGCCTGGCAGCAAGTAGTGGTGGATCTGTCATCCTTCGGGCCGGCGGACGTAGTCGTCCGCTTTCGCTTTGCCAGCGACGGCTACGTGAACGCGACCGGCTGGTGGATAGACGACTTCACCATAGACACCCAGACTCCCATCTGCCAGCAGCAGTCCTGCAACCAGCAACCGCTGGTGGATGCGGGTCCTGATCAGAACGTCCAGTCCGGCGAGCAGGTGCAGCTAGCAGGCAGCGCCAGCGACCCCGAGGGAATGTCGATCCAGACGACCTGGAGCCAGACCGCGGGCACCGGAGTCAGCCTGAGCGACGTTCACGCGCTCGATCCCACCTTCACGGCGCCCCAGGTGAGCGGCTCCGAGGTGCTGACCTTCGAGCTTTCAGCGAGCGACGGCGTCGGCAGTTCCTCGGACAGCGTAAACGTCACGGTCTTCAACTGCGATGACAATGAGCCCTGCACCACCGACGCCTTCAGCGGAGGAAACTGCTCGCACACCCAGCAAGCCGACTGCAGCCTGTGCGGCTCCGACGGGGTATGCCTGAACGGTGTTTGCCAGACCGGCGGGCAAAACAGCGAGGTGATCTGCGACGACGGCGACGCCTGCACCCAGAAAGATATCTGCCAGGGCGGCCAGTGCACCGGCAGCGACCCGGTGGTGTGCCAGCCGCTCGACCAGTGCCACGAAGCCGGCAGTTGCAATGCGGAAAACGGTGCCTGCTCCGATCCGGCCAAGACCGACGGCACTGCCTGCGACGACGCCGACGCCTGCACCCAGAGCGACACTTGCCAGGCCGGCGTTTGCAGCGGGGCGAATCCGGTGGTGTGCGAGGCCACAGACCAGTGCCACGAGACCGGCAGCTGCGATAGTTCGACCGGCGCCTGCTCCAATCCGGAAAAAGCCGACGGCAGCGCCTGCGACGACGCCGACGCCTGCACCGAGGGCGACAGCTGCCAGGCCGGCGTGTGCAGCGCATCGAGCGAGGTGCAGTGCACGGCGCCAGACCAGTGCCACGGGGCCTCTTGCAATCCGCAGAGCGGGCAGTGCGAGTACCCGGCGCTCGAGGACGGTGCAGCCTGCGACGACGGCGACGGCTGCACTCAGAGCGACAGCTGTCAGTCAGGCGAGTGCACCGGCGGAGATCCGGTGCAGTGCGAGGCTTCCGACCAGTGCCACGACGTCGGCGAGTGTGACAGCGCAACCGGCGCCTGCTCGGACCCGGCCAAGGCCGACGGCGCAGCCTGCGACGACGCCGACGCCTGCACCCAGACCGACAGCTGCCAGGCCGGCGAATGCACCGGCTCCGACCCGGTGACGTGCGAAGCTTCCGATCAGTGCCACGATGCCGGCGTGTGCGACAGCGCCACCGGCGCCTGCTCCAACCCGGCCAAGACCGACGGCACCACCTGCGACGACGGGAGCCTGTGCACCAGCGACGACACCTGCCAGTCCGGCGTGTGCACCGGAGAAGCAGTAACCTGCCAGGCCCATGACGAGTGCCACCTTGCCGGCACCTGCGACGAGCAGACCGGCACCTGCACCAACCCGCTAGCCCCCGACGGCAGCGAGTGCACAGACGGCACCTGCCAGCAAGGCATATGCACCCCGTCCTCGAACGACGGCGGCTGCGGCTGCACCGCCGCAGGAAACGTCGGCGGCAACTGGTGGCTGGTCCTGCTGGGGCTGGTGCTGCTCAGGCGCCGGCGCCGCGGATAGACTCGAGCGCTTCGGAGGCGATTTCGGCCACGTCCGGGTTCGGATCTGAACACAGGCGCTCGAGGGTTTTCTTGGCGGCCGGATGTCCTATCTGGCCGAGCAGGTCGGCCGTGTCACCGCGCAGGGCGGCGTCATCGCTCGTGCAAAGCTCAGCAAGAGCAGGGACCAGTGAGTCGAATATCGACGAGTTGAGTTCGATGGATTTCTCGGCCACGAGCATCAGCCCCATTCGTGTCGAGGTTGTGCTCGTTTTCCAGGCTTCGAAAAACGGCCCGGCGCTTTCTTCCAGGTAGACCGCTGCGGCATCCAGGCGCCGGGAGGCAACCAGCGAGGCGAAGGCTTGGACCCTGAAGGATTCTTGATCGCGGGAGGCGATCAGCCCGGCCAGTTCGTTGGCCTGCACCACGCCGATATTGGTCCAGACCTGATCTAGTACAATAGTGGGCACTGACTTTACGGCAAACTTGTCGGCCAGTTCGGGGTAGAGCTGGGCGTCCACAACGAAAGTCTGCACCTGGTATGAGGCCAGTGCCAGTTCGATGGCCGCGCGAACGGCATGCGGGCAGTTGGGGCAG
>Ga0315535_1000126_pt1 | contig 47531 bp, 38 predicted proteins | sample SalMarSW160220MG_2_FD_203092 | JGI IMG/M metagenome (GOLD analysis project Ga0315535, IMG submission 203092) | Salt marsh sediment microbial communities from the Plum Island Ecosystem LTER, Massachusetts, United States - Salt Marsh Sediment SW1602-20 ... | reverse complement strand
CTTCGGTCGATCTGTTACTCGAGCGTTTCGAATCCATCGAGAACGAGATGCGCCTGTTCAACGCCTCGCTGGCCGACAAGCCCCGACTGGTCGCCATATCAAAAATCGATCTTTCCGAGGTGCGCGATCTGGTCGACCCGCTCACCCGCCAACTGGAAGATCGCAATCTATCGGTCGTGCCCATATCGGCAGTCAGCGGCGAAGGCCTGGAAAGGCTGCTCACTGAAATAGAGAAGCTTCTTGGGCGCTGAGGTATTCTGTCTTCAGCGGGTAATGGTTACCTTTGAAAGACCGCGCGGCTTGTCCAGCGGGCAGCCGCGGGCAGCCGCCAAATGCATGGCAAAAAGCTGGCCCGGCACTACCGCAAGCATCGGGCTCAGCCACTCGGGCAAGCCGGAGCCGCAGGCCAGGGGCGTTTTGGCCAGGGCCCGCAACTTGGCGTTATCGGAGATTACTATAAGCTCGGCCCGGCGTTTCGAAAGCGACTCGACCAGCGCCCGCATGTCGGCCATGGTCTTGCCGCGCGGGGCAATCAAAAGGACGGGAAAACCATCCTCGACCACGGCTATCGGCCCGTGGCGAAAATCGGCGCTGGAGGACGGTTCGGCGTTCAGATAGGCCAATTCCTTGAGCTTTAGCGCCAACTCGAAGGCGGTGGCGTAGTTGTAGCCACGCCCGATGACGGCCAGGCGTTGCATGTAGCGATAGCGCTCCGCCGACGCGGCGATTTTCTTGGCACCGTCGAGCACCGATTGCAACGCCTGCGGCACCCGAGCCAGTGCTTGAAAATCTTTCTGGCTGACGCGCAGCGCGGCGCTCAACATGGAAAGCGAAAGCAGCTGGGCCGTGTATGACTTGGTGGCAGCGACGCTCTTCTCGACTCCCGCATGCAGCGGAATGACATCGTCGGCCAGTTTGGCAAGCGGGCTTGCGGGCGTATTGGTGATGACCAGCCTGCGACTTCCCTGGCGGCGGGCTTCATCCAGCACGCGGCTCAGGTCATCCGAGGCTCCCGACTGGGATATCGCCAGCACCAGGCAGCCGGAAAGATCCGGGGGTTGCTTGTAGAGGGTGAACAGCGAGGGTGTGGCCATGGCTGTTACCAGGCCGTTACGGGCTCCGAACAGGTACTTACCATATAATCCGGCGTTGTCTGATGAGCCCCGGGCCACCATGAACACGGTTCTGACACCAGAGCGCTTGATCGACGCGCCAATTTTTCGTACCCGTCTGCTTTCCCTGGTAAGCAACCTATCGAGTACAATCGGCTGTGAGTAGATTTCTTTCTCGATTTGGCTCATGCATACAAATTTACTCAGAGCAACGCAGTCCGGTCAAGAAAGCTCGCTCAGGGTTCGACAGACGCGGTCCACATCGGCTTCGGAAAGCTCCGCGTGCATCGGCAGGAAAAACGACAAGCGACCAAGCATCTCGGCTACCGGCAGATCCACCCGGGCCGTGTCGCGATAGGCCGGGTGCAAATGAATCGGGATCACGCCCGCCTGACAACCTATTCCACGGGACGCAAGGTGGGCTAGCAGGCGCTCGCGAGATGTCGGCGCATTGTCAAGCAGGCGAACCACGTATGACTGGAAAACGGTCGACCCGTCGAGTTCCGGCAGGCCCAGCCAATCGATGTCGGCGAGCCCGGAAGTGTACCACTTTGCGACTTGTCTTCTTGCGGCAATCAGTTCGGTCAACCTTCCGAGCTGGACGCGCCCCAGGGCCGCGGCCGGTTCGCTCAGGCGAAAGTTGTAGCCGGCCTCATGAGCCAGACCGTCTCGCAGACCGTGCGAACGCAGGCTTCTCAGGCGAGCGGCCAACTCGGCGTCGCCGGTCGCTATCATCCCACCTTCGCAGGTGGTAATGACCTTGCGCGGGTGGAAGGAAAAACAGGCCGTCGTCCCGGCCGAGCCCGTGATCGCACCAACGGCACAGGCGGCGTCTTCCAGCACGCCCGCCCTCCCGGCTGCCGAGCGCAAGGCCTGCATGTCCGCCGGGCGACCGAACTGGTGTACGGGCATGATTAAGACCGTGCGTTCACAGAGGGCGGCAGCGACAGAGCGCGGGCAGATGTTGTAGGATTCCTTCTCGACATCAACCGGCACGACGCTTGCGCCTCTTAAAGCGACGGCGTTGGCGGTGGCGACAAAGGTATAGGCCGGAACAATCACCTCATCGCACGGCCCCACGCCAATCGCATGCAGGGCCAGCAAGAGGGCCGCGCTGCCTGAACTGACCGCAACCGCGTAGCTGAAGCCCGAAGAGGCGCAAAACTCGCGTTCGAATGATTCCAGTTCTGGTCCCGCCGTGAGTCGACCAGAATGCAGGACACGCTCAAGCGCCCGCTCTTCACCTTCGCCCAGCGACGGCCGCCAGAGCGCGAGCGCTGAGTTACCAGATACTTTCGGGGACATATACGATGTCGCCGGGTCTCAGGGCGAAATTCTTGGCCTTGCCCTCGGCAATGGCCTCGACCGGAACGGGGAACTTTTTCTCGTCGCCTTCGACAATGCGGGTGACGTTGGTATCATTCTTGGCCGCCAGCTTGGTGAAACCGCCGGCCATGCTGACCGCCTGGATTACCGTCATACGGTCCTCGTACCTGAAGGTACCCGGCTTGTTTACCTGGCCGAACACCGATACCTTCTTGGAGTTGTACTCTTTTACTAAGATGCTCACCTGTGGATTCCTGAGATACTTCTCTCCCAGGCGGGTCTGGATTAAATCGGCAACATCCGAGCTGGCCATGCCATCCACCCGAACCTTGCCGATCAGCGGGAAATTAATCGAGCCGTTCGACGAAACCCGGTAGATGCCGCTCAGATCCTTTTCATCGTAGACCTTGACCTCGAAGACGTCGCCGGGACCCAGGGTGGAAGCCGGTGTCACAGTGGTTATCGCCACCTTGGGCGTCTCGGGTGTCCGCGCAAACCAACAGGCCGAAAACCCGACCGACAACGCCACACTCAAGATCAGTAAACGTCTCATCGTACTATCCGATTGGAAGTTACATACCGAAAGACTCAGTAATCTATCCCTATGTGCAGGGTGACCATATGCTTGTAGTAGTCAACCCCACCAGAGCCGGCCAGCGGCTGCTGCCAGCCGGAGAAGCGGGCCTGGATTGCGTAGGCCAGGCCTATCTCGAGCCAATCGAGGATGTGGTAGTTGAAGTCAAGCCCGCCGCCAAGGACGTGATCGGAGCGGCCGCCCTGATTCTGCAAATCGCTGGTCACGCCATCTCCGTATGACAGGTAGTCGTAGGCGACGTCGAGAGACAGGCTGAACTTTCCGGCTATTTGCTGCCGCAAGCGCGCATAGACGTGGTCTTGTCCGAACCAGGCGAACAGCACCACCGGCTGGAAGTTGCGCGAGTATCCGGCCTGGATGAAGGTCGTCGTGGCCCGGTAAGTAATCTCTGCCTGTCCGATGGCCGAGCGGTAGTTCGAACCGCTGTATCCCGTTCGCTCAGGCAACAAGCTGTCACCGTAACCGGCTCTGATGGCGATCGCGATGCTGGGAGTGATCTGACCCAGCAGGCCGACCGTTGCCCGGATGGCGTTGACGTCCATGTTTCTATCGCCGCCCGAGTAACTGTTGGGGTAGCGCCTGATGTCGGCGTCGAAATCGACGCTCAGCGCGGTCTTGGGCAAGAACTTCCACTTGCCCGAGAAGTAGGCCCGGTGAGCATAGCTCGAAAGAGCCTTGGACTCGGTCCCGGCCTGGCTATCGAAAAAGTCGATGAAGAACCCGTAGGCCAGATCGAACATCAGGGCGCCGCCGCCCGGTTTGATCTGCAGGTGCGCCTTGGCCTCGTTGTCGGTGCGGTCGTACTTACCCGAGAGCGAGTTGTAGCGCGGATCGCTGGTTCTCGAGAAGTTGTCCTCGATAAAGAAGCTCACCTGTCCCTTGGGGTTGAAACCGACCTCCAGGCTGGCCTCGCCGGCGAAAGTGCTGAGATCGCTGGAACGGCTCTTGTCGATTCCGAAATAGTAGTCGTATCCCACCCGGGTATTGAATTCCAACGAGACCTTCTCGGAAGGAAAGCTCAAAGTCAGCCCGGGCCTTATCCGAAGAGCCAGGTCAAAGAATCCGTTGTTTTCGGCATAGCTGGGGTTGGAGTCGTAAACCAGATCGAGGTCGAGCGCCGGATGCAAGCGGCCTTCACCGGCCTTGATTCCCAACCCGCGCGCTGCGCACAGTCCGCTCCCGGCCACTACCAACAAAATAGCTGTGATAAAGCGATGCATGGCCCCACTGCAGGTCTGTTTCATTGCTGTCGTACCCATCCAGGATTCTGTCCTGCGCATGAAATAAAGTTGTCTAGCCTGCAATTCCACGGATTCCGTGGAATCCTAAGAACCTGAGCTCAATGTATAATCCCCACCCTCACTGGTAAGGGCTTGCCGCCGGCGGGCGAATCACGGGAGTCTCGGGCAGGTTAACCTCGGTCGGATCCTGCTCGGGAACCTTGTCTTTATCCACCTCCACCTCTACCGTGGTCTTTCCTACCGCGAAGGCCAACTCGCCGACGCACTGCTCGGCCTCGCTCCTGAGCACTCTAATCTTTTGATGAGAGATCGAGATCTTGTGGAACTCGTGAGACGCGGTGTCGTTCTCCCCCTTGGCCAGTGCTTCCTGTAGCGTCATCTCGGCCTGCTCGGAAATGCGAATCAGGCCCTTGATACTGGTGAGTTTCTCGTTGACGCAGTTGACTTTTATGACGTCCTTCTCCTCACGAGCTTCCTTGAGAAGTTTAAGCACATGACCCAGCACCTCTCGCATCTCGTCCAGATACGATTTCGCCCTGTCTTGCTTCTCGGAACCAGATAGACTGGCCGCCTTCGAGAAGTCGGCCGCGGTATCGTCCTTCGGTTTATCTTGCGCAAACGCAGTAGTCGATAACAAGACCGCGAGAATAAACGAAGTTGCCTTCATCATAAGCGCACCTCCATCGAGCAATCCAACACCCCGAAACAGCGCATCATATTTTCCAACAAGGTGCCGTGTCATTATAGGCTCCCGAACATCATTGTCAACTCTTTTGAGAACCATTAGCAGTGACCCATATCACACAAATAATACTATCATTTCATACAGTTGCTACTTTCCGATGACGACCTCGGCGCTCTGTACGGGCTTACTCGATCGGGATCCGTCGCTGGCCGACACCTCGCATTGCCAGATGTCGTTTGTGCTGGTCAGGCGCGCGGGCACCCTGTTCGTCTGCGGGGCGAAAGATTGTTTGAGACCGTCCTTATACCAGACAAAGTAATATCTCACGCTGTCGCCGTCGGGGTCTATAGCCCCGCTTTCTATCTTGCAGCGCAATTCGTCGGCATCGCCGGGATCGGCCGGCACGACTCCCACCTTTGGAGCGCTCGGCTCGGCGTTGGCAATAGCGACGGACGCCTCGGCCGCAGAACCGCTCGCCTGACCGTCGGACGCAACCGCTCGGCACATCCAGCGCTGACCTTTTCTGGTATGAGAAGCTCCCAGCATTCGGCCAGTTTGTTCGGGCTTGCCCGATGAAGTTCGCTCCTTTCCCTTCAACAAGAACCAGGCGTAACTATGCAAAAGAATGTCTCCGTCCGGGTCGGGTGTCGTACCGCTAAGGTTGCAGACAAGATCATCTGAAGAAAGCGGACGGCGAGGACGAATCTCTACCCGCGGCAGCCCCGGCGGCGAGTCGGCAACTACAACTGTTGCGCTTTGAGTCCCGCTCGAAAGAGTTCCGTCAGAGGCCGTCACCTCGACCTGCCACTTCTGACCCTTGATCAGCATGCCGGCCGGGATCGTGCCGCTTGCCCCGGCTGAGGCTAGTTCCCGACCGTCAACTGTCCAGTGATAGCGCAACTCGACCTTGTCTCCATCGGGATCCTGCGCCGCCCGGGTTACCCGACAGCTCAAAGAATCAGTGACCCGCGGCCGGGCGGGCTCGAAAACGATGACCGGGGCAGACGGGGGACGATTACCGATCTCGACCTCGGCACTGCAAGCGGGCCCGTTCGATTGGCCGTCGAAGGGAGTGGCCACTGCCGTCCAGCGCTGGCCTCGCTTCACGAGATCGCCGGCAACCTTGCCGGATGCCGGATCGAAGGCCATGGCCTGGTCATTCTTGTACCAGCGGTAGCGCATCACGAGATTATCATCGTCCGCATCACTCGGTTTGCTCACAAGCTCGGCGACAAGCGTCTGGCCCCCCTTGGGATTGTCGGGTTTGATCGCCAGCTTACATCCCGTGGGAGGAGAGTTCTGCACCTCGAACCACTGACTAGCCTCGGGTCCGGAAATCGTTCCGTCCGAGGGAATCACCCTGGCCAGGTAACGGCTGTTCTTGCGCGTCTTGTTCGCGGGTAGACTGAACAGGCCCGGGCCTCTCTGGATTTCTTTTCTTGCGCCTTTCGCGTCCTTTCGGGCGTCGTTTACCCGGTACCAGATTGTCTCCTGGCTGAGCTTGTCACCATCAGGATCGCCGGCCGGCTTGACGACTTTCAGTGCCAGATCCGAGGTGGTTTTCGGCCTGGGATCGACCGCGGCCAGGACGGCCGGACGAGGAGGAGCGTTGCCGATTGTCACCTTGGCCCGGGCTGGCTTTCCCCGGCTCTCGCCGTCCGAGGGAGTAAGCGTGACGCTCCACTCTTCACCCTTGCTCGTCTCGCCGGCCGGCAGCGAGAAATGCCGGGCATGCTTACCCTTGTAAGGCTTGCCGGCCCGCCGCCAAGCGACATCATAGCTTAGCCGATCATGATCGGCATCGGCCGATTGGCCCGTTATTTCGACAGTCAAATCATCGAGCGTTGTCGGAGAGCCGGGCAAGATACGAATCTTTGGAGTGGATGGAACGGAGTTTTGGAGTTCAACAGTGGTCTGCGTCTTGCCGCCCTCTTCGATGCCGTCAAACGATATCACATCCAAGCCAATTTTATCGTGCTTGGCGGCCATGCCCGGCGGCAAAGCCGACGCGTCGAGCGGCAGGTTCAGAGGTTTCCCCCCGACCGTCCACAGGTAACGGTAAGACAGCTTGTCATGATCGGGGTCGCGCCCGGGCTTGTCGATCACTGCGGTCACGGCCTGGGTCACGGTCGGATGCGCCGGGACGAGATGAACGACGGCCGCGGAGGGAGCGCTGTTGGAAATCAAGATCGTGGTCCTTCTCGGCATCCCTTTTTCTTCGCCGTCGTCGGGCGTCACCACAACCGTCCAGCGCTGTCCGGCCTTGGTGCTGGCGGACGGCACAGAGTGCTTGTGCAAATTCTTGACCGGCAGGTGGTCCTTGAGCCAGGACACCAGGTAGCGAATCTTGTCGCCGTCTGCGTCTCCGGACCCCTTGACGATCTTCAGCTTCAGGTCGTCCCGGCACCTGGCCGGATCCGGCCCGATGACGACATCGGGGGGCTTCGGAGGAGTATTGCGCACGCGCACGACAGCGCTTTTGAACAGCGGCCCGTCAGCCGTCGCCTGTAGCATGAATCGCCAGCGTTGGTGCTTGCGGGTGGCGTCGGCCGGAAGCTTGCGGACGCCGTCATACTGCCCTACCGTCTTGCCATTTCTCTCCCAGCGAATGATCGTCTGCGGTTCGGGATCTCCGTCCAGGTCGAAGAAACTGTAGCTCAGCAGAAGAGCATCGCTGGTCAAGGGCTCCGCCGGCGTGATCACCAGATTAGAGTAACGTGGGGGGTTCGGGTACGTCCTCGAGCTTCTGCTCGTGTCACGACCCTCGGCCGGCCATTGAAGCGGCTTCTCGTTGCCGCCTTTCTTGATCATGCTGTAGGCCGAAAGCACACCGTTGCGGCTTACCGCAACAATATCCACAAGGCCGTTTCCGTTCAAGTCCGCCAGTGTTGGAGCCACGTCGATTCGATCGGGGAACTTGATCGGGAAGCCCGGGTAGCGGCGCCCGTTGTCACGGTAGACCTCCAAACGGCTCTTTTCAGAGCCCACGACGATCTCCTGCCTGCCGTCACGGTCTATGTCACCTACGACCACCGAGGCCCGAAGTCGCCCGCCGACATTGACGGGAAACCCCTTGATCTTCTTTCCGCCTTTGCCTATGGCGTACACCAGGCCATCGCCCCCGGCGACGATCACGTCGACTATGCCGTCAGCGTCGAGATCCGCAAGGGCACAAGTTGAATAGACGCGATAACCCGTCGTGACCGGAAACCCGTCTGCCTGTGATCCATCTTCATTCAGTGCATAGATCTTGTAGTCTTTCGAACCAAAAACAATTTCGAAAATACCGTCATCGTCAATGTCGCCGAGTGCCGGCTGTGACGATATCGTATAGCGAGCCTTGAAAGGAAAACCGGAAAGCTCTTTGCCGGCGACAGACCTTGCATGTAAAAAACCCTTTTCATCGCCAAACAGCATAACTTGCTGGCTGAGCCCTACTGCTACGGGCTTCAAGCGACCGACCGTAACCGCGCTGGAAACAGGTGCGCCGCATGCAAACGGGTATCCGCCAAGAACCTTGCCGTTCGGCGAAAAAGCGTAGACATTGCCGCCGCGCGTGCCGCAGACGATCTCCACCCGCCCGTCATCGTTGATGTCGACAATTGTCGGCGGTCCCGCCAGAATATTGTCGAGTAGCACCGGAAACCCGGTCAAGGGTTTTCCGGCGCCATCCAGGGCCCGTAAGCGTTTATCGCTGGTTCCAAAGAACACTGCCGGCAGGGTCGAGCCCGCGGCGCCCAGATTTGCCGCCGACAGTCCGGTCACCAGCGACACGCCCGGCTCCATTTTTACAGGGAACCCATCGGCCGGGTTGCCGTCGGCCCCGATTACATTGACAGCATGCCGCGATCCGACCAACAACTCGAGCTGCCCATCGGCGTCAATATCGAACGCCAGGGGAGGACCGCTCTCTACGCCGTCTTCGAGTTGCACCGGAAATCCCCTCAACCTGGAAGCCACGCTGGGCCGGGCGCTCAGCCAAAGCAGCACTCCGACGGTCAGAGCTATTACCACTCGCATGAACGTCGTTCTTGCCCCCATCCAGCCACCTCGCTTGCCAAAAGAATACATATCATCCACCCCAAAGCCTGCCCCCGTCAACAGGCTAAAATCGGCACTTAATACCGAAATCTTGAGCCTAAACGGCGAGTACTACATTTTTTCTATTAGTTTCTGGTTGGTTTCCCGAAGGCGGGCGCTCATCACCCGGGCGATGTTGATAACAACCAGGGTGAATCCATTCTTGTACACGCGGGCAAAAGAATGCAGATTTTCATTCGTCAGACACAGCAAAAGTGCCTCGGTCTTAGCCCGGATAGAGGCCGATCGGTACTCCTTGTCGATCAGCGACATTTCCCCGAAAAACTCTGGGGCATCCAGGGACGCAATCAGATGTTCGCTGCCGTCGGCTCCCTCGCGCAGAACCTCAACCGAGCCTTCCACCAGAAGAAACAAGGAATCTCCGACATCACCCTGTTCGAAGACTACATCTCCTTGCTCGAATTTCCTCTGCTGGGTAACCTCCGCCAACATCTCGATCTCTTCTGGAAGCAGCCCTTCGAACAGCCGTGACTTCTGCAGCTCTTCAACCTTGTTCACAGCCTACCTCGCTGGTTTGTCAGCATTGATGGTTTCCTGGAATCTATCACGAGCCATGGCATCAGGCAAGATTCTGCCCTTTCAAATCACAACCCCCGAACTATCATCAGGAGATTTCAGAACCGGGGGCACTTCCGGGCCTTCCGCTCCAGAAGAAATCATCGATGCGCCTGTCTTCATCCACTTGTGTCTCGTCCACGGGTGGCAGGGGTTCTATGAACTCCACGCCGCGCTGGCGATGAATCAAGTAGATATTCCTGGCTCGCAACTCGATGTTGAAACCCTCGGCGTGATCGTTTACTGGTACGCAGTATACTTCGTTATTATTCTCCCTGCGCGGCCAGTACAGGAACTCTTCTCCTACCAGGCAGCCGAATAGTTTCCTGGCGGAAGACCTGAGATTGTCTATGGAGAGCTTTATCTCGTCCGTTTTCTTCTTGGTCTCTTCCGATTCGTTCCGGAGATCCTGGGCCTTGTGTTTGTACTGCTCGGCCTCCTTGAAGAGACGTTCCGACTCGCGCCTGGCGTGCTTGCTCTTGACCCTGCGTTCGGAAACCCCAAGATTAATATCCAGACTGCGCGTCCACATGTGCTCGACTTCTTCCCACAAGCTCATCTTGCGGCTGTTCTCGCGTTCGTACAGGGCTGTCGCCTCGCGTTGGTCCTTCCGTAACTTTTTGGCCTCGGCCTCGCTGCGTCGCAACAGTCTCTCGAGTTCCTCGCGTTCACCGTTCTCGTCGGCGCCCTGTTTGATCAGTTTGCGCGAGCGTATTTCCGTCTCGATGCTCAAAAGACGATGTTCCACGGCGCCCATTCGGGAGAACAGATCGCTGACATGGATGCGCTGGCTTTCGAAATTGGCTACCGCCTCGTACGACTTGTTCTCGATCTCGGCCGCATCTGCCAGCAGGCGGGCCGCGGTGTCCTCGTATTCACCGGCTAAGTAGAGCGAATCAATTGCGCTCTTCTGAGTGAACTCGGCCCTGAACTCCATCAGGTTGACCTGGGCCAGCAATTCTTCATAGCGCGACTGCACGGCCGAAAGCCTCTGTTCGAGATCCACAAGCGATTGCCACCACTCCTGAAAATCATTCTTTTCAAGAATTGCGACAACCTCACGTAGCCATAAGGACTTCATATATTTCCCCTAGAGCGACAAATTTTCGAGAATCATGTTCAAGCTGGCTGCCCGCCGGCTCTCAACCGCCAGGAGCCAGGATGAATGGATAAGTCACGGATGTCTCGCCGCCCTCTGCGCTCGGGAAGCGAATGGATTTTACGCGGGCTGCAATACAGGCAGCCAATTCACTGTCGCCGGTCGTATTTTCGATGATCTCCACCGAGATAACTTTGCCCCCGGGATGAATGACGAAGCGGATAATAATCTTGCCTTTCAGATCCGGATCGCGTTTCAGACGTTTTTCATAGCAGTGCTTGATACCGCCGATGCGTTGCCTGATCTTCTTGACGATGTCCTGCTGGCTGCGCGAATCGGAATCGAAGTCTTCCAAGGCCGCCGATGTCACCCGGGCAACGACGCGTGCTTCCGACTTCTTGCGGGTGCCCGAGCCGGCGCCCCCAACGACGCCGCGAGTGTTCAGGTCACCGATCGAAGCCGCAGCGGCGCCGCCCATGCCGCGCTGACCCTGCTGGCCCGCGGCCGTTGCGATATCGAGCCCCCCGACTCCATCGAAAGCCCCGTTGCCGGAGCCCTCGACCGATCCGTCGCCGAACACGTCCGCCACCGCGCCGCCAGCCGATACTCCGCCTCCTCCTCTGACTCCCAGCACTTTCAGCAACCCGCGGCCGGCCACTTTTTTCTCCATCTTGGCTCGCCGGACTGCCGCCGAGGCCGCCTTGGTTTCCTTGCTGTTACCCCCGCTGTCACCGGCCTCTTTGGTCTCAACCTTCTTCTTTTTCTTCTTTTTTGGCTTCTCGGCACCCTCGCCGCCTGTTCCATTATCTTTCTCTTGCGGCTTGGCCATCTCCTTGTCCGGCATTATCATTCTGGCGAAACGATCGGGGATGTCTTTCATTGACATCTCTCCGGCGGGAACAACCGTGTTTCCGGCCCAGATCCAGATCGTCAGCATGCAGGCCATGGTGATGCCGAATGTCGAGGTATACGGCCAATCGATGTTGCGCACCCAGTAGCCCTTGACGATATTGGGCAACTGCGGCCTGACCGGTTCGGGCGGCGGTTTGACAAACTGGAAAAGAAGGATGAAATCGCCGATACCTACCCGTCCCCGGGAGGCGGCGCTCAGCTTCAGATAATAGGTCGAGCCGCTCTTGCGCACATGCCCCTGGCCTTTGAGCGCCTGCAGGTCGGCCGCCTTGTCTCCAACGGATATTCGGCCGGTCATCTTGTCGGTGAAGGCTAGATAGTAGTCGGAACCCCGCATCTCGAACAGTTCGAAGCTCTTGGGTGCGTCGGCCCCGGGCAGGATAATGGTATTGCGCGTACCGGTTCCAACGCTGACCGCCGCCCGTTTGCGAACGAGCTTTTCCTCGATGATCTTGCCGGCCCTGATCACCCCGATGCGTAGGATGTTTTCTCTTGAATCCGCCATGGACCTGCGTCCTTCCCGTTCTTCAAGCCGAGCCTATCTGCGGCCTTTGCAGCACGAAAACGCTCTGTCAGCTCTTTCCCTTTATCACCGCAAATTTATACTGGCCGTACTCTGCCTGGCCCGCCGTATAAAGCACCTCCGTTAACAAGCGAAAAGGCACTCGCTTATCGGCAATAATCGTAAGCAAGCCCTTGAACTGCATTTCTTGCTTTTTCTTGTTATAGCGGGCGATCAGCTTCTCCCGATCCGCCACCTTCTTGAGCGCATCGTAAAGAGGAACAATGAACATCGAGGCCTGGTTATGGTCTTTCTTGTAGACGGCCGATACCCTGCCGTTCTTCACCTCGGCCACCTTCTTGTTGTCCACAATGATGACTCGATTCGAGATGGCAAGCTGTACTGCCTTCTGCGGAGCGAGCTTGCTGGACGAATGCGGCAGGCGTGTGTCCGGTGAAGGAGAGATTTGCATAGGATCAGATGAATAGTCTTTCAGCAAAGCGCATAGGACAACCGTGAACAGCGCCATCATCGGCAGCATGTTCAGGTGAACCGGATGGTAGCCTTCACGCTTCGGCCGGATCCTTTCGCGCACCTCGCCATTACCGGCAGGGCTAGAGCCCTGTTGTGGCTCCATGACCTGTCCTCCTGCAGGCGGTTGTTGCGCGTTCATATTTGACTCTCCTAGTTGCTGCTCGCTCAGGCGATCTCGGGGCTGAGCACCACATCGAAAAACAGTGCGCGTCCATCGAAATCACGGGTCGCGTCCATGACTTTCACCAGCACCTCGTAGGGTACATCGGGCTGGGCATAAATGATTATCTTGGTCTCTTGCGGAAACTCGTTCTTTATCTTGATCATCTCCCGGGTCAATCTGTCCGTGTCGTAGCAGCTCATCGGCGGCGGCAGGTTCTTGGCCAGCGCGTCACGGCAAACGGCGTCGGTGGTCAGCAGTGGAATCGTCGGACCCTTGGGCTCCTCTGCCCCTTCCGCTGATTCGGTGTCGACCTGCCCGAGCACCCCGCCCACGCCGGCAATGAAAAGACCCTTGTAGGTTACGCCAACGGTCAAGTTGAGTTGTTTCTTGTTCTCCTGATCCTCGGGTTTGTTCATGCCCATCTCGAGGGGATCCTGGTAACGCGGCGCGTTAACATTGACCACCGCGATCTGGGCCAGTCCCGTGGAGGTGAAGAGAATGAACGCAACCAGGCTGAAGACAATGTCCATGTAAGGGACGATGTCCAGGTCAACCGATTCGGTGGCCGACTTGGATCTTTCAGATGGTTTCCTGGCAGCCATCTTTATCGCCTTTCGTTCCTCGTAAACAGTTGACACCCGGGCCTCGGGTTTGTTCCACCCTGGCCCCAATCAATCCTTTTCAGCTGATTCGATCCAAAGCGTTGACGCTTCCCTTACCCCTTGTAACGAGAAGGTTTTCCAACTTGACGGAATACTGGTCGATCTCGTCGATGATTTTCTTGGTCATGTTGGTCAAGAACATGTGCCCCACCATACAGATCACGGCGATAACCAGGCCGAAGGCGGTCGTGTACATGGCCTCGGCAACGCCCTGGGCCAGAACCTTGGCCTTGAGTTCGGCGGACACTGCACCCACCGCGCCGAAGGCTGTGATCAGACCGGTTATGGTTCCGAGCAGACCGAGCAGGGTCGCCAGGTTGGCAATCTGGGCCAGGTTGCCGGTCCGCTTCTGCAGCACGGGTACGATTTCCAGCGTGGCTTCTTCCACGGCGTTACGTATTTCCATCTCGCCGCGATTGGCCCGTGTCAAACCTGCCTTGACCACTTTCGGCAAGGCAGCGGCCGGAGCGGCATTGCACAGTTTGATGGCCCGTTCGATGTCGTTTGCCATAACCAGTTTTTGCACCTGGGCCATGAAGGCATCGGCATTGACATTGTATTTGAAGAAAATAAAGATGATGCGCTCGATGATGATGGCGATTCCCCAGGCCAGCGTGATGCAGTTAACATAGATGAAAGGCCCGCCTGCCTCGAAAAACCCGGCGATGGCGGTCATGATGCCGCCCTCGCTGGCAGCCTCTTCGGCGGCCCAGGCCGCGACTGGGAAGAGCAGTATCAATCCCAGCAATGTTGGTATCGAGAACGATCTTTTTGATGTCATCGTAAATCCTCCTGAGACGATAAGCGCTTCCCTGATGCCGACTAAAAGGGTGCCTTCTTCGTCGACTGTCCGATCTTGGGTGTCAGCTTTTTCTGCAACTGCACTCCCTCAAAGTTCAAGTTTGAGCGTGGCAAGAGGTACCAGACTTCGGGCTTCTGGATCTTCCCCTCTACACGCGTCACTTCCTTGATAACAACCTGCTTGACGTCTTTCTTCTTGGCGTCGACCCGCCCCGCTGCCGCGAGTAATCCCGCAAACACAAGCGCCGGTACGAGTACCGTCCACAACCACTTGATTCTTGCCATACCGTTTACCCTTATAAATGATGCGCCCCAACCGGTCAAGCTTTGTATAGTAAGCAGGGGCATATCGCGATGCGCCTACTTCTCGCCACCGCCGATCTTTCCCTCGTCCGGTGTCGATCCTCCCTCTTCGTCGTCCTTGCCGCCCCCCAACTTGCCTCTCGCCGGGACGTTCTCTTCTTCGTCTTTGCCGCCCCCGAGCTTGCCGCCGGTTTTCAGCTTGGCCGCTTCTTCCCTTGCCTTGGCTTCAGCTTCCGCCTTGGCTTTGGCTTCCGCCTCCGCCCTGGCCTTGGCTTCCGCCTCCGCCTTGGCTTTGGCTTGCGCTTCCGCTTCTGCCTTGGCCTGCGCCTCCGCCTTGGCCTTGGCTTCCGCTTCCGCCTTGGCCTTGGCCTCGGCTTCGGCCTTCAAGCGCTTTTTCTCTTCCCTCTTCTTCTTACGAATTTCTTCTTTTATCGCCCACTCGTGTTTCTTCCGAGCTTCTTTCAGATAGTCGGCAAGTTGCGGATGCCTGCCTCCCATTCCCTGGAAAGCCTCCAGACGCTTGACGGCCATCCCAAGCCTCTTGGATTTTTCCAGGCCGGGAATCTCGTCGTCGAGGTAAAGCAATCCCAGATTGAAAACAGGTTGAGATGCCTTGGGCTTGAGATCCAGCGCCTTCAAATAGGATTCTTCCGCCTCCTTGTAGTGCTTGTCTCCCCGCAAAGCATTGCCCAGGTTCAGGTAGCACTCGAAGAAATCGGGCGCTAAAGCGACCGCCTTGCGGAACTGCTCGGTGGCCGCGCCGTAATCATGAGCCTTGCTGTACAAGACGCCCAGGTTGTTGCGTGCCTCGGCAAGATCGGGATCCAGTTCCACGGCCTTCTTGAATGACGCTATTGCCGAGCTTGTGTTATCCATGCCCAGGTAGACGAACCCCAGGCGGTTGTAGATAGAGGCATTCGTCTTGTCAATCTCTTTGGCCTTCATGAGAATACGCTCGGCCAACTCGTATTTGCCCCAGGCATAATAAGATTGACCCAGGTTGATCATGGCCGGCACGTTCCGTTCGTCTACCGCCAGAACGCCCTTTGCCTGCACCGCGGCGTCCTTGGTCTTGCCGGAGGCGAGCAAGACCGCCGTTAAATGATTGCGCAAGGCCAGGTCCCGAGGGGCCGCTCGCACCGCCGCCGAAACCGTTGCCTGGGCCTTGGCCGGCTCGCCCAGGCGCAGATACAGGTTTGACAGGTTAATCACCGATTGCAGGTGGGTCGGATGTATGGATAGCGCTCTTTTGTAGGCTTCCCTCGCCCGGGTGTACTTGCCCTGTTTTTCAAGCAGAACACCCAGATCGAAGTAACATTGAAAGCACTGGGGATTGTCTTTGGCCGCCTGTTCTACCATTCTTTGTGCGCCGGCGGGATCGTCGGCGGCAGACTGTGCGGCCGAGGCCAGGATAGCCGAGGTTTCGGCACCCAGTTCTGGAAGTTTGGCCGAGGGCTCGGGTTGAGCCTCGGACTTTTCCGGTTGAACCGCGGCCAGCGGTTTCTCTTCCTGTGCCTCGGCTAGCGGCTGCTTGTCCTCCTCGGTCAAAGGAGCAATCTCTTTAGTCTCGTCGCTCTTCTGGGCTTCGGCAGCCGGTTCGGGTTCGGGCTTGGCCCGGGGACCGCCGGCACAGGCGGCCAACAAGAACCCCATCAAACAGGGCAACAGCACCGGGAGTCCGAAATTCTTTTTCATTGCCAGTTCCAAATTCATCCGCAGGCTCTACTTGCCTGCCGGCTTGATCCCGCTTTCGACCGCGCGCAGCATCGGGCCAGGTCCGAATCGATCCACAACCATGGCGCCCTGCGGCTCTTTCTCGAGCGGGAACTTCAACGGTTCGTAGCGGTTCAGGCTGGAATAGGCCTTCTCCGTCCAGGCATTGACCACCCTGAACTCCTTCGATTTCTCCATCGCCACCTGGTAGGCCGAGACTGCCTTGCGAATGGGCGCCTCGGCCAGGTCTTGCAGCTTGCCCTTGTAAATGTCGCACTCCTCCTCGTTGAGGCCCTTGGGACAAGGCGAGTTGACCAGCACGTCGGCGAAATTTTCGTACAGGTATCCCATCCGGTAATAGGCAGCTAAAGTCCACTGGACACGCTTATAGACGAATACGGAGCGATAACGATCTTCCGCCTTCTTCAGCATCTCCGCCTTGTACTTGAGCGTTTTTTTCAACTTCTTGGGCGACACCTTGAAGGTTATGTCTTCGTAGCTTTTGAGGTTCATCTCCGCCAGCATGAACTTGGCCCGTGCCGCGGCCTCGGCCGCCTTTCCTCCGGCGCTCAAGTTGTAGGCGTTATAAAGCTTGAGCGTCTCCGCGTAGGCCTTGCTGGTGCGACGCCGGTCACCGAGTTTCTCCCAGGCAGCGGCGATCTTGCCCTGGGCAACGACCATCTTTTCGTGCTGGTCGGAATTCCTGCGATAGGTGCGCATGAAGCGCTTGAACAGGGCTATCACTTCACGATAGGATTTCTTCTTTTCGAGCACCACACCGGCGCGAAAGAAATTGTCCACGGCATCCGGGCGATCCGGAAAAAGCTTGGCATAGCGCTCGTAGGAAAGGGCGGCCCGACCGTACTGTTGGTCGCCCTCGAGGTCTACCGCTGCGTTAAAAAGAGCATCCGCGCGGAATTTTGAATCTTTGTAGTTGTCGACCAGCTTGAGGTAGTTGTCAATCGCCCGCTGAAATTGGTAGCTGCTTTCTGCGCTTCCGGCCATCAAGAACAATGCCTGATCGGCAAAATCGCTTTGGGGATATTCCTTGACGATCCGCTCGTATATCTTCCCGGCCGACATCGGACGGTTCGACCAGGTGTAGCAGAGCGCCGCGTTGTTCAAGGCTTTGTCAGAGGTCTTGCCGCGAGGATCGTCATCGACTAGCTTGATGAACTCGGATGCGGCGGCATCCAGCTTTGGCCTGGCCTCGTCCTGCCGGCTCTCGTCCAGCAGCGACTTACCGGCCTGCATGAATTCGTTGGCCTTGTTGAAACGCGCGCCCAGCTCAAACTCCTTCAAGGCCTTCTTTTGCATTGGATCGCGCGACAGGGCGGCCAGCTTGCGGCTCCATGTCTCTACCTGCTGCCAGTCCTGGGTAACCAGGTAGCTCTCAACTATCAGGTTGATCGAGCTGGTGACCAGATCCTTGTCTTTAGACTCGCCCACGATGCGCGCAAAACGCTCACGCGCCTGATCAAGATGATCGTAGGCATACAAGATCTTCGCCGAGCGGAAGATCATGTTGCCGACCTGCTCATCGTGAGGCAGCTTGGCCACGTAGGTATCGCAGGCGGCGATCAGTTCTTTTCTGAGCGGCGGGATTGGTTTTTCCTTGAAGTCAAGATCCTTGGGACGATCCTTGCTGGTGTATAGCTTTAGCGGTTCGAGCTTGCCGTCTTTCTCTGCTTCCTTAATCATATTGACAACAGACAGGACGACCGCATTGGCGGAATCGGCCAGAAACTCGCTGCCCGCTGGATCGTCGCGCACCTTTGCGTAGGCGACGGCCGCCTTCTTGAAATCGAGCGAATAGTAGTAGCATTCCGCCAGGTAGTAGCCCAGCTTGTAGCTATCCCGCGTGTCTGGAAAACGCGCAATATAATCCGCGTAAACCGCCGCGGCCTTGGCATACTCCCGCCTGGCATCTTCGGGCTTTTCCTGCTCCTTGAATTTTTGGGCCAAAGTATGGTGGCGCACGGCCGCGGTGTACATGGCGTTCTCGGCCAACTTGTCCGCGTCGCTAACGACGTCGGTGTTGTCCTTGTTCGCTTTTCTCCAGGCCGTTCCGGGGCCGAAGGATGCCACCAACTCCTCCTGCGCCTTGGCTGCCTCATCCGGTTTCTGCAATCTATAATAGGCGTCTACGATCGCCGACATAAGCTTGGGGTTGTCCTTGTCGAGCGGGTAGCGCTTGATCGCCTCGCGGTATGAGGCAATACACTTGTCATATGCACCGTCTATGAAAAACACTTCCCCCAGCTTGCGGAAAAACTCACCGTCGTATTTCCGACCACCGCGCTCCTTGAGAAAAGCCTTTGCGTTTTCGACGCCGCTTCCTGACCACTCCTGCTCGGCAAAGGATATGGCTAAATACTGCATGGCCTCTTTGCGTAACTCCGAGCGCGCGACGTCCTCGGCCTCTTCACCACCCTTGTCGGACCACTGGATGAGTTCGTCGAAAGCTCTTACGGCTTTATCGAACTTGTCGATCTTGTAGTAAGTCCAGGCCAGCTTGTACAACGCCTTGTCGTACATGCGGTTGTCCGGGTAATCGAGCACGTGAGAGTATGCCTCGATAGCCTGATCGAGCTTGTTTGGATTCTCGAAGTAGGACTCGCCCAATCGCGTCCAGACCTCGGGAAGCAGCTTGCTCCTGGGAAAACGCCTGGTGAAGGTCTGATAGGCGACCTGGGCCTCCTCTTGTTCTCCCTGCTCCTGGAGACAGTAGGCCATCAGATAATAAGCACCGTCGATCAGCTTGTAGTCGGGAAACCTCTCGGTCAGATGCTGCAGCAGGCCGATGGAGAGCTCAAAATGCTTGGCCGGGGGCACCGGCTCGGTGGTTGTCTCTCCCTTGTTGAATGCCTGAAGTTGCTTATCGTACTTATCTTCCTCAGTGTTGAAGTCGACCTCGGATTTCTCGTAGTAGAGTTCGGCCAGTCGCCATAGCGCGCCGGGGGTGTAGTCTGGCGAATCAGGGTACTTGGCCAAAAATTTCTTGAACACTTCGATGGCATCGAGCCTGCGCTTGTTCTCCTCTTGCTCGAGCTTGGCGATGGCCTGGTTGTATGAACCGACCACGGCCTGGCGCTGCTCGACGTATTTATGCTCGACTATCTGCTGAACCTCACGCTTGTATTCCTTGGTCTGATCGCGAAAAACATCGACGGCCGCCATCATCTCCTTCATTTCCCGTTCTTCTTCGGTCAACTCGTGGCTTGCCGCGGTCTTTTCTTTCAGATCCTCCTTGGCGTTCCCTTTTTTCGCAGAATCATCCCCGGCGCCGCCTGGCTTGGGTGCTTCGTCCGCCACGGCGGCCGATCCCTCGTCGTGTCCTTGACTTCGGCCGCTGCCCGTGCCGGCAACCAGGAACAACACGGCCATCAGCATCAAGTGCCTAGTTGACCTCTTGAAGAACACTCTTGAACTCCTCGTGCAGGCGCTTGCGTTCGGCACCCAACTTCTTGCCCAGATCCTTTATAGCTTTCGTCTTTTCCTGCTTGCGGCTCCAGGCCACATCCAAAACGCCGATCTCGGCGTCCAGAACGAGTTTGTAAAATCTCTGGCGTACGCGTTCGAGAGATTTGTAGGCAACCTCTCCTGCAAGGTTTTGCGACTCGCCGTCCAGCTTGGCCAGCGCCTTTTCGAAACCATCTAGGTGCGCCTCTTCCTCTTGCGCCTTTACCCTGAGCTCGGCCGCTTTCTTTTTTACTCGGGTATCGATATCTTCGTCGATGGTCCTGAGCCGGCGGCGCAGCTTGTCGGCCCGCAACCTGAGATCGTTGATCCTGTTGATCTGTGCGGTGCCCTCGGGCCCCAGCCGTCCATGGATCTGCTCGGACAGTGCCCGCTCCTTGGCAATGGCTTTGGTGTATTGCTTCTTGAGCTTGTCTTCCTGTGAAAGTGTATCGCTATCCAGCCCGGCGCGCGCCTTATCGGTAGATAGCTGAGTCGACAAGTCATCGAGGTCGGCCTGCAGCTGATTGGCGGTAGCCCAGCCGCGGCGAAGTTCTTCCCTGAAGTCCCGGACGGCCTCTTCTCTTCCCTCGAGCTTCTTTGTGTTGTTGCGTATCCATTCTTCCATGGCGCTCAGTTGGGCCTTCATTCCCTTGAGTGCGACCCCCGATTCATAAACCGCCCGCTCGAGTTGTTCGATACGCTCGCGAATCCTCCTCTCGCGGTCGTCAAAAGACTTTTTGGTTGTCGGCAGTTTGTCTACCAACTTCTCTAGCTTTTCGCGTTCGAGCCTGGCCTCGTCCATTTTCTTGCGTTCACCGGCCGAGACGTACTCCATTACCACCCTCTCTTCGAGCCGGGCCAGGTTTCGCTCGAGTAGAATCCGGCCGTTCTCAACTTCTATCGAGCGCTTCGAGCCCTCCATCAGAGTGGGAAACAGATTAATACGATCTTTGCCGGCAAGCAGGGCGTCGAGCTTGGAAAGAAGATCCCGGCTGTCCTTGACGAAGCGCCGGCCGGCATCGATGTCCTTCATTACCCCCAGGGCCGCCGCCATCTCTTCCCGGCCGCTCATCCATTTGACCGCCACCGGGGGCAAGTATGACGAGAGATCGAAAGAGTCGAGGTTCTTGCCGGCGATCTCGTTGAAGTAGCGCACCGGGTCATCATGCCTGGCGACCAGATCGTCGAGCTGTTGCTTGACGTTGGCGTAGTCGTGGCTGACTTTAACAAACTCGGAGGCGGCCTTGTCGAACTCGCCCATCATCTCGAAGATGTGCCCCTTGAGCAGATTGGCTTGCGGCACCAGGGTGCTGTCGGGAGTAGAAACCTCGAGAATCTCGAGTGTCCTGAGAGCCTCGGTCAAGGCCGCCTGCCTTGCTCCGGGCTGTTCGGCCTTCTCGGCCTGCTGCAGGTGTGTCCAGCAGATCTCGAACAGAGCGTCGTCGAAGTACTGCGAGGTGTGCTTGATGGCCTGGTAGGCATCCAGAGCATCGACTTCTCTTCCCATGTCGTGCAGCAGGCGGCCTCTGGCCAGGTTGGCGAGTTCGATCACTTCTTCATCGCCGGCGTGCTTGGCGGGCTGAGTTGCAAGAGCCTGGTACAGGTGCAGGGCGTCTTGTTGGCGCCCCTGGCGAATGAAGACCACCCCCAGAAAATAGCGGGCCTGGAAAAAGAACGGATCGCCCGGCCTGAGCGTCGAGAATGCGCGCGCGGCCTTTTCGAGCCTGTCGCGGGCAAAGAGGGTCTTGCCCCACAGGTACTCGGCCTCCGGGGATGAACCGGCGGATTCCTTTTTCAGTCGCTCGTGAGCCTGGTCTACCTGGGCGTAGTCCCCGGTGTTGAGCGAGATCTGCATCAGCCTCACCAGGGCCACCTTGCGGTATGCCCGGCCGCGCGGGTGATCCAGTACACGCTGAAAATAGTTACGGGCATCGACAAAGTTGCGGTTGAAAAACAGGGCCTCTCCAAGGTTGAACATGGCGTCTGCGTAACTCGGTTGCGAGGCGAACTTCTTGTTCTCAACCAGATCATAGAAGACGATGGCGGCCCGGACGTAGTCCTTGAGCAACATCAGAGCCTGCCCGTCGTTTAACCGCGACTCGAAGCGGCGCTCGTTCGAAGCATCGTCCTCAAAATCGAGGTACTGCCCACGGATCAGACCTGTCTTGTTCTCCAGGAGTTCGAGTTGGCGGGCAGCCCGGCTTATGTCGCTGGACAGATCCGCTTTGGCCGGCAGAGCCCCTAAAAGCGCCAGCGCGCCGACGGCAATCTTCAGCCCGGTGGGAAGCACACGCACCCTCGAAACTGAATTGCGGCCTGAGTTCCCTCTTGTCAACCGGCCTCCTCGGTTTTCTCTTGCAGCGTCCTGGCTTTCTGGGGGGTCAGCTTTTCGATCTGGATGTCATAGCGCACTGCCGGACGCTCTTCGAGGGGGGTAGTAATTCCACCGCGCTCGAAACCAACGATTTTTACCTTGATGATTTTGCCTTCTTCGGCGGTAAAGGTGTAGCTCGAGGTGACTTTGAACTTATATCCCTTGACGTAGGAGAAGAATCCGAAGCCCTGCCCCTGAAAGACCATCTGAACGGCGATATTGTGATTGCCCGGCACGATATTGCCGCTGAAAATCTCTTTCTCTTCGATTCCGTCCAGATCGCCGTCCACATCAACTTTCTTGAAGATCGGCTGCGAATCCAGGGCGTACTGCACCGATGTCAGCTTGAAGGCACCGCCCATTTCGTTCTTGTGAACCAGCACCGCGCGTGCCCCGGCCCCGATCGAACCGGTGACCACGGTTTCCTGCAGTTGCAGAATCCTGGCCTTGGTGCGGAAAATCTTCTCCTTCAACTCATTCACCCGCTCCTCGAGACCGCGTAGCTTGAGTTCGTAGGCCTCATCCCCGGCGGCAGCGGCGCTATCATTTGTTGCTGCCTCAGGAGGTGTTGCTGCCTCAGGAGGTGTTGCTGCCTCAGGAGGTGTTGCTGCCTCAGGAGGTGTTGCTGCCTCAGGAGGTGTCGTGGCTTCAGAAGGTGCTGTGGTCGCGGTTGGCGGCGCCTTCTCGTCCTGCGCCGTTGTGGTAGTTGCCTTTTCGTCGTCTGCTGCTGCAGCGCCCGGATTATCCTGGGCCGAGGCCGCCATGCACAAGCCTGCAAGCACAACAAACAAGAAAAAAACATGACCAACACAAGATCTCATCGGGATCCTCCCCGCACTAAGATTGAATGACACGCGTTAAAACCGCAGGTGCCCAGTTTGGGTTGTCATCCGAGGTCGAAACGCAAGACCAAATCCGGAAGTATTTGTTAACCCACATATCTTCACCATGTCAACGCTTTTTCTACCCGATCGAACGTAACTCCGCCGTGATAAGGATCAACAATGACTGAAAAAAACACGTGGATTGTATCAGCCACCCCCTGTTTCGGATCTAGTGCCGTACAGCTTGAGTTCCCACAAGGATCCCCGCGAGATCGCAAGGTATCAGCGCCCCTTTTTCAGCTCCTGCAGCACCAGCTTGGCGATGGCCTTGAGCGTGTCGAATACGCCCCACCCCGTGGCGGCTATGGACTGGAACTCCGGTACGTTCTCAGGATTGAGCAAGCGGTGCAACTCATCGATGCTGGCCGCATTTGGAAGATCTCTTTTGTTGTACTGAACCACATATGGAATCGCCTTCAGGTCGTAACCCTGCTCGGCCAGATTCACTCTCAGGTTCTCCATGCTCTCTAGATTGGCCTCCATGCGCTCTATCTGCGAGTCGGCCACGTAGACGACGCCGTCCACTCCCTTGAGAATCAGCTTTCGGCTGGCGTCGTAGAACACCTGGCCGGGTACGGTGTACAAGTGAAAGCGGGTTTTGAAGCCGCGGATCTCACCCAGGCTGAGCGGCAGGAAATCGAAGAACAAGGTGCGCTCTGTTTCGGTGGCCAGGGAGATCATCTTGCCCTTGGCTTCCGGGTTGGTCTTGGCGTAGATGTACTGCAGGTTGGTAGTCTTCCCGCACAATCCGGGGCCATAGTAAACTATCTTGCAGTTAATCTCGCGCGAAGAATAGTTGATGAAGGACATGTGGTAACCCTCGGAAGCCAGGTTTAATCGTTAAAGAGGCTGTCTATGTCCTCGTCCGTGATCTCGGCGAAAGGCGAACCCATGGCCGGATCCTCGAGCTTGCGCATGAGTTGGTCGAAGATGACGGCCAACTCCTGCGTGGCCCGCTTGACTCGCAGGCGCACCAGCCCGAGCGATGATCTGTTGTCGAAGATCACGACCAGGATCACCCTGCCGCCCACGATCGATATATGCAAATTGTCGCGCTCTCCCTCGTGAAACAGAATCGAAAACTCCTTCTCGCCAATCAGCTTCGCCAGGCCCCCGGTAGCGGCGATGTTACCCGCGGTAAGCGAGGCCAGCGAAGTAGTGTCAAGGTTTTCGGTCTGACCCGCGGCGGCAATCAGCTGCCCGTTCTTGTCAACCACGAAAACGACCTTGGCGTTCGATTCACGGCAAAGGCGATCACAGACGGCGCTGATCTGACGGTACTCTTCCTCGTACATCACGATCTGCGGACTGACCATTCAACCCTCCTGGCGCTCGGTCGTGCCTTTCTACAAACTCCTTGAGAGCAGGCCGCGAGCCACCCGGCGAATTACAGACTATATCACACCCCCGCCCGGAGACAAACTTCCAGCTTCCAGGCGCTAAGCTCGCCATCCCAATATCAACGCCGGCCGACTATAGCGTCGTAAAAGTTTGGGTGTCAAGCAGTTAATCGGCCATTTTCATGAGCAAACCATGCACAGCGGCCGATCCGGATTTCTCCTTGACATAGCAATCGCACTAGACCGATATTGTGGTCCGCCGTCCGGCCGGGACGGCATTGGTTGTTCTAAGGCAAGTCATCCCGCGGGAGGTTTTTGATGCACGAGGTTCGATTTCATGGGCGCGGCGGGCAGGGGGCGGTCACCTCGGCCGAGCTATTGGCCCAGGCCGCTATAGCAGAGGGCAAGTACGCCCAGGCATTTCCCAGCTTCGGACCGGAGCGGCGCGGGGCTCCTGTTATCGCCTTCGCCCGCGTGTCCGACGATCCGATCAGGCTGCGCACGGCCATTCAGAAACCGACGCTGGTTCTGGTTCTCGATCCATCGCTCTTGCGACTGGTCAAGATCGACAGCGGCCTCGAAGCGGGCGGCACCTTGGTGATCAACTCACGTCACGATCCCGCGTCGCTGCGCCGTGAATTCGGACTAACGGCCCGCCTGGCGGTCGTCGACGCCAACCACATCGCGCGCGAAGAGATTGGTCGAGTTATCACCAACACCACAATGTTGGGCGCGGCCATGACCGCCGTCCCGATGGTGCCGACAGATAGACTCGAGAAGGCGCTCGAGGCTCGTTTCGGGCGCATCGCCGAGAAGAACATCAACGCGTTCAGACGCGCGGCCACCGAATGCGTGGTCAGCGAGGCCGTCTGAGGGAGGTCATCCATGGCACAGAGCGCGACACCCAAGTGGACGGAACTGGCCCCGGGAACGGCAATCATCGAGCCCGGCAGCGCCCGGCAAAACCGCACCGGCGACTGGCGCTCACAAAGGCCGGTATGGGATCACGACAAGTGCCTGCGCTGCGGCGTGTGCGTGATTTTCTGCCCCGAGGGCTGCATTCATTTCGGGCAGGAGAAAGACGGCTACCCCAGTGCGGACCTAGAATACTGCAAGGGCTGCGGCATCTGCGCCCACGAGTGCCCCAGCGCCTGCATCGCCATGGCGGACGAGGAGGAGTGATGGAAAAACGAGTCGGCATGGAAGCTTCGATCGCGGTTGCCGAGGCCGCGGGTCTGTGCGATCCGGACGCCATCGCGGCCTATCCGATCACGCCCCAGACACACATTGTCGAACACCTCAGCGAACTGGTGGCCGACGGCGTGGTCGATGCCGAGTTCGTCCCGGTCGAAAGCGAGCACTCGGCCATCTCGGTTTGCTGCGGCACATCGGCGGCCGGAGCCAGGACATTTACCGCCACAAGTTCGCAGGGCCTGGCTCTAATGCACGAGATTCTGTTCATCGTTCCCGCCCTGCGCCTGCCGATCGTCATGACGGTTGCCAACCGAACGCTCTCGGGACCGATCAGCATCTGGAACGACCACTCGGACATAATGGCCGAGCGCGACATCGGCTGGGTGCAGATCTTCGCCGAGAACGGCCAAGAGGCGCTGGATCTTACCATCTGGGCCTTCCGCCTGGCAGAGGACAAGCGCGTCTCTCTGCCGGTAATCGTCAATTTCGACGGCTTCATCCTGACCCACATGATTGAGCCGATGATGATGCCCGACCGCGAAATGGTACAGAAGTTCTTGCCGCCCTTCGAGCCGCTTCAACGCCTGGATGTCGATCATCCAATTACCATGGGCCCGGTGGGCATCCCGTCGATATTCACGGAAACCAAAAAGGCCCACCAGGAAGTGCTGACAAACTCCTTGGGGCCTATCGTCGAGACCCTGGAGGAATTTTCCAAACACTTCAAGCGCAGCTACAAGCCGGTTGAAACTTACCAGGCTGACGATGCGGAGGTATTGCTTCTCACCATGGGCTCTCTGGGAGAGACAGCCATGACCGCAGTCGACATGCGTCGCAAGAAAGGCGACAAGGTCGGGCTGGTGCGCCTGCGTCTGTGGCGACCGTTTCCTTTCGCGGATCTCGTCCGCGCCATCGGCAACGTCAAGGTGCTGGGCGTGATCGACCGGGCGGTAAGCGTCGGCGGCCCACCGGGGCCTGTCTGTTCCGAGGTCAAAAGCGCTTTTTACAACCGGCCGGCGCAGCCGCAAATCGCCTCTTTCGTCATAGGCCTTGGCGGACGCGATGTTCCGATCGACGACTACGACGCCATTTTCGACGAGTTGCTTGCCATCAACAAGGGCGCAGCCGTGCGTGAGCCCGTCATCGTCGGATTGAGGGAGTGATCATGGAAGGACCAAACGTATTCGCAGCCAGACTTTTTCCGACCGAAAACCGTTTCGTCTCTGGCCACCGCGCTTGCCAGGGTTGCGGCGAGGCGCTGGCGGTGCGCTTGATACATCAGATCCTCGGTCGCAACACGGTGGTCGGCTCAGCCACGGGTTGCATGGAGATCATCTCGTCGTCCTACCCGGACACGGCCTGGTCGATCCCCTGGCTGCACGTGGCCTTCGAAAACGCCGCCGCGGTGGCCTCGGGCATCGAGACCGGTCTGAAGGTGTTGATGAAAAAGGGCCGAATTCCCAAGAGGAAAATCACTGTGGTCGGCATGGGCGGCGACGGCGGAACGGCCGACATCGGCCTGCAGGCGCTCAGCGGGGCGCTTGAGCGCGGGCACGACATGATCTATGTCTGCTACGACAACGAAGCCTACATGAACACCGGTATTCAGCGCTCGAGTTCTACGCCTTACGGGGCGGCCACCACGACCTCTCCGGCCGGCAAGCAGAGCATCGGGCAGCACACCTGGAAAAAGAACCTGCCGATGATCGCCGCGGCCCACAACATTCCATACCTGGCCACCGCCAATCCGAGTTTTCCCTTCGATCTGGCCAAGAAGGTCGAACGGGCGGCCCGGGTCAAGGGCCCGGCTTATCTGCACGTATATGCCTGCTGCCCAACCGGCTGGCGTCTGGCTCCCGAGTTGGCCGTTGCGGCGGGCAGGCTGGCGGTTCAGACGGGCGTTTTTCCGCTTTATGAAATCGTGAACGGCAAGCTGAGCATCACTGTTCCGACCCCGGAGTTTCGCCCGCTTGCAGACTATCTCAAGCCCCAGGGGCGCTTTCGCCACCTCGACGATGACACTATCGCGAAGATCGAGATCCGGATTCACGAAGAGTACCGCAAGCTCGAGCGCCGCGAAGGACTGACTCTGTAGGGAGAAGCAATGGACACGAACAAGCTCGAATCGATTCTCGACCGGCACGACCGGGATCCGGCGGCGCTGCTGGCCATCTTGCAGGACATCCAGGCCGAGGAAAACTACCTGCCCAAGGAAGACATCAAGGCCGTGGCCAAGAAACTTAATCTGCCGCTGTCGAGGATCTACTCGCTGGCCACTTTCTTCTCTTCGTTCTCTTTAGAGCCTCGCGGCAAGCACATCTGCACCGTTTGCATGGGCACGGCCTGCCACGTGCGCGGCGCCTCGTCTCTGGTGGATCACATAGGCCGCGAACTCGATGTGCAAGCCGGCGACACCACCGCGGACATGCAAGTGACGCTCGAGACGGTAAACTGCGTAGGCGCCTGCGCCATGGGCCCGCTGCTCATTATGGACGGCGAGTATCACGGCAACATGACCGTCTCCGGACTCGACCGGCTGTTGAAACCGTTCACCAAGACCAAGGAATAGGATAATGGGCACCTCGATTCGCAAGGCTGAAGATCTGATAAAGTATCGCCAGCGCCTGTTGTCCTCGCGCGGGGCGGATGAGCAGTGGGTTACCGTCTGCACCTCGGGCTGCAGCGCCTACGGTGCAAACAAGTTGATCCCGGCGTTTCTCGAATCGATCGCCAAGCGGGGGCTCGCGGAAAAAGTGCGGGTCAAGGCGACCGGCTGCCACGGATTCTGCCAACGCGGCCCGCTGGTTGTGATACAGCCGCGCGGGTTGTTCTACCAGCAGATGCGCGTTGAAGACGTCGACGAGGTGGTCGAGCAGACCTTGGCCAAGGGCGAAATCGTCGAACGCCTGATCTACAAGGAAGGCGAGCTGCAGTCCTTCGAGCAGGAAGAAGATGTTCCGTTCTACAAGAATCAAATGCGCCTGCTGCTCAAGCACAACAGCAACATCGATCCGACCAGTATCGATGACTACATCGGGATCGGAGGCTATGCGGCGCTGGCAAACGTGCTCGGTAAAATGAAACCCGAGGAGGTCTGCCGCACCATCAAGTCCTCGGGCCTGCGCGGCAGGGGCGGCGGCGGCTTCCCGACCGGCATCAAGTGGGAGACATGCCGGGCGGCGCCGAGCGAAGACGGTGTTCGCTACATCGTCTGCAACGCCGACGAGGGTGATCCGGGGGCGTTCATGGATCGGGCGTTGCTCGAGGGTAATCCGCACTCGGTGATCGAGGGTATGATCATCGGCGCCTGGGCGATCGGGCATCCTGGCCGGCCGGCCGGCTATGTCTACGTGCGCAACGAGTACCCGCTGGCGGTCGAGAGACTGGGCATCGCTCTCAACCAGGCTCGCGAGTCGGGCCTGCTTGGCAAGAACATTCTGGGTTCCGGGATGGATTTCGACATCCGCATCAACAAGGGCGGCGGGGCGTTCGTCTGTGGAGAGTCGACCGCGCTGATGGCCTCGATCGAGGGCCATGTGGGAGAACCGCGGGCCAAGCACATTCATACGGTCGAGTCGGGCCTTTACGACAAGCCCACCAATCTCAACAACGTCGAGACCTGGGCCAACGTGCCGCTGATTATCAACCAGGGTGTGGAATGGTACACCTCGATCGGCACCGGCGACGTCAGCCAGAATCCTTGGGGCGGCAGCAAGGGAACCAAGATTTTCGCTTTAGTGGGCAAGGTGAATCATACCGGCCTGGTCGAAGTGCCGATGGGTACTACGCTCAGGAAGATAGTCTTCGAGATCGGCAACGGGATCATCGGCGGCAAGAAATTCAAGGCGGTTCAGACCGGCGGGCCCTCCGGGGGCTGCCTGCCGGAGTCCAAGCTAGACCTGGAAGTCGATTTCGACGCGCTGTCCGAGGCTGGTTCGATGATGGGCTCGGGCGGGATGATCGTCATGGACGAGACGACCTGCATGGTCGACGTCGCCCGATACTTCATCCATTTCCTGGCTGATGAGTCTTGCGGCAAGTGCACCACTTGCCGCGAGGGTCTGAAGCAACTCGGATCGATCATAGACCGCATTTGCGACGGCAAGGGGAAGGACGGCGATCTCGAGCTGCTGGCCGATCTCAGCCAGACGGTCTCGGAAGCATCACTGTGTGCGCTGGGCCAGACGGCGCCCAACCCGCTACTGTCCACTTTGCGTTACTTCAAGGAAGAGTACCAGGAGCACATCCACGACAAGAAATGCCGGGCCAAGGTTTGCAAGGCGCTGATCTCCTATTCAATAGTTTCGGAAAACTGCACCGGGTGCATGATATGCGCCAAGAAATGCCCTGAACAGGCTATTACCGGCAAGAAGAAAGAAGTTCACGTACTGGACGACGCCAAGTGCATCCGCTGCGGCATCTGCATGGATGTTTGTACCTACGATGCCGTCCGCGTGGACTGAAAAGGAGCGGAACGTGGCTGAAAAGAACGAAAACAAGGTCAGCTTCAAGATAGACGGCCGCAGCTATGAGGGAGTCAAAGGCGAGAGCCTGTTGGCGGCGATCAGGCGATATGGCTACGAGGTTCCGTCTCTGTGCTACCATGAAGCTGTAAGCTCCTACGGTGCCTGCCGCCTGTGTCTGGTGGAAGTTCAGGAAGGCCGGCGCCGCAAGCTGACGACCTCTTGCAACTACCCGCTCCAGGACGGTATCGAGGTCTTCCTCGATACCGAAAAGGTCGTCCACAACCGCAAGATGGTGTTCAAGCTGCTTCTGGCCATGGCCCCCGAGGCCCAAAGCGTCCGCGAGTTGGCCGCCGACCACGGAGTCATCGACACGCCCTTCGAGATAAACAAGGGTAACAAGTGTATCGACTGCGGGCTGTGCGCTCGGGTATGCAAGGAGATCGTTGAAGCAGACGCGATCGGCTTTTCGGGCCGCGGGCTTTCCAAGCAGATGGTCTCGCCTTACGACGAGGCCAACGAGGCCTGTATCGGCTGCGGCGCCTGCGTGGTGGTTTGCCCGACAGATTGCATCGGCATGAAGGAAGAAAATGGTATTCGCTCGATAGTTCGCTGGCACCGCGACCTGCCGATGAAGAAGTGCAAGGTCTGCGGCCGTCCCTTTGCTCCTACCTTTCAGCTCAATCACTTCGCCGATCAGATCAAGATCGAACGTTCATTTTTCGATAGTTGCCAGGACTGCCGATAGGGCAAGTCATCAGGGCATGCACAGGCCCTTCAATCCCAGGTGGCGATAGCCGCAGGTGTAGTTTTCGGGGCAAGCCGGGGCCAGCAGAGAGCACTCCAGGCGACAGGTGAAGGTGGGGCTGAAATTGGGATCGAGCATCTGGCAGTACAGACAGAACAGGGAACTGTCGCATAACAGGCCCGCATCCAGGTCGCAGTCCTCGTCGCTGAAACAGCTGCCACCCTCTCCGATGCCTCCGCCCGACTCGCACGAGTCTGTGTTCGGGTTACAGGTCCAGCCTGCCGGACAGTCGTCGTTCGAGGCGCAAGTGTCGCGCTCGCAGTCGCCTGTCTGGGCCGAACAACTGGTGTATTCCGGACAGGCTCCTGCCGTGCACCAGCACTTGCCGCTTTCTTGACATTCGAATCCGGCCGGGCAGTCGTCGGCGCTCTGGCAGCCGCTGACGCAGCTGCAAGAGACGCCGTCACAGAACTGGCCGTCCGGGCAACCGCCGCAGCAATCGGTATCAGAGCATTGATGCTCTGCATTATTGCAGCTTTCCGGCGGGACGCAGTCGTCGTCCGAATCGCAACCGGGCTTGCAAGTGCCGTCGGAGTCGTCACACCAGTATCCTTGCTGGCAGTCTGCGGGAGTGCAGCCCGGCATGACGCAACGGTTGTCTATGCACTTTTGCTGTGCCACGGGACAATCGATGTCGTTGATGCACTCGGGAACGCACTCGCCATCCTTGCATTTCGAGTTGAGAGGGTCCATGCACTCGGCGTCGCTGCTGCAGGTGACGCACAGACCGTTTTCGCCGGCATCGGGCAGGCAGTATTTCTCATCGGGGCAGTCGCGGTTCGACTCGCAGCCCGAAAGGCAATGGCCCGCGATACATAGCTCGCCCACCGGGCAATCATCCTTGCCGGTGCAATCGATACACTCGTGGGTTGACGGGTCACACTGGCCGGAGCTGCAATCTTCGTTATTGCGACAACCGGGGCGACAGTCTTGCTGCTCGCAGATCTCGCCCGCGGGACAGTCGCCGTCGTCGCGGCAACCGGCGTTGCAGGCATGACTCTCGCAGATGAAACCCTTGGCACAATGGAAATCGGTGACGCACTCGAAGCAGGCGTGCAGTTCCGTATCGCAGTAGCCCTGGGGGCAGTCGAGATCCGCATCGCAATGTGCCGCGCACGAGTTGTCGATGCACTTCTCGCCCGCCGCACAGTCTGCGTCCTTTGCACACTGGGCGCACAGGCCGTGCTCGCCGGCATCGGGCAGGCAGAGCAAACCGGCGGGACAATCGCGATCGGCCCGGCAGCCGGGCAGGCAGGCACCGCTTTCGCAGACCTGGCCCAATTCACACTGGCCGTCGGTGGTACAGCTGCCGGTTGCCACGCACTTGTAGTCTTTGCACTTCTGGCCGCCTGTGCACTGGCTGTCGGTCTTACACTCGACCTGCTCGCAGGCGCCATCGACACAGGCCTCGTTCGACTCGCACTCCGAATCAGAACCGCAGGACGAGGCACGCTCCTTGGGAGAGCAGGCGCCGAGCGACACGAGCATGGCGCCAAGAAGAAACACGAATACTTTCTCTGTCTTCATCGCAACGCTCCGGTAAATTATCTCATTCAACATACCCTGGACCAACCTGATATGCCAAGTCAAACAGTCTTGATATGCAGACGGAAAAACTTCAACACTTTGACATCGGGCGACAATCGGCGCATAATGCCTTTGCTTGAAGTGGAGTCGATTACGCACTTTCCAGGCTAAGTGCGTAATTTCATTCGCAGGAGGAGCCCTGTAGAAAATTTTTTCGTGACGCAACGCGTTGTAGTTGCGTCGTTTTTTGTGGGCCGTTTTTTTTGCCCCCTTGGCACGAAGGTTGCTTGTTACTCCCGCTGGAGGAAATTTTTTGAAAAAGCGACCAACACTGCTTTACGCCTTACCCAACCTTTTCACCATCTCCAGCATTTTCTGTGGCGTATATGCAATCATCCAGGCCACAGACGGGGCGGCAACCGATCGTTTCTACAAGGCGGCCGTGGCGATCATCTTTGCCATACTGTTCGACTCGGCGGACGGCCGCGTGGCCCGTATGACCAAGACCCAGAGCGACATGGGCGTACAGCTCGACTCGCTGGCCGATGCAATTTCGTTCGGAGTGGCCCCGGCCATCCTGATTTACAAGTGGGCCCTTTTCCAGTTCGGCCTGCTGGGCTTGTTGGTGGCCGTGACCTACGCCACTTGCGGCGCCATCAGGCTCGCGCGCTTCAATGTCTTGGCGGCAACGGGCGCAGGCCCCGTTAAGCATTTTCTGGGCATGCCGATTCCACTGGCGGCCGCCAACCTGGCCGCTTTGGTGCTGGTTCACTTCCGCGCCGGGGGCGTCCAACTCGGCTATCAGCCGCTGATAATCGTGGTCATGTTGCTGCTTTCGACCCTGATGGTCAGCAATGTGCGCTACCGGACATTCAAGGCCATCAAGGCCAAGCAGACCGCTCTGGTTGTCGCGGGCTTGGCCGTCCTGGTTCTGGTGGCTTTGGTCAAGACCGGTTTCTCGTTCATGTTCTTGGCGCTGGTGGCCGCCATGTCGGCCTTCGGCCCGGCCGAGGAACTCTTCCACTTCGTTCGCCGCAGACTGCCTTCCGGGCGCTCCGTACAAGAAGAAGAAGTCAACGAGGAAGAATCGATCTAGTCCCGCATGTGAATCATCAGGCTTCCACGTCTTTCGGGTCAAATTTCAGTATTAGCTTGAAAGTGCTTCCGACTCCCGGAATGCTTTTAACTTCGATCGTTGCGCCCAGTTCACGGGCTACTTCGCGCGACAGCGCCAGGCCCAGCCCAAGACCCTGCCAGCTTGCCGCTTTCGTGCCGCCCGGCTCGGCCAGCGATTTTCTCAGTCTCGCCAAGTCATCAGGGTCAAGGCCCGCGCCGCTGTCCTGAACCCTGAACTCCACCTTTACAACCCCTTCCCCGTCCGCCGCCTCGTGGTTCGCATCCAGCGAGACCACGCCCTGACCCGCCGCCTTTATCGCATTGGCCAGAAGCTCGTCCAGTACCAGCATGACCAGGCGGTAGTCGGACATGATTCTCAAAGGAGGGGCGTCCTTGGCATGCCGTAACTCGGTTTTTCTGGCCCTCGCCCGATCGGCGTGAGAAACGGCCAGCTCAGAAAGCAGGGCATGGGGCGAGAACCAGTCGCGGACTGCCTTGATCGTTCCGGCCTGAATTCGCTGAAATTCCACAAAAGCGTCAAGCCTGTGAAGCAGACGCCTTGCGCTTTCGGCAATCAGCTCGAGTTGGTTGCGCTGCTCACTATCCAGAATCTCGTCATCCTGAAGCAGCACACTCGTGAAACCTACTATCGGGTTCAGGTAGGTCTTCAGATCATGACCGACACTGGCAATGAATTCGGCGCGTGATTTTTCGCGCCTGATTTCGAATTCTTTTGCCTCGTCTTCGCTTTCCATGACTGCTCCCCCTTTTTCAATTGTTATCATCTTGATTCGTCCGAGCCTTGCGCCGCCTGAAAAGATATATCACGAGAACAGACACGGCAAGCGCCCCCAGCAGATACCAGACCACCAGCGTATAGGATGCGAACAGTGCCTTCAGCCTTTCGAAGTTGGCTCCCACGGCGTAGCCCGCGCCCAGCAGCAGCGCGTTCCAGACTACGGCCGAAATGGTCGCATACAGGAGGACTTTTGAGAATGACATGCGCGCTGCGCCCGCGGCGACAAAGAAAAAAGCTCGGATCCCGGGCAGGAAACGGTTTATCAGAATACAGGCCGCCCCATGGCGTGAGAAGCGCGCAAGCAACACATCGTATTTCTCGCGCGTCAGGAACGTAAACCCGCGCTTGCTTTTCTCAGAGGGAAGCCTGTCCAGTCGGCGGCCCAGCCAGACGCCGATGCCATAGTCGATAGCCGCCCCGGCAAGCGATCCTCCGGTCACGACCAGCATGGCGTAGGCAAAGCTCCAGGTGCCGATGACCACCAGCCAGGCTCCCAGCAGAGTAATCACGTCACCTGGAAAGGGAGGGAAAACGTACTCTACCAGAGACGAACCGAACAGAACCAGAGCGCCCAGTCCATGCGCATGCTGGACCACGTAATCCAGAACGAACTGAACCAGTCCCGGTTCTTGCATTCGGCCGGCCGGCTGGAGTGCCGGTATTGGAAAAGTCTACCGCTCTGCTCTACAGGTCGTCGGCACGAACGGTGGAGCGCTTGTTGGACTTGCAGCGCTTGATGGCCTTGTCCAACATAGCCTGCAACTCGACGCTCAGGGCGGCGGGAAGATCGCCTGCGGTCATCATCTTCTTGGTTTTGATGTAGTCCTTCACCTTGCTTACCACTACCAGAATCTCTTGCTTCTTAGCCATTTCAGTCCCCTTTCATTAGACCTTAACAGGTCGTGTGTTTCAGTTCCAGCTTCTTCGAGAAAAGCAAGCTAACACCTTGCCAAAGGCAATGCAACAGAATTCTCATGCTCCAGACAGGCACCCCGAAGATTCGAGAATCTCTTCCCGAAGGTGTTCGAGCACACCCAACTCGGCCGCCAGATCAAGTACGGTGAAGCGGCCGCGAATCTCGCGCGCCGCGAGATATGCACGCCGCAGGTGATCGACGCTCAGGCCGATCTGGGCTACCGTGGTCGGCGCCCGGCCGGCGGCCAGTATCTCGCGCACGCTTTCGGCTCTGCGCAGCGGCTCCCCGACGAAAGACCAAAGATCGCTCCAGCCCGAGCGTATTTGCAAAAGCTCGTTTTGCAACTCATCCGGTTCGAGGTGCTTTTTCAAATATTCCGCTCGCACTTCGTCAGTGCGCTTCCCGTGGCGCCGGCCGAGCTTATCCGAAATCTCGGCGCCAGTGGGCCAGCTTGCCATAATGCGCTCGACGTCGATCCTGTCGGGATCAATCTTTTGCAACGCCTCGTAGAGCGTGGCGCAGACGATCGTGGCCACACCCACCTGGGCTCCGTGAAGGCCCTCCACGCGACTTTCGTCCCCTGCACACATGTCCCAGAAGTGGCTTATCAAGTGTTCGCCGCCCGAGGCCGGGCTCGAGGTCCCGGCCAGCTTCATCGAGATCCCGCTCAACAGCAGTGCTTCGGTAAGCAGCGCCAGCGACTGGGGATCTCCGCGTCCGATGTCCGCGGCTGCCTCGGCAACTCGTGCCTCGGCTCCAAGCACCACCCGTTCGGGCGCCGGGCAGTAGTATGCGCCGCGCAGCTTTCCGGCCAGGCGAAAATCGGCCGTTGCAGTTGGCTTCGACTCGAGATCTCCGAGACCCGCGGCCGCAAGCTCTGACGGTGCCGCTCTCAGAATGTCCAGATCGGCGATCACCGCCATGGGCTGGTGGCAATCAACAGTGCGCTTGACTCCACGCAGCATGACGGCGGCGATGGCCGAGGTGTAGCCGTTCATGGAGGGCGCGGTAGCGACCACCTGGTACGGAATGCCCAGACGGAAAGACGCCAACTTGACCAAATCGTTGACCGTGCCCGAGCCGACCGCCAGGCCGAGATCCGCGCCTACAAGCGCGCTTTCGACCATGGCCAGGGTTTTTTCGTCGGCATGAGGCCTGCCGCCCGCCCCGTCGGGCAAGATGCAAGTGCCGGTGGCGTGCCCGTCGCTTCCGAGCAGCTTAGACACCCGCTCTCCGGCTACCTGCCAGGTAACACGATCGGCCGCCACGCAAATGGACAGCCTTTGTCCGACATCTTTAGTGAATTCAACCAGGTCGTCTATGGCCCCCGGGCGTATAGTCACGCGCCGCAGTTCGACGCTGTGGTTTACACCGCAGCTACAAGGGCTCGAATAGCCCAGCAGTTGATCAAGCCTGGCGGGAATCTCCGCCAAGCGCACCCCGATATTACGCGACTGATCAGTCTCTTTTTCGGACACAGAACTTTTCCTCTACACCACGCTCGGTGCCGGAAAAGATCGGCATCAACCGGCAGTGAGGCATGGCCTGCGGGCAGTCGCCGTCGTCCATGCACAGCTTGTGACAGCGTTTGTCACCCGAGGCGCTGCACTGGTCGGCGAAGCCAAGCTTGCAGTAATACGAATCCCAACAGATGTAACCGCGCTTGCAGCCGCCCTCCTGGCGGGTGCACTCGGCCACCGTCGTTTTCCCGGATTCCTGATCTGCGGATTCTTCGTCGGCCGCCTTCCTCTCGGCGGCCGCCTCTTGAGCGGCCTCGATCAGCGCGGGATCGTAGGCGCTGGCCGGCGGTTTCTCCTGTGGGTGGCATCCGCCAAAAAACACAAGCGAACCCGTGAACGACACGACCAGCAGGTAAAATTTTTTCTTCATGAGACACCCCCAAAGGGTTTGATGACGCTCGTGTTTCCAGCCTGACAGACTATGTCTTTACTTTCAAGTCCCCGAAGCTTGACAGTCCTAAGAGATCTGCCCTAGAGTGGGCCATTGATTTGTAAGTTGATAAATCTAATCGGCAGAAAAGGAGCGGGAAAATGAAAAAAGTAATCATGTTGGCAGTGGTAATGTTGGCCGCATTAGCAATCGGAATCGTCTTCATCCAGTGCGGAAGCAGCGACGACACCAAATGTCCCGACAAGTGCGGTGCGGACCTGGAATGCTGTGCCGCCTGTCCCTGCGCCACGGGCACCTGTAACACTGATGGGGTTTGCGAGGTTTCCGACTGCTGCCCCAACGCAGCACAGGGTAAAATCGAAATCGACATCGCCGGCAAGGTGATGGACGCCTCCACACAGCAGGGCGTCGCGCTGGCCGTTGCTGCCATATCGCCGACAGAGGCCTTGACCACAAACACGCCGACACTGCTGGCGAAGGCCGTGTCCGGCGCCGACGGCATGTTCGCCCTCGATTGTTTCGACGTCACCAACGTGGCACTGGGCGCCGTGATCCTGGCCGATGACAACCCGATGGACGGTGCCCTGGGCACCTACTTCCCGACCGGCACCGGAGTCGCCGGCTGGAACACCAACGCGGAAAAGGTTTGTGTGAGCGGCGCTGCAGCGCTGGCCGTTCCCAATACGGTCGTCGACGGTCTCGACATGCTTCCCGACATCGACTCGGCCGCCGACGGCTTCGTGATGGGCATGGTGGTCTCGTCCGCCGGGGCCCCGGTCGAGGGCGCGGTAATCAAGAAGACCGAGGACAACGGAGCCACCTGGGTGGATCTCGACAAGGTCTACTATCCCAACGCAACATTCACCGATATGAGCGGCACGGCCACCTCGACCGCAGGCGTCTATGTCCTGCCGGCTTCGAACTTTACCGCAATTACGACCATCCATGCCGAGAAGACCGGCATGACCTTCGACGACGCCATGGTGGCGGCGACAGGAGGTTTCTGCTTTTTCGCCATGATTCCCGAGGCTGAATAGCCACTGAGATATATGGATTCAAGCCGGCGTGGAGCCTTTCAGGCTCCACGCCGTTTTTTTCCGTTTTACTTCGCCGGACTTTCTTCGAGGAGTTTTTCCATGAGACGAGCGTGTCTTGTAGTGGCTGGTATTTTCCTGCTGTGTGCGCCGCTTACTCGGGCCGGCGGCTTTCTGATCTACGAGCATAGCGCCCGGGCCACCGGAATGGCCGATGCGCGTACCGCGCTGGCCGACGACGTCAACGCCCTGTTCTTCAACCCGGCCGCCATCACCGAGCTCGACGGCCTGCAGTTGGAGTTGGGTTTGACCGGCATCATTCCGCACGTCAGCTACACGGCGGCCAAGATCGTTGATCCCGATCGGACCTATAATCGTTTCATAGACCCTAACAACGAGAACCCGGTGCAGATCAACGACGGGATGAACGACGCCAAGGCCAAGATCCGGGCTTATACGCCGATTCACGTCTACGCCAGCTACAAGATTCCGGATATCGGCCTGTCGCTGGGTCTCGGCGTCTTCAACCCCTTCGGCATGGGGACTTACTGGCCGGGAGACTTCGACGGCCGCTTCATCGGCACAGAAAGCGAGATGCAGACTTTTTTCACCCAGCCGGTGGTAGCGCTCGATCTGGCCGAACTCATGGGCATCAAGGACATCGTCAAGCTGTCTATTGCGGTCGGCTACGATTTCGTCTACGGCACGGCGCGGCTCTCGAAACACATCGACCTGCGCCTGGCGGAAATGTTGCCGGCAGCCGAGATAATTCGCGACCCTTGGGGCGTGATGAAGATGACCGGCAGCGCCATTGGCCACGGCTACAACGTCGCCCTGCACGCCGAGCTGCCGGGCTGGTTCTCGATCGGCGCTTCATTCCGCAGCCACGTCAATCTGCCCTTCAGCGGCACGGCCAAGTTCTGGTTCAACGCCGCAGGCCAACAGGCCATCAAGACCCTGTCGCTGGTGCTGCCCGAGGAAACCGGCGGCAGCGTATCGATCGACCTGCCGCGCAACATGAACTTCGGGGTGGCCTTTTTGGGAATCAAGCGTCTGATAATCGCCGTCGATTTCTACATCGCCTTCTTCTCGTCTTTCAAGGAGATCGATCTGCACTTCGACTGCGCCGACGCCGACCCGCCCTGCAACGCCGTATCCGACCCGATTCCAAAGAACTGGTCCAGTTCCTGGCAGCTCTCGGTCGGGGCCGAATATGAGATTCTCGACGGCTTGAGGGTCCGGGCCGGCTACGGCACCGTTTCCAACCCGGTCCCGGCAAGCACCTACGATCCCTCGTTGCCGGACGGACGGCGCGATCTGATCTGCTTCGGGGCCGGCTACGCCAAGGACTGGTGGAAGATCGACTTTGGCTACATGCTGGCCATGTGGGGCGGCACCAAGAACAACGACATCGGCGGCTGGGACGCCAGCGGCGCCCCCAACGGCAAGGCCAACGGCGACTACAATACCATTACCCACCTGATAGCGATTTCGCTGGGCGCGCAGTTCTGAGCAGAATTTACTTCTCGGGCTCGGCGAACACCAGGGCGCTGAAGCGCTGGATGCTGGCCTTGGGCGATTTCCAGCAACCCTTCTCGAAGACATGCGCCTTGCGGCACAGGTTGTCCAGGTACTCTTCGACCGTGTCCCAGTGCTGTTCCACCGGCACCTGGGGCAGGAAAACACCTCGATTGAAGCCCAACTGAAGCCAGACGCCGTCACGCCCGATGACTATTTCCTTGAGCGGGTCTTTTACCGGCACCCTCGGTGTCAATACCGAGATCTCGATTTCTATCTCGGCAAGCTCGGCCGGCACTACCGGCCGAAAGCGCGAGTCATGCACGGCGGCGTCTATGGTGCGATCGCGAACCATCTTCCAGAGGGGGTCTGCGGGTTCCATGTAGCCGATGCAGCCCCGAAGTTGGCCGTTCTTCTTGAGCGTCACGAAGGCGGCTCCGGGCTTTTTGAGCCCCTCGATCTCGGGCTCGAAGTCCTTGGTCTCGCCGTCGCGCACGTAGGCCTCGAGAGTTTCGCGGGCAATCTTCAACAGAGCTTGTTTCTCTAGATCGTTCAGGTAATCACCCGTGGAACCGGCGTGCTGCGGGGGCGGTTCTTTTCGGGCTTGCGCCAAACTCAGCGCCACGGCGCTGTAGCCGACGATCCTGCTGTTTTTGTCTCCCACAACGTCTCCCGAGTTGCGCCGGTCTAAAACAGTAACCTTGGCATCTCCATACAGTCGCGCAATCTCCATCAGGGTCAGCACCGGGCCCATGCCGCAAAACTGGGCACAGTCCGGCTGTGGGCGGCCGTCGGTCAACAGCTTGACGTTCATGTTCGCCCCGCGAAAAGCCTGATAGGCTTTGAAAAGCCCGGCAGTGTCGAGAGCGCTGACGTAGCGCAACGCGTTCTTGTCCATGGCCACGGCGACATCGTATGAAAAATCGTGAGACATGTCGGAACTGGCCACGAAAAGAGTGTCATTGCCGGGAAAAGTTTTCTTGAGCGCGGCCGCAAGTTTCTTCATCGTCTGGGGATCGGCCTGCGAGATCATCAGCGGCACCAGCTTGAAGCCCGGCACGACCACCTGCAGAAAAGGAAGTTCAACCTCGAGAGCGTGTTCGCGGGTGAACTTTTCTTCGTCCAGGCGGGCGGCGCCGGTCGCGGCCAAATCTCTGACTGCCTCGCGATCGATTGGCACGTCACCCAAGGGCGTCCGGTAGGCCGCCGCGTCCAGCAGTGCGGGAACAGGGTACCAGCGATGGTGGGCCGGTCCGAGCACCACCACCCGCTTATAGTCGCGTCCACGCAATGCCTGGAAGGCAAAGGCCGCCACCGGACCGGAATACGGATATCCCGCGTGGGGAACGATCACCCCCAGGATATCGCCGTCGATTTTCTTTTCCTTCTGCGCCTTGCCCAAAAACTCGTCGATCATGGCGCGCAGGCTTTTCGCGTCGGAGGGATAGAACGAGCCGGCCACCTGCGCTTCGAAGATCCGGCCAACTGGCCGATCGGGCTGTCTACTGTCTTTGGCGTTCACTGTTTTGTCGCCAGCCCTCGGAGTCGTTGTGGTTTTTTGCTCCTGGCAACTTGCCGCCATCAGCAATCCAGTGCAAGCCATGACAACTCCCGCTAAAGCCAACCTGCCGGAAAAATTGAATCGTGCCGCCTTTTTTTTCATGATGACACTCCTGCTTGCGCCAGTCAGGGCGGCTCTCCGGGGCCATCGAGGGTCTGCCAGTCGACATCGGGTGACTCGGGTTCAGCCGCGCCTTTTTGCTGGTACTTGCCGCCGCGGAATTCCCCCTTGTAGCGCTTGCCGCCCTTCAGGATCATTTCTCCCGAGCCATGCGCCAAGCCGTACTTCCACTGGCCTTTGTATCTGGCGCCGTTGGGAAACCGGCAATTTCCCTGTCCATGACGCTTTCCGCGGCTGAAGCCGCCCTCGTATCGGTACCCATCCCGGCGAGTTTCCAGCCCATGTCCCTCTTTCTGTCCGTCCTTGAAATGACCAGAGTATTTTGAACCGTTTGTCTTGTTTACAAGCGTGCCTTTGCCCTCGAACTTGCCCGCCTTCCATCCGCCCTTGTAGCGTATTTTCGAGTTCTCGAGCGTTCCCTTTCCATCGGCCTTGCCGGCCTTCCACTGCCCTTTGTAACTCGTGCCGTCTGTGACCCTCAAGGTTCCCTTGCCGTCCCGCAAGCCGTTTTTCCAGCCGCCGTCATAGCTGAATTTGCCCTTGCAGGCTTCCTTGCCATGGCCGTCACGCTTACCGTCCTTCCAACCGCCTGTGTAAATCGTGCCGTCGGCGAGAGTCTCCGTCCCCTGCCCGTTCCGCTTGCCGTCTTTGAAATTGCCGATGTATTTTCCGCCGTCCGGCAGCATCAAGCTGCCCCTGCCGTTCGGCATTCCGTTCTTGTATGGACCTTCGTAGCGGCTGCCGTTCGCAAATTTCTCGACGCCCCAGCCGACGCGCCGGCCGTCCTTCCAGGTCCCTTCGAAGCTGCCGCCGTTGGGCGAAGTCTCGGTCCCGCGGCCATTTCTCTTTCCATTCTCGAAAGAACCACTGAAGGTCTTGCCGTTCGCGAGTTTCTCGATGCCCTGCCCAGAGCGTTTTCCGTCTTTCCACTCGCCGGTATAGCTGGATCCGTCCTTGAGCGTCTCGGTACCATGCCCTTGCCGCTTTCCTTGCTTCCAGTCGCCCTCGTAGCGACTGCCGTTGGGGAGCGTCTCCGTGCCTCGACCGTCGCGCAGGTCGGCCTTCCAGTCACCCGTGTACGTAAGCCCGTAAGAGGTCTTCATCGTCCCTTGGCCGTCACGCAGGTCGGCCTTCCAGTCGCCCTGGTAGCTGGTGCCGGTCGCGGAGACCGAGCTTCCCGCGCCTTCCCTGACGCCGTTTTTCCACTGGCCCGAATATGTCGACCCGTCTCCGGCGGTGAGCTTGCCGCTCCCGTTGGGTAGTCCAAACTTGAACTCGCCCTCGTAAACTGCGCCCTTTGGCCCCTTCGCCTTTCCCTTGCCCTCGGCCAGCCCGTCCTTGCAGCCCCCCTCTAAAAAGGACCAGGCGCTCATCGATTCGTGAACCCTGCACTTGGTTGCAGTACCTGCGCCGGCCGGTCCAACCGAGGTCAGCGCCATGAGTGTAACGTAGAGGATTTTTCTCAGCTGCATTAAACACCCCTCCCACATTTTCAAAGCCACCCGAAATTACCACCCGATCAAAAATGTGTCTACCAAACATTTCACACAGGCGTCTGCACACAGCGTCATATTACAGGCGAACACCCGCCGGCGAATTGATTGTGTTGGAACCCGAAGAACAGGTCGGGCCTAATCTGTGCGTACCGTCAGGGAGTGATGCACACGGCCGTGTAGCTGACTTCTATCACGTCACCCATGTCGGGCACGTAACCTGCGCCGAAGCAAATGCTGTTTGTGTCGGAATAGTACACCCATCCGTCCGAGCAGGCGTCGCAGTCGTTGCAGGAGGCCTTGGGCACCGGGTTGCCGTTGACCGTAACGCCGATCGAGGTCGAATCCGCCGGACGCGAGAGAGGAAACTCGCGGATGGCGGCGAAAGCGTCGAGGCCGAGGCTCTGCAACGCCTGGGCCCAGTTGCTGGTGCAGATCGAGACGAACAGCCCGCCGGTCTGATTGGCCACCTCGATGTAACGGCTGCCGCTGTCGGCCGTGGCGCAGCCGTTGGGCTCGTCGCCGACGATGGCCGAGACGTCCATGCGCTCGGTGTTGCGGGGGCCCTTAATCGAGGAGAAGAAGTCGACATAGAAGTCGGGGTCGCCGGCCGACTGGTCCTGCTCGTCGCTGATACAGATGATGTACAGCTTGGCGTCCTCGCGCAGGAAGCCGCCGTTTCTCGAGGGGTCGTCGATGTAGCCCGGGCTGAGCGCCATCCAGGCCGCTTCCAGGCCGGCCTCCTGCTCGTCGGAGCAGCAGGTGCCCACGCTGACGTTGTCGCGAAAGGCGGCGGTCAGATTGGGCGTCGAGTTGGTGATGACCTTGGGCCGACCGGGAGCCTGCACCAGCACGCCGGGGAAGACGTCGCGAGCCGGGCTGCCCTGCCCGGTCTCGGGATCGTTGACCTCGGTGCTGACTACACCGATATGGAAATCGACATTCAAAGTGATGGCGTAGTTGATGAACGAGTCGAAGTTGGTGGCCAGCGCGGATTGCTCTTCACTCATCGAGCCCGAGTTGTCGACCACGAACAGCACGTCGGAGCGGACCTGGTCGGGCTGGTAAAAGACATCGGTCTGATCGGTGATATTGGTGCCGCGACCGTACAAGGGTATCGCCAGAAGCTGGGTGTTCGAGGCATCCGACTCGATGTACAAAGTAGCGCGATCTGTGTTGTTGCCGGTGGGGACATAGCGCAGGCGGATCTCGACAGAGGCGCCGGCGCCGAGCGTGTAAGGAGTACCGGGAGCCGAGCGAATCTGGAACGGCCCGCCCGGAGTATCGAGGTAGATGTCGCCAATGTTGAGGGAGATGCCGCCCAGGTTGTAGATCGTCACGTGCAGCTCGGGCGAGGCGCAGCCAATCGTCACAACCCCGAAATCGAGCTCGGCCGGGACCGCCGCGATGGTTCCCTCGTCGGCGCTGCCCTTGACCGGAATGCAGGCCTGCCCCAGAGCGATTGGCTGCATGTTATTGTTGGCCACGCAGTCAAAGCCGCCCAGCTGCAGGTCGGGGTCGTTGGTGTTCAACCACAGGTAGCTCTTGTGAGTGCCCGCGTGCCCTGGTGCAAAGGTGACCTCGAGGTCGACCTGCGAACCGGCCTGGCCCGCCTTGTTGACAGTGAACGGCACCGGCGGGTTCGAGGTGATCGACAGATCTCCGGGCGTTGTGAAGCTTTGCTTCAGCTCCAGATGGTTGACGGTGCAAACCTCCTGGCCCCGGTTTTGCAATACGACCGCGGCTGTCTGGGTGTTGTTAACCTTGACCATGCCGAAGTTCTGGCTGGTGGGCGTGATGCGCAAATCGCAGACGGCGGAATCGACTCCCTGGCCGTTCAAGTCCACCGGGATCTCGGCGGCGTCCTTGTCGTTTCCGTAGAGCGTAAGCGTCCCGATATCGCTGCCCAGGTCGGTCGGCGAGTAGCTCAACTTGACCAGCAGCGTGTCGCCGGGATCGAAGGTCGTGTTGGCAGGCGGCTTTTCGTCTAACGAGAACTCGTTGGAGGCCGAGTTCTGGGTAATGGCGACGTCGTTCAGAAGGCAGGAGTCGCTGCCCTGGTTGGAGACGATCAGGTCGACTGTCTGGCTGCCGCCGACGACCACTCCGCCGAATGAAACCGCGAATGGAGTGGCCTGGATGTCGCAGGCACGCGGAATCGACCTTCCCTGCAACGCCACGGTGCCGGTCAGGTGGCTGGTCGGGTTGGAGGCCGGATCGTCGGAGAAGATGTCGACACCGCCCGCGTCGGAGCCGTCGGCGGGGGGCGCGTACTTGACATCCACATCGATCGCCTGGCCGGGCGTAAGTGTCATGGGATATGCGGCCGGGTTGACCAGCGAGAAGTCCGGGCTCGAGTCGACGTTCAGGGCCACGTTGATCAGGTTGAGATCTAGCAGACCGCAGTTGGTGATCTTGAAACTCTTGGTCAGGCTCTCGCCGGAGGCCACGTTGCCGAAATCGACGAACAGCGGTTCGGGGCATACCCGCGGCGCCAGAGCCTTGCCGCTAAGCAGCACATTTGTCAGACGCTCGTTGACGTCGTTGGAAATGACTTGCAGGCTGCTGTGGTGCTCGCCGCCCGTGCCGGGATCGTAGATCACGAAGATCTCCGCCTGGCTTCCTGCATCCAGCACTCCCGGTAAATCGTTGCCGTTCTTGTCGAGCTGGAACTGGTTGAAGTCGCCGGTGCCGAAATTCAACCCGGTGATCTGCAGCTGGCGATCGCCCTGGTTGTAGATTGTCACCCGGCGCCGCAGCGATGTCTGCATATCGACCTCGCCGAAAGGAATCTCGAAGTCGGCCGGCGCCACCTCGTCATTGCAAATCACAGCGGCCGCGGCACAGTCGGCCCCGTCCTGGTCCCCCTGGCAGTCGGAGATACAGACCTTGATCTCGGGCGTCACGCCCTCGCCGGCCAGCGTCACCGTGAGTAACTTGTAGTCGGAGGCGTTGGTCTCTATGGTGAAGCTGCCGGCATCCTTGCCGACGTCAACCGGCGCGTAAGACACCTGCAGCACCAGGCTTTGACCCGAATCAACCGCCAGCGAGCCGCTCGATGACGGGCATTCGACGAAGATCCCGCCCGAACGGCAAGCCACCGAGAGTTCCTGGCTGGAAGCGGGATCGAGGAGCACCTTGCTGACCTGCAGCGGCGACTTGCCGCCGTTGTGCACGAAGAGATACTGGTGTTTTACGGTATCCACGTCGACCAGCCCGAAGTCGATTGCGATCTCGCCCGACTCCGGGGTCTCAGAAAACTGATCGTCGGGAACGGGACTGTCGCTGTCGCCTACAAAGACCCGGTCGGCCAGCGGTGCTGCGGTGGTCAGCCCGCCGCCGCTGTCGCATTCGCAGTTGGCGGCCACGATGAAAACCGCGAGAAGCCCGAGAAATAGTATCGCCCGCTTGGTATTCATGGGATTAACCTCCTTACCCATACCTCTAACTTTACAAGCACGCGGCCGTATAAGAAACCTCGATCTTATCACCTTTGTCCGGCACGTAGTCGGCCCCGAAGCAAACGCTGTTGGTGTCGGGATAGTAGACCCAGCCGTCGGCACAGGCATCGCAATCGTTGCAGGAAGCCTTTGGTACCGGCTGGTCATTCAAAGTCACCACGATCGTGCCCGGATCCGCCGGTCGCGAGAGCGGGAACTCCCTGATGGCAGCGAAGGCGTCTATGCCAAGGTTGCCCAGCGCGCCCGCCCAATCCCCGGCGCACAGCGATTCGAAGATTCCGCCGGTCTGGTCGGCCACCTCGACGTAGCGCGTTCCCGGCGTCGACGAGTCGGCGCCGCAGCCGGACGGGATCGGATCGGGCATGACAATGGCGCTTACTTTCATCATCTCGGTGTTGCGGTAGCCCTTGATGGCCGAAAAGAAATCAATATAGAAGTCGGGATTGCCCTTCGACTGATCCTGCTCATCGCTGACACAGACTATGTACAGCTTGGCGTCCTCGCGTATGAATCCGAGGTTGGCGCCCGGATCGTCGATCAAGGGAGGGCTGAGCGCCATCCAGGCCGCCTGCAGACCGGCCTCTTGCTCGTCCGAGCAGCAGGTACCGATCTTGACGTTCTTCTCGAATGCACCGCTTACGTCGGGCGTTGTGTTGGTGATTATCTTGGGGCTCTGGTCGGTCTGGATAAGCACGCCGGGAATGATATCACGTGGCGGATCTCCCTGGTCCGTTTCGGGATCGTTGACCTCTGTTGCGATCACGCCGATATGAAAGTCGACGTCGAGCGTCACGGCCCAGTTGATGAATGACGAGAAGTTGTTGGCCAAGGCGTTTTGCACCCAGCCCATGGAGCCGGAGTTATCGACCACGAACAATACATCCGACTTGACCTGGCTCGGCTGGTGAAAAACATCGGTCTGGTCGGAGACGTTGGTGCCCTGGCCGAAAAGCGGCACCGCCAGCAGATCTACGTTGGAAGCGTCCGACTCGATGTACAAAGTCGATCGATGAGGATTCGTATCCTGGGGGTGGAATCGCAGCCGGACCTCGAAGCTGCCGCCGCCCGAGAGCGTGTAGGGCAATCCCGGCGCGGACATGATCTCGAAGTTCAAGTCGGCCGGATCCTCCAGGTAGATGGCTGTGATGTTCAGGCCGATTGTGCCCAGGTTGTAGACCCTGACGTGCAACTCGGGCGAGTTGCAGCCCACAGTCACCACGCCGAAATCCAGCTCGGCCGGCACCAC
>Ga0315535_1000125_pt1 | contig 47646 bp, 40 predicted proteins | sample SalMarSW160220MG_2_FD_203092 | JGI IMG/M metagenome (GOLD analysis project Ga0315535, IMG submission 203092) | Salt marsh sediment microbial communities from the Plum Island Ecosystem LTER, Massachusetts, United States - Salt Marsh Sediment SW1602-20 ... | reverse complement strand
TCGATGAGCACGATGATCGGAAGCGACTCGGGGACGATGGTGCGCGAATGCGCGGTGAAGACCTCGTTGTCGGAGGGAATACGTGAACGGGTGCTCACGATGATTCCGCTCGAGAGAAAGTAGTCGCTGGTCGTCACGACCGCGCTCAGAAGCCCGCCCGGGTTTCCCCGCTCGTCGATGATGAGGGAGGTCGCACCCTGGTGCCGCAACGTATCGACGGCCTCTCGCACCTTCTGCGGGGTGAGAGGAGTGTACTGGATGATCCGAATGTAGCCGATGTCTCCTTGAATCATCGCGTCCCTGACGACCGGCACCTCGATGATGGCCCGAGTCAGGCTGACGTTGAAGGTGATGTGATCGCCGCGCAGGATGGTGACCTTGACGCTGGTGCCGGGTGTGCCGCGCAGCTTGTTGACGACGTCGTCGATGGTCATCGGTGCGGTCGACTCTCCCTCGATCTTCGTGATTCGATCACCCGCCGAGATGCCCGCCCGGTAGGCGGGGGTGCCGTGGATCGGCGAAACGACCTCGACGTAGGCGGGGTCCGAGCTGCCGGGAAGCGTCTGACCAGATGAGCCCGACGAACCGTTGGGAGCCCCCGCATCTGCGCCCGTTGCTCCATTGGCACCGGAGCCGCCGGAGGGCGCCGACTTGGAGATGATGAGCCCAACCCCGCCGAAGCGGCCGCTCGTGGTATCGGTGAAATCCTTGACGAGGCTCTGTGTGAGATAGTAGGAATGCGGATCTCCGAGACTGTCGAACAACCCCTTCATCGCCCCTTCGAAGAGCTTCTTCGGGTCCGGTTTGTCGACGTAGCGGTTTTCCACCGACTTGAATATCTGCTGGAAGAGCGCGACGTAGTCTGTGGTGTCCTCGGTGCCCGAGGAAGCAGAGGGCCCCGGAGGCGACAGAGTCCGGGATTGAGGCGGAGGTGCCGTTTGGCTGTCGGCCCCGGCGGCGGCCGCTGCTCCGAAGAGAAGGAGCAAGCCGGCTATCGTCCCGGCAAGAGCCGATCGAGCGGATCGCAATCCGTGGTTCATGAACACCATTCTTATGCATACTGAGCATTTGTCAAGGTCGGCCGCTGTCGGCCGGGATCGGAGCGAAATCTCGGCTCGCGGGCGGGAGAGCCCGGGCCCTTGACCTCGAAATCGTGCGGAGCATACACTCATGCCGCGGAGAATTGAATGTTAGGATTTGTGCACTATCCATCCTGGATCAGCCCGGAGATTATCCCCGGCCTGCCGCTCAGATGGTACGGACTCATGTACGTCGTCGCCTTCGCGATAACCTACCTGCTGTTCGTCTACCAGGTACGCAAACGAAAGCTCGAGGTCAACGACGACCAGGTCGTCAATCTCTTCTTCTGGGGAATCATCGGGGTGCTTCTCGGCGGCCGGATTATCGGCACGACGGTGTACGATCCGACTCACCACTACCTCACCCATCCCTGGCTGATCTTCTGGCCTTTCAACAGCCAAATGCAGTTCGTCGGGCTTGCCGGAATGAGCTACCACGGCGGTCTGCTCGGGGCGATCATCGCCATCACGATCTACTGCAAGCGCAAGAAACTCGACGTCCTGGAGATCGGCGACCTCCTGATTGCCGGCGTGCCATTGGGATACACCTTCGGTCGACTCGGCAACTTCATCAACGGCGAGCTCTGGGGACGGGCAACGACGGCACCGTGGGCCATACTTTACCCTCATGCGGAGCGACTGCCCGCAAAGCTCGGCTGGGTTCGCGCCATCGCCGCCAAGGACGGAATCCCGATTACTGGCCCCGACCAGATGGTAAATCTCCCGCGCCATCCCTCCGAGCTCTATGAGGCCTTCTTCGAGGGCATCTTCCTGTGGCTCGTCATCTGGTTGATCTTTCGCAAGCACCGGCCCTTCAAGGGATTTCTCATTGGGATCTACGTCGTCGGCTACGGTCTCGTTCGGTTCATCATCGAATACTTCCGCGAGCCCGACCCGGGGATTGGCTTCCCGATCCAGCTCGCCCAACCGGTCCTTCGAGCGCACCCGGCGTTGCTGCTGAACTTCACCATGGGGCAGATTCTCTGTGCGCTCATGATCGTCTCCGGATCGATCTTTCTTGCCGTTCTCGCGCGTCGGTCGAAACGAAACCCGCAGGCGGTCGAGGTGGTGCACGAAGGCGAGAGCCTCGCCCTCGCGCAGGCCGAGGCTCAGGAGAAGCGGGAAACCAGGAAGGGGTCGGCCCGAAAGCTCAGGAAGAAGATCAGATAGCAGGTTCACTGTCTCTCGACCGACATTTCTATCACACATCAAGAAAACTCGATAGTAAGTGTCAAGTTTTCCCGATTGCCTTTGGGTCTGAACGCACTACAATAGGCTAAACCCTCGCCGGAGGGGACATCTATCGGGAGTGTGCAGTTGAAACCGAAGCCTCGCTCGCAACGCAGGAGCCATCATCCCGGTGGGAAGGCTCGTTCGGAACCTGACCTTCTGTCCGCCTATCTCGGTGAGATAACCAACCATAAGCTATTGTCCCGCAAGGACGAATACGAGCTCGGAGAACGACTCGAGATGCTGCGAAACGAGCTCGAAAGGCTCGAGCGGCTCTCTTCACGGAAGAAGATATCCGAAAAGGAGTACTCGAATCGTTCCGCGGAGCTCTCGCAGCGGCTTCACCAGGTGCGAAACCGCCTGGTTACGAGCAACTTGAGGCTCGTGGTCTCGGTGGCGAAACGCTACCGGCACAAGGGGCTCACCTTGAGTGACCTCATCAACGACGGCAACGTCGGGCTCATACACGCAGCGGAGCGTTTCGATCATTCCAGAGGCTGCAAGTTCTCGACCTACGCCACCTGGTGGGTTCGGCAGGCCATCGAGAAATCAATTGCCGACTGCGGTCGAACGATCCGCATTCCGGCCCACGTGGTCGGCCACATCCGGAAGATCGAGCAGGAATCGGTTCGCTACTTCGCGGAACACGGAGTCAACCCCAGCCCCACGGCATTGAGCACTCAGGTCCACGTTCCCGAGCAGAAGATCCAGCTCTATCGCCGCTTCTCCAACGATGTGGGCTCGCTCGACGTGCCGCTCGAGGATGACAGCGGGGTCAGCGTTCTCGAGCTTCAAACCGGCACACAGTACGGCGAGCCGTTCGATTGGGCCTATCGCTCGTCGGTCAAGGCGACCTTCAAGGTGGCCTTCTGCAGTCTCGAGAAGCGAGAGCGCGAGATCATCGCGCTGCGCTACGGAATCGGGGATACCGGTCCGCTCACTCTCGAGGAGATCGGCAATCTTGCGGGAATCACACGCGAGCGAGTCCGTCAGGTGCTGAACGCCGCGCTGAGCAAGCTTCGACACGATCCCTTCGTCATGGATCTCGGCACCCGCTTGTAGCGCGCCGCCATCAGCCCTCGAGTCCACGCAGCGTCGCGTCGCAACGTGCGCAAAAGAAAAGAGCGGGCGCTTGACGCCCGCTCGCTGCTTTCACCTGCGCTCTTCGGCGACGAAGTCGTCCTATCCGAAGAGCTGAGTAATCGAGTTGTTGAGAACGATCACCACACCCACAAAGACGATCGAGACCATCGACATCAGCTTGATAAGGATGTTGAGCGACGGCCCGGAGGTGTCCTTGAACGGGTCGCCAACGGTATCGCCGACGACTGCCGCCTTGTGAGGCGCCGAGCCCTTCCCGCCGTAGGCACCGTTTTCGATGAACTTCTTGGCGTTGTCCCATGCACCACCCGAGTTCGCCATCATGACCGCAAGAACAAAACCGGTAACCAGCGAGCCAGCGAGGAGGGCAAGCACCGTGAATGGACCGAAGATAATGCCGACGATAATCGGGGCAACGACCGCGAGGATCGAAGGGAGAATCATCTCGCGCTGGGCACCGCGCGTGGAGATGGCAACGCATCGAGCGTAGTCCGGCGTCGAGGTGCCCTTGAGGATCCCCTCGTCAGCCTGGAACTGCCTGCGCACCTCTTTGACCATGTCCCCTGCGGCGCGACCGACTGCGCGCATCGAGAGAGCAACGAAAACGAAGGGGAGCACGCCACCGATGAACAGCCCGGTGAGGATTCGAGGATCGAGGAGGTTGATGCTGAGCGAGACGTTCTCGATCGTTCCACTTGCCGTCCGGGTGACGTTGATGATGCCCTGGTAGAAGCGCTCGATGTGGGAGGGCACGGTGCTCGAACCGAATAGGTTCTTGATGCTCTCGATGACCTTATCGCCGTAGGTGCTCAGGAGGGCGAGGGCGGTGAGCGCCGCAGAGCCTATCGCGAAGCCCTTGCCGGTTGCAGCGGTGGTGTTGCCGAGGGAATCCAGGGCGTCGGTGCGATGGCGGACCTCGGGATCGAGCTTCGCCATTTCCGCGATACCGCCTGCGTTGTCCGCCACTGGCCCGTAGGCATCCGTCGCGAGGGTGATGCCGAGGGTCGAGAGCATTCCGACCGCTGAGAGCCCGACCCCGTAGATGCCGAGGGCGGGGTGGGCAAAACCGCCGGAGAGGAAGAACGCGACCAGGGTGGCGATCACGACGGTTACGACGGGAATGAGCGTGGAGAGCATCCCGAGGGAGATGCCCCCGATGATGATCGTTGCCGGGCCGGTCAACGACTCGCTCGAGAGGGACTTCGTCGGCTTGTAGTTGTCGGAGGTGTAGTACTCGGTGGAATATCCGATGATGTTGCCGGCGACCAGCCCCGCGATCATCGCTCCCCAGATACCCATGTACTGCGACCCGAGGATGAAGTAGATCATCAGGAACGACAGAACAGCAATGAAGAGCGTCGAGAGGTAGACCCCCGAGCGCAGGGCCCTCAGGAGCACCCGTTGGGTAGCGTCGGCCTTTGCGCGGACGAAGAAGGTTCCGAGGATAGAGCTTATGACCCCGACCGTGGCGATCGTGATGGGGATTTGTATCAGCTGCAGCGGCGAGAGCCCGGAGATTCCGAGCGCCGCGGCCGAACCGAGGGCCATGGTCGCGATAATCGCGTCGGCGTAGGACTCGTAGAGGTCCGCGCCCATCCCGGCGACATCCCCAACGTTGTCGCCCACGTTGTCTGCAATCGTGGCCGGATTCCGCGGGTCGTCCTCCGGAATACCGCTTTCGACCTTACCGACGAGATCGGCGCCGACGTCCGCAGCCTTGGTGAAAATTCCTCCGCCGAGCCGTGCGAACAACGCCATTGTCGATGCGCCCATTCCGAAGGTAATCATGATACCGGGAATCTCGCGCGGAGGTAGATGGAAGGCGCTCAGGATCGCCCACCAGATCGAAAGATCGAGGAGGGCCAGCCCGACTACGACCATGCCCATGACGGTGCCTGAGGAGAAGGCGATTCGCAGACCGGAATTGAGCGACTCACGAGCTCCCCAGGCGGTGCGGGCGTTCGCCCGCGTTGCAATCGACATTCCGATGAATCCGGCCAGCGCAGAGAACATACCGCCGGTTATGAATGCGAAGGGTACGAAACGCGACATCAGATTGAGGCCGAAGGAGAGCACGAGGAAAAGGACGAAGAGGAATACAAAGAAGACTCCGACAATCTTGTACTGCTGCCGGATATAGGCGTACGCCCCTGACTGTACGTGTTTGCTGATCTCCTTCGTTCGATCGTTGCCGGCATCCTTGCGAAGAATGACGATAACGAGAATGAAAGCAAAAACCAGTGCTGCAATGGAGCCGACCCACGTGAACCACATCATGTCGACGGTACGAACCTCGCCCGCGGTTTGCGCCGAGACCGTGATCAGTGGGACCAGAAGAAGACCTGCACTGAGGATGATTCTTCGCATCATGACGGACACTCCTGATAGTTTATTGGAACCGAGGCGCAACAACACTGCCCTGCCTCTCCGGGCCCAAACGTTTATGTCCTGTGTGATTTTTTTCTTTGCCGCTTCCGGCGGAATAAGGGATTCAGACTATGTTCAGCGGGAATTCTACCGATTCTCTGGATTAGGTCAAGTCCTTCGAATTTTGGCAAACAATGAGCGAGAAAGAGGATTGATTACATATTTTTTTCTATATATTATATCCTATATGAATGCAAACAAGGAACGGGTCGCCGTACTCGGTGCGAGCAAGAAACCGGAGCGCTATTCGAACAAGGCCGTCGTCCTTCTGAAGGAGCATGGACACGATGTCATACCCGTAAACCCGGTCGAGAAAAGAATCGAAGAGCTTGCCGTGGTCCGCTCCTTGCGTGAGATCGATGGGAGCGTGGACACCCTGACCGTCTACGTCGGTCCTCGCCATATCGGAGAGGTCATCGAAGAGATTCTTGCCCTACGACCGAAACGAGTCATTCTCAATCCCGGCACCGAGTCCGAGGAGCTCAAATCGGCACTCGCGGACAACGAGATTCCCTTCCTCGAAGCCTGTACGCTCGTCCTGTTGAAGACCGGACAGTATTGATCAACGGCTCCAATCCGACACATCCTTGTGCGGGATATCGCTATGGACACGATAGTCTATCTGGCGACCGCCGCGATTACGGTCGTATGGTCTGTTTGGATCTACCTCTGGTGGGAAAGCCGGGCGAGGCTCGGAGAGGAAACCGGGCTGAGGCTCGCCCTCATCGTCGCGCCGAGCAGCTACTTTCTTCTGATTGCCGTCTCCGGATGGGCGGAGGTGCAAAACCTTAGGTTGGACCTTGCCGGGCTGGTATTCCTGGACGTCGTCACGATCGTCTTCGGGATCCTGCTTTCGACGCTGCTCCGTTTTCCGACCGTCAACCGACGGCGTACCTATTTGATCATCTTGGCCGTATACAATTCGCTGGTGATTTCTGAGATCATCCTTCTCTACGTGGTGCGGAGCCAACCGTTCCTCATGGTTCGAGTGGCACAGATCGTCGGGGAATGGGAGCGCCTGAACGTCCTCTCCTTCGGTTGGCTGGGAGGACAAGAACGGTCGAGCCAGCCCGATCTGGTCGGGCTGCTCAACAAGCTCCTGATCGCATTGATTTCCTATATTCCCGTTTCGATCATCCGGTACGTCGGTTCGGTTCGGCGGCGACGAAAGCTCGAACGCGAGCTGGCGGTGCTGAAGAACAAGGTCGACAGTCTTGAGCAGAGGATCACCGAACAAGAACGGGTGTAGTCAAAAAAGAATTCTTTCGTATAAAAAATAATAACATTAATGGACGCATTCACAGCGACGCAGAAACGCCGACTATAAAAGCATGGCCGAGAAGGAATTAAAAATCCAACCTCTTCCGTGGCGCTTGGTATCAATCTTGCTAAATACTCTCTGAAACTGGGAAAAACTGTGAGTGTGTGACGAATGAACGATCTGGTGCAAGCTACGGTCAGACAGCAAAGAGATGTCTATCGACAACGAGTTGGTTCCCAGGAAATCGAAACCGAATTCCTGCGAAAAGCCATCCACCTCATAATTGCCGTCGTTCCATTCCTGGCCAGCATCGACGTCGCTGCAACGCTCATGCTGCTCGGTGGAGGGGCAATCCTCTATACCTATGCCGAGCTTCACAGGCGAGCAGGTTACACGATCGGCTTCATTTCGACAATCACCTTCGCCGCGGCGAGGGACCGCGATCGGGGACACTTCGTCCTCGGGCCGGTAACCCTTGCGATGGGGGCGATGATTGCACTGATGCTCTATCCCGAGCCCGCGGCGTCGATCGCGATCTACGCGCTCGCCTTCGGAGACGGGTTTTCGAGCATCGTCGGCAAGATCTTCGGCCGTATTCGAATACCGCTCACCGGCGGCAAGACGCTTGCCGGCAGCCTCACCTGCTTCGCAGCGGTTTTCGTGATCGCCTACCGCATGAGCGGCAGATTGACCCCGTCGCTCCTGGTAGCCTTCGGCGCCACCGCCATCGAGGCTCTTCCCACTCGTGACCTCGACAACATCCTTCTCCCGGTCGGCACCGGGTTTCTGGCGGCAGAGCTCCTGCTATAGGGGCAACGTCCCGTCGACATTCGACAACTTTCCGGGTGCAGACATCTCCCCTCCCGTACGTCGAATCACCCTCATTTCGCCTATTCGAGCAGAGGGTTCGACGCCGATGAGGTCGAAGCGCCGCTGCCGCGATAGAGATCCTCACGCAGGGAGGGCGGCAGGTCGAGCTGCTCCCGGCTATCAGCCGCTTGCCCGCCCGACATCCCGACGATGAGGTCGGTGTTCTGGAGCTTCTGAACGAGCTCTGCTTCGCGTTCGGTTTTGTACTCTCTCAGGGTGTCGAACTGCCTCGGTTCGGTCCCGGCGATGAAGAGCTCCTCCGTTGTGCGGGTCGACTCGCGAGTGGGAAGAAGTCCCGATTCGGCGTCGATCCGCACGCGAACCAGACCGCTATCGGGGGCAACGAACTCCTTCCTCGGAAGGTCGCTGTGAATCGCCCTCATATAGGCTGCCCAGACCGGCCCGGCGGCGGTGGCACCGGTCTGGGCCAGCCCGAGCGAGCTGCCGCGCCTGTCGAAGCCGAACCAGATCGCGGTGGTGTAGTAGGGAGAGAAACCGACGGTCCAGGCGTCGGACCAGTTCTGCGTCGTTCCGGTCTTTCCGGCCATCGGCATTTCGTCGAACCCGCCGACCCCGTCCACTGCTCTCGAGAGAGTGCCCCATTCGACGGTGCTCTGCAGCAATGAAACCATCACGTATGCCGCCTGCGGGCTCATGATCTGAAGCGCGCGTCCTCGGCGTTTCTGCTCCGCCCGCAGCTCCTTTTCCGGCTCGAGGATCACGGTCCCGCGTCGATCCTGGATGTACTTGACCGCAAAGGGATCGACCTCTCGTCCCTGGTTCGGAAAAACGGCGAATCCGCGGGCCATGTTGATCGGGGCTACCGGCGATATTCCGAGACCGAGGGGGTAGACTCGAGGAAAGACGCGCGGATCGTTGCGCTGCTGCGAAAGTCCGAGCATCCGAGACATGCGATCGATTGCGGCGTCGAAGCCTATTCCGTCGAGCACCTGCAGCGAGGGGACGTTCATGCTCGTTGCGAGCGCGAAGCGCAGGAGAACCGAACCCTGCCATTCCCCCATGAAGTTGTAGGGCTGATAGGGCACCCCAAGCTCGTTGTAGAAGACAACGGGCCCGTCGTAGATGCGCGTCGCCGCCGTAAATTTCCCCGAGGATATCGCCGCCGAGTAGTAGAGCGGCTTGATAGCGGAGCCCGGTTGGACGGCGGCGTCCACCGCTCGGTTGAATTTCGTGGTCTCCCAGTTGCTGCCGCCCACCATCGCGAGGATTCCGCCCGTGGAGTTGTCGAGCGTGATAAGGGCCCCCTCCACCGTCGTCTTCTCAGCCGCCGCGGCCTTCTGCGTGTTCGCCTGGCGGGTCAGGGCACGAAGCGGGGTATTGCCGAAGACGAGTGAGAGGAGGTCGAGAGCCGGGTTGAGCTGACCGAGATAGAGCTCCCGGTTCGCCCCCACTCGGCGCTCGTTGAGAGAGTCTTGGACGTCCGCGAGGTCGAGGCTCACCGCCAGCAGATGCACGACCGGAAGCATGCTCTCGCGTACCTCTGCGAATCGCGTTTGCGAGATTTGGCGGTAGAGCGCGTTTATCGCGTCGAGATTGCGCGACATGATGGCGCCGGCCTGACGCTGGTAGTCGAGATCGAGGGTCGTGTGCACGATCAGGCCGTCTCGGAAGTAGTCGAGCCGTCCGAAGAGCGTCCTCTCGAGCTCCTGGCGGACATACTCGGTAAAATAGGGCGCGGCGCTCGAGTTCTCGCGGAAGGCGGAGGTTGAAGCGGGACGCGTGTAGTCATAGCTCTGCCAATAGTCCTCGAAGGATCGGTCGGCCTCCTCTTTGGAAGCGAAGCCGCCGGCGACCATCTGATCGAGGACGACCCGTTGAATGACCCGAGCAGTTTCTGGATGGCGAACGGGGGAATAGCGCGCCGGGTTTGCGAGCTGGATGACGAGCATCGCCGATTCGGCGAGCGTGACCTCACGTACGGAATGGCCGAAGTAGAACTGAGAAGCCGCCTCGACCCCATGGGTTCCGCTTCCGAAGAAGGACTCGTTCATGTAGAGCTCGATGATCTGATCCTTCGAGAGGTTGCGTTCGAGCTGGAGGGCCCACCAGAGCTCCTTGAGCTTGCGGGCGATGGAGATGTCGGTCCGGTCCGCGTAGAGGGTGCCTGCAAGCTGTTGAGTTATCGTGCTCCCTCCGGAGTGATACTGCCCGGTCGCGATATTCCACCCCGCTCGTGCGAGACCGCGGAGGCTGAATCCGTGGTGATCATAGAACCGGGCGTCTTCCCGAGTGAGCAGCGCGTAGACCAGGTGTCGGGGCATCTCGGAGAGGGGAATGATGTCCCGTTTCTCCGAACCGAAAAACTCGGTGAGCAGCTTCCCGTTTCGATCCAGGATCTGTGAGGGGATGGCGAGATTGTAGTTGCCGATGAGCGCACCCTGGCGCACATTTCGAGACTCAGAGAGAAATAGTCCGGTGATGACTCCGAGGAAGATCGCGAGCAAGGCGCCGGCTGCGAGAAGCATCTCGAGAGCCACCCTTCGACCCCGCGAGAAACCCATCGAGACATGATCTCCGGGCGGATGTTGTTTGTCAAGCCGAGTGAGCTGCGCGGCTGTTATGACCAGAGGTAGACGATGTGGGTACGGTGTCCGAAAAGGATCGTGCCGCCGACCAAAACAAGGGCGGCGAGGGCATCCGGGATCGGCGAGACCAGGAAGAACAGCACATCTTTTCCCACGATCACCATGAGCAATCCGAGCGCCATCCAAAGATAATCCCTGTTTCGTTTCAGGAAGGCGGCAAGGGTGAAGTTGACTACCGAGAAGATCTCGAGCGCAAAGAAGACTGCGAAAACCTGACCTCGGCTGCCGAGGCGATTGAGCATCGTCGGGAGGATGGACTCGGAGCTGACTGGAATCGAGAAGGCGAGCGTGAACGCAAGAAGAAGCGAGATGCCGAGCACCACCTCGAAGCGCTGGTAGTCGATTCCGGTCGCATACAGCCCGGCGGTGAACAGACAGAAGACGCCGAAGAACCTGCCGAAGTAGACCGCCCGGGTGACGACGACCTCATAGTAGGGGGGGGCGTTCTGAGCCAGGACAACGAGCTGGGCGATCTTGGCCGCCTCGAGGGAAATCGAGATTACGAAGAAGATGAAGAAGAACATTTCCGAGGAGACGGTCTTCCGGAAAAAGGTCTGTAGGAGCAATCCGCCGCTGAATGAGAAGATAAGCAAGAAAAGAAGCCCTACAACGGAGACCAGCCGCCCACCCGTGGTACCGACGATGTCGAGCAGCCCGTTTCCGGGCGAATGATAGAAATAGATGTCGAGCAGCGAGGCGAAGAACCCGATGAGGAGAAGAAGACTGACCGCAAGACTTGCCCTGAGCGTGTTGTTTCGGACGGTTATCGTCATCCCCGCCCATTAAAAAGCACTTCTGAAAAAAATTCTACAGTAACGATTCTTTCGTACGATATTCTATAGAGAGGGAAGGTATGACCAAAAGATGGGCTCTCATCGGAGCTCTGCTGCTCTGTGCACGGGGACTCTTCGCTGGAGACGTCGCAAATTTCATAAATCTCGGATTCTCTCCCGACGCCAAGTACTTTCTCTTCGGCGAATACGGGGTCAGCGGCAGCTCGAATCCCTATGCCGACCTCTTCGGCGTCGACGTCCCGAGGAACCGCTTCCTGCCCGACGGAGTGAGGTCGAAAACCTATCCTGTTCACGCGCATCCCGGCCAGGACGGACTGGGTGCACTGTTCACGCTCTATTCCGACTATCTGCCGGTCAGCCGTCGCCATCACATCGACCACCTTTTAACCGGACGCGACCTCTATCTTCGAGTGGATGGCAGCCAGCCCCTGAGCCATCTCGAGTTCCGAGACTTTCTGAAGAATACGCGTTACACCGTTACCCTCGATCAGCACTCCTACGGCTCGGGGAAGAGCGTCAGCTCTTCGTTCAGCATCGCGCTGACCGTGCAGGACTCGAAAGGCAAGTCGTTTCACTACACTGTCGGGCTTCCGAGCTACCGCCGTTCGGGTGTCGAGAGCTACCGGATCAAGAAGATCATTCTCGCTCCGGACAACCGCTCGCTGGTGTTCGTCATCGAGAAGCACGAGATCGATAGAGACGGCGTCAACGTCCGATACATGGTCGAGACCGTCAGGACGGGGCTCTAGACCCGTTCCAGGCTGCAGCGCTTCGTTGACACACGACCCCGTGACTCTTTACAATCCACTGACCCCACAATAGACAAACCCCGAGGGAAAAATGGCAGAGAAGATTACGGCCCGGGCAGAGAACTATGCTCAGTGGTACATTGATATCGTGCTCCGAGCGGAGCTTGCCGACTATGCGCCGGTCAAAGGCTGCATGGTCATTCGTCCGCGCGGCTACGCGCTCTGGGAAAAGATGCAGGCATCACTCGATGCCATGTTCAAGGAGACTGGGCACGTCAACGCCTATTTCCCGCTCTTGATCCCCGAGAGCTTCATCAAGCGAGAGGCCGAGCATGTGGAAGGCTTCGCCCCCGAGCTCGCCGTCGTGACTCGCGCGGGAGGCGAGGAGCTCGAAGAGCCGCTCGTCATCCGGCCCACCTCGGAGACGATCATCTGGAGCATGTACAAGAAGTGGATCCAGTCCTACCGAGATCTGCCGATCCTGATGAACCAGTGGGTGAACGTGATGCGGTGGGAGAAGCGTACACGCCTCTTCCTTCGGACTACCGAGTTTCTCTGGCAGGAGGGGCACACCGCTCACGCGAGTGCGGAGGAGGCCGAAGAGGAGACCCTTCGAATCCTCGATGTATACAGACGCTTCGCCGAAGAGTACATGGCGATCCCGGTTCTAGTCGGGTTGAAATCCGACAGCGAGCGATTCGCAGGGGCCGTTCGTACCTACGCCATCGAGGCGATGATGCAGGACGGAAAGGCCCTCCAGGCGGGGACCTCGCACTTCCTTGGACAGAACTTCGCGAAAGCATTCGACGTTACCTACCAGACGCAGGCCGGCAAGCTCGATCACGTCTGGGCCTCCTCATGGGGGGTCTCCACCCGACTCATCGGTGCGCTCATCATGGCGCATTCCGACGATAAGGGGCTGGTCATTCCGCCGCGGCTCGCGACGACGCAAGTGGTGATCGTGCCGATCTTCCGCAACGAGACCAAAGAGCAGGTTCTCGACTATGTAAAGCGGTTCGCCGATACCCTTCGCGGGCGTTTCTCCTTCGTCATCGACGACGACGAGGCGAACAGCCCGGGGTGGAAGTTTGCCGAGTGGGAGATGCGCGGCGTGCCGGTTCGCATAGAGGTGGGTCCGAGAGACATGGACGCGAAGAAGGTAATGATCGTCCGCCGCGACACGGGCGAGAAGGCGGCGGTATCCTTCGACGAGGGAGCCGACCGCATCGCCTCTACACTCGACGACATTCAGCGCTCGCTCTTCGAGCGCGCCAAGGATTTTCGTGCAAAGAACACCTTCGAGATCGAAGACTACGAGAAGATGAAGTCGATTTTCGAAGGCGAGGGCGGATTCGTCGTCTCTCCGTGGTGCGGTTCGGCGGAATGCGAAGCCAAGGTGAAAGAGGATACGAAGGCGACGCTGCGAGTTCTTCCCCTCAACGATGGGACGGCCACGGAGGCGGGCGGGAAATGCATCGTCTGCGGCAAAGACGCGGCGGCGCGCGCGACCTTCGCGAAGGCGTATTGATCCCGTCGCGGTGGCGCCCAAGATTGGCTCCCTCTGCGCTCGGCGCGGCGGCCGCGGCCGCTTTGCTGCTCTGGCTCGCCGGATGCTCCCCTGACGGACACGGTTCGAGTGCCTCGGCTCCTGAGACGGCGAGAGGCGCGAAAACCGTGTCCGCTGCGCCGGCGGAGCAGCCAAAGAAGGCGGAGCCGGCGAGCGGGCGATGGTATGCGTTCTCGGGCGGACGTACCGTCGCCGTCGACGGCCCGGCCGCCACAGGCAGGGCCTTCGAGCCCTGGACCGTGCAAACCCGCGCGAGCGGCTTCCTGTCGATCGGTGACACGCTCTTCATTGCGCTGAACGGCTGGGGGGTGCTGACGCTCCCCGTAGGCGAGGATGGTTCGGTGGGTGGAGGTGCGAACGCGCCGAGGAGCTTTCGCTCGTATACGGACCGCGGCATCTTTGGGGGGCGCACGATCAACGGTTTCACCACCGACGGCCGGCGAATCCTGCTTCATCTCTACCGCAACACCGTGTTCTCGACCGCGAGACCCCAATCATCTCCGGTCGCCTACGTTCGATTCGATCCGCCTGTCGGGAAGTTTTCGCCGGTGGCTCTTCCTCCGAGCCTGGAGGGATGGGAGGCGGTCGAGGTCGTCGAAACCTCGAAGGGGCGGTGGGCTATCGCCTGGAAAAAGACGGGAGCCGAGAGGGTCGAGTTCCGTTACGCGCTCTACGATCCGCGCAGCGGCAAGAGCAGGGAGATCGACCGAAAGGGCTTTGTCGCCGCCTACGACTTCACCGAAATTCGGAACGCACCTGCGGCGGTCCGACAGCTTGCAGGCGTAGCGGCGGCCATGGAGTACGAACCGTCCTCAGCGCTCGCCGGCCCGCGCGATGAGGTGCTCCACATCCTTCTTCGCGGTCGGCCCTTCGCACGAACGGAACGTTTTCGCGAGGGACCGGAGAAGGAGCTCGAAGCCGGCGATGCCTCCCTGGCGACCCTCCCCGCGATCCGCGTGGGAAAGAGAGTGTATGCGCTCCTGCATTCCGGGAGGCTTCTGCGCTCCGGCCGGGAGGGAACGACTGAAGCCCCGCGGGTCGCCTCCCTTCCGCAGCTTCCCTCAGATTACGTATACACGAAGTTCTGGACCGACGGCCGGCTCCTCGTGGCCGCGTGGGAACGGCAGCGTTTCGCCGAGGTGGGAGCGGCCGGCATCTACCTCGTCCCGATCGACGGCTTGCGCTGGAGCTCTGCGGGCTGAGCGCTCACAGGGCCGGTCGAAGCAGCGCTTCGAGCGCCCGCCAACCTGCCGGGATGCATGGAATTATTCAAGGAAAGCGTGTAGAATTTGGCCTGTGACAGAGAAGACCGATCCAAGTAGGACACCCTCGGACTCCTCCCCGTTCGAAGCTACTCGACGTGCAAGGGGCCGAACCGGGCGCCGTACAGCGAGCAACCGGGTCGCGCACCTGGTCTGCCTCTTTCTGCTGATCGTCCCCGCGAGCTTCGCGGGTGCTCTATCGCTTTCGACCGTCGACGTGCGAACCGGGATCCCCTGGCTGGGGGTCTATGGTCAGGGTCAGGTCGTCGCTCCAAGCCCCCTGATGTACGAGTGGGGCGTGTCGGTCCCGATCACCCTGAGCTCTTCGTTTGCCCTCGTTCCCGAGCTCGACCTTTTTGGCACCCAGTACCAGCTCGTGGGCAGCGGTCCGAGGGCCATACCGACCGAAATCGAGTACAAGAGCTCGGTCTTCATGCTCGGAGTGCTGTTCGATCCGGCGATACGCTACACGCTGCCGATAACGAAGGTGCTATCCTGGGGTGTGAGCCTCTCGCCCGCATTCCTTCTTCGCATCCCGACGCAGTCGTGGGACCTCACCTCGCAACAGATCGCAACCGCCACCTCCTACTTCTACGCTCAGGAGAGGTTCTTCTATCCCTCGACCGGGACCTTCTTCCTGTGGCAGGTCTATCCGAACATCGGACTCGAGGTCCGACTGCGTGCCTTTTTCCCGGTTTTTCACCTCTGGGACGGCGAGGGGCTGCCGTTCTACGATCAGCTGATTATCGACGGATCCATAGGGTTCCGATTCGCGCTCGGCGGCTAGATATAGTCCTTGACCTCTATCTCTTTCTGGATTCCCTCATGCCGTGCCACGAGCAGTGAGACGAGACTTGCGGTAATCATGTCCAGCATCACGCCGAAGCTCACGAGCAGGGGTGCGATGGGCTTTAGAATGAGATACCCCTGTTCCAGTCCCTTGCCGTAGCTCCCGCACAGGAGCGAGAGCGCGACGAACGCTCCCATTCCAGGAACCGAACCGAGAAGGTACGAGACGACGAAGGAAGCCCCCATTACCCAGAGCACCTGAAGGAAGGTGATTCCGAGGCTCGAGTAGGATTTCAGGATGACGACGAACGAAACCGCCGTGACGAGCGCGGTACCGCCTCGTCCGAAAAGCACCGCGAGAGGAAATGCCGGGCCGCCGACCGACCGAGGCACCCCGAGGCTCTCCTTCCCGTGTCGGATCGTCACCGAAAGCGAAAAATAGGCGTTGCCCGAGAAGAAACCGGCGATCGCTCCCGCGAGCGTGGCATAGAGCCATCGGTAGGGATTCTCCCGCTCCCCGAGGTAGAAAAGGAGCACCGGAAAAAGGCCGAAGACGACGATGACGGTGTCGACGACCAACACGGTGAGCAGTTGGGTGAACAGGCCAAGGTCGGGTGATGCTCGCATTCCGAGCATCAGATATGCTGCGAGCGCGATCATCCCGATTGCCAGGATCTCCACGATGAAGCTGTTGATGTGATAGAAGATGCGCGCCAATGAATCGAAGAGCTGGAAGGCCGGTCTCGTGATGAGGCGGTCGAACGAAAAGTTCAGGCCGATGAAAAAGGAGAGGAAATAAATCGGCAGCAGGAAGCCGCCTTCGTTTCCGAAGATCTTGAAAAGGTTGCGCGGAAAGAGCTGAAAGAGAATGTCTTTGAAGCTCGGCAGCGAAAATGCGATGTGCTGCTCGTCGATGATCGGAATACGGGCAGGTGAGAGCACGACGATTGATAGAGTGCCGAAGATTACGAGAATCGCCGTTGCCGCGGCAAGGTAGAGGATAATCCGCCCATAGACGAGAAAGACTCGCTTGTCTTGTCGCAACTCATGGGTGGCGACTGCTACCGAGAAGAAAACGAGTGGGAAGAGCACCCACCGGCCGATGTTCAACACCACGTCGGAGATGACGGAGAAGGTGTCTGCAGTTGCGCCTTCGTTCATCGGAAGAAAGAAGCCGAGCGCCGCCCCGATGATGCCGCCACCGAGAAGCTTGATCCAAATTCGCATGCGGCAACACTATCCGTTTCGCTGCGGTCAGTCAATTCTCAGCGTTTCGCCTTGGCACGAAATCCGGATCGAAAGACGCCGCTCTTCTGCCCGTAGTGGGACCATTTGCCGGGCTGTCCCGGTTTGGCGGACGTCGAGACGATGAGCTGCGCGTAGCCCTCGACATCGGAGGATAGGGAATCGAATGCGTTGATACCGATGGGGTCATTGCGATATGAGGCCATGAGCGAGCTCGCGAATCCCATAAACCCGTCGGTTACGAGGGAGTCCATTGTCGCCAGCTCTTGCTGGCCGCCTGCATCGACGACGAGAGACAGCGAGCCGGTCTTTCGCTTCAGGAAATGGGAGATGATTTCTTTCACGAGAAAGAGATGGCTCTTCAGTTGGACGTCGGTGATCTCCTGGATCAAATTGAGGGGAAGCTCGTGCAGGCTGCGCCGCTCGTTCGTGAGGCTATGAATGACGACCGCGCGATCGATTGCATTGTAGGCGCCGACAGCCTTCAAAACGACGTTGCGGGCCGATACCGGTGAAAGCCGCTCCCAAGCAACGAGCATGAGAGACTCGGACTCACCTTGTGATCCGGTTCCGCTGGAACGCTGTCGGCCCTTTCCGCGCGACATATTCGGCGCTGTCGCTACTACGTTGAACCCGTCCGCCAATGCTTTCTGAATGATGCTATTACCGAGCGGCGTATCTCCGCCGGAGACGAGCATTGTCGGTTTCATGCTGAGACATACTAATCGCTCCCCTCTGGGTGGTCAACTATCGGGTTTCGTGGGCGAGCCGTCTGGTTTCTTTTTCTTCTTGCCGGGTCGCGGCCTGCGAAGGTTTCCTACGAGGAGCTCGACCTGATACCGGGACTTTTCCATCGCATCGAGCAGCTTTTTCGAAACCTCGAACAGCTCGCGTCCTCGCTTCTCCCGCGGCGCGCCCTCCTCGGTTTTCTCGTGGATCTCTACCATTCCCGCCATGAATAGCCACCAGATGAGCTCGAGGTAGGACTCACGGTTGAACCAAAGCGTTCCCTTGTAACGGTTCTCCCCGAGCCAACGGCGGACGGTTTCGTCCTCGAGCAGACGTTCCATCGAGACCGAGAGGTCGCCGTCCTTCTCTACGTTCGCGTACCAATCCTGATGGGCGGCAAGAAGCTTGATCAGGTCGATCGTGGCAGGCAGCGTCCGAATCGGGGTGTCGCACGCCTCCAGCACCGGGCGCAGGATGTCGTCGAGGAGCCATTCGTCAATGAGGCTTCCCGCCCCCGAGAGCTCTCCCCCGTCGAGGATTCGCCCGATCGGTTTCAGAAGCGCCCAGACGGCGAGCACGAAGTGGGCGCCGGGATTGAGCTGGAATCCGTATTCGAAGTATCCCCGATAGCCGTCGTTCGCCGCGTTCGCGCGGAGCGCGTTCACCGACCGGACGGCCTCGACTCCTCGCAGCATCTCCCGGGGGATCCCTTCGCTGTAGCTGCCGTTCGAGAACTCGGCGCCCGCTCGAGCGAACTGCGAGGCGCGCTCTTCGACTGAGAGTGGGTCGAAGGAGTCGGAGAAGAGCGCCCGCAGGAACTCTGCGTTGACCAACGCGGAGAATCCTCGATGGACGGGCTCGAGGAAGATAGACTTCAGCCCGGCGTCAATGCTCCGTATTCCCCGGCCCGCCAACGTCTCCTCGAGGCGACGGTAGTGGCCGAGCTCGTTGTCGACTACTTCATGGAAATCGAGGAACACCTGGTTCTGATAGCCGTCGAGCTCGACGTAGAATCCGTGCTCGGCGATATCGTGGCTGTTGCGAAGGTAGAACAAGCCGCTCGTGTGCTCCCGGAAGATCGTGAAATACCGCGGATCATCGTGAAGAGCGAGGGCCGCGGCGAGATCGGTCTGCGCGAGGTGCCTCGAGCCGTCTGCGTCCTTCATGAGCGCGGCGGCGGAGCGGTTGATCCATCCTACCGATCGTTCGTAGCGATTGTTGTAGAAAACGAGGCCCGATTCGTTTCCCGTCCGGTTCGAATAGGCAAAGACGTCCTCGTTGACCGCGCCGTCGCCCGTATACAGATCGAAGAGACAGAAGTTCACCACTTCGGCAAAGAGGTGGCGCCTCTTCATGAGGGGGAAGATCTCCCGCTCATGACGGGCCACGAAGTCCACATCGATCTGTTCGTCCCACTGTGCTCGTCGGTACTCCATTCCGTACTTCTCTTCGAAGCCCCAGATTTGTCCGTGGCCGAACATCGGGAGGCCGGGCATCGTCACGAGCATGGTGCAGACACCGAAGTACTTGTCACCCTTGCCGAATTGCCGCGCTGCCGTCTCTTCGTCGGGATTGTTCATGAAGTTGACGAAGCGCTTGAGGATTTCCGGATCGAACTCCAAGGTATTTCTGATCGTGCTGCGGTACTTCGCGTTCTCCTGTTCCTTCAGCATATTCATGAAGGCGCTGTTGTAGACTCGATGCATGCCGAGTGTCCGAACGAAATAGCCCTCCATCATCCAGAATGCCTCGGCGAGCAGCAGTGTGTCGGGCTGCTCGCTGGCGACCCGGTCGACCACCTCCCGCCAGAACTCCTTCGGGATAGCGCGGTCGAACTCCTCCTTGGTCATCGCGTGCTCGGCTCTCGAAGGGATGTCGCCGCCGGAGCCCGGCTCCGGGTACCAGAGTCGTTGAATGTGTTTCTTGGCAAGAGTCATCGCCGCATCGAAGCGGATGATCGGAAAGTTACGCGCTACATGAAGGATAGTGTCGATGACCGCCTCGCGCACCTGCGGATCGGCAAAATTGAGCTGCGCGGTATCGTTCCACGGCATGTGAGTTCCGTCGTTGCCGTGATAGATATAACGGGTGTCGCCCGTGTTGAAATCCACTCTCTTGAAGGTTACCGCAGCGTCGCTCTTCTCGAAGTAGTGATCCTCGAGATAGATACCGATCCCCTGACGCGAGCTCAAATTCTCCCCGCCATAGGTGTAGGAGGGAAAGGGGGGATAGGGCAGCTGAATGAAACGTTCGGGCCGGTTGAGAACCCACTCCGAGTCGACCCCGGTATGGTTCGGCACCATATCGCTCGCGAGCCGGATGCCGCGATACCAGCAGCGCTCTCGCAGATTTTGCAGGGCCTGCCAGCCTCCCAACGAGGCGGCAATGTCGTAGGAGAGCAGAGAGTAGGCGGATGCCTCCGCCTCCGGGTTCCCGCAAAGCTGCTTGATCCGCTTCGAGGCAGGGCTCCGCTCCCATAGTCCGATGAGCCAGAGTGCGGTGAACCCCTGGTCGCGAAGAAGGTCGAGCTCCTCGTCGGGGATTTGGTCGAGCTGTTCGATCGCGCGGTTGTATTTCTTCGAGAGCTGATCCAGCCACACGAGACTGCTCTTTGCAATGAGCACCACCTTGGGCATCCACTCGCGGTCGGCACTGAAGCTTTCATGTTCGCCCTCGAGCCCCGTGTAGGTGTAGGCCTCGGTCGGGCCGGGACCTACCAGCCGGAGCTTGTCCTCCTCGCGAATGAGGTCGAGGCCCGAGAGGAGCTGAAACAGGTACTTCCCGAGCAGCATCCCCCAACGCTCGCGCATGTACTTGAGCTGATCGGAGAGCGAGTCGGGGTGGGCGACTGCCGGACTGCGGAGCATCTCGACGAGCGTCTGATTCTCCGGTCCGAAGGGCGGGAGCGTGTTGAAGTAGTCGGTGAGCTCGCTGATGAGTCCCTTGTAGGAAGACTCGCGCTTGAGGTTGGCGTCGTCGAAGAGCTCTTTGAAGGGATCGAAGGCCGGATTGACGTTCGCCAACCAGAGTAGAAGCAGCTCTTCGAGGGCGACAGCGCCGTTGGATACTCCACGGGTCTCGGCCGCGAGGTAATGCTCGGCTGCAAGCCCGCCGGCATAGACGGCTTTCGGGGGGAACTCCTCGACGAAGCGAACGAGGGTCTCGGTGTAGCTGTTCCCGAGTTTCGATCGCAACCTCTCCTCGAGGTCGCGAAAGGGCTCCAGACCGGTCTGCTGACGGTAGAGCTCGACGACGTAGTGGAGTATCTCGTCGATGAGCCCCATCGCGTTGAGCTGGCCCGTCCGGACCGCTCGCTCGGGGTACCGAATGAGGTCGATTGTCTCGTTGATCTTCTGGGCGAACAGACGAACTGCGTGGAAGTTGTGAAAAACGACGTTGCCTGTCGTCGCAAAGAGGTCCTCTTTGAAATCGTACTTCTTTCTCGCGCGGCGCGAAACATGGAATTCCATCGCGATGCCGCGTCCGATCCGTACGCACCCGCGACTCTCCCCGCCTTCAAGCAGCGAGGAATGAACGAAGTACCTATTCATTCTGTACGACCTCTATTACGGGAGCCAATTCAATCCACTTATTGGTTTTCGAGCTCTTTGAGCCGGTCCCGGATCTGTGCGGCGCGCTCGTAGTTTTCTTCGGCCACAGCCTCGTCGAGCTCTTTCTGGAGTCTTGTCTGTTCCGTCTCCCCCTCTTCCTGCTCGATGAGGGAAGCGGTTTGCGGCTCTTCGGTTATCGAGTGGATGGATACGCCGGCCTCGTCGACGACCGCCTCGGCGATGAAAAGCGGGCACTTCACCCGGACTGCAAGTGCAATCGCGTCCGACGGGCGCGAATCCACAACATGAGTCTCTTTCCCCTGCTGGAGAACCAGTTGGGCGTAGAAGGTGCCCTCCTTCAGGCCGGTAATCTCTACGCGTTGGATGCCGACGCCCAACTTCTTCAGGATGACGATGAACAGATCGTGGCTGAGAGGCCGAGGCATCGGCACGTTTCCGAGCCCGATGAGAATCGACTGGGCCTCCGGCTGGCCGATGAAGATAGGAACTGCTGTTTCGCCCCCGACGGGGCGGATGAGCACGGCGTTACCCTGATCGGTACGCGCGACCGTCCAAATTTCCGCTTCGACAAGCATTCGGTCTCCTTTCATCGAGCTTCATGCTCACTTTGCCTGAGGTCGCGCAAGTAGTATAGCAGATCATTCACCGACACATAATCGAGGTCGACCGCGATCTCGCCGAACAAGCGGTTGTCGCCGTGATTCTGGACCGAGACGACGCGCTCGATCTGTTTCGAGTCGAGCTTTCCCAGCCGCTGCAGGCCCTCGCCGATGCGTTCCATATCTCTAAGATAGGCGATGTACCCCTAAATTTCAAGGAAGCTCACTTCGTATACGCGATTCCACTAAAGCCGCTGCCCTTGCGGTGAGATCCGTGAGGATCGGCTCCTCGTCCCGTGAAAACCGAGCAAGCACGTATTGGGCCGGACTCCCGCGAGCCGGCCGCGAAATCCCGAAGCGAAGACGTTCGAACTCCTTCGTCCCAAGGACCCTCACGATGTCCTTGAGTCCGTTGTGGCCGGCAAGGCCGCCTCCGGTTCGGAGCTCGATCTTGCTGAACTCGAGCTCCATGTCGTCGTGGACGACGAGGAGCTCTCCCGGCTCGACGCGATAGAATGAAGCGCAGGTGCCGACACTTTCACCGCAGCGGTTCATAAACGTGGTGGGTTTCAAGAAGGCGGTCCCCCCGTTCACGGCGACGAAACCTTTGAACTTCTCCTTCCAGGCGAGTCGGGACCGGAACGAAAGGGACTCGGCGACCATCCATCCGACGTTGTGGCGGGTTCGTTCGTATTCTCTTCCCGGATTTCCGAGGAAGACGACCAGTCGTATCGCCAGGGAGAAACCTCCATCGACATGGATAGCGATGATTTATCCGATTTTCTCTCCAATCGCAACCAGTTTCAATATAATTGGTAGATAAAGAGAGTAAGAGTCAACTCCGATGAAGATCGAGCTCGCTTTATCACGAATGGATCGACGCATCCGCATGGTGCTCCTCGCCCTTGCCATTCTCTGTACCCTGCTTCCCGTGGTTGCCGTGCTGTTTGCGGTCGACTCCGAGTATCGCAAGGCGGCGCTCAATCATGATTCCGCTATCACGGCTGAGATGGCCGACCAGTTCAGTGCAACCATCGTCGGGGCACGGCGCCAGCTCGAGTCAGTGGCGGCTTTCGTCGGGGCGAATCCCGAAGAAGAGCAGATGATTCAGTCTTTCTTGAACGCCATCAGGGCTTCCAACGGAGACTTGCTGCAGGTGCAGTTCACCAACGATCGCGGAACGATCGCGTCAGGGAGTGCCGGAGCTCGAATGGCGGCCGTGCCGTCCGCCGGCCGCCCCGTCTTTCACGCCTCCGCTCGGCCACCATTTGCGTCGGTTTCCGTAGATGCGACGCCGAGCGGCGACGGCTTCCTGACGGCCGCCGTCAGCATGGCCGCTCTCTCGGGGCGCCTGCGCTCTCTTGCCGCCTCGCGCTCCGCTCGGGCGTTTCTGCTCGACGCCGACGGTCGAACGCTTGCCTCCAGTGACGGAGGTCGGCCCGAAGGTGCCCTCTACGACGGAGCCGGGATCAGCCGCGACCAGAGAATGGTCACGACGGGAAGAGGTATCGGCGCGCCGACTTGGTACGTTACCGAAGCGCCGGTTCGCGGAACCAGTTGGGCGGTGCTGTACGCGAGGCGGGCGCAGGGTCTGCTCTCGGCGGGCTTCCCCCTCGCGTTTGGCACCGCCGCCGCCGCTTTCGCGGTGGTCATGGCCCTCTTTGGCGCCTTCGTATTGCGCCGAACCTCGGTCGATCCGGCACAGCGCCGACTCGCGAGCCTGGTCGCCACATCACGCAGCCTGGAAGACACCGTTCGTCACAACGAGATGCTTGTCCGGGAGACCCATCACAGAGTCAAGAACGATCTTCAAATTCTTTCGAGCATGCTGAACCTTTCCGACCGTCCGGGAATCAACTCGGTCGAGCACGAAATTCTTACCGACAGTAAGAACCGGGTACATGCAATATCGTTGATCCACGAGCTGCTCTACAAATCGCCCGACCTTGCAGGGCTAAGCATGCGTGGTTACGTTGCCGAGCTCATCCGAAGGATCGAATCCTCGTTGGTCCACGACGCCGACGCTGTCTCCATCGTGTCGCATGTCGGGGATTTCTACTTCGATGCCGACACCTCAGTGGTGTGCGGTCTGTTACTCAACGAGCTTCTGACGAACAGTTTGAAATATGCCTTTCCCGACGGTGAATCCGGTGTGATCCTCGTCAGAGTGGAACGGATCGCGGATGGAGGCTTCCTGCTGCAGGTGCAGGACGACGGTGTCGGTCTCCCGAAGGACTGCACAGTTTTCGGCTCGAGCTCGCTCGGCATGCGGCTGGTAGGCGCGCTGACCGAGCAACTGGGAGGAACTTGGAGCGTGGAATCGGATATGGGGACATCGTGGAACATTCGGTTCAGTGCAGTGGAGGTGGCGGCGACTCAGCCGGTCGGAAACTCGATATCGTGACTGAACACCGTTAGGTCGCCCTGCTCGTCCCAGTTGATCGATTTCCAAAACTCGTGACCGTCTTTGTTGCTTGCGGAGATGAAGATGTGGCAGCGGCTAATGCCGATCTGTTCGAGCCCGCGCAGGCTGCGGTCGATGAGTGACTTGCCGATTTTGTGATTCGAATAGCCTGACCGGATTGCAAGATGATGCAGGTAGCCGCGCCGACCGTCGTGCCCGCACAGGACGGTGCCCACGATTTCGTCTCGATCGGTGATCTTGAAGCTGAGACCCGGGTTTCGTTTCAGGAACGAGGCCAGCATCTCTTCAGTCTCCACGCCGCTCGTTCCCATGCCGTGCGCATGGCGCCAGAAAGAGAGTGCATTTCCGAAGTCCTTCGGTCCGAGGCGAGACAGCTTCATAGATTAGATTCTATCACCTCTCATCGGGTATTCCTATCCTTGCGTTGCGCCCGCCCGGTCATAGGGACGAACATGACGCCTGTCAGGTATTTGACCTCGTACTTGCGTCCGACCTTTCGGATGAGAGTCAACTTCTGGTGATCCGGGGGCCTGCCGAGAGGGACGATCAACCGTCCCCCGATCGCGAGCTGTCGAAACAGCGGTGAGGGAACATGATCGATCGCGGCGGTCATGATGATGGCGTTGTAGGGCGCGAACTCCGGCCACCCCCAGTAGCCGTCGCCATGCCTCGAGACGATGTTGTCGTATCCGAGTTGGCGAAAAAGCCGCCGTGATCGTCTGTAGTGAAGCTCGCGGACCTCGACTGTGTAGACCCTCTTTACGATTCGGCTCAGGACCGCTGCTTGATACCCGGACCCCGTTCCGATCTCGAGGACAGAGTCCGCGCCGCTGAGTGAAAGACTCTCCGTCATCAGGGCGACGATATAGGGCTGGGAGATGGTCTGTCCCTCCCCTATACTCAACGGGCGGTCTTCGTAGGCACTGGAGCGCAGGTGGGCGGGAACGAAGAGCTGGCGCGGTACGGAGCGCATGGCGGACAATACACCTGGATTCCGAATACCGCGGGCCTCGACCTGGTCCTCTACCATTCTTTCGGCACGGTCGGTTTCCATAGTCCTACTGTTATAGTACCACGACCCCACCTCCGCGCCGAGCGTTTTCCGGCGTTCCCCGCTGCTGCCTCATGCCCCGGCTGCGCTCACGACCAGGTCGGTCAGATAGCCTGCAAACAATCCCCCTGCGATGCTTCCGAGGAGGGGTACCTTGGCAAGGTTCGTACGTCCAAGGGAGAGAAGCTCGATTGTCACGTAGACGAGAGAACCGCCCGCGAGCGAAAGGAAGATGACTGTAGCCAGCTGCGAGGTCCAGCTCGACCCGACGAGGGTACCGACAAAGGTCGGTCCGCCGGCGATGAGGCCGGCTCCCGCGAGAAAGCCGATGGAGGGCTTGGACCCCGACAGCGGCGCCGCCACTCCAAACCCTTCGGTCATGTTGTGAAGTCCAAACCCGATGATCAACAGGACCGCGAGCGATACCGCTCCACTGGCGGCCGACTGTCCGATTGCGAGCCCCTCGCCGAAGTTGTGGAGCCCGATCCCAGCGGCGATGGCGAGAGAGAGCGCGGCGGGATTCGGCGATCCCGACCCCTTGTTCGACGCCGGGGTGCTGTTCGCTACCGCCTTCTTCTCGTGATCCGAGCGCCCGCTCGCCATTGGCCGGATGAAGCCGCGCTCGATCAGCGGGATTCCCACGAGACCTGCGACGAGTCCCGCCACGAGAAGCCCGAGCGTCAGCGCCGCCGTGCCTGCAGACGACTGCCCGCGGGCTACCGAGACGATTACCCCCTCACCCGACTCGAGAACCTTCGAGAGAATTTCGACGGCGAGAAACAGCAGTATTCCAGTAGCGATGCCGGTGAGCACCGCTTTCGTTTTCGCACCGATCCGGCCAAGTGCGGCGACCGGCAGGCCGAGAAAGATGGTGAACCCAGCAATTGCTCCCAGAAGGAGCAGTTGTGGAAAGGACATATATCCCCCTGAATATTCTGAAGTATCTTATTTGTCGCTATACCGTACTAAAATGGTCAGATTATGTAAAGATGCTTTCCCTAACGAGGCAACTTCAGTATTCTGAAGGAGGGTAACGATACCGCGAGAACGCGCACGAGAGGAAGCCGATATGGAATCGATACGGGGACTGATCCCCTTCGTTCGGAAAGCCGGGGAGATGGCGGTGGATCGTCAGCGCTCAGTCCTGCGCTCGTTCAAGGCCGACGGCTCGGTGTTGACCCAGGTGGATCGCGACATCGACAAGTTCCTTCGCGACAGTATCGTCAGCCTCTTCCCGGGTGCCTTTGTTATCACCGAGGAGAGCGTTCTCGAAGGCATCGACGATGGACGCCGGGAGGTCGGGAAAGGGGAGTTCGTCTTTGCGGTCGATCCCGTAGACGGCACGGACTGCTTCAGTCAGGGGATGCCCGGTTGGGCGTTGTCGATCGGGGTTCTCGATGACAGCTACCGGCCGGTTGCGGGAATCGTCTTTGCGCCCAGGTGGGGCGCCGAGCCGGCAGGGGGAACGTTCCTCTTCGCGGATATCGGCGCTAAGGCTCTCTTGAACGATGAGGAGATACCTCCGATCGACGAGGAGCTACACGGAGCCCCGCAGGTGTTCGCCGGATCGAGCATTCACAAGCGTTATCGACTCGACTCATTTCGGGGAAAGGTGCGCAACGCCGGAAGCACGGTCATCCACATCGTGGCGCCCCTGCTGCACCGAGCGGTTGTCGGGACAATCTTCAGCCCGAATTACATCTGGGATATCGCCGGCGCTCATGCGATCGTCCTCTCTCACGGACTCGTGATGGAGTATTTTGACGGCTCGCCCATCGACTACCTGCAGCTTGTCGGGCGCCAGAAGGCCGAAGGCCCCATCGTGGCGGGCACAAAACGAGGAGTGGAGTTGATCCGCACCACGTTTCATCGACTGTAGCAATCGCCGAAACAGATCGTAGGAATTTGACGTGCTCAAAGAGTTTCGAACGCTGCTTCCCTATCTGAAACGGTATCTGCCGTTCTACCTTGGAGGGTTCTTCTTCCTGATCGTTACCGACGGCGGACAGCTGTTCATTCCGCAGATGATCAGGCAGGCAATCAACCACATCTCGTCGGGAAGCATCGAGCTCGACAGGATATTTCGCCTCATGATCGAAATGGTCGGTCTCGCTCTGGCGGTCGCGGTGGGGCGGTTCGGCTGGCGCTACTTCATCCACGGATCATCGCGGAAGATCGAGAAGGAGCTCCGAGATCGATTCTTCGGCCATCTCTTGAAGCTCTCACCTTCGTTCTACGGTAGATACAAGACCGGGGACCTGATGGCGCGGGCAACGAACGACATGAACGCGATTCGAATGGCAACTGGTATGGCCACGGTTGCATTTGTAGACGGCGCATTCATGACGCTGGCGATTCTCGTCATTCTGTTTACCCAATACCCTGCGCTCGCGCTGCTCACCGTGCTCCCCTTTCCCGTTATCACGATTCTGGTGTTGAGCGTGGGGAGATTCCTCGGGGAGCGTTTTCGTCGGGTCCAGGAGGGGTTTGCAAGTCTCGCCGGCCACGTCCAGGAGACAATCTCGGGAATACGGGTCATTAAGGCGTTCGTCAAGGAGGACCACTTCTCCCGGAACTTCGACGAGGCCAACAACGAATATCGAGAACGCAACATGGCGCTCGTTCGGATCTTCGGGTTTTTCTATCCGCTGATGACCTTTCTCTCCGGTCTCACGATTATGATTCTCCTGTGGATCGGCGGCGTCGCCGTGGTGCGCGGTAACCTGATGACCGGGGATTTCGTGGCGTTCATGAGCTATCTCGAGATGCTTGCCTGGCCGATGATGGGCGCCGGATACACGGTCAACATGCTTCAACGAGGTGCCGCTTCGCTGAAGCGGGTCAACGCTATCCTCGACGAGGTTCCGGAGATCTCGGGGCCGGCAGAGGGAGTGCGGAGCCTCGGCGACGGCTCCATCATCATGAAGAACCTCTCCTACTCCTATGAGTCCGGCGGAGGTCACGAGCTTGCGGACATCAGCCTCGAGATACCCCGAGGCATGACCGTCGGCATCCTCGGGCGGACCGGATCGGGCAAAACAACCCTGATTCGAACGATCCCCCGCCTACTCGACCCCCCGCCGAGAACGCTCTATATCGGCGGACGGGACGTTCATAAGATAGACCTCGAGTATCTACGTGCGGCGATCGGGATGGTCCCGCAGGACTCTTTCCTCTTCTCGGACACGATTCGCGAGAATATCGCTTTCGGTGCGCCCGGCGCTACGGACGAGCTCATTCACCACTACGCGGAGATCTCTACCATTACCCGAGACCTCGAGACCCTGCCCCGGGGTCTCGACACCCTGGTTGGTGAGCGCGGCGTGACCCTGTCCGGAGGCCAGAAGCAGCGCATCGCGATTTCCCGTGCCCTTGCCGTCGATCCCGAGATTCTCATTCTCGACGAGTCGCTTTCAGCAGTCGACACAGAGACCGAGGAAAAGATACTCAGGGCTCTGAAACGCGAGCGATCCGGGAGGACGAACATCATCGTTTCCCATCGCGTCTCTACCCTTGCCAACGCCGACATTGTTTTCGTCATCGACGATGGTCGCATCATCGAGTCCGGCTCCCATGAAGAGCTCGTAGCAGGCGGCGGTCTTTTCGCGGAGATCCACTCACTGCAGAAGCTCGAGCGCGGCGGGGCCGGAAGGAGAGGCTGAGGGTGCTCGAAGAGAAGATCATCAAGGGGTACGACCCGGTCATCATGCGCAAGCTGCTGCGCTATCTCGCGCCCTACTGGAGAATCGTAGCCCTCGCGGTCGTGGCACTCCTGCTCTCGACCGGAGCGGAGCTCCTCCAGCCTGTCGTGCTCCAGCGTGCGATCGACAACCACATCGTGGTCGAGGTCTATCGCTTCAAACAGGCGGACTTGACCCCTGAGCTCTCGCGAGAGCTCAGGATATCGCCCCGAGACCCCGTCATCAACGGCTGGGTCTACCTGCACAGCTCCCGGCTCGAACCCTTGAGCCGGGAGCGCAAGCAGAGTCTCAGGAAGCAGGGGGTACTCGACGGTGCGAGCTGGTACCTGTTCCCCATCGAGGGGGGCAGCACGGAGCTCGCCGGTCTCGTCGATTCCCATCCCAAGCTCTTTCAACACCAGAACGGGTGGGGCTCCATTCCCAGCGACGACATCTCGAAACTCGCACGCCAGGAACGGACGCTGCTCAAAGCCAACGACGTCAGTGCGGTCGGCCGTGCGGCACTTCTCTACCTCGGACTCCTGCTCGCGGTTCTGGTCTTCTCTTTCGTCCAGGTTTACCTCACCTCGCTCTCCGGTCAGGGGGTGATGAAGGATTTGCGTCTCAAGCTTCTAGACCATACTATGCGGCAGTCGATGTCCTACATGAACTCCAACCCGGTCGGCAGCCTCGTGACGCGGGTGACGAACGACGTGGAGACCATCAACGAGCTCTTCGCCTCGGTCGCCACATCGCTCCTGCAGGATGTCGCGCTCATGGGCGGGGTCGTAGTGACCCTCTTCCTTCTCAACCCCAGGCTCGCGATCGTGGCGATTCTTACGCTGCCCCCGGTCGTCATAATGACCATCTTCTTCCGTTTGAAGGCGCGGGACGCTTACCGTCGCGTCCGGCTGTGGGTGTCGCGAGTCAACGCGTATCTCGCCGAGCACATCGCCGGGGTCGACGTGGTGCGCATGTTCGCCCGCGAGGTTCGCAGCATCGCCGAGTTCGTCGGGCGCAACGCAAACCTGCTCCGGGCGAATCTCTCCGAGATGTACGTGTTCGCCGTGTTCAGGCCGCTGACGAACCTCTTCACCTCGGTCTCAATCGGCGTAGTCGTCTACTTCGGGGCGGGAATGGTCGTACAGGAGGTGGTGACGCTTGGGGTCCTCATCGCTTTTCTCAATCTGATCAACAAGTTCTACCAACCGGTCATGGACATCTCCGAGAAGTTCACGGTGCTTCAGTCGGCGATGGCCGGGGGGGAGAGAGTCTTCGATCTGCTCGAGACCGAGTCGCGGATTCCCGACACCGGGCGCCTGCGTCTGCCTGAGAAACCGGAGGGAAGAATCGTCTTCGACGACGTGGAGTTCGCCTACAAGGAGGATGAACAGGTGCTGCGGTCGTTGAGCTTCTCGATCGAGCCGGGAGAGAACGTCGCGATCGTCGGCTACACCGGCGCCGGCAAAACGACGATCATTAACCTGCTCGCGCGCATGTACGACGTTTCCGGTGGGGCGATTCTCCTCGACGGGGAGGATATTCGCAACTACCGCCTTGCCGACCTCAGGCGGGTCGTGCTTCCCGTGCAACAGGATGTCTTCATCTTTTCGGGCACGATCGAGGAGAACATCACCCTCGGGAGCCCGATGTCACGAGAGGAGGTGCGCCGCGCCGCCCAAACCGTCAACGCCGACCGTTTCATCGAGCGACTTCCCGAAGGCTACCGGACGCGGCTCGCCGAGGGAGGATCCAACCTTTCCACCGGGCAGCGGCAGCTTCTCTCATTCGCCCGTGTCGTCGCCCACGATCCGCAGATTGTCGTCCTCGACGAGGCGACTGCGAGCATCGACACGGAGACGGAGCGCCTGATTCAGGAGGCACTCGGAAGGTTGCTCGCCGGGCGCACCTCGCTGGTCATTGCCCACCGGCTGTCGACGATCAAGCACGCTGACCGGATTCTAGTCATCTCGCACGGCAAGCTGGCCGAAGAGGGAACTCACTCCGAGCTTCTCGCCGTAGAGGGGGCCTACTACTCGCTGTATCGACTACAGTACGGCGAGCAGGAGGCGGGCTGAGCCGCCCGCACGATGCCGGCCGCAGCAGCCGACACCGGCCGCAGCACCCGACACCGGCCGCAGCGCCCGACGCCGGCAGCCGGGCCGGCGAGCCCTTTCCGAGCGCGGTCGGAGGAGCGCTAGAAGCTGAAGTGGCCGTTTAGGCCGACGGATATCCCCCGCATGATCACCTGTGCCCCCGTGGGCTTGAAGGTTTGCTTCGATGTGATGACCGTGCCGCTCGAGTTGAGGCCGTAGTAGTCGCCCGAGATCGTCAACGGAGAGCGAACATCCCTGTAGGTGGCCGAAATGTCGACGCTGAACTTCTTGATGGAGACCCCGAATCCCGCTCCAGCAAGCCAGCCGTATCCCCACGGCGCCTGAACGCTCAATGAAGTCAGGGCGACCGAGCTCGCACCGGCCGCCGAGGCAAGATAGCTCTCGATGGACTGCCCCACCGGAGAGAGAGATGCATTCCAGTTGGCGGCACCACCCCCGAAGAGGTCGACGTAGAAGATGGAGATTGGGAGGTGGAGATTCGCCATCGCGTAGCCCATCACCGAGTCCCCGAAGAACCAGGGCGTCGTCTCCGCATCGAGCGCCGCAGTACCTCCTGGTGTGTAACCATAGATCTTGTCCCAGGAAACCCCGATGGGGAGGCTCAGCAACTTCGACAGGCCGATTGAATACTGAAAGTTGGTCTCGACGCTGACGCTTCCCTGCTTGTGGAGGTAAAGGGACTCAGGCACGAAAACGGATATGCCGCCTCCCGCTTGGAGGGAGAATGAGATGCCGGCCACCGCGGCCGACAACAGCAATACTAGGAGCAACCGTTTCATAAGACCTCCTACTTCACTGAGAGGACTCTACTTCCTCTCAGGCGCGCTGTCAAACAGGCGGCATGCTCACGTCACTGCCTGCTCGCCACGGCTCCCGGCGCGGATTTGACGGGTGTGCGCGGGGAAGCTATAATTTCGACCCAGTGAGGAGCACATGAGCGAAGAGGAGGTCATTCGGCGTACTCCGTCTCCGATCACGGTCGACTCACTCGTGCGGGAGCTCACCGCGCTGGGCGTGAAGGCGGGGATGACGGTTCTCGTGCATTCGTCGCTGAGCTCCCTCGGATGGGTATCAGGGGGCGCGCCGGCGGTCATTCTCGCGCTGGAAGAGGTGATTCGGCCCTACGGAACCCTCGTCATGCCGACCCACACCGGCGACCTCTCCGATCCCTCGGGGTGGGAGAATCCGCCGGTTCCCGAGTCATGGTGGGAGGAGATACGTTCATCGATGCCTGCCTTCGACCCTGAGCTCACTCCCACCCGCGGAATGGGCCGTATTCCCGAGTGTTTTCGAAACCAGAAAGAGGTGCTTCGAAGCGACCATCCCCAGTTCTCGTTCGCCGCGTGGGGCGAGCGAGGCGTCGAGATACTGTCTGACCACAGCCTCGATTTCGGGCTCGGGGAGGAGAGCCCGCTCGCACGGATCTACGACCTCGGCGGATCGGTGCTTCTGCTCGGCGCGGGACACGATTCGAACACCTCGCTGCATCTTTCCGAGGTGCGGGCGGAATACCCGGCGAAAGAGGTCCTGCCCTGCAGCTCGCCGGTGATAGTCGAGGGGCACCGTCGATGGAAGAGCTATCGGGAAATCAACTATGACAGCTCCGATTTCGCAGACATCGGGAGGGATTTCGACTCGCGGTACAAGCAACAGGTGCGAACCGGCAGGGTCGGTCTCGCCGAGTGCCGTCTCTTCCCGCAGCGGCTATGCGTGGACTTCGGCGTGTCGTGGATCGAACGCAGGCGTCGCGGCGGCGGGTAGGGGTCGTCTCTCGCGAATGGAGGCGGTGGTGGCCGAGAGGCACCGTTTCTAGCTACATTGAAGGCGAGGAGAGGCAATGCACGAGAAGATACAGATGGACGAATCGGAATGGAAACGGCGACTCACTCCGAGCCAGTACAGGGTGCTCAGGCAGAAAGCGACCGAACGCCCCTGGAGCGGAGAGCTCAATCATTTCAAGGGTGAAGGGGTCTTTGTCTGCGCCGCCTGCGGACAGGAGCTCTTCGACGCGGCGACGAAGTACGACTCGGGCAGTGGATGGCCGAGCTTTTGGGAGCCGATCAACTCGGGTGCGGTATCGGAGGAGGAGGACGGAAGCCTCGCGATGAAACGGACGGAGGTCCTCTGCAGCAGATGCGGCTCGCATCTGGGGCATGTCTTCCCGGACGGCCCGCGGCCGACGGGGCTGCGGTATTGCATCAACTCTCTGTCGCTCTCCCTCAGTGACGAGAGCAAAAAAAAAGCGGATACCGCGAATTGACTTCACGGTATCCGGGCTAACGACGGAATTTGCTATTTCTTCTTCGCGGGCTTGGCTGCCGGCTTCTTGGGAGCAGCCTTCGGTTTAGCAGCAGGCTTCTTGGCACCGGAACTCGACGATCCTTTTGTGGCCATTTGACCCTCCTCACTAAAGTGACTAAAGATAGTATAACTGAAAAACACTAGTTTAACCATGACTTAAAAAAGGTCAAAAATGCCAACACTTGATATTTCTTTATGTGGCAATCATTTGAGATCATCATGTACGGAATTGTGTTCAAAGATTATATCTAAACGTATGTATGCTATTCTCGGAATAGGATTTTCAGTGTTGACCAGTCAGGTTGATCTACACTAATAATACTGACGTAGTTGCACGAAGATGAAACTTCTACAGGATAAGAAGCAGTCGAACAGTTCCTGGACGAATATCGAGAACGAAGATTTCGCGACCGTGATGACTGATGACATCGCCCCGCTTCTCTCGCTCGCGAGCGCACTGCGCGACCGCAGTCACCGGGAGGAAGTGCTGTCACGATCCTTCCTCGGCAGACTGAGATCCGAAGCGAATCGCGTCGAGGAGCTCCTCGACCAGTTCGGAGCACGGAACAACCGAAGCTGGTTTCCGCTGCGTGAGCAGATCGCGGCTGCCCGACTGTTTGCCGACGCCGAATACACCCTGCTCCATCTTCAACTCGCCTCCCCGGTCTACCATCTCCTGCCGATCGAGGAGGACTTCATGAAAGCGACGGAGGAAACAATCGACGAGCTGTTGGCGGTGCTGGATTACAACTCGGCCGAGCTGCTGCAACTGGCCCGCAAAATGGGTTTTCGAGTGCCGGGAAATGCCTCCCCCGAGCGCTTTCACGAGATTCGCTCATCAGGAGGGCTGCCACCGGACCGAAAGAAGCGGCACATCAAGGAGCCCGGGAAGACTGTCGTCTACCTTGCGACCGCGTTCCTCAACCTTTCTGAAGAGAGCAGGCTGCTCGAGATATACAAAGAAGTGCATGAAGGCGACTATCCGCAGTGCATACCCGACGCGATCAGCGAGGAGGCTCTGCGGGACCTCGAAAACAAGTTCCACAGCTTGCAGTCTCTCTACGATACTCACATCTCCGACTCGGATATCGAAGACCAGGACAAGAGCCTGCGGATCATGCGAGGGCATGTTTCCATCATCTTCCATCTCCTCGAAACCGCGACGGCATTCGCTCACTACTACGAGCGCCACATTCAGGTCTTTTCAAAGGGATTGAGGTGGAAGTTGCGCTTCCCGGTCGATACCGATCTTCTGCTTCGGATTCTCATGAACTACTCGATTGCCTTCGCGCACCGATTCATCAAGGCGGCACAGGACCTCTGTCACAACATCTTGCGCGTTTACGCGGAACAGGGACGAATCGAGGTCACGGCACCGAAATACCGAGGGTTCCACGTCCGGCCATCGACACTGGTCGCGAAGATTATCATGCACTACGGCAGCAGGGTGAACATGGTCCTCGAGGACGAAAGCTACGATGCCTCTCGACCGCTCGAGCTCTTTCGGGCAAACGAGCAGATCAATGCGAAGAAGCGAAAGTTCATTGCCGAGCAAATCATGAGTCTCCCGACAATACAAAGACAGGCGGTCGATGGATCGAGGGATCTTGAAGAGGGTCTCAAGCAGGTCTGGATGGAGCTGCTGAAGAATCGCCAGATCGTCGTCTACGACCAGGATTTTACTCACAACGATCTCGAACCGTTTGAAGAAGAGACCCTCGCCGAGTATGCGAAGCGCTGGGTTGCTCACAGTCTCGCCCTCGGCAAGATCGACATAGATACCGACATCTACGTAGGCTTCGAAGGTGACAAACGAGTGCTGGAAGACATCCGGCTACTCGTCGAGTTTGGATACGGCGAGGACAAGTATGGAAACAACCTCGTTCTTCCCTCTAAGCTTTCCTATCTCAGAAGGTAGCAGCGCTGACACGTGCGTGGTCGCGCGGCTGAGCGCTCTTGATTGTTTATTTAGAGTTCTATATATTTACGGGGTGGGTCTGTGAGTATGAACGACGGGGCAGGTACGCTCAGTCATGAGGTGCTTATTGCACTTCGGCGCATCATCAGGGCCGTAGACATTCATTCTCGACGCCTGTCGAGAGATTTTGGGCTTACGGGTCCGCAGCTGTTGATCCTCAACGAGACTGCTACTGCGGATCGCGTGCTTATCGGAACGCTCGCAAAGAACGTTCACCTGAGTCAGGCGACCGTGACGATCATCGTCGATCGGCTAGAGGAGCATCTTCTCGTCAAGCGCGAGCGCGACTCGAGAGATAAGCGACGAGTGTGGGTGTCGCTCACGGATAAAGGGAAGCAGGTCCTGGCGGGGGGACCACATCTCCTGCAGGATACCTTCCTCGACAATCTCGGCAATCTGAATTCGGAGGAACAACAATCGATCCTTTCGGCACTACAGAAAGTCGCTCGCATGATGGACGCCGAAAACCTACCCGTAGCACCCATTCTCGGTCTCGAACCGCTTCCGGAGGCAACGAGCCTCGAAGAAAAGCCCCGATAGGGGCCCTTGCTCGAGCCGTAGCGAACACCCTTCGTCTTCGTTTCCCCTATTTCTACCACATTCACCTGACCTGCAGCTCGGTCTCTTTGTTTGGCAATAGGCTCCTACGCCGGACGGCACGCCGCGACGCAGGGGATTGCATGTGCGTTTCCAAAAACTTTATCCAAAGGAGTTTGTTTATGACTGAAAGAAGCAGTTTTTCTTTCAAGTTTGTCGCGGTTCTGATCGCGTTTCTCTTCGTCGCGTCCTTCGCAGTATGGGCGGGCGGTCAGAATGAGAGCGGTTCGTCGGCTCCGACGACTACCCTCGCGAAGATCAAGAAAGAGGGCTATATCAATGTCGGTTTCGCGAACGAGGATCCCTATGGCTACGCCGACTCAAGCGGCAAGCTGACAGGCGAGTCGCCCGAGATCGCACGCTACATCATCCATCAAATCGATCCCAACGTGAAGCTCGAAGGCGTTCTCACCGAGTTCGGGTCACTGATCCCGGGTCTCCAGGCCAAGCGGTTCGACATGGTCGCCGCAGGTATGTTCATCACGCCGAAGCGCTGCCAGCAGGTCACCTTCACGAACCCCAACTACACCATCGGTGAAGCTCTGCTCGTTGCCAAGGGCAATCCCAAGAACCTCCACAGCTACGAAGACATTGCGAAGAATCCGAACGCGAAGCTTGCCGTCGAGTCCGGAGCGGTCGAGGGGGGCTACGCCAAAGACGTCGGCGTCAAAGCGAGCCAGCTCGTCGAGGTTCCCGATCCGCCGAGTGGTCTCGCGGCAGTCGAAACCGGGCGAGCCGATGCATTCAGCCTGACCTCCGTTTCCATCCAACAGCTCGTAATGAAGTCCGGCAGCCAGAAGGTCGAGGTCGCCGATCCGTTCACTCAGCCGATCATCAACGGAAAGAAGCTCGTCAACTACGGCGGATTCGCTTTCCGCAAGGACGAGACGGCGCTCATCAAGGCAGTCAACGAACAGCTTGCGAGCTTCATCGGTACATCTCAGCACCTGCAGCTCGTGAAGCCCTTTGGTTTCACGAAGGTCAACGTACCGCCGAAGAGCGCAACCTCGGCACAGATCTGCAAGGGATAGGCCGAGCCGGCTCTTGCACTCTGCTACAAACGACTGAGAAGGCGGCGCCGTCCGTTGAGGCGTGCGCCGCTTTCTGACTTCAAGCGTACCGGATCGACGGGTCCGGTGAACGTGTCCGGCGGACACCCGACAAGGTGAGAAGGTGGAACTTTTCAGGGAAATCATGCAGTTTAGTCCTCAGCTGCTGAAGGGAACGTTGGTCACGATTCAGCTGACGGTCCTGTCGATCATCCTGGCGGTGATAATCGCGTTTATATTCGGCGTCATGCGTCACTCGAAAATCAGAACGCTGAACATCATAGCCTTGGTCTACATCGATTTTTTTCGCGGCTCCTCGGCTCTGGTCATTCTCTATTGGCTCTACTTCGCTCTGCCGTTTCTCGGTATCACCCTGACGCCCATGGCGGCCGGCGTCGTCGGGCTCGGCGCTACCTTCGGCGCATACGGCGCCGACTTCGTGCGGGGCTCCATCGAGGCGATCCCGCGCGAACAGTACATGGCGGCGACGGCGTTGAACTTCACGCGGTGGCAGACGACGACTCGCATAATCCTGCCACAGGCAATCATCCGAATGGTCCCGCCGTTCGGCAACCTGTTCATTCAGCTCCTGAAGGGGACCGCCCTTGTGTCACTCATTACGATTCACGATCTCACCTTCCAGGCGCAGATCCTCCGATCCCAGACCTACAGAACGGTGGTGCTTTTTTCGATGACCCTCGTCATGTACTTCGTTCTTGCTCTGCTCATCACGACCGCGATGAGGGCCCTCGAACGTAAATTGAGCCACGGGCGTGATTACGGGGGGGTGCAACTGTGAACGTTAGTTGGGGCTTCACCCTTCAAATCATGCCGCGCGTGCTCCAGGGCCTCCTCGTTACCGTCGAGGCGACCGTCGTCGGCATGGCGCTGGCACTCGTCGTCGGTCTCGTTCTCGTCATCGGTCGCCGCGCCCGGAGTCGAATCATCGTTGCTCCGGTTCGATTCATCATAGAGTTCATCCGCAGCACCCCGCTCCTTGTACAGCTCTACTTCATCTTTTTCGTATTCCCCGATCTCGGGATACGTCTCGGCCCGTTCCTGGCGGGCGTCATCGGGCTCGGGCTGCACTACGGTTGCTACATGTCCGAGGTCTACCGAAGCGGCATCGACAACATTCCAAAGGGACAGTGGGAGGCTGCGATATCACTCGATCTCACACGGATTCAGACCTATCGTGACATCATCCTCCCGCAGGCGGTGCCCCCCATACTGCCGATGGTCGGGAACTACCTCATCAGCATGTTCAAGGACACGCCGCTGCTGTCCGCAATTACGGTTCTCGAAATGCTGCAGCGCGCAAAGATGATCGGATCCGAGACCTTTCACTATTTTGAGCCGCTGACGGTCGTTGGTATTCTGTTCCTCATTTTGAGCCTCCTCTCGTCGGTCGCCGTACGCAGGCTCGAGAAAATCCTACCGAAGGGAGGTTTCCCCCTCAAATGACGGCAAGTGAACAGACAATAGCGAAATTCGAAAACGTGCATAAGACTTTTCCGACGATCAAGGTCTTCGACGGCATCAATTTCAGCGTGAGCCGCGGCGAGAAGGTCGCAATCATCGGACCGAGCGGCTCCGGCAAGTCGACCCTTCTCCGCGTGCTCATGACGCTCGAGGACGTCGATTCGGGAAACGTCGTCATCGACGATCAGTATCTCTGGCGCCAGCACAACGGGAGGTCGACCCGGATCGAGGGGCGAGAGCTGCGCGAGCTACGCAAAAACGTCGGCATGGTCTTTCAGCATTTCCATCTCTTTCCCCACATGACGGCTCTGCGCAACGTCACCGAGGCGCCTGTGCAGGTGTTGAAGCTGTCGAAGGCCGAAGCGCAGGAACGCGCCCGGGAGTTGTTGCACATGGTCGGGCTCGACGACAAGGTCGATCAGTACCCGGCGGAGCTGTCCGGCGGGCAGAAACAGCGAGTCGCAATTGCCCGAGCGCTTGCGATGCAGCCGAAGATCATGCTCTTCGACGAGGTTACCTCCGCCCTCGATCCGGAGCTGGTCGAAGAGGTCCTCAATGTCATGCGGACCCTCGCGAAGGAAAACGACCTGACGATGTTGATCGTCACCCACCAGATGTACTTTGCCGGAGAGATCGCCGACCGCATCAGCTTCTTCGACAACGGTCTCATCGTGGAAGAAGGGCCGCCCAGCGAGATACTCTACAACCCGACCGAGGAACGGACCCAGGCGTTCCTGAAGTCCTTCACACAGGGCAACAACACCGGGACGTAGAAGCACTTTCCGTTTTTCGACGGACCGTCCGCCTCGGACCTATAGCTCAGCAGCTCCTCCTCCCCTCTCACCCGCTCGACAGAAGCACATAGAACCATCGACGTAGCGCGAAGGTTTTCGCGAAGTTTTTGTTAAAACGCCTTGACATCGTAGCCGTACCATGTCATATTAACCGTAGTCACATGACTACGCTATAAGGAGAGCCCAATGGCTACGAAAAAAGAGACGATATTCAATCGCTCCGTCCTCATCCTCGGATTTGCCGAATCGGTGAGCAACCTCGGGGACTGGATAACCATGATGGCCGTCTTCGCATTGGTGGTGTTTCGGGGAAACGGCGGTGTGCTCGCGAGCAGTGGCATAATGATGGCCGGACTGCTGCCTATCCTCGTAGCGAGTCCGATAGCGGGGTGGCTCTGTGACCGATTCGACCGAAGACGCTTGATGATCGCAAGCGAGCTGTTGTCCGGAGCCCTCGTCTCGGTGCTCGTCTTCACCTCGAATCTCCTGGTGATCTACCCGATTCTCGTGCTGCAAGGGCTTGCGGCCTCAATTATGACTCCCGCTCGCCGCGCCGTGGTTCCGTCGCTCGTTAGGCGCGAGAACCTGTCTCGCGTGAACGCCTTCTTTCAGCAGCTTACCGGTACGATCAAGATCGGAGCGCCGCTGCTGGCCGGCGGGCTCTTGGCCATAATCGACCCCCATACTGCGATCGCCGTCGATGTGCTTTCCTTCCTCGTTTCAGCGCTTCTTCTCAGCCGCCTCCCGAGTCTCAAACCGGATAAGGACGACCCCGCAACCGTCCCAACGGGGCCGGTCACCGGTCCTGACCGCGATGCTTCGATTGTGACGAGCACGGCAAAGACGGCCTCCGGGCGAACGTCGGCAGGACGCAACGAGAGCGAGCTTCGCTCCTTCCTTTTCGGGTCGGTTCCCCTCCGGCTGATCTTTCTGGCTGGGTTCCTCGCAATCTTCGTCATTGTTGGATTCGATGTCCTCGTGTCGGTCTTTGTTCGAGATGTCCTCAACGCCGGCGAAGGGCTCTTCGGTATGCTGGTGAGTCTCGTCGGGATTGGAACCGTCGGGATTTCGGTCTACGTAATGGCCGGCAAGAGGACTCGCGATCCGTGGAAGGATGTGGTTCTCGGCGTCGTCCTGCTTGCCGGCATCCCCCTCGCTTTCGCGACGACCGGATTTCTGCAGGCAGGTACGCTCAGAACGGCTGTTGCAGTCGCCGGCTGTCTCCTCGGTGGAGTGGGCGGCGGTCTGCTCAACCTGCAAAGCGGAACGCTCTTGCAGACCTTGTCGCCTCGTCCGCTCCTCGGGCGAGTCTCGGGGGCCTTCCAGAGCACGTTGGTCGCAGGACAACTGATAGGGGTCATCTTGACACCGGCCCTCGTTCCCGGCCTCCTGTCCATGGGGACCTATTTCTTCATCGCCTTCGCGGCGCTTTCTGCGCTCGCCATCTCGATCGTCCTGAATCTTCGGTCGGTACGCGCAAGCGAGGCGTTCGCGCTGGGCAGATAGGAGGCACCATGGAAAACGACTCGAAGGTGGGCGGCGGCTGGAAGGTCGGCCGATTCGTCGCAGTCGAGCTGGATGTGGCGCTCTCGCTAACGACGGGCTACTTCATAGTGTCGGGCTTCGACGAGGAGTTCGGGGCTCTCGTTCAGCCGATCGCCGACGACTGGAAAGCCGACGCACGCGATATCCTCGGCCCCGAGCCTCGCATCGTCTCTCTTATGGAAACTGCCACACTCGCTACCGGAACGACATTCGAGGAAGACTATGCCCGGGCATTTCTGCCCGTTCGTTCCCTCGACCCGGTGGGCGCGCTCGAGACGCTTGGTGCAGCGAAGCCGGCACCCGATTCCGACCGGTCGGAATCGGTGAGGTTCCTGACCGATGCTCTCGTGGAGCGCCAGCTCTCGGCCTACCGGTTAGCCGGCTTGGAGATCGAGGAAGCGGGCCCTCAAGTAGCTTCGACGCGTGCCGAAGGGTTTCGTCTTGGTCGCATTCTCGCCGGAGGCGACCTGCATGATCGTTTCTGGCCTTGGCTAGACCGTTACTTCTACGAGTGGTATCAGCCCTGGCGCCGGTCGAGGGAGCATTTGATGGCCGAAGCCGAACAACGGGTGACGCTCTCGTTGGGTGGTTCGAGCTCCGCAGGAGGAAGGCCGCGTCTCGATTGGCTGCCTCCTCAAAACCCAGTGAGGACCAAATCCGAGCTCAGGACTGCAATCGAGGAGCGGGGAATTCCCGTCTACTTCTGGGTGGAGCCATTCGGGTTCGCGGATCTCTCGATCATTCGAAACGACGCCATCTGCATTTCCTTCGGGGAACCGGGGCGAATCTACGCCGAGTTTCTAGAGCACGCCGCGCGTGTCGCTCAGAGGGCGAAAGCCCTCGGGGATCCAACGAGGCTCACCATCCTCAGGCTGATCCGGCACTTTTCCGCGATGAACACTGAGCTCGCCGACTATCTCGGGATAGCGCGACCGACTGTGAGCATACACGCGAAGGTGCTCCGTGACGCCGGGCTCATCACCTCGCGCCAGCAGGGGCATGCGGTTCGTCACGAAATCAACAGGAACGAGATCAGAAAGCTGTTCGAGGACCTCTACCGGTTTCTCGATCTGGGGAGCTTCGATCGCGCTCCGGTAGCGCCGGAACGGACCGGGGATGAGCCCCCGGGCAACGAGGGCGAGGCGTAGAGCACCTGCGGCACTATCCGAGGTGTCGTTCGGCCCACGAGACTCCGTTCGCGAAGATCTCCAGACCCCGAGGGGATGAAATTCCCGTACGCATCCACCTCGGATGGTTCTCCGGGTGGAGGAAGGCTTCGGGATGGGGCATCAATCCGAGGATGCGACCGGAGCGATCGGTGATTCCTGCGATACCGTTCGCGGAGCCGTTGGGATTGCGACCGCGGTAGCGCACGGCGGCGAGCTTTTCCTCTTCCAGTGTAGCGAGGAGCTCCCGCGAGGCGGGGATGAACCGTCCCTCGCCGTGGCGAATCGGCAGCTGCATCGGCTGGAGGCCGCGGGTCCACACCGAGGGTGACCCCGCGGGAAACTCGACCTCCACCCAGCTGTCCTCGAAGACCCCGCTCGAGTTGTGCACGAGCGACACCTCCGGGACCCAGTCTCCGCCGAGGTTCGGCAGTATCCCCATCTTCACGAGAACTTGAAACCCGTTGCAGACCCCGATTACGAGGCCGCCGTCGGAGACGAAGCTCTCGAGCTCGGTTCGCAAGCGCCGGCGGACGAGGTGAGCGAAGACGAGACCCGAACCGAGGTGGTCGCCGAAGGAGAACCCGCCCGGAAAGGCAAGGATCCGGAAGCCGGCGAGCGCAGCCGCTCGATTGATCAAGTCCTCGATGTGGATGAGCGACGGGGCGGATCCGGCGCGTCGAAACGCTTCGGCGAGCTCGGCCTCCGCGTTGATGCCAAATCCGGTGACGACGCACACGCCTACCATGGGTAACCCTTCCACGCCCGCGCGATTTCCTCCAGCCCGACCTCCAAGATCGTCTGCCCACGCGAATGGAGCACGATCCGTTGTTCGGTTTGGACGCTGCCGAGAAGGTGAATTTGGGTGGGATCGAAGCACTTCTCGAATGCTCCTTGATTCCCCGGGCGGACGGTCGCGAGCAACCGAGAGGGGGTCTCGCAGAAGAGACACCGTTCGGTAGGGGTGGCAGGTCCCTCGGGAAATCCGTCCCCCTCCATGGGAATTGCATCGAGCGACAGATCGGCGCCGAGTCTACCCGCCAGGGCGGCCTCGGCAACGGCGACCGCGAACCCGCCCTCGGCGAGGTCGTGGCAAGAGGAAACAAGCCCCAACGAGGCGGCGCGGTGAAAAGAGGCGTAGAGCGAGCGTGCGGCGGCGGTCTCGACCCGCGGACCACCTCCGAGATCGCTGCCGACAATACGCTCGAAAGCGCTTCCGCCGAGCTCGCCCCTGGTCGCTCCAAGGAGGTAGATGAGGTCGCCGGCCCGCTTGAAGTCGCTCGAGATTGCCGAGCGGACCTCCTCGATGATGCCCATCAGCGACACGAGAAGCGTCGGCCTGATTGAGACCTTCCTGCCGCCGAGACTGGCGTCGTTCTTCATCGAGTCCTTCCCTGATATCAAAGGGAGCCCGTATGCGATGCAGGCGTCGCGCAGACCTTGGCAGGCCCTTACGAGCTGGGCCAACTTGTGCTTTCCGTCGGGGGTGCGTTCGGATTCGACCGGATCGGGCCAGCAGAAGTTGTCCAGCGCGGAGGCACGCTCGGGGTCGCCGCCGAGGGCGACGTGGGCCCGGAATGCCTCGTCGACGGCGCACATCGCCATGTCGTAGGTATCGAAATCGCCGAAGGTCGGGCAGATTCCGTGGGTCACGGTAACGCCCCGATCCGATGTCGGAACCGGACGCAGCACACCGCCGTCGCTCGGGCCATCCGCTTCCTCTCCGACGAAGGGCTTGATCACCGATGCGGCCTGGACCTCGTGATCGTATTGCCGCACGAGCGGCTCTTTCGATGCGATCGTCGGATCTCGAAGCAGGCGCAGGAGTGACTCTCGCGGGTCCTTCGGCCGGCCGTGCTCCGAGGTACGATGAACTGTTCGGGGCGCGGGGCCCTTCCATTCGGCTTCGAGCTCCATCGTCGGAAGCCCGTGATGGAGGAAATCGAGTGGGAGCAGCCCGACCGTCCTGCCGCCGAAGCGCGCCTCGACCAAGCCTGAATCGGTGAACTCACCGATTACCGTTGCCTCCACGTCGCGGCGGGCGGCCAACTCGAGAAGCTCCGCGACCGTGGCTCGATCGACTGCCAGGCTCATTCTTTCCTGGGATTCGGAAACGAGGATCTCCCAGGCGGCAAGCCCCGGGTACTTGAGCGGGCAGGCATCGAGCTCGATCCGTACGCCGCCGGCCCCCTCGGCCATCTCGCCGAGCGACGAGGAGAGGCCGCCCGCGCCGTTGTCGGTAATCCCCTTGAACAGACCTCGGTCCCTCGCCTCGAGGAGAAAGTCGCTCATCCTCTTCTGGGTGATCGGATCGCCGATCTGCACCGCAGAGGTAGGAGAGGCCTCGTCGAGGGCCAGCGAGGAGAAGGTCGCTCCGTGGATGCCGTCCTTCCCGATCCGGCCTCCCACCATTACCGCGAGATCTCCCGGATCGATGTGTTTGACCCACGCATCCTCGCCGCCAACCCGAGCAGGGAGGATCCCGCCGGTTCCACAGAAGACGAGAGGCTTACCGACGAAGCTTTCGTCGAAGAGGAAGGCCCCTGCAACGACGGGAATGCCCGACTGGTTACCGCCGTCGATGATGCCGTGGTGAACCCCGTGGAGTACGCGGCGGGGGTGGAGCAATCCGCTTCCCACCTCTGCATCCGGAGTGTCGGGGTAGCCGAAACAGAGCACGTCTGTGTTGAAGATCGGTTTCGCCCCCTTGCCGGTGCCGAGTATGTCGCGGTTCACTCCGACGATGCCGGTGATTGCTCCCCCGTAGGGGTCGAGCGCCGAGGGCGAGTTGTGCGTCTCAACCTTGAAGCACAGCAGGTGCTCCTCGTCGAAAGCGATGACACCGCTGTTGTCGTGGAAAACCGATCTGAGAAACGACTTGCGAGGCGCGAGCTCGTCGGTGGTGCTCTTGATATAGGTCGCGAAGAGGGACCGGATGGTTTCGCTCCGCCCGTTTTCGGTGTAGTGGATCGTCGCGTTGAAGATCTTGTGCTTGCAGTGCTCCGACCAGGTCTGGGCGATCATCTCGAGCTCGACGTCGGTCGCCCGCTCTCCGAGACCGTAGGATCGGCGCAGCTCTCGAGTCGAATCGGACGCGAAGTAATCGCGAACCGCACGCATCTCTGCAGGCTCGAGGGCAAGGAGTCTGCTTCCCGACAGCCCGGCGAGCTCCTCCTCCGACAACCCCGAAAGCTCGAAGGTTTCCACCTCGGACGGGCTTTCGGAGATTCGGTGCGGATAGACTACCGGCAGTCGCGAACCTGCCCTCCATTCCCGACGCGTGACGACGATCGCCTGCTGTATGAGAGGGTTGTGCAGAGCACCCGCAAGGTGCTGCGAGAGCTCCGGTGTCGGGCGGAATGATAGATCTGCCGATTCGCGGAGCTCGACGACAAAGAGTCGGGCCGATTGCACCACCGCGTCGGCGTCGAGGGCGTGCCCGAGCGCGGTCTCGATAGCCTTTCGCGCCGTCAATGCGACAGGGTCGGTTACCCCGGCCCTGCTCGAGATTTCGACGAGAAGGGATGCCTGCGGGAAGCGTCGAAGCAGCGCACCTTCGTCGTCGACGAATACATCTTGGGCGACCGGATCGGAGAAGAGCTCCGCCGCGAGCTTCCCGTCGACCTGCGGCAGGTGGTCGAGGAGATAGACATCGATAAGGTGAACTGCGCCCACTGCGCCGCGATCGACGTGAGCGAGCCCGGCCGCCGCACGGCCGGCACGCCCGTCGAGCCCGGGCTCTTTGTAGACGACTTCGATTCTCATCCGGCGGCGGCTCCTATCCCGCACCGTGCCGGATTGCGCTCTTTGATCGATCGCAGCCGGCACAACGAAGCCAATCCGCTCCTCATGGGGTTCACTGTGCGAGTTGCTCGAGTCCCGGGTAGTCGAGTGTGGCGAAGTAGTCGTTGACCGTCTCGGCGCGGCGAATCAGCTGTACCGATCCATCTTCCCGCAAGAGCAGCTCGGCGCTGCGGAGCTTTCCGTTGTAATTGAATCCCATGGCGTAGCCGTGGGCACCGGTGTCGTGGATGACCAGCAGATCTCCAATCTCGACCTCCGGGAGCCTGCGATCGACTGCGAACTTGTCGTTGTTCTCGCACAGCGAACCGGAGACGTCGTAGGTCTTCGTCGGCTGATCCCGCTCTTTGCCGAGCACCGTAACGTGATGGTAGGCGCCGTACATTCCGGGTCGCATCAGGTTCGCCATGCAGGAATCCAGGCCGACGTATTCTTTGTAGGTGTCTTTCTTGTGCAGCACCGTGGAGACGAGGTATCCGTGCGGCCCGGTTACCATCCGGCCGCACTCCATGACGATTCTCAGAGGGTCGAGGCCGTTTGTGACGATCTTATCCTCGTAGGAACGCTTGATCCCGCTCGAAACGTAGGAGAGGTCGACGGCAGTCTGATCGGGTCGGTAGGGAATACCGACGCCGCCGCCCAGGTTTACGAACTCGAAGCGGATATCGAGACTCTCGGCGATCTCCACGACCGTGTCGAAGAGTATCTCTGCGGTCTCTACGAAATAGTCGGGATTGAGCTCGTTCGAGGCCACCATGGTGTGAAGGCCGAAGCGGCGAACCCCCTTGTCCCGTGCGATTCGATATGCCTCGAAGAGCTGCTCTCGAGTAAGGCCGTACTTGGCCTCCTCCGGGTTTCCGATGATGACGTTGCCCTGCTTCAGAGCGCCGGGGTTGTAGCGGAAACAAAGGAGCTCCGGAAGTCCCGCGTGGCGCTCCAGATAGGGGATATGCGTGATGTCATCGAGATTGATGATTGCGCCCAGCTCTTTTGCTTTCGCGTACTCCCGTGCAGGGGTATCGTTGGAGGAGAACATCACCTGCTCGCCCGTGATTCCCGCGTATTGTGAGAGCAGAAGCTCCGGCAGCGAGGAGCAATCGGTTCCCATCCCCTCTTCCCTTACGACCTCGAGGATGTAGGGGTTCGGCAAAGCCTTTACTGCGAAGTAGTTGCGAAATCCGCCCGGCACCCAGGAGAAGGCGTCGTAGAAGGCGCGCGCGGTTCGCCGGATGCCTGCCTCATCGTAGATATGAAAGGGAGTTGGATACTGCTCGATGATCCGTTCGATCAGCTCCTTGGTAAATGGGAGGTTCTTTTCTGTCATGGCTTTTTCTCGATTCTCCCCGCCCTGCTCTGCCGCGCCGCACGAGAGCCCTCAGGCGTTCACCGACAAGCCTCGACGGGCAGCGACGTCGCGTTCAAAGTAAAGGCACGGAAGTCTGCTGTCAAGCCGCGGCGCCTCGATTCGGCCCGTCGACGCTGCTACAGCCGGTAGAGCAGCGGGACGAGAATCGGGACCAGAAAGGAGAGCGCCGCACCGTTGGCCACCGCCAGCGGGACGTATGAGCTGCCGCAGCTCTTGCCGATGAGGGGCAGGGTGACATCCATGCTCGTTGCCCCCGCAATACCGATTGCGACTTCGCCGAGACCGAGCCTGCCGAGCAGGGGGATAAACAGCAGCGAGATGCCCTCTCTGAGCATGTTGGCAATGAAGGCGGCCGAGCCGAGGACCGGATCGCCGAGGTTCGTGATGAGGACGCCGGAGAGCGAGTACCAGCCG
>Ga0315535_1000123_pt1 | contig 48032 bp, 50 predicted proteins | sample SalMarSW160220MG_2_FD_203092 | JGI IMG/M metagenome (GOLD analysis project Ga0315535, IMG submission 203092) | Salt marsh sediment microbial communities from the Plum Island Ecosystem LTER, Massachusetts, United States - Salt Marsh Sediment SW1602-20 ... | reverse complement strand
CTCTTGGACATTTATGGCGTGCACGAACGAACACCCTTCTTTCCGTTCAGACGCCGTTTGATAAACTGTATAGGTCCCTCCGGGGCGGCGCCCCCTTGGAACAAGGAGCAAATCAAAACAGAATTTAGTTTTTTAACACCCTGCCTATGAGATGTCAATCGTTTTTGGAAAAAGATTCTTGGATTCCCCTTCTTGTCCCCTTTCTGTCCATTGACACCACCAATTGAGATGGTATATAGGATGACAAGATTCTTAGTGCCAGGAGCGATAATCATTCGGTTCCCTTTAACAGCTATCCCGAAATGAGAAGATATCCATGTTAAAAAAAGAGATTCGTGTTGCCTCCATGGCAGCCAGGACCGCTGGGAACATCCTGAAAGAGAAATTCGGTGCCGTGAACCATGTCAGGAAAAAAGGTGTCATCGACCTGGTAACCGAGGCCGACCTGGAGGCGGAGAAGGCTATTCTTGATATCATAAGGCATCACTTTCCAGAAGATCACGTCCTTTCCGAAGAGGCCGGTAACCAGGGCCAGTCTTCGAACCGTATCTGGCTCATAGACCCCCTGGACGGAACGACCAACTTCACCCACGGTTTCCCCTTTTTCGCCGTTTCCATTGCACTCGAAATCGAGGAACAATTGATGCTTGGAGTCGTTTACAATCCCTATCTCGAAGAATATTTCGAGGCCGTCAAAGGTTCAGGCGCCTTCTTGAACCGACGTCCAATACAGGTTTCCCGGACCAACACCATCGAAGATGCCCTCCTGGCCACAGGTTTCCCTTACAATATTCATGAACACCCGGAAGCGGTCCTGGAAAAATTTGCCAGAGTAATCGTAAAGGCCCAAGGGATCAGAAGACCCGGCTCCGCCGCAGTTGATTTGTGCTATGTTGCTTGTGGCAGGATGGATGGATTTTGGGAGGAAGGGTTGAATCCCTGGGACACGGCCGCCGGCACCCTGATTTTGAGTGAAGCAGGAGGCCTTTTGTCCACTTTCGAGGGGAACCGATACACCCCGTACAAGGACTCCATCGTGGCGGCCAATCCGGAACTGATGAAAGCCTTGCTGCACATACTCAACAGGAAGGCATTCTAACTTCCCTTAGACGCATGGGTCGTCAGGATATTTTGGACTGTATTCTGATCCAATCCTTCGATACGGACAGACTTGTGCTTTGATCTGTCTCCGGAAATAATATCCACCCTCCCTTTTGCGATGCCAAGACATTTGGCAAGGAACGCCTTGACACCCCTGTTGGCCTCGCCATCAACCGGCGGTGAGGTGATCTTAAGCTTCCACGCCCCGTCTTCAAAACCCACGAGCCGACTTCTGGAGGACCTGGGCACAACCTTGACCCGGATAACGGTCCCCCGTCCCTTTTTCACTGCCACTTGGTGCCCCGTGACTCCAGCCCGGATTTCTCACCAATAATCTGACGAAAATCGGTGAGGAACCCGGACTAGCCGCCCATCCTGGCGGCGAATTGATAGAGTGTTTGAACGAGAAAAGACCGCACGAAAATGATAGCAAAAATAACTATGATAGGAGAAAAATCAATGCCCCCAAAACTTATGGGGAGTCGCCTCCTGATGGGATAAAGAACGGGTTCCGTAACGGTGTTTAAGAATCGGACGATTGGGTTGTAGGGATCGGGGTTCACCCAGGAAATCACGGCCCTCCCAATGATAATCCACATGTAGAGGCTTAAGCCGATATCAAGGATCTTGGCCACAGCCATGAGAAAATTCGAAAAGACGAACATAGTATCTCCAATAAAAAAGTATGTTGAAGCAGGCCATAAGCCGGGTTCTGTCCCCCGAAGCGGTTACCCGCTACGGGGTGATGACCATTCATCTAGCCTCGCCGTTACCGACAAGATCGAGCGACCTACCCGGGGACTTGGACGGACCACCCTCGAACGTCCCCCTATTTGGCCTTGCTCCAGGCGGGGTTTACCGAGCACCTGCCGTCACCGGCAGGCCTGGTGAGCTCTTACCTCACCCTTTCACCCTTACCCGCGTCGATGCAAAGCATCGGCGCGGGCGGTTTCCTTTCTGTGGCACTTTCCTGCCCGTTACCGGGACTGGGGATTACCCAGCGCCTTGTCCTTCGGAGCCCGGACTTTCCTCCCCTCCACCTCGAAGGCGGAGCAGCGGTCATCTGTCCTGCTTCAACATATTCGTTAGACTGGTCAGCCCAAAAGCTTATTCTTTCTCTCCGACCTTTTGGAATTTCTCGTTGTCCGCCCAATAGATGATCCGATTGCAACTGGGGCAGGTCTGGAGAGAATCCCCCCTGATCAACTCGTTAAATTTCTGGGGTGGTATCCCCATATGACAGGTCTGACAGACCCCTACAGTCACTGGGCTTAACGCCAGACCTGCCCTGTGGCTTCTAATAAAATCGTATTGATTCAAGAGTTCACCATCAACCTTTCTGCAAAAGGCATCTCTCTCCCGACCTAATTTTTTCAGAAGCTTATCCATCTCCGCAATTTCCTGGAGAATTTCCTTTTTCTGCCCGGCAACTTCCGCTTCCAGCCGGCTTTTTTGTTCTTTCTTTTCCTGGCTCTGATCGGACAGGCGCTCTATCTGTTCCATAAGTTCGATGGCCTGGTCTTCCAGACGGGATTTTTCACGTTGCGAATCTTCAATTTCTTTCAAAGCAGCCCGGTACTCTTTATTTGATTTTATATTTGATAATTTTATATTAGCCTTCTCAAGTTGACTCTCGATATTCTTAATATCTGTATCAATATCTCTTTTGGTATGATTAAAGGCATCCAGCTGCTTCTCCTCTCCTTCCCATTCCTTTTCCATTTCGTTCAGTTTGTTTTCAAGCTTCTCGATGCGCAAAGGGCACTCCGTTCTATTTTTCTCAATTTCCTGTATCTTGCTGTCGCAATCCTGGAGACCTATCAGCAATTTTATCTTCTCTTCCAATGTTCCCCTCCATATCGTCGGATAAGCAAAAGCCCGCTGGCCCTGCCTTTCCATTACCTGAACGTTATGTTCTAAAATATTTTGCACATTCCCGAAAGAAGACCTTTCGAGCGCAAAACGAAACCGGACCTATATCTACACCCAGATCATCGGGTCAGCTTCCTCCGCGAAAAATGTCACCCGAACATCCCAGCCTTGGGTCTTGAAACCGCGTCGCAACAAGCCTGTAAGTCTTTTGAGAGCCAGCCTTTCGGTCAAAAAATGGCCCCCGTCAATCATGGCCAATCCCAGTGTTCTGGCCTCCAGGGCATGGTGATGTCCAACATCCCCTGTCAACAAGAGATCAGCGCCTTTCTGAAATGCCTCCCTGACCAGACTGCCGCCGGAGCCTCCGACAACCGCAACCCGCCGAATGGTTCTGTCAAGGTCTCCCGTAGTTTTCAGTCGACTGGTACCCAGTATTTCTTTGATGCGTTCAATAAGGACGGTCAGTACAATGGGGGAAGGCCATTCTCCGATTCTTCCTAGCCCACAACCGGTTTTCCCATCGACTTCTTTCAGCACTCTTACCTGGCGAAGCTGCAATGATTCGGCCAGCATATCATTTATGCCCCCCTCAGCCTGGTCCAGATTGGTGTGGGCTGTTACAATGGAAAGGCCTGCTTTTGCTGCTTCCAAAATCACATTGGCGGGGTAGGCATGGAGATCAAAACTGCTGAGAGGACTAAAGATAAGTGGATGATGGGTGAGCAGGAGTTGGGAGTCTTGCTCCAGGGAGGCCCTCACCGAATCAAGGGTCGGGTCGAGGGCAACGGACACCCGCTGGATACGCTGTGACAGATCTCCAACCTGAAGCCCTGGGTTATCCCATGACTCGGCCAGGTCCACGGGAGCAACCTGATCCAGAAAAGCCAGCATATCCTGCAACGTCGGCATCATCGGGTCCATTTTAAAAAAAATGCTGACTTTTTACAAAGCCATCAAAATTCAAAGGGCGCACCATCTGGCGATGCGCCCTTTTGTGGGAAACCATTTGTTTCCACGCCTGTTTCTCTGCAACTTCAAACATTCTGAACCTGAAAAATATTGGTGGGCCCACCTGGGTTCGAACCAGGGACCTACCGGTTATGAGCCGGTGGCTCTTCCAGCTGAGCTATGGGCCCATTTCCCCATGCATGAGCAAATAGTATGTTTTTTTAGGGCCGATTTGTCAAGCGAATTTCTCTTTATCCGCCTTCAGCATCAGGTTTCAACAAAGCTCTTGAGCCTCCTGCTGCGGCTCGGATGTCTCAGTTTTCTTAGTGCCTTGGCCTCAATCTGCCGGATACGTTCCCTGGTCACATCAAAATCCCTTCCCACTTCTTCCAGGGTATGGTCTGCCTTCTCCCCGATTCCGAAACGCATCCGCAACACCTTTTCTTCCCTTGGCGTCAGGGTTGTCAGGACCTTTCTCGTCCTTTCAGAGAGGTTGAAATTGATCACGGCATCTGCAGGAGATACCACCTTCTTGTCTTCAATGAAGTCACCTAGATGGCTGTCTTCCTCCTCCCCGATGGGGGTTTCAAGGGAGATAGGCTCCTTGGCGATCTTGAGGACTTTTCGCACCTTTTCCAAAGGGAACTCCATCTTTTCAGCAATCTCCTCAGGGGTTGGTTCACGGCCATGTTCCTGGACCAGATACCGTGAAGTCCTGATAAGCTTGTTGATGGTCTCTATCATATGAACGGGAATACGTATCGTTCTCGCCTGATCGGCAATGGCCCTCGTAATGGCCTGTCGAATCCACCACGTTGCGTAGGTGCTGAACTTATATCCACGCTGGTATTCGAATTTGTCCACCGCCTTCATGAGTCCAATATTGCCTTCCTGGATCAAATCAAGAAATTGTAGTCCTCGATTGGTATATTTTTTTGCAATGCTAACAACAAGCCTTAAATTAGCTTCAATTAATTCACTCTTTGCTTTTTTTGCTTTATAAATACTGTTTTCGACCATTTTCAATTTTTTCTTAAGTTGCCGAATCGTCATATCGGTGCGCTCTCGCGTGTCCTTGAGGACGCTCTGGGCCCCTTCGACCCTTGCCTTAAATGCCAAGAGTTCGGACCTTTTCATACCCAGAGGTTGGATGACCTCATTATCGTCGGTACACTCTCGAATTCGTGAAAAACACTTTTTGAGGTAAGAAACCGGCTTTCCCCCTGCCTGCAGCATGCACCCGGTCAGATCTTTTTCACACTCATCCAGGTAGACCACCGTTTCCCTCAGGCGGTTCACCATATTGTCAAGCTGTCGTTTTTCCAGACTGAAAGAATTGACAAGCTCTTCAACGCGTTGCAGATCCCTTTTGATCTCCTCCCTGAGGGCTTCCTTTCTTGCCGCCGAGACCCGGGACTTGGCCTTTTCCCGCCTCGCATCCAGGGCTTTTTCATAGTAAATTTGGATCTCTTCTATTACATTGAGCAAAGATCCCTTTTTCTCTCCCACCTGGGTATAATTCTCTTCCTCTTCCAGATCATTAATCACATCTTTCAATTTGATCTCGCCGGCATTGAGCACGGTCCCCAGTTCGATAATATATTCAATCCCTAAGGAACACTCCAAGAGCGATTTCAATGTTTCTTTTTCACCTGCTTCAATCCGCTTGGCAATTTCAACCTCTCCCTCGCGGGTGAGCAGGGAAATACAGCCCATCTCCTTCAGATACATTTTGACCGGGTCAGAGACCCTGGAAGCGGCATCCCCCATATCGACTCTCACAACTTCCCTTTCTTCGAGTTTCAGCAGTTCTCTTTTTTTCATCCTCCTGGATTGCTCAATTTTTTCCTTCGCAGCCTCGTCGATCACCATGATATCCAGATCTTCAAACATCATCATCAGATCATCGATGCCCTCTTCAGATGAAGCTATTTCCTGCGGCAGATCATCGTTGAGCTCTTCAAACGTGATATACCCCTTATCCTTTCCCATATGGATGAGGCGCTTCAGATTAACGAAATTGGTATTTTTGTCCATAAAGAAACCTCCTATCCTTGCAGGATGCCCAAAAGCTCCTGACTGATCTTAACTGATGGGCACTCTTTACCCCTTCTGTTTCAGGAAAATTCTTCCGCTTTGCGTTTCAGCAGCCGGTTAAGATCTCCAATATTTCCCTGCTGTCGGGCCTTCCGCATGGAACGCGACAATGCAATCCGCCGGATCTTTTCCTCCAGTTCCCTGATGGCCAGATCCACCGTCTTTTCTGAGTAGAAAGAGGGCAACAGCATCCCTTCCCTCAATTTTTCTCGAGCTTTTTCGGACTCGAGCCCAGCCAACATGTCCTCCACCTTGAAGGCCCCCTCCGCCGCGCAGGACTGAAAAAACAGGCCGGCAATTTCAATGACGGAATCATCTGAGAGCAGAAGTTGCCAGGAGGCATGCCTGAGCCGCTGCGCAGCCTCCGGGTGGTGAATCAACAGATTCAACAGATGCAGATCACGACTGAAAGTGTTTTTCACCCCGGGTTCATTGAGTTGACTGGTCAACTCCTTTTTCCCCGTTGCTTCCGGGCCTTGCCTGATGATCTTTTTCAGTTCCTGCCAAACGATATCTTCCTTGATACCGAGCCTTTCGGAGAGCCGCCCGACATAGAGAGACTGCTGGGAAGAATGGCGCAGATCACTCAAAATCGGCAATATCTCCTTTATGACATCGACCTTCCCCTCTATGCTGCCATCCATCTCGGTGAGCCTGAGGTCCACATAAAAATCGAAGACGGACCCGGCCTTCTGAATCAGCTTCATCAACGCATCAAGCCCCTCCGCATTGATGAAACTGTCTGGATCATGCCCCTCAGGGAGGACCACTGCCCTGGCCTTCAATCCCTCGTTCAAAAATAGGGGAAGACTCTTCAATGCCGCCATCTTGCCGGCCCTGTCAGAATCGAACACCACAACAGCTTCAGGGGCATAACCTTTCAGCCTGCGCACATGTTCACTGGTGAGGGCTGTCCCCAGGGTGGCCACCACCCCTTCAAGACCGTGTTTTCGCAAAGCCAGAAAATCCATGTAGCCCTCTACAATCACGGCTCTCCCAGCTTTCCTGATTGCCCCCGAGGCGTGATTCAGGCCATACAGGAGAGAGCCCTTGTGAAAAATCGGGCTTTCCGGGGAATTGAGATATTTTGGCAATGAATCGTCCAGGACCCTGCCGCCGAAACCTACAACTTTTCCCCTCAAATTGGAAATCGGAAAAACAACCCGGTTTCGGAATCTGTCATAATACCCCCCCCCATCCCTGGCAACCACCAGACCTGCTGCTGCGGCAGTTTTCAGATTTCCGAATTTCCTCGTCAGAAAATTTGCGAGCCTGTCCCAACTGTCGGGCGCATACCCCAACCGGTACTCTGAGATGATCTCCTTTGAAATCGATCGCCTTTGGAGATAGGTTCTCGCGCTTTTTCCTTGGGTTTCATCTGCCAGGGCCTTATGAAAGAACAGGCTCGCCTGCTCATTCACCTCAAAAACGGCCTTCTTATAATTCGCCTCCCTTTTTTCATCGGGTGAAGAAGATTCATCCGACAACGGGACGTTGTAGCGCTCCGCCAGCTCCTTCACCGCTTCAGGAAACGTAGTGCCATGGTATTCCATCCAGAAAGCAAATATATCACCGCCCCTCTTGCATCCAAAACAGTGAAAGATCTGTTTTGCCGGGTTGACCGTAAATGATGGTGCGCTTTCCGTGTGAAACGGGCACAATCCGATATGGTTTTGGCCGGCTTTCCGGAGTTGGACAAACTGGCCCACGAGTGCAACAATATCCGCCCTGCGCCTGATCTCTTCTTTGGTCGATTGGTAATAGCCCATTTCACCCAGAAAAAAAGACTCAAAACGCTCTCCCCGGTCCTAAGGACCTTGGGTGAAACATGAAACGTGCGTTTTGAATCTCGGGAGTTTCATTGATGGATCTGCAATATCAGAGATAATGGGGAGACGCATAGTTCGGGTCACTTGAAGATGAGTACCTCCGCGTTCTCTTTCCAGGACAGGCGCAAGCGGTAGACTATGCGGACCCGGTCGAACCGTTCAGAGTGCCGGATCTTGGTGGCAGGCCAAGAGAGCGAAACCTTCCCCGGGCTTTGAGAAATTCAAAAACATCGGCCCAATGGAAAATGAAACGCAACAAGAGCTGAACCATACCGAGTGGGCGGCTTCTGAAACCTGTCGGATGTGAGGCAAAGCATGCCCATTATTCCAATAATTTCCTGGCTATTTCACTGGCCTCTTTACCCGGTGCTCGCCCGGCCATTTTGGCCATGGCCGCCTTCATGACTTTTCCCAGATCTGCAGAACCACTTGCAGAAAGATCGGAAATCGTCTCTTTAATCACCTCTTCTATTTTTTCAGATGTCAGTTGTTCGGGAAGATAACCGTAGAGAATCTCGGCCTCGGCCTCTTCCTTTAAGGCCAGATCCTCTCGACTGCCGCCACGAAATTCTTTGGCCGCTTCCCTGGCCTTGCGCACCATGGAAGAGACAGCTGCCTGGATTTCCTCATCAGTCAACGGTTGACCTTTTTCAACCTGTCTGTTCTTAATGGATGTCTTCAACATTCTCAGGCAACTCAGGCGCAACTGGTCTCTTGCCCTCATGGCATCCTTAAGGTCATTGTTTATTCTGGTGATCAATTCCATTGCACCCAGATAAAGATAATTTTGTAAACTTTTAGTTTACCTAACCAATTTTTTTTGTCAAGAAAATACTACAGAACCGCTCTCTTTTTTTGCGATCTTTATGGCCTCGCTCAGATCAAGGGAGCCGTCATAAAGGGCCCTGCCGGTTATCATACCGATCACACCGTCTCGCGCCAGGGGCAAAAGCCTGGCCACGTCTGAAACCCCGGCAATCCCCCCGGAAGCTATAACCGGAACCTTCACAGCCCTGGCCATCCGTCCGGTTGCCTCCACATTGGGCCCCGTTCCCATGCCGTCCCTTGAAATATCCGTATAGATAATCGCCGAAATGCCTGCTGCTTCAAAGCGCTTCGCCAGTTCCTCCGGTTCCAGGTCCGTTTCTTCGGTCCAGCCTTCCACCGCGATACGGCCTTTTCTGGCATCAATCCCAAGAATAACCTGCGAAGGAAATTCACGGCACGCCTTCTCTACAAATTCGGGGTCCTTGTAACCAACGGTGCCCAGAATGATCTGAGAAACACCTGATTTCAGATAGCCTTCTGCCGTCCTCATATCCCGGATGCCGCCGCCCAGCTGAACGGGTATGGACGCCGCCTCGACGATCCTGCTGATGACCTGGGAGTTGGTGGGACGGCCCTCGACAGCACCGTCCAAGTCTACCACGTGCAGTCTTTCGGCTCCGGACTCCGCCCACTTTATGGCGATTTCCTCGGGGTGCGTAGAAAACACGGTCTCCTCGGACATGACACCCTGTCTGAGTCTTACGCACCGCCCTCCCTTGAGGTCAATGGCCGGTATCACCAACAAATATGGAACATCCTTTTCCATAGAGGCAGTTTCAAAACATCACCTTTTGCTGCAGCAGGCAGGTGACTGGGATATGTTTTGTCATTGAGACATTTTGATTCCATTTGGCATTTGTGCTTTGGCATTTGTCATTTCCGGTTTATCCGGGCTAGGGCATTTTGTCCAGCAGTTGCTTCAACCCGAGGCCGGCCAGTTTTTCGGCTGTCATCCAGCGCCCCCCACCCTTGATAAACGTCCACAAATCCAGGAGATTCTCCGTTAAGGAATGCTGCGTCTTGTCAAATTTTCCGCTCCAAATCACAACACCGTCCAGGGATCTCACCAGGTGAAGATCAAAGGCCACTGAAGCCGCCTGTTGGGCCCCGTAATCCGACCCTTTCCGCTCACTCCACCTGTAGACATACCCGGCCAGAACCAAGTCTGCGTTCAGCTCCCTTCCGACTTTCTGCAACATCCTTGCAGGGAGGAGTGCGAGATCCATTTTCCGGTTAGCGATGCTCGAATAGGCCCCCGTGGCCTCTGCCGGTGATATTAATTCATGACCACCACGAGACACAAGACGATCGAACAGGTCTTGGGTCATCTTGTTTACCACGCCAGGCGAAACAGGCGCGGCGGAAAAGACGACACCTGACAGGGGATCAAGAACCGTCTGAGGCTTTTCCTGTTCATCCAGCGCCGCACTGAAGCCCATCACGGCAATTTTCTCATTGCCTGATAAAACGGGCTTTTTCTCCACCTCTAAACCGCCCGGGTGGCAACCGGCCCCAACAAGCAGGATGGCCGCGAAAGCCAACAAGATCCAGTGACGAAAAAAGGTTTTTTTTGGGTGCATGATCATCCCCGCCAAATTAAAGAATCCCCTTGGTGGAAGGAACCATGCCACTGAGGCGGCTCTCCAGTTTGAAGGCACAATCAAGGGCCCTTGCGAAGGCCTTGAAGACAGCCTCTGAGATGTGATGGGCATCTTCACCTGCAAAAAGATCCACGTGCATAGTGATGCCCGCATTATTCGTCACAGCCCGAAAAAATTCCTTGATCAGGTGGATATCGAAGCTGCCTGTCCGGGGGCTTTCCACTTCTGCGCGATAGGCGAGAAACGGTCGATTTGAAACATCAAGTACAACCCTGGCAAGGGCTTCATCCATGGGAACCGTGGCCTCGCCGTATCGATGAATGCCCTTCTTCTCACCTAAGGCCTCTTTCAAGGCCAGGCCCAGGCAAATCCCCAAGTCTTCCACGGTATGATGGTTATCCACTTCAATATCACCTGTGGCGCTGATTTCCAGGTCAAAAAAACCATGTGCAGCTACGAGACCCAGCATGTGGTCCATAAAGGGGATGCCCGTGTCGACCTGGCATATACCTTTGCCATCCAGCTCCAGTCTCAAGTGGATATCGGTCTCTCTTGTCTTTCTATGTATCTCTGCGACGCGTGCCATTTGAACCGCTCCTCACAAAACCGAATCATCCGACGGGTTACAATTTTAACTGGTCTGGACCTTCCAACTAAGTCGTCTCATCCGCCGGAGTCAAGGAGCTGGGCGTGAGACTCTTTTTCAGACGCTTTCTCATAGTACACTTGGCACCCAACCCCGACATGGACGGCTATTTGGGGTTTACGCCTCCCAAACCCCACGCGCTTCTGTGAATTCATGTTAAACCCCAAATCGGCGCCCATTCCCTCCAAAGTGTTTAGAAAGGGTCTGAAAAAGAGTCTCAGGTTCGTCCCGGCTTCACCCGGGGGGCTACGCCGCGGCAAACTTCGCATTTCGCTTTGCTCAATGCGAAGTTTGGTGGAGATGAGGGGATTCGAACCCCTGACCTGTACGTTGCGAACGTACCGCTCTCCCAACTGAGCTACACCCCCACGCCGAAAAACCAGGCTTCAACCGTCCCTAAATCATTGGCCAAAGAGTTCCATCAATACTTTAACCCGACTCTTTGGGGCAATGGGCACTCATGTTTGGCCAATGGGCATAATATAGGCATCCCAACCCACTAAATCAATAAATTATTTTACCACACCAACAAATCCAGACCCTTGTGGTCAATTCCTGCAATGGGCAAACAGAAGCCCTATGATTGCGAACGGGATTACTGGCCGCAAATGAACCCCTGTGAACGGTGGCCGGTTGAAAAGGTTTGACTTTTTCCACAGTTATGGTAGAAAAAAAACTTTGCCCCCGTAGCTCAGGTGGATAGAGCACCAGATTCCTAATCTGGGTGTCGTGTGTTCGAGTCACGCCGGGGGCACCATTTTTTTCCGGCCAACACTGAGGTAAGGCATTTTCGTCTTGACTTCAATGCCAAATGCGGTATGATAATTATTTGATTTTTTTGAGGAGCAAAGCCATGCAAGCAATCATCAAGACCGGTGGAAAGCAGTACACCGTTGCCCCAGGGGATGAAGTCAAACTTGAAAAGCTCTCGGGCCAGGTGGGAGACGTCGTCATTTTCGACGAAATATTGATGACCTCTGACGAGGGAGGTGCCCTTTTCGGCACTCCGTTTCTTGCTGATTCCAGGGTGACAGGCAAGATACTCCGCCAGGGACGAGAGAAAAAAATTCTCGTTTTCAAGTATAAACGCAGGAAGGGCTACAGAAAAAAGAGAGGGCACCGGCAGTTCTTTTCCCTCGTAAGAATTGACCAAATTGATGTTCCCGAACAATAACTTTTTTAAGGAAGACAAATCATGGCACACAAAAAGGCAGGCGGCAGCTCAAGAAATGGAAGAGACAGCGCCGGTCAACGTTATGGGGTCAAAAGATATTCGGGTCAGCAGGTTACGGCAGGCAGCATTCTTGTCCGTCAAAAGGGGACCAGGATTCACCCTGGAAACAATGTTGGTCTGGGGAAAGATTACACGATCTATTCGAAGATAGACGGTGTGGTCGCCTTTGAGCGTTTGGGTAGAATTCGCAAGAAAGTCAGCGTTTATGCGTCATAGGCCGAATGGACTGTTTCGGCACCTGAAAGAATAGATATGTTTTTTTTGGATGAAGCTGTAATCACAGCGAAATCCGGAGATGGCGGCAGCGGTTGCGTGAGTTTCCTGCGAGAAAGGTTCAAGCCCAAAGGCGGACCGGATGGTGGGGATGGAGGCGACGGCGGCGACATCATTTTGAAAGCGACAAGCCAACTGCAAACCCTCTCACATTTCAGATCGAAACCTCAATTCAAGGCCTCAAACGGGCAGCCCGGGAGAGGGAAAAACCAGTCCGGCAAGAGCGGTTCGGATCTCGTTCTCAAACTGCCTGTCGGGACCCTGGTAAAGGACGAAGAGACCGGGCGCCACCTTGCCGATCTTATTCATGATCAAGAAGAGATCGTGCTCATCTCCGGTGGCAAGGGAGGAAAAGGTAACCAGCATTTTGCCACCGCCACCCGTCGCGTCCCCCGCATAGCCCAGGATGGACAGCCCGGGCAGGAAATAATCCTGAGACTCTCTCTTAAATTCCTGGCCGACATCGGCTTCATTGGGTTACCCAACGCAGGCAAGTCCACGCTACTATCCCGTCTGACGACCGCTCGACCGAGAATCGATAACTATCCTTTTACCACCCTGATCCCCAACCTGGGAGTCCTGAATCTTCCAGAACAAAAACATCTGACCATAGCCGATATTCCCGGACTCATCGAAGGCGCCAGCCAGGGCCGCGGGCTAGGCCATCGTTTCTTGAAACATATTGAACGGACAACACTGCTGGTACACCTGCTGGACATTACCTATCGCCCTGAAAACGGTATTCTTGAAGATTTCTATACTTTGAGAAAGGAAATGGCCGCTTTCAACCCGGAACTGGGGGAAAAACCCCAAATCGTCTTGATCAACAAAATGGATCTTGACAATCCTGGGAACAGGAACCTGAATGAATTGCAGAGCGCCCTTGATCGTATTGGGATCGTTTCTCTTGCTGTATCTGCGCTCACCGGACAGGGGCTCGACACGTTCAGGGAGATGTTGTACGAGCGCTTTTTCAAAGAACATAATTCTACACCCCCTTTGCCTGAAGCAGACTGATCTCGCCGGCCCCGACAAGAACTGAAAGACAGGACAATTGTAGCCATGGAAGCAGCCAACGATTCACATATTGCCCGCCTCGCACTGTTAAGGGGCGTAAAGCGTGTCGTCGTCAAAGTCGGGAGCGGCGTTTTGACCGCAAGCAATGATCTGAACACGGCCCTCATCGATAACCTCGCCTCACAAATGATTGATCTTCGGAGAAACGGGCTTGAAATCATCCTGGTTTCTTCAGGCGCCATTGCCGCCGGGCTTCGCAAGATGGGTCTGAAAAAGAGACCCCAGTCCGTTTCCCAACAGCAGGCCGTGGCCGCAATAGGCCAAAGTCGCCTAATCATGGCCTACGAGGAGGCCTTCGGACATTACGGGCAGCGTGTGGCACAGGTTCTCCTAACCCGGGATGATCTTACGCACAGACGTCGCTATCTGAACGCCCGCAAAACCCTTCTCACTCTTCTGTCATGGAAAATTATTCCCGTCATAAATGAAAACGATACGGTTGTTGCCGATGAAATCAAGTTTGGCGACAATGACAACCTGAGCGCCATGGTCACGGGAATGACCGAATCCCAGCTTCTTGTGAATCTGACAAACATCGACGGTTTTTTTGACAAGGATCCCCGTATCCACCGAGATGCGGTCCTCATTGACGTGGTGGAGAAAGTCGACCGGAAAATCATCTCGGACGCCAATAATATTCCCGGTTTTCTCGGGACCGGGGGCATGGCAAGCAAGGTCAGGGCGGCCCAAAAGGTGGCCATTGCAGGTGTACCTGCCATCATTGCGAATGGTCTGAAACCTGATATTCTGAAAACCATCTTTGCAGGCAAGGTCGAAGGAACCGTTTTTCTGCCGGTCGAGGACCGGTTATGTCACAAAAAACACTGGATTGTCTTCACCAAATCTCCCAAAGGTGTTATTGTCATAGACAAGGGCGCTGAAAATGCCATTTTAGGGCACGGGAAAAGCCTGCTGCCTTCAGGTATTGTAGCCGTAGAAGGACGCTTCAGCGTGGGCAATGCCGTTCTGTTGCTCAATGAAAAAGGTATCGAGCTTGCCATGGGCCTTGTCAATTATCATTCCGGTGACATAAGAAAGATAAAAGGGCTCAAGACATCTGATATAGAATCGAAACTGGGTTTCAAGCACGATGATGAGGTCATCCACCGCGACAACCTTGTCATCACGGATGAGAAAGAGGGAAATGGGTTATGTCTATTGCGGTCATGATGGAGCACATGGGAAAAGAGGCAAAGGATGCTGCAAGAAAGCTGAGAAAATGTCAGCGTACGCAGAAAGACGCGGCCCTCGATTTGATGGCTTCAAAGCTTCTCGAAAGGCGTCGGCGCATTATTGAAGAAAACGCCAGAGACCTTTCAGAGGCAAGAAAAGCTGGACTGTCTTCGGCCATGATCGATCGCCTCACCCTCGATGAAAGCGTCATCGAGGGAATGGTCGAAGGTCTCAAGGAAGTTGCCGCCCTGCCTGATCCAGCAGGTACGGTGACGGGTATGTGGAAAAGGCCGAACGGACTGCGCGTAGGCCGTATTCGCATACCCCTTGGAGTCATTGGTTTTATTTATGAATCAAGACCCAATGTCACTGTTGACGCGGCCAGTCTCTGTTTGAAATCCGGAAATGCCGTTATTCTGAAGGGGGGATCTGAGGCCCTTCACTCCAATCTCGCCCTGGCCGAACTGCTGGGTGAAGCCCTCAGGGATGCGGGACTCCCTGAAAAGGCCATCCAGGTGGTCCCCACTACCGACCGCGAGGCGGTCAATGCGCTGCTCGGCCTTGAAGACCACGTGGATATTATAATTCCCAGAGGTGGCGAGGGCCTTATCCGGTTTGTGACCCGTCACTCCCGCATCCCCGTGCTCAAGCACTACAAGGGGGTCTGTCATGTCTATGTGGACAAATTTGCCGATTGGGACATGGCCGAAGCGATCTGTTTCAATGCCAAGGTCCAGCGTCCCGGGGTATGTAATGCTATGGAAACCTTGCTGGTGCATGAAGACATCGCCGGCGAATTTCTGCCCCCTATGATCGGCCGATTTCAGGAAGCCTCGGTGGAAATAAGGGGATGCCCGGTGACCCTTCAACTCGTTCCTGGGATAAGGCCGGCTGTTGATGCCGACTGGGCAGAGGAATTCCTGGACCTGATCCTTGCCGTCAAGGTCGTTTCCGGAATGGATGAAGCCCTCGATCACATTGACCGGTACGGATCCAATCACACGGAAAGTATTGTCACGAACGACTATGAAAACGCCCAGAGATTCCTTGAAGAGGTGGACTCCTCTGCAGTGCTGGTCAATGCCTCTACCCGCTTCAACGATGGAAACCAGTTGGGACTTGGCGCAGAAATAGGAATCAACACATCCAAGCTTCATGCATTCGGTCCCATGGGTCTGGAAGAATTAACCACCACGAAATTTATCGTCTACGGGCAAGGGCAAATAAGGAATTGAAGGCTTCGGCACCTGTGAAAATGGGCATCCTGGGTGGGACTTTTGATCCGATCCACTTTGGACACCTGCGCACGGCCCAAGAAGTCGGCCATGCCATGGGAATGGAAAAAGTATTTCTCATTCCAGCCGCCTCCCCGCCCCACAAGTCAGGCGAACCGGTAACGGCCTTCCGGCACCGCCTGGCCATGGCCCGATTGGGGGTTGAACCATCTGACATCCTGGAGGTGCTTGACCTTGAGGGAAGAAGGGCTGGTCCGTCCTATTCCTTAGACACCCTCAGGCAGCTGAAATCCCAATTCGGGCCAACCGCTGACATCTGTTTCATGTTGGGAAGCGATGCCTTCCTGGATATCAGGACGTGGAAAGGCTACGAGAAGCTCTTCGATTATGCCCACTTTGTCCTCATACCACGCCCGGGGTATGACATTGAGACACTCAGGGACTTTATTTTCGCGCTTGACGCTTCCATGGAACAGACCGGCGAGAAAGATATCTATACAATGCCCTCCGGCAACCGTGTCATCATCTGCAAGTCCACACTTATAGATATTTCAGCCACGAATATACGCAGGCTGGCAGGCTCCGGCCAATCCATTACCTTCCTCGTTCCTGAAGCCGTCAGGAATTATATTTTGGAGAAGGGGCTGTACAGGGCGCATGGAAAGTCTTGATAAGGCAAAATTGAGTCTCCAGATTGTCAGGGAGCGAAAGGCTGTTGATCCGGTCTTGTTCGAGATCGGAAAATTGAGTTCCATCACGGACTACTTCCTCATCGCCAGTGGAAATTCGAGCCGACAGGTACAGTCCATCGTTCGTCATGTTTCCAAGCGATTGAGAGAGGAGGGTTTCAGGCCTTACGGCCTTGAGGGCCTGCAGGAGGGCCACTGGGTGCTCATGGATTATGGTGATGTTGTCATCCACATTTTTTACCAGCCTGTGAGAGAATTCTACGACCTCGAAGGCCTTTGGGTCGAGGCGCCCCGGATCTCGCCGACCAACGAAGCCCCGAGAGGAAATGGCAAGTGACCTCCCGATCTCCCCTCATCCATGCCATTTGCTTCCTGACCATCCTGTGTCTTGTTCTGTCCCCTCTCTGCCTTTTTCCATCCCGTGCCATGGCCCTGTCCATTGAAGAAGAAACCGTCCTTGGCCAAAAGTTTCTTGCGGAGATTAAAAAGCACTACGAGGTGCTGGACAATGATTATGCCAATGCCTTCATCAACGACCTGGGGCAGTACCTCACAGGGGCACTTAAGACAAAACCTTTCCCCTTCCATTTCTATATCATCAAAGACAGTTCTCTGAACGCCTTTTCAGCACCCGGAGGACTGATTTTTTTCTATTCAGGCCTCATCGATACCATGGACAACTGTGACATGCTGGCTGCCGTCATGGCCCATGAAATCGGACATTCTGCTGCAAGGCATCTCTCCCATCGCGTTGAACAAAACACGAAAATTGGCCTCGCCACCATGGCCGGGATCCTTGCGGGCGTTCTCATAGGGGGGGGAGCTGCCGCAAGTGCACTCATCACCGGATCCATGGCCGCCGGGATTCAGGCACAACTTCATTACAGCCGTGAGGACGAACGTCAGGCAGACCAGTTGGGGTTCCGCTACAGCACGGAGTGTGGATTTTCCCCCCAGGGTCTCATCGAAGCACTGAAAAAAATTGAACAGGGAAGTTGGATGGGCTCAGGAAAAACGCCGCCCTATCTCCTCACACACCCGACGGGTCCCGAGAGGATGGCAAACATTGACAGTATGGTGAAGCAGTATTCGGCGGTGCCCGTGAAGAAGGAGGCCGATCACTTCAGGACCCTTTTCCCCATTTTCAAGACCGTTGTTCGGGCCGTCAGTATCGATCCGGACGAGGCGGAACGGGAATTTCTGGAAGATTTGAAGCATGCACCTACTTCCCCCATGGCACATTTGGGTCTCGGAATGGTCTATGAGGCCCAATCTGAATACGGCGAAGCCATTTCCCAACTCAAAAAGGCCCTGGAACAAAGGCCTGATTCTGTTTTGATCCTTCGAACCCTCGGCAAGAACTATCAGTTGGCGGGAAAAGACAGGGAGGCCATACGGATCCTCAAGAAAGCCCTCACTCTGAAAAATGAGGACACCACCTCCCTCTTCACATTGGCCTTATCCTATGAAAACCTGGAGTCCTACCAGAAGGCCATAGCCCTCTTGAAGAGGCTGGCTTCTTTAGAACCAAGCAGGAATGAGATCTATTATCACCTCGGTATCTCTTACGGAAGACAAAACAGACTGGCCCTGGCTCACTACAATTTTGGATTGTATTTCAAGGCCCTTGGGGAACTCCAAAAGGCCCGATTCCATTTCCAGAAGGCCAAGGAACTTGCTCAAAACGATTCGGGCCTTCTCGAGAAAATCCGCAAGGCCACGAAACCGAAACGTCAAAAGGCCCTCTGACTCGGATCACGAAAGGGTTTTCAAGTAGTCAGCAGCTTCCACGTTGCCCAGGGAAACCGCTTTTTTGAGCTCCTCCACGGCCTTGGCCTTCTGCCCGGCGGCCGAATAGGCCCTGCCGCGGTTGTGATACATGTCGGCATCTCCCGGATTCAGGCCCATTCTCTTACGCTATCGGACAAGAGGCGCTTTTGCTTTAAACATTTCCGGTTCATCCGGGTCAGGACGTCGTCAGATATTCGGTCCTCACAGGGGAGAAGATTTCTATGGCGACGGCGTCTTCCAGGACTTCCGCCGCATGGAGCTTGTCACCCTCAATAGACCAACTGTCGCCCGGATCCGCTTCAAACACGTCCCCTTCAATATCAAAACGTATCTTCCCGGAAACAAGATAGCCCGTCTGTTCGTGGGGATGACTATGCAGTGGAAGAGCACTTCCCTTGGCAAGCCTGAATTCGCAGAGCAATGTTTTTTCTCCATGAACCAGCGGTTTCATCAATGCCCCGTCTGCCAGGGTCCTGTATCCTCCATTTCCCTTCTTGTAAAACATCCGATTCTCCTTTATTCGGCGCCATGCCGGCTCAGATACGCGATCGCCTTTTTATCAGGGGGAGGAAATGCCAGTCTCCCCAGCGCTGAAGGCGCAACCCATTTGATTCCGTCACTCTGCAACGGTTCCGGTTCTCCACCCAGCAAGGTGCAATGAAAAAAATGAAGAGAGATGGATCTGTCGTCATAGGCATGATCAATGGTGAGGCAATGGCCTTCCACCCTGGTCCGGATGCCGAGTTCCTCGGTCAGTTCTCTCTCAAGGCACTCCTCCAGTGATTCCCCCTCTTCCCTTTTCCCCCCCGGGAACTCCCACATCCCAGCCAGATGACTTCCCCTTCGCCGCCTGGAAATCAGCACCTTTCCCGAGCGAAAAATCAATCCGGCTGTCACTTCAAAATGGGGGCTTTCAATTGTTTTTGTCATTCTCCATCACTTTCAGTCTCAGTCTGAGGTAGGCGTTTTGCGCTTCCTCATTGCCGGGATCCAGTGCTATGATCCTTTTATAGGCATCAACGGCGCCGGGATAGTCGCCCCGCTTTTCCCGGAGTCTTGCGAGATTCTTCAACAAGTCCAAATCCTTCGGGCGTTTTTTCAGGATCCTTTCCATCTCTGCCATGGCCTCTTTCTCCATGCCGACCTTCAGATAGGCTACGACCAGATAGTTCCGGAGTTCAATGGCATTGGGATAAATCTTCAAGCCCTTTTCCAGCAGAGGGACCATTTGCTTGTAATCGCCCCGGCTGTTCAGATATTCTGTTGCGTAAAGATAGGTATCCGGATCACCGGCGCCCAGTTTTGTCAGGGTCACAGCCTCTGTGAATGCCTGCGCAGGGTCCTTCAGTTTTCTGTAAATGTCCAGCAACAAGCCGTGGGTCTGTGAGTCCCCGGGGTGTTTTTTCACATATCCCACCAGGTAAGGCAGCGCACCTTTCAGGTTTCCCGATTCGTACTCTAATACCCCCAGATTGTATCCTACTGTCTCATTGTTGGGATCAAGCGTCAGAATCCTGCGATAGACCGTTTCCAATTCCTTTTTCTTGCCTATCTTATCAAGGACATCCGCCATAAGGAGCAAGGCTTCCATGGATTTTGGCTTCTTCCCGAGTACCTGGGAAAGGATGACTTCCGCCTTTTTCCAATCCTTGTCTTTTACCAGGTCTTGTGCAAGCTTCATGCGACCCTCAATATCGCCGGATTTGAGAGCCAGTGCCTTTTCCAGATAGTACAGTGATTTCTGCTTATCGCCGGTTTTTTCAAAGAGATAGGAAAGGTTATAATAAAGGTTGGCATCTGTCGGATCGATTTTAGAAGCCATTTGATAGGAATTGATGGCCTTATTGTTGTTGTCCAACTTTGTCCAGAGATATCCCAGCTTACCGTAGAGAGGCAGTTTTTCTTTTTCAGAGGCCATTATCCCCAGAGCGGCTTCATATTCCATTGCGGCGGACTTCAAATCTTTCGTATCTTCGAAAGCTCTTGCCAGTTGGAGCCTTGTCTCCAGGTCCTTAGGAGTCATGGCAACAAGCCTCTTGAGCACGGTAATAACACCGGCCCTGTTCGCGGTTGCCCTGTAGGACTTCAAAAGGGTCCTGAGTTCGTCCTTGTCAGCCTTACTGCCGGCCATTTTTTCAAGCATCGCTGCAACGCTTTTCCATTTGCCCTGGGCTTTATATTCATCCAGCAGCCGCTTTTTTACCTTGGCCTCGTTCGGAAACATGGCAAATGCCTCCTCCAAAACGGACAGCCTGAGCTTTTTGTCGATGGTCCTGTCCGCCTTGTCAAGCCAGTCATCCACGCGGGGCTTCACATCCACTGTTAACGCACCGAGTTCACGGTCTCTATACTTGATTTTGACCGGGAAATGATAGGCTTCAAACATATTATGTCCCGGCAGGAGGCGCAAGATAGGCCATTCATCATATAAGAGCGCACCGGCGTCGAAACCGGATGAAACCAGCCGGACATATAAATTGAAAGGAATGTTGGTGGAAATCTTGAGGATCTTGACACGATCCCTGGGATGCAGGGCGAGGTGGTCGCCGGAAAGGAGTTCTCGCGGTTCCCCGTTTATACTCACCTCGACAGAGGCCAGCCGGGGGGAAACGATATACAGTTCATAATAGTACCAGCCGGCTATGCCCAGTGCAGCCAAAAGGGCCAGGACGGCCAGCCAGGAAGCCAGTCTTGCCGAAGCGCTCTTTCTTTTCCTTATCCCGTAGTCCAATGCATGAGAACCTTCTAAAAAGTCACACGTTCCATTTTGCATTCAAAGATGATACCAGGGCGGCAAAGAGCAGGCGACGGAGGCGTACAGCACCAACATGTCGAGGAATAGGCCACGCAGCCAACGCCCGATAGCGCTCTAATGCGAATTGGAATCAGGAGCCTCCGAACGCATCTTGCTAAGGGTGCGCTCCTTCTTTGTCGCGGTTCCGGCAGCTTTCTTCTCAAACATGAGAAGGATGGGGCTGGCCACAAATATGGATGAATAGGTCCCCACAACAATTCCCACAAGCATGGCAAAAGCAAAGTCATGTATAACGCCACCGCCCAGGAAAAAGAGAGCGGCCACCACCACCAGGGTCGTTGAAGACGTGAGAATCGTCCGACTGAGGGTTTCATTGATGCTGGCATTCATGACTTCCTTGAAGGGCCTCCTCCTGAAACGCCGCGCATTTTCTCTGATTCGGTCGAAGACAATGATGGTATCGTTTAGTGAATAACCCACGATAGTCAAGAATGCCGCTATGATGGCAAGGGAAACTTCCCTGTCCGTAAGGGCAAACGCCCCGAGGGTGATCGTGACATCATGGATGAGGGCAATAATGGCCCCAAGGGCATATTTCAGATCCAGGAACCAGCATAGACCCAGGGTAACCAAGAGGGCTATGACGATGAGCCAGGCCACAGGTATGCCGAAGCTGGAGGTCAGATAGACGACGAAGGCAAGGGCCAAGGCCATGACAATGCTCATCATCCACTTGAGTTCGAAACGTCCGGAGATGTAGATGGCAATAAAGAGAATGGAGTAGAAGATGGCAAACAATGCCTTTTGTCTGAGCTCTTTTCCCACTTTGGGCCCGACCATTTCCACACGTCTGACATTGACCCCCTTGCCGAATGCTGCAACCAGGGCCGTTGTTACCTTATCACCCAACCCGGTCAGCTCAAGGTTTGTCTTTCGAACCCTGATGAGGAATTCGTGGGCGGCCTTTTCGCCAAACTGCTGGATGATACTGTCCTGTAGATTGATCGGTTTGAGGGCCTTCTTGATATCACCGGGAAAATGGGCACGATCCAACTTCACCTGTATCAAGACGCCGCCGGTAAAATCCACGCCGTAGTCCGGACCACCTCGCCACACGAGCAAAAGAATCGTGATAAGGATCAAGGTACCTGAAAGGACAAACGCTATCTTCCGCCTGCCCACAAAATCAACGTTGGTATTCGGCTTGATAAATTCCATTTGGTACTCCAGTTTTTCTTTGGTGTCGCGATGATGACTTTTACGAGATCAATGAAACCTATATACTGATCTTTTTTATCCTCTTCTGGACATAGAAGTAATCAAAAATGACCCTGGTCACAAAAATCGCGGTAAACAGACTGGCAATAATACCGATGCTCAAGGTTACGGCAAATCCCCTCACCGGGCCGGTACCAAACTGAAAGAGCACCAAAGCCGCGATCAAGGTAGTCACATTGGCGTCCAGGATGGTCACAAGGGCTTTGCCGTACCCACCTTCGATGGAGGCCCTCGGGGTCTTGCCGAGCCTCAGTTCTTCCCTGATACGCTCGAAGATCAAAACATTGGCATCCACCGACATACCTATGGTCAGAATGATACCTGCTATGCCGGGCAGGGTGAGGGTAGCACCAAAAAAGGCCAGTCCGGACCCGATCAGAATGACATTAAGGATAAGGGCCACGTCGGCGATAAGGCCACTGAGTCCATAGTAGACGGCCATGAAAAGGACCACGGCCAGCCCCCCTATGATTGTGGACTTGAAACCCTTCTCGATGGAATCCTTTCCCAGGGAAGGGCCGACAGTCCTTTCTTCCAGGATCTTGACGGGAGCAGGCAATGCGCCCGCCCTCAGGACGATGGCCAGATCCCTCGCCTCGTCCATGCCAAATCGGCCGGTGATCTGTGCCCTCCCGCCGGCGATTTTGTCTTGAATGACCGGTGCCGAATAGACCTTGTTGTCCAATACAATCGCCAGTCTTTTCTTGATATTCTCGCCGGTGATGTGCTCAAAGAGTCTGGCTCCCCGGGAATCGAACGTAAGGGAAACATAGGGTTCGTTGTATCGGCTGTCGATCTGAACCCTGGCATCGGTGATGTATTCACCGGTGAGGAGCGTCCGCTTCTTGAGGAGCAGGGGAACCCTCCTCCTCTGTCCGGTCTGTCTATCTATGGATACTTCATAGAGGATTTCATCGCCCGGAGGCACCCGCCCTTTGAGGGCCTCATCAACACTGTGATCCTCGTCCACCAACTTGAATTCCAGAAGGGCCGTTTTTCCAATCAGTGCCACAGCCCTTTTCGGATCTTTTACGCCAGGGAGCTGGATCAGGATGTCTTGCTTTCCCTGGGGCCGGATATCGGGTTCGCTTACGCCGAACTGGTCAATTCTGTTTCGAATAGTCTCCAGCGCCTGATCCACGGCCATCCGTATAAGCCGCTCTTTGGCCTTTTTAAGGAGCATCAGGCGAAATACCAATTTCCCTTTCACATGCGTAGGGGTCCCGGAATCAAAATCCGGTTGATCGGCCTTGAACATATCCGTGAAAGCCGTTTCATCTTCATCACGCATGAGCGTCAAGGTTATTCCATCCGTACCCAGACGCTTGAGCTCCAGATACCTGATCTTGTTCTTACGAAGGTCATTCTTGAGTTCTTCTATGACACGCTCAAGATTGCTTTCGACGGCCTTTTCCGCCTCCACTTCCAGGCTCAGGTGTATCCCCCCCTGGAGGTCAAGTCCGAGATGGATCTTGTCCTTTGGTAAGACATTTGACCACCACGGAGGAAGGTTCTTGGTCAATGAAGGCGTCAGGTACATCAATGCCACAATTACCACTGCCGCTACTATTCCTGCCCGTAATCCCAGATTCTTTGACACCGGTGCATTACTCCCATTAATAAATGTGCGTACCCTCAATCACGAGATCTACAAATACGACAGCGTCGCAAAAAGTCGCCATTCTGCCCATCGACGACCTTATTACGATTCCATCACACAACGGAAGGGTCAAATTCCGTCTTTTTCCCTTTATGCACTCCTGTTCAGAATTCCCGATACGGATCCGCGGGAAATCTTCACTCTGATCTTCGGCGCAATTTCTATGGTGACCACATCATCAGCAATACCGGTCACCACGCCATGGAGGCCGCCTGAACTGACCACCTTGTCGCCTTTCTTGATGGCCGAAAGCATCTGTTTGTGCATCTTTGCCTTTTTCTGCTGGGGGCGGATAAGCAGAAAATAAAATATCACAAACATCAGAATCAGGGGGATGAATGCGCCGAAGCTGCCCCCCTGTCCGCCTCCCCCTGATGCGCCCTGGCCCATTGCGTATGCAACAAAATTCATAGTAAAACCTCCTCTTTATTTCGCTGAATCGTCGGGCAGGCGGGAAAGCCGCCAGGAATTCATCCCGACGCCAACCCGCCTGCGCAACTTATTAATCAACCATATGCCCTGTCTGTGTTTCATAAAACATTTTTCTAAAGGCGTCCATGTTTTCCGCTTCAATGGCCTTCCTCATTCCCTCCATCAGGCACATGTAGTAACGAAGGTTGTGAATGGTATTCAGCCTGTATGCCAGGAGCTCCCTGGCCATGAAAAGATGCCTGAGGTAGGCCCTCGAAAAATGCGTACACGCATAACAGTCACATTGATCATCCACTGGCCGTTTGTCATCCACATAACGCGCGTTCTTGATCGTCATGCGCCCGCATGTGGTGAACAGGGTACCATTTCTGGCATTTCGTGTCGGCATGACACAATCAAACATGTCCACACCTAGTGAAACCGCTTCAACCAAATCCTCGGGGGCCCCCACCCCCATCAGATAGACCGGCCGGTCAGGGGGAAGCATTTTTTTCGTTTCTCGGACGACATCAAGCCTCGTTTCCCGGTCTTCTCCAACGGCCAGGCCTCCCAGTGCAAACCCATCAAAATCCATCTGCACCAGGCCTTTCACACTCATCTCTCTGAGATCTTTGTAGACACCTCCCTGTACGATGCCGAAAAGGGCCTGTTCTCTTGAGCCCAAGTGGTCCACACATCTCCTCGCCCAACGCGTGGTCAAATGGACGGACTTGAGCACGTACTCATATTCGGCCGGATAGGTGACGCACTCATCGAAGGCCATGACAATATCCGAACCCAAGGCCCTCTGAATATCCATAGACTCTTCCGGTCCTATGAAATGCCGGGACCCGTCAAGGTGGGATTGAAAAACGACGCCCTCTTCCGATATTTTCCGCAGTTTTGCCAGGCTGTATACCTGAAAACCTCCGCTATCTGTAAGGATGGGACCGTCCCAGCCCATGAATTCATGCAATCCACCGAACCGCTCAATGACCCCGGTCCCAGGCCTCAGATAGAGGTGGTAGGTATTGGAAAGTATGACCTCCGTCCCCACCTGCCGGAGTTCCTCGGGACAGAGGGCCTTTACCGAACCCTGCGTCCCCACCGGCATAAAAACAGGCGTCCTGATCCGTCCCCGGGGTGTCGTAATTTCTCCAAGCCGTGACCCGTTGTCGGGACTTTTATGTAAGACCTTGAACTCCAAAGATCAGAAACAGACCCTCCCTAAATTTGATGGAATCGTAAAAAGTCCATCCGTGGACTTCCAACGAAGCCGTCTCTTCCGCCGGAGTCAAGGAGCCGGGCGTGAGGGTCTTTTTCAGCCCCTTTCTCATAGTGCACTTGGCACCCTACTCCGACATGGACGGCTATTTGGGGTTTACACCTCCTGAACCCATGCGCCTCCAGTAAGCACCGCTGAGCCCCAAATAACCGTCCATCCCCTCGGGGGTGTTTAGAAAGCGTCTGAAAAAGAGTGTCAGGTTCACCTCCCATTCGTTGCTCATAGGCTGCCGCTTGCGGCATAAATCAGCTTTTTGCTCACTCCCATAGGGAGGAAGTTTTTTTAAAGGATCAGCATGGCATCCCCATAGCTGTAGAACCGGTATTCTCTTTCTATGGCCAGTGCATAGGCCTTGCGAATCGAATCCAAGCCGGCGAAAGCGGCCACCAGAAAGAGCAATGAACTCTTTGGGAGGTGAAAATTTGTAATCAGCGCATCCACCACTTTGAAGGAAAAACCAGGAGTCACCATTAGGTCCGTCACACCTTCACCGGGATTCACAAGGCCGTTCTCCATGGCTGCACTCTCCAAGGTTCTGACCACAGTCGTTCCAACCGCAATCACACGCCCCCCTGAAGCCTTGCATATCCCTATTGCCCTTGATGCGGCTGCATCGATCTTGTAGCGCTCGGGCAACAGTTCATGCTCTCTGATATCTCCCGTACGTACCGGCTGAAATGTCCCGTAACCGACGTGGAGCGTCACGGGAAAGATCCCGATCCCTTGCTTTCTCAGTTTTTCCAGCAATTCCACGGTAAAGTGGAGACCCGCTGTGGGGGCTGCAACGGCACCGTCCGATCTCGAATAGACGGTCTGGTATCGCTGCCGGTCAAGGTTGTCACAGGAATCATCCTCCCTCCTGATATAGGGAGGCACCGGCATGTGGCCACTCTTCCTGAGAATTTCTTGAACGGGCTTCTCACCTCCAAAGGTTATCAAAGCGGTCCCGTTATCGAAAAGCCGCCTGACCTGCCCTGAACCCCCCCCTTGAAAAAACAAAAAGCTCCCTATTTTAGGGCGCTTGGAGGACTTCAAAAGGCACAATCTGTTTCTTGTTCCCCTTTCCTGCTTTCCTCCATCTTGAATGACCAAAACCTCTACGAGCCCACCACTTTCCTTGTGCCCAAAGAGTCTCGCAGGAACCACCCGGGTATCATTGACCACCAGTATATCTCCTGGAAGCAAAAGATCCGGGAGATCATAAAAATGATGATCTCTTATGACCTTTGTCGATCGATCCAACAAGAGCAGGCGGGAATGGTCACGTTGCCGCGCCGGCACCTGGGCAATACGTTCCGCAGGCAACGCATAGTCATAGTCTTCTAATCGGAACATTCGAAAAAATCACTCAAGCAGTGAATGCTAAACAACTTCTGAAATAAAGTCAAATGATTTTATCTGGACATATAGACCAGGATTAGCCCGAGGCCCATGGCCAAAAGGCCTACAGGTCTCAGACGCCCGCTTGGAATTTCAATAACCAGCGACATCCATTTTTTCATTTGATCCGGAAAACCGAAGTAGGGTAAGCCCTCTATGATCAGCAGGAGACCCAGAACACAAAACAGCAATTTCGTTGTCAAGAATCCCTCCCCAGTGCCAGACCATGTCCAGGGGAATGGCCGGCCTTGAAACGCTGCGTCCTTTTCCTTTTGTCTTTTCTGCATCATAGTTTACCTGAACAGGTGGTGTCAACCGGTTGGAATTTTCCTCATAATAGTCTTGATATCAGGGCGAAGATCAGATAGCTTAAAGGGATTGTTTTCATCAAGGGCAAAAGGGAAAAATACCAATCATGAAGAAGAAACTGCAGAAGATACTTGCAACGACATTGCAGAAATCCATTGAACAAGGCCGGCTGAAAGAGACCCCCGTCCCGGACTACATCATCGAAGTGCCAAGAAACGCCGGGCACGGGCATTTTGCCACAAATCTGCCCATGACACTGCGTGCAAGCCAAGGGAAAAACCCCAGGGAAATTGCATCCGTTCTAAAGGCTCAATTGCAGGATGTCCGGGATGTTTTTGAAAGCGTGGATATCGCCGGGCCGGGATTTATGAATTTTGTCCTCAAACCCGAACAATGGTACCAGGAACTAAGGGATATCATCACCCTTGGAGATGCCTACGGCCGAAGCCACCTCGGAAAAGGAAGCAGGATCATTGTGGAATTTGTCAGCGCCAATCCAACCGGGCCACTCCACATTGGTCATGGCAGGGGAGCGGCCCTGGGCAACACCTTGTGCCGCATTTTTTCCTTTTGCGGGTACGAGGTTGCCAGTGAATTCTACATTAACGATGCGGGCCGACAGATCAGGCTGCTTGGAGAATCCATTTTCAGCCGATGGAAGCAGATGGAGGACCCCGCCTATCCCTTTCCCGACTCGGGTTACAAGGGAGACTATATTGCCGAGCTTGCCCGGTCCATTTCGAGCCAGATAGACCTTTCAAAGCTGGATGAAGAAGAGGCCATTTCCGCATGCGCCCGGCTGGGCAAGGAAATCATGCTCAAAGAACTTAAACAGGACCTGGCGCTTTTCAGAGTCCCATTTGACGTCTGGTATAGTGAACAAGGCCTTTTTGCATCGGGAAAAATAGAAAAAACACTCGATGAACTCAGGAAAAACGGGCACCTCTACACGAAAGAAGGAGCACTCTGGATCAAGACCCTGCCCTATGGAGACGACAAGGACCGGGTACTCAGGAAAAGCGATGGTGAGTTTACCTATTTCGCATCCGATATCTCATACCATCTTGACAAGAAAGAACGAGGCTTTTCCAAGGCCATCAACCTCTGGGGGGCGGACCATCATGGATATATTCCAAGGATGAAGGCCGGTCTTGAAGCGAATAACATCTCCCGAGAGTGGCTTTCCATCATGCTGATTCAATTGGTTAAGCTATGGAAGGGCGGCCAGGAAATCAAGATGTCCAAGCGCTCCGGATCTTATGTCACCCTGAAAGAGCTGATAGAAGAAGTTGGAGTCGATGCGGCGCGCTTTGTGTTTCTTTCCAAGCACCACGACTCTCCGCTCGATTTCGACATCGATCAGGTAAAAAAACAGGACAGCGACAACCCTGTCTATTACGTGCAGTACGCCCACGCAAGGATCTGCAGCATTTTCAGAAAGGCCGAAGAGGAAGGCATAGACTTGTCCGGGCAACCTGACCCTTTGCTTACGGGGCTCGTTCTGGATGAGGAAATTTCCCTGATCAGAATGATGACGGAATTTCCTATCCTGATGGAGGATATTTGCAGGAGCCTGGAACCCCATCGTTTGACTTACTACCTGACGAATTTGGCGGCCCTGTTTCACCGCTATTTCAACCTGGGAACAAAGTTTTCCGAGCATAGGATTGTGACAGAAAACAGGGTCCTCAGTAAAGCGAGGCTTTTTCTGGTCTTGGGTGTCAAACAGATTATCACCACCGGCCTGGAGCTGCTGGGGATTCACGCCCCACATAAAATGTGAAATTTGATGGCGAAATCACAGAAGAAATCACAGAGGCAAAAAAAGCCGCATACCCTGACCCTGACGGCCAGGGCCTCCTTTTTCTGGGGACTCTGTCTTTTCTTTCTGCTGGCATGGATATTCGTCTTAGGTATATTCGTGGGGCGTGGTTTTATCCCCGATGGCGTAAGAGGCATTTCAGAACTCAAGGCCCAGGTCGCAAAGCTTCAGGGAATGCTGTTGCTCAAAAAAGTCCCTGACCCCGAACCTGCGAAAGGGGACTTCGAAGACCCGAAACTCGCCTTCTATGAAAACCTGTCCATCAAGAAAAAGGAGGTTGCCAGAAGAGGCCGCTCCACGGATGAAACGCCAAAGGGAAACAAACCCAAGACCGCCAACAAGATATCGACTGTGGACAAGCCCTCCACTACAAAAGAGACCCCTTCGACATCCGCGTACAGGCTTACGGTACAAGTGGCCTCTCTAGAAAATCAGGATAAGGCGAAGGCCTTGGTCAAGAAACTCTCTGACAAGGGTTTTCCAGCTTACTCCTATGAGGCCCAGGTAAAAGGCAAACCCCGTTACCGCGTACGATCCGGCCGTTTCAGGACAACCGGAGAGGCCGAACAGTACGCTCAAAAACTGTTCAAGGCATTAAAGATAAAAGGGTTCACGATCAGAATCGAAAAATAAAAGTGAGTGCGAAAGAGACCCATGACACTGCGAAAGGCAATTATTCCCGATATCAATTACATTCGGACACTCCTCAATCACTATGCCGATAAGGGATTGCTGCTTCCCAGGCCTTTGAGCGAGCTCTATGTTCAAATCAGGGACTACCTGGTGATTGAGGGAAACGACAAGAACCCTGTACTTCAGGGCGTTTGTGGACTTGGAATCTGCTGGGAAGACCTGGCCGAAATAAAGTCTCTTGCGATTCACGAGGATTATCAGGGAAAGGGCCTGGGCTCAAGACTCGTTGAGTCCTGCCTCCAGGAGGCGCGACTTTTTGGCATTGGGAAAGTCTTTGTCTTGACATATGTTCCCGATTATTTTATAAGATTTGGATTCCAGGAGGTGAGTAAATCCCACCTCCCTCAAAAAATATGGGCAGACTGCCTCAAGTGCACCAAATTCCCGAATTGTGACGAGGTGGCCCTTATTCTGAAACTTTAATCTCATCCCGACGCCGGGATGGTTTGTTTGTAATTTATAGGAGGCATCTATGTTTGGTATCGGCATGCCGGAGCTTATCATCATACTGGTCATCGCCCTCATCGTCATCGGGCCGAGCAAACTCCCGGACCTGGCAAAGGCCCTTGGAAAGGGAATGGCCGAGTTCAAGAAGGCGACACAGGAAATCAAGGAAAGCCTTGACATAGACGACGACCTCAGGCAGGCCAAGGATGACCTGGTGGATTCGGTAAGCGGCCTGGAAGCATCCTTTAGGATCGACGATGACCCATCGCCGGAGAAGAAGGAAACGTTGGAGGATTCCGTGAGCGACCTTGAAGAACCGGGTGAGGCCGACAATGACCCGTCGCCGGAAAAGAAGGAAGCGTTGGAGGATTCAGTGAGCGATCTTGAAGAATCCGGTGAGGCCGACAATGGCCCGTCAGCGGAGAAGGACGGGCCCAAATACACGGATTTTGATGAGATGCTCGAAGACTACGAAAAGGCCAAAGAGCCCGAACAAGGTGATCGAGAGGGTAAAGGCCAACTCGCCGCTGACATGGAGAAAGAAAAGCATGAATGATGATGAAAAGCAGCCCTTCTTAAGTCATCTTGAGGAATTGCGCAAGCGGCTCGTGGCCATCTTCATCGGAGTGGGTGCCGGTTTTGTGGTTTGTTATATCTTCTCCGACCAGCTTTTCAAGCTGCTGGTACTACCCCTGAAAGCCGTTTTGCCGGAAGGGGACAAGCTCATTTTTACGAACCTTCCCGAGATGTTCATTACCTATCTCAAGGTGTCCCTCATCGCCGGCGTACTTCTGACAGCCCCTTTCATCTTTTATCAGTTGTGGCTGTTTATCGCCCCGGGTCTTTACCGGCGCGAAAAGAAATACGTATTTCCCTTTGTGATTTTTTCCACCATTTTGTTCGTGGGGGGGGCACTGTTCGGCTATTTTGTGGTCTTCCCGTTCGGATTCAAATTTTTTATCGGCTTTTCCAACGATTACGTCAAGGCTCTCCCATCGGTCAAACAGTATTTTTCTTTTTCCATCAAGCTCCTGTTTGCATTTGGCGTTGTTTTCGAGTTGCCGCTGGTGGTTTTTTTTCTGGCCAAGATGGGTCTTATCACACCGGAGTTCCTAAAAAAACAGCGCAAGTACGCTGTTTTGCTTATCTTTATTGTGGCTGCCATCCTGACGCCCCCCGACGTGGCCACTCAGCTCATGATGGCAGTGCCCCTGCTCATCCTTTATGAAATCGGAATTATCGTTGCCAAAATAGCCCGGAAAAAAGAACCGGAAAAATCCGAAAATGACGATGAGGCTGAAACCTGATAACAGCTTATTCCAGTCCTCGCATAGGTTGGAGGACCGTCATGTGCCTGCCTGAAATCGTCAGGGCCAGCGGGATCTTCATAACTTCTCCCTGGGCGTCGAATGTGATGTCTCCTGTCACCCCTTTGAAGGCCTGAACCTCCGGGATAGCCCTTTGAAGGTCCTTTCGGGTCTGGATCTCAGCGCGCCTCCTCATGAGGGCCTTGAGGAACCGAATGGTATCATAGCCAGTCGCCGCCAGGATGCCCGGCGTGGACTCGAAGCTTTCTTCATAGCCTTTGACAAACTCTCTGGTGAGAGGGTCCTGGCGCTTTCCGAAAAAGCCTGATGTAAAGATAGCCCCCTGGACATACTTGGCAGCCATTTCTATCAACTTGGGGGATTGCCAGAGGGATGTCCCGACCAGACGGACATCGGACACATCCTGATACATCAATTGCGGCGCAATCATGATAATTTTCTGGTAGTTATCCGGAATAAAGACCGCATCAAAATCGATGATGGGCTCGGGTTTCTCAGGTTCGATTTCGGTTTCCTCTTCAAAAGGGGTCCTCATCTCCCGGAGTTTTTTCACGACGGACGCGGGCCTGGGATAATAGAGGCCCGTCATTTTCTTGATGGGATCCGCAAAATCCGTCTGATCCGGCTCATACGACTCCACGGCTGTAATGCTTCCACCTGCCTCTTCCAGTCCATCCCAAAACCGGTTCATAAGAAAGCGGCCGTAAGGGTTTTCCGGGTACAGAATAGCGAAACGCTTCAGGCCCAGTTGTTTCACGGCCACATTGAGGAGGGTCTTGATCTCCCGGCAGGGAACGAGAAAGTTTCGGAAAACCATGTCACCTTCACGGGTAATATCCTCTTTCTGCGTCATGGTGATAATGGGAATGCCCAATTCTTCCGCTTTCCGGGCCGATGCCAGTGACGCCTTGCTTGAAAGGGGTCCGATAATACCCATGGCGTGTTCTTTCTGAGCAAGTTCAGCCACCTGGGCTGATGCGACTTCCGACTTCCCTTGTGTGTCCTTGATAACCAGATCGATCCCTGGACCCTCCTCGCCGGTTTTCCTGAACAATCCCAGCCCCAGTTCAATACCGTTGAGGACCTCCTGCCCGTATATGGCAAAGGGGCCACTCAGGGGCAGTAAGCAGCCGAAAACCCGTTTTTTAACCGAAAGTTCTGCGGTGATCCGGTCCAGTATGCCTTTTCCAAGGGTGACCCACTTCTGTTCAGGTGTGGCCCTGACCAGGGCCATGGCGGCTTTTCTGGCATTGAGAAGGTCGCCCGTGCTGAGATAGAGTGATGCTATCCTGTAGTAGATTCGAGGGGCAAGATCTGTTTGTTCGGCATAAACCGCAAAACGCTCAAGGGTCTGCACATCCCCGCCATCAATCATTTTCCCCAGTTTTTTCAGGAGTTCCGACTGCAGGTGCGCATCGCCCCCACTTATTTTCTTCGCCTGAACCCACCAGTAAAAGGCCTGGTCCCGGTTGCCCAGAAGCAGGTTATCAAGACCGAGTATATGGAGGACCTTCGCCTCCAGGGTATGCCCACGGTATGCCCTGATCCACTGGAGGGCCTGATCGCGGGAATCGGCATATTGTCCAATGCCGTAAAGGATATCGACGACCTGGTAACGAACTTCGGCAAGGCGGGGATCATCAGGGTGTTGGGCAACCAACCTCTCATAGTACTTGAGGGCCTCCTTCAACTCCCCTCTCTGTGAATAGATCTCCCCCATTCGGTACAAAGCGGGCCCGGAATTCGTTCCCAGCGGTTGTTTTTCCAGATAGGTCGCATAAGATTCCAGAGCTTTGTCAAGTGCACCTTTTTTGAAAAATGCCTCTGCCAGTTCATAATCGTCCGGCACCGGGACCTCAGGTTGGAAGGTCTTCACCTGCTTCGGGGCAGCGACACTGACCGGTTTCTGTTGGGCGCATCCCTGCAAAAAAAAGGCTACCCCCACCAAAATGATGGAGATAGCCCGATACGATGGTATGGTCTTCATCGTTATTTCTTCACTTCCTCAAAATCGGCATCGACCACGTCTTCCTCCTGGGAGGCGCTACCTCCTGCAGCCGCATCACCTGCGCCCCCTGCCTGGGCCTGCTGCTGTTGCTGGCTTGCCTGGGCGTACATAGTCTCGGCCAGCTTGTGAGCGGCCTGTGTCAACTCGTCGCTCAAACGCTTGATCTCATCAATATTATCACCTTCCATGGCTTTTTTCAACTTTTCAATAGCCTGACTGATTTGATCCTTTGTGCCATCATCCACCTTGTCCCCCACTTCCTTGATGGACTTCTCAGTGGTATAGATAAGGGAGTCCGCCATATTTCGGGCATCCACAAGTCCACGCTTTTTCTTGTCTTCCTCGAGGTTTGCCTCGGCATCTTTCACCAGCTGATTTATCTCTTCCTCGCTCAGACCGCTTGATGCCGTTATCTCGATAGACTGTTCCTTTCCGGTTCCCATGTCTTTTGCCGAGACATGAACAATACCGTTCGCATCGATATCAAAAGCGACCTCGATCTGAGGAATACCGCGAGGTGCCGCAGGAATCCCCACCAGCTGGAAGCGGCCGAGGGTCTTGTTATTGGCCGCCATCTCTCGTTCACCCTGGAGGACGTGAATTTCAACGGCCGGCTGATTGTCCGCGGCAGTGGAAAATATCTGACTCTTCCTGGAGGGTATGGTGGTGTTCTTTTCAATGAGCTTGGTAAAGACACCTCCAAGCGTTTCGATTCCGAGGGACAGGGGCGTCACATCCAGCAGAAGGACATCTTTCACGTCCCCGCGTAACACACCGCCCTGGATGGCTGCTCCAATGGCAACGACCTCGTCGGGGTTGACCCCTCTGTTCGGCTCTTTGCCGAAAATCTCTTTGACCTTTTGCTGTACTCTGGGCATTCGGGTCATGCCGCCCACCAGAATAATCTCGTCGAGGTCGGTCGCACTCAGGCCGGCATCTTTCAAGGCCATATTGCAGGGACCCACAACCTTCGCCACCAGATCATCAACCAGGGCCTCCAGTTTTGCCCGGGTGAGTTTTATGTTCAGATGCTTCGGTCCGGAGGCATCCGCCGTAATAAAGGGCAGATTGATGTCCGTTTCCGTGGAGCCGGAAAGCTCCATTTTCGCCTTTTCCGCGGCTTCCTTCAACCTCTGGAGGGCCATTTTGTCGTTTCGCAGATCGATACCCTGGTCTTTTTTGAATTCGCCTGCAAGGTAGTCCAGCACCCTGAGATCGAAGTCCTCGCCGCCGAGATGCGTGTCGCCGTTGGTGGATTTCACCTCAAATACACCCTCGCCGATCTCCAAAACCGATATATCAAACGTGCCGCCGCCAAGGTCAAAAACGGCAATCTTCTTGTCGCCTTTCTTGTCCACACCATAGGCCAGAGATGCAGCGGTAGGTTCGTTGATGATCCGCTCCACCTTGAGCCCCGCAATGCGCCCGGCATCTTTCGTGGCTTGTCTCTGGTTGTCATTAAAATAGGCAGGGACGGTGATGACGGCCTCCTCCACCTTCTCCCCTAAGTAGTCTTCCGCCGTTTGCCTCATCTTCTGCAAAATCATGGCGGAAATTTCCGCTGGACTGTAATCCTTACCCCTGATGGACACGTGGGCGTCTCCATTTCCAGCCTGGCTGATCTTGTAGGGAAGGACTTCTTTATCTTTCTGAACCTCTGTTGAACTGTATTTACGACCGATCATTCTCTTGACCGCAAACACGGTGTTTTCCGGGTTGGTTACGGCCTGCCTCTTGGCTGTCTGGCCGACGAGTTTCTCGCCATTATCCGTAAACGCCACCATAGAGGGTGTGGTCCGGCTCCCTTCCGCATTGGCGATAACAACAGGATCACCGCCTTCCATGACAGCCACACAAGAGTTTGTTGTTCCAAGATCAATACCTATGATTCTTCCCATTTTCTTGTTGCCTCCTTCATATAGCAAATCAACTTCATTTTATAAGATAACTATTCCGCAGTGTTTTCGCCACACGCCGGACTTTTTTTGTTCACAACCACCATGGCGGGTCTCAACAATCTTTGGTTCAACAGATAGCCCTTCTGCAGTTCCTGCAGGACCATCCCGGGTTCCCGGCCCTTTTCTTCCATTTCGCTGACCGCATGATGGTAATTGGGGTCAAATGCCTCCCCCCGCGCTTTCACTGCCTCCATGCCCGCCTTCTCCAGGGCACCCTTTAATCCTTTCAGCGTCAGTTCCACGCCTTCCGTCAAAGCAGAAAGGCAATTCTCATCGGTGGCGGCGCAGTGGGAAATGGCCTGTTCCATGGCGTCAAGGACTGGGAGCAAATCCTTTATCAGAGATTCATTGGAAAATTTGATCCAATCTTCCTTTTCCCTCTGGGTGCGTTTCTTGAGGTTCTCCATATCCGCTTGCGATCTGAGGTAGAGGGCGTAGTTCTTTTCTGCGGATTCATTCAACTCATTGGCCGTCTGGATCAGTTCCGCTTTTGTCATTTTTTCAAAACGCTTGTCATCGATAGCCTTTTCGCCCGCGGTGCACTCATCTGCACTCGATTTCTCGTCGTTACGGTCTTGCGCAATATTTGCCTTGATGGTGTTTTCGTCTTTCTTTACGGCGTTTGCATGATCCATCCGTCTAAAACCTCACCTCAATCTCTCCACTATCCTGATTTCAGGACGGTGTTTGCCAAAAGCATTATGCGATACATTAAGCATCGCCCACAGGCTTGTCAAGACGGACTCAAGAGACTTTCCATGATTTATTTAAGGCATATTCGGCACTGGAAAGGTGTCACTCGAAAGGCACAAATCCAGTACTGACGGAGGAGCGGGAAAGGGTAGTCTAAGCCGAATAAACCCGCCGGAGGGGGACAAGCCGGGAATAAAGAAATGTCAAAACTCAAATCTGGTCTTAGGATACTAAAGGGTTGACCCGGTAAGCCGCTCGAGAGCCTCCACATACTTGTCACGGGTTTTTTGAATGATTTCGGCGGGCAGTTTCGGTGGCGGCGGGGATTTCGGCCAGTCCAACCCCAGCAGGTAGTCCCTCAGAAACTGCTTGTCAAAGCTCCGTTGGGCCCTTCCCGGCTGATAGTCATCCATGGGCCAAAAACGGGAAGAATCGGGCGTCATGACCTCATCAATCAGTATCAGACGGTCGTCCAGAACCCCGAACTCAAACTTGGTGTCGGCTATGATGATGCCTTTTTGGGCGGCAAACGCTCGGCCCAAATCGTAGATCCGCAGGCTGAGGCTCCGAACCGCTTCAGCCATTTCTTTCCCGAGCAGGTCAACCGTCTGCGCATAGGATATGTTCTCATCATGCATACCGTCTTCGGCCTTTGTGGACGGAGTGAATAGGGGTTCAGGAAGTTGATCGGATTCCTTCAATCCTTCGGGCAGAGATATACCACAAATTCTGCCTTGAGAGCGGTACTCATTCCATCCGGAACCGGACAGATAGCCTCTCACAATACACTCCACCGGCAGGGGACTCGCTTTCCTGACCAGCATGCTTCTTGCTTCCAGCGCCTTCGAATACTTGCTGCATGGCTCCGGGTAACGGGCGGGATCCGTGCTCACCAGATGGTTTTCGATAACCGATGCAAGCTTTTCAAACCAGAAGAGGGAGATTTGGGTCAATACTTTACCCTTGTCCGGGATCGGATCATCCATGATGACATCAAAAGCGGAGATGCGGTCACTGGCAACAATCAGCAGTTTTTCATCGACTTCATAGATGTCACGGACTTTTCCTCTTTTCAATAAAGACAGTTCAGGGAAATGGCTTTCCCTCATAATGGTAGAAGTCATACTTCACCCTCCCTCCGTAGTTACAACCACCCTGATGAACGGGCGAACATAGAAAATTGTAAATTTAATAGTGAACGGTTCTGAAAGTCAAGGACCTTTGATGTTTATTGAACGCTTTCACACGGCCGTTTGGGCATTGAATAAAAACAGGATTGATATTTTCTGCGAGTGCGCTATTAATAGGACATACAGATCAGGGAAGAGGAGCAGCAATGGAATTACCGGGCGAACAGACCGAACTCATGGACGCAATTCTCCTTTTGGAGAGGATGATCGATCAGATGCATGCACAATTTGACAATTACCGCCACGGTGAAATTCATGTGTTGCCGGATTGGCAGCGTTTTGAAAGGCAACTCCTGTTTTTTTCCCGGAGGCGGCCCCATTCCCTGGAACTTTCAAATCAGTTGGACCGGGTCCTTTTCAAATTCCAGGCGCGAAAAAGGGTTTGGTTGAGATGGGCAGAGGAATTTCATCAACAAAAGTGACGTTCACCCCCCTTTGCGCAGACCTGAATCAGGCAACCCCGCCCTTTTAAGATATTCCCGGTAATAACGCAGCACCCTGTTTCGATAGGACACGGTCTCCGGGTATGGCGGAAGCCCGTTGTATTTCTTGACGGCACGGGAACCGGCATTGTAGGCGGCAAGGGCTAGACTTATGTCTCCTTTCTGCTGCTTCAGTAATTCGGCAAACAACCTGTACCCACCCTCTATGGCCTTTTGGGGATTCAGACGGTCATCCCGAGCCTCTTGGAGGAGTTCCAGCCTGTAGCGTCTGTAAGACGCAACCCATTTTTCCCTGAATGCAATGGCCTGCTGCATCTCCTGGCAGGCTCTCCGGGCATCATCTTCCACACAATATTCTTCCGGCTTGCTGATCAGTGCCATAGCCTTTGCCTTCAGCCTTCGCTCTTTCAACATGAATTCCCTGGCCTCTTCGAAATAAGGGGGGCTGAAAATCGTGCTCATACCAAGCAATTTTCCTGTACTTGGCATGATCTGGGTAATACCAGCCGCACCCACATAGGAAACGGCCTTTGGATCGAAACGCGATTCCTGCCTCATCAGGGCTAGAAAAAGCAGGGGTTCAGCCGCGTATTTCCCATCGCCATAGCGTTTCAAGAATGGCTCAAGCAAAGAAAAATAGCGCGATTCTGTTTTACCGAGGAAATCTTTCAGGGTCCCGGGACTTCTCTCAAATTCCTTTCCTCCAAATTTGTCCAGATCGAAGGCTTTCAGATCTTCAGGTTTTGCTTTCCGGACATAGCAATTGAAAACATAGTTGACAAAACCCACATTTTCAGACGTAAGAGGGTACCCGTCAAGAGGTTCGATTCCAAGGCATTGATTATAGACCTGGCCCAGTGCATCTCTCAAATTCCGTCCATACCTCTTCAAGGCCTTCTTGATAAGATCCTGGAGAAGAACCGAACATTTGGACTTATCGAAGCGTTCATCCTTGTTGACCATCAGGGTCGCACGGTAGTTCTTGAGCAGTTCTTCGGCAGACCGCATCGTCTTTTGGTAGAGGCAGGCGGAGCGTGATACCATGGCCACATATTCACCCGATGCATTTTCCTGGGCTCCGGTACTCATGCCGTTGATGGCATCTTCAAGAAACGCTTCCGCCTGTTCAAAGAGATCCCGCGATTTCAGGTAGTCTTTATCCACGTAGGCCTTCATACCAAAAGATTGGGCGACCTCCGGAGGGATCCGAAGGAACCCCTCTTCTGCCCTGTAGGACCCGTCTTCCAGGCTGGATTCATGAACCTTCAGATTATAGGCAAAAACAGCTTCGATCAGTGGTGAGTAATCAGGTTCCGCCCCAGCATTTGAGGGAAGGATGAGAATAATCAAAAACAGTATTTTGAGACCAGTGGCGAAGGACATTCCTTTCTTTTCTCCAGCTAAATTCATCATGTCGTTGGTGCTCCAAACGTGCTGCGGGCGCATATTAATGCAACAACTGGAAGAGAAATGCCCTCACCGGAAAAGTTTACGGGTTTGCAGCAGGAAATTTCGCTCATGTTCGGGGTGATTCTAGCAAAAATGCGGACAACAATAAAGGCATTGTTTCAGCAAAAAAATATTTTGACAGGTGAAAGCTCAGCTGCTATATTACTTTCTTCCTAGGGCCGTTAGCTCAGTTTGGTAGAGCAGCGGACTTTTAATCCGTTGGTCGCGAGTTCGATTCTCGCACGACCCACCAATTTTGGAGCCAAGGACCTCATCTGGGGCAAAAGCCCCGACGGTGACCATTTACCAACTATCTACATTCTTTTGTCGATAGTGTCCCCATCGTCTAGTTCGGTCCAGGACACTGGCCTTTCACGCCAGTAACGTGGGTTCAAATCCCGCTGGGGACGCCATTTCTCTCTTGACGGGCTGCTCATCCGAGTGGCCCGTTTCTTTTCTAATTCGTGCCCAGGACATCCCGCTTCTCAAGCGGGATAACGTGGGTTCAAATCCCGCTGGGGACGCCATTTCTCTCTTGACGGGCTGCTCATCCGAGTGGCCCGTTTCTTTTCCAGTTTTTCTTGCCTCTTCCAGCCATCCAATCCGCACCTCGGTTTCTGCTTCGAGATCTCGAAAGTATGGCTTGATGTCAAGAACCGGTGTTCCATCAAGGATGTCCAGGTCCATGATCGACAGCTCGTTTTCGTGAATGTCCAAAAGGCGAACGACCGAAAGACCAATAGGATTCGGGCGCCTCGGTGATCGCGTGGCGAAGAGTCCCCGGAGTTGGGTATCGAGGGGCGGAACGATCTTCAGACGATACCCTTTAGATCTATGAAAATGACACAATAGAATGATGTGAGAGAAACCTTCCAGGTCATCCAGCCCTTGGGCAAAATCTGGAAACACTTCAACAGTTCCCGACACACCCTTCCCTCGTGAGGGTTGAAATGGGATTTTGTCGCCTTCTTTGAAAGGGCTGTGAACAATGCCTATGGGTTGATACTCAATCTTCATTTCCACGCCTCTCTTCTTGATGACTTCCAATAAAGTCGCGACCTGCTTCAGCAGGCCATTTTATCTGCTGCAGCCAGGAGGAGGGCCTGAGAGTCTTTTTCAGGTTCTCCTCCACTTCGGTCCTCATAGTCTGCCGTTTGCGGCATAAACCAGCTTCTAACGAAGTTACCTTGTTCTACGAACCAATGGAAACGGATCTGAGAATCTTTTTCATGTGCTTTCTCATGGTGCACCTGGCACAGAACTCCGACATGGACGGCTATTTGGGGTTCACTCCTATCAAATCCTACGCGCTTCTATGGAGTAACTCTGAACCCCAAATCGGCGTTCATCTCCTCCGGAGTGCTTAGAAAGCATTTGAAAAAGATTGTCAGGTGCGGCTCCTCTTCGTAGCTCATAGGCTGCCGCCTGCGGCATAAACCAGCTTCCAACGAAATCATCCACTTTTATGGATCAGGGACTGAGATAGGCTGCAGCCTTGCCCCCCGCCTGAATACCCGAAGCGATACAGGGGCTGATTCCACCGGCTGTTGTGCCGGCCCCCACAAGGAAGAGCCCTTCGAGGCCTGACGTAAAGCTGCTGAATCGACCGGGCCCCATCTGGTCAGGCGTCTGCTCCGGTCCGTAACATCCTCCCCGGACCGCGCTGACCCAGAATTCATTGGAAAGAGGCGTGGCAAACTCAACATGGTCCAGATGTTCCGAGAGCCCTGGGATGTGCCTTTCCGCGGCCTCTATGAGGCGCTCGCCGATCTTGTTCTTGAAATTGTCGTAATCTTCGCCCCGTTTCATGGAAGGCCTGTGGGCCCATTTTTCAAAACTCTCATAGTCGACCATCGTGATGAGCTCGACAGTGTGGCGACCTTGAGGGGCATGGCCGCCTTCGGGATCCTTTACTGATGGGCTTGTTATGAGGAACCCGGGCACATTTTCCTGAAGGTGTAAACCCTTTCCCGTTTCGTACAACCTGTTCATATCAATGTCATTGTAGTGATGAATATTGGCGTCCGTTATTCCGAGAGAAGGAAGATCCAAGTCGGTGCCAATGAACGCGTAGAAAGCACCAAGAGACGGCCGCAAGTGAGTGACCTTTTCCATGGTCTTGGGAGGCATCACTTCAGGATTCACCAATTGTCCTAGGGTAAGGACCGGATCAACATTGCTTATGACGACTTGCGCGGTATATTGCTCTCCAGGTTCCGTCTCTACAAGGAACTCCTGCCCTTTTTTGTCAATTCTGACCACACGTGCCCTTTTCCTGGTCTGAGCGCCATGCTTTTTCAAGGGATTCAGGAAAGCATCCCGAAACGCACCACTTCCCCCCTTCGGATAGTAAGCACCTTTGAGGTAACTGTCTAGCACGGCCAGAGCAATGATAGCTGAGGCCCTTGCCGGAGGCAGGCCGTAAGTGCCGGAATGGGCGGCCAGAACGGCTTGCAGACGTTTGTCTTTTGTTACATTATCCAGTAGGTCCTGGTAGGTGGCCCGGCCATACTTCAGCATCACAGGGTGTCTCATCAGAAAACCGAGCATCCCGAGAGTTCCTCCCTTTCCGGAGGTGGAAGCACTCATGGCCTTGAGCATCTTGTCAAGCACATCGAAATACTTGTTTACTCCGGCCTCCTCCCTGGGGAACTCTTTTACGAGCCTCTCCTTGTAACGTTCCTTACCTTTGCACAGGGCGAATTCGAAGTCGGGGAAGATATAACGGTCAAAGCCGTCCGGGTCAAGTTCCACAAAATTCAGGCTGTCAGCAATACCCAGCTTGTCCAGCAGACGCCAGAAGTACTCTCCCTTGCCAAGCTGGCCCAGGTAGTGCAGCCCTGTGTCGAACGTATACGCTCCCCGACGGAAAGGGTTCAGATACCCACCAAAGGCAGGCATCGCCTCAAGAAGGAGAACAGAGATGCCCTGCTTGGCAAGAGTGAGGGCTGCTGAAAGCCCGCCTGCACCACTGCCTATGACTATGGTCTGATAATCGGCCATATTTCTCCTTTCCTGGCTTGATTGGATTTTTTTTTAGTTCCTGCAGTGCAATCCAATTGCGCCCTTACGTAAACAATCCCGCTACGAAGGCCCGTGAGATACGCAGGTCAACATTAAAGAAAGCGCAACTACTGAGATAATGAAAGTGTAAAAAGATCTTCAAGTCAAGCAAAATAGAGGGCGATGCGAGGTATCTTGGTCAAATCCAGTCGTTGGAAGATCAACGAGGCTCTATTTGTGCAATGGTTTCGTGTGGAATCCGTCCCGTAATGAAAAAAATCAGATAGGGCGAGCCAGTATTCCCAAAAAAACATCACATGGAGCCGGCCGCCCCAACTTTTCATGCTGGTTTGTTACTGATAACTTGATCAATAAGTCACAGCCGCTTGGTACAATGGCAATAGCCGTGTAAACAATTGGGCGATATCCGAGACGATATCAACTCCGCATGCCACGGCGTCGCGTTTATCGATGGTGGCGGCAACTTGCAAATCGAAGGGCACTGTTTCCGACGTCTCATTGATGTAGGTTGTCAGTGCTTCTTTATCCGGTTGTCGCGCGCTCTCATCAGTGTGCCAGCCGTCATCCGAAGCCAGTAGGGTGCCTGAAGAGGGGCTTCTGACGTTGCAGATGGTCAAATTGTCCTTGACGGCTATCGTGTGGAGCATCTGCGCGTTTTCTTCCTGGCTCAGCCATCCGGTAAAAGCCTTCCAGTCCCTCGACCCTTCCCCTCCGTTTTCGGGGCGTGCCACGTGGAAACCATAATAAAGGGCCTGTGGGTCAACTCTGACAAAAAACCTGGCCCGACAGTCGGTTGCCGCATCACCATGGTGTTTGATGTCCTGAACATGCATTTCAGGTTTGGCGCCGAAAGCCCAGGAATTGAACTTAAACCGGGTGGTCTCGATTTTTTGAGCTATTGCCGCACCCAACTGGTTGCGAGAGCGCCACGTCGTTCCGGAGGCACTCCTCTTGAAGTCCGTCGGGACAAAACCGGAAAACACGGTTTTTTTCCGGGTCGATGCAGGCTTACAGGAAGATTTCCCTGCAGTCGATTGTTCATTTTTTTCCCGTTCCCTCCGCGCCGCAATGCGATGCTGCAGTTCAATGGTTGTCAGGATCTCTTCGCCGTTTCCCCAACGGATAACCATCTCGTCCTTATGGATGGAAATAACCTTGAAGACACCTTTCTCATTTTCGTATTTTTCATCAACGTTAAATTCAATTTCTGGCAACTGCTCCATGGGACCTCCTGTCTGAATTATATTATCAAATTGTTCGTACCCCAATATGCAAAACTAAACACCTCAAAGAAGCCATTGGTCAGGACCTTCTTTCCCAGGATATGAAGATGAGGCTCCAAGATAAGAGCATAACGAAAGGGTAAAGAGTCTATAAGAGAGGAAAAAGAATACCGCGGGAGAAAACCGCCATTTGTAGCCTCAAACTATAATAAAACCACTCTTTTGGCAATGATATTTCAAACTCCCATATAGCCGCCATGTCCCATCGGGACCATGGTTAAGGCATTTTGAACGGTTTCTTCATAGGAAGACCCTTTCCTGGGGTTAGAAATCCCTAACTTTCTGCTGAAACTTGATAGACTGATTAAATGGGATAGTTTCCTACAATATTATCGTCAAGTGTCTATTCTTATCATTCAATGATATTATCTTAGTCTATATATCATAACTATAGATTATTTTAATTTAATAATAAATATAAGTCAAGCTTATAATTTTATTATTCAAGGGCGTCCAGGTCTCCGAAAAATATTATTTCCTGCTTCCCGCTGACCTTCAACAGTAGGTTTTTTTCGAATCGCTGTCTTGCAAAACACTAATAGTTATGCGATGGTAAAACACCTCGGCAAGAAATCAAAACCCGTGCGGTTCCCCTAAAATATCATTTCCGGTTAACCACGATTTGGAATCATTTTAGGCCAAGGAGTTTTTTTGTGTCAAAAGAGACTATCAAGAAGAAATTGATCAAAATTATAGATCATGCCCCTGAGCTAAAACCCATTTTTCTATCGGCCGAATCACTGCATACCAAGCGTATAAAAATCAGAAACTATTTGTCGCGAATGTTAGTGGCGACCTTTGACGACAACCCGAAGATCCCTCCGTTGGAATGGGTGCTGACCCGGGATGCCAGTAATGTCTGTCGCAGAATTCTGTCCAAACGAAGCGAGCGTCTGGCCGGCTTCAGCCTGTTGAAATATGTCGACACGTTATTGAATGGGGGCACTCAACCCGAACACTTGCCAAAACCGAGTCCGGGTTTTTTCGCCGAGTTCGAACATTTAATCAAGGGGATCAGCGGCCAAACCGGCATTTACACCATCAAATCACCGGTGTTTGTGAAGTATCAGGGCCAGAAAGCCGCCCGGGTCCGCTCTGACGACCTCTCCCGCATGGCCAGATCGACCTACCGGTTTCTCGATCGTTATCCCAGCGGAATGGATCGCGATGTGATACGCAAGAGAAGTCTCAATAAAGCCCGGATTCTGAAATTCTTTGGCGCAACCGAACTGGAATGGGAACGATGGAAATGGCATACCGGAAATATCATCCGGGACGCCGACACATTAAAAGCGCTCATCAAACTGACCCCCGAGGAATACCAGGCCGTCAAACTGGCCCGCCGCTATAAAATTCCCTTTGGGATCACCCCCTATTATTTGTCGCTGATGGATTACCGGCCCGCGGGGGGCTCCGATGCCGCCGTGCGTGCCCAGGTGATTCCCTCTCTCAATTATGTTAATAAACTGAACGCGATGCGAAAAAGTTCGGAGCCTTCCATCGACTTCATGCTCGAACGGGACACCTCACCCATTGAGGGAATTACCCGGCGCTACCCCATGATCGTGATTCTAAAACCGATCATGACCTGTCCCCAGATCTGCGTATACTGTCAACGGAACTGGGAAATCGAAGACGTGTATTCCGCCAGCGCAATGCTGCCCAAGGACAAGCTGGACAGAGCCATCCGCTGGATCGCCGACACCCCTGAAATCAACGAGGTTCTGATAACCGGCGGCGATCCCTTGCTTTTATCCAACGCCCGGCTTGAGAATTTACTTTTCAAACTGTCCCGCATCAAGCATGTGGAAAGGATCCGGATCGGAACCCGCATGCCGGTGACCCTCCCTCAGAGGGTGACGGATTCACTGGTCCGGGATATCAATCATTTCCAAAATCCCGGCAAACGCGAAATTATCATCGTGACCCATTTTGAACACCCCTATGAGGTAACCCCCCAAGCCATGGAAGCGATCCAGAAATTCCGGCGCTTCGGCATGGAGGTCAACAATCAGCTGGTATATACTTTTTACAATTCCAGAAAATTCGAGGCGGCCGCACTCCGGCTAAAACTGCGTTTGATCGGGGTAACACCTTACTATACCTTCAACACCAAGGGAAAAGAGGAAACAGACGATTACCGGGTCCCCATCGCCCGACTGCTGCAGGAACAGCAAGAAGAAGCCCGCCTGCTGCCCGGGACCGTCCGTACCGACGAAATCGTATTTAACGTCCCAAAACTGGGCAAGAACTACCTGCGCGCCTCCCAGCACCACGATATCATCGCCATATTACCGGACGGCCGCCGGGTTTATGAATTCCATCCCTGGGAAAAGAAATTGTCGTTGGTGGATACTTACATCTATACAGATGTATCAATTTATGATTATCTTAAGCGATTAAAGCAGAGCGGCGAGAATCCGTCACATTATAAAACGATCTGGTACTATTACTAGAAGCCATCTCAGAACTGTATCAAACAACCCTCCTTTCAGTATCTTTTCGGTAATATACCAGCTGGGGCATTTTGTCCGGCAAGGCCCCATATCTCTTCAATATGTTGTCTTGGTGCGACCCCATTCACTATTTTTGCTCTGCAGGACCAAAGGAGCGGGTGAAAAGATCGCGGAGGGCCTGCCGGCCGTCATCGGAGAGGTTGCGGGTTCCGGTGCCAGCGAACGTATCTGAAGTAATCACCGGTGTGTCCTCAACCCATTGGTTGTTCTCCCAGGAAAACCACCCCTTTCGCTCCTGATCATAGACGCAGAGCGGACGGTTAAATAGTTTTGCCAACTCGACCCCCCAGCCGGTCCCCCCCTTGACGGTATTGTCCGCCTGTATCCAGCCGACCGCAATGACATGGTAACCGTTATTCACCATGTGAAAAATGGACTGGATGACCTTTCGGATCTTGTCCGTCCGGGAGTAAGTGCGTTTCATCCGCTTGGACACAATTTCCATGCTCACATCGCCTTTACGAAGCTCTTCCGGGCTCAGTACCCGGACGCCCTGGGTGCGCTCGGCATTGTGGCCTTCAAATGATATATTCACCTCTTTCATGTGCCAGGCCTCGGCAAGTTTGCCGAATTCCGCCTCAGCACCCTTGTGGCCACCGCTGTAAAGTGTGATTTTTGAAATGTCTTTCATTTTTTCCTCCTGACTTTCTTAAGGTGTTGTGCGGTTATGCAAAAAAAACACCCCGCCGCGGTTCGGCAGAGTGACCGGTTAAAGTAACTCAGCTTTTCGGCATTACAACCCTCGCCGTCATATTTTCTCTAAACAAACCTATCCTGAATTTTTTGGGCCAGCGGCCATCATATTCTTGGCCGCTTGCTAATCGCTTGTGACGACGTGTTTGAGCGGCTAATCATCCGGGCTCATTTCAGAGCAGGTTTCTGAACAAGCGGCCTTTTCAGCTTCCGTTTACCCACCAGCTGTGGAACCCATCAGTTCAAAAGGCAGATCAACGGGATGCAAAAGACAAGCCTTGGGGCAGTCATCGTGCAGCCTACGCACAGGATGGTGAAGGGTGTTCCCGGCAGATGTTCGGCGACCCTCTTGGCAATCGGTCTTACATCCTTTGATAAATATACCATTTTTGCCATTCAAGCAACAAGCAAAACGAGCGATTCACGGTTCAAACGCACTGATTGTCATCTCGAATTTGTTCAAGATGGTTTTGTTCACACCTAATTGAACCAGATGCTGGTTGGTTCAATATTCCATTTCGGATGATTTTTAATGACAATTTTGTTGTTATAAAGCCTATCAATGACAAAACTGTAGAGATGACAATTTGCATACTAACACTTTGTTTTGAAATAATAAATAATATCAGATAGTAACACGCATGTTTCCCATGTTGTTTCTTTTGGACTGATATTTGCTTTGTTATCGAAACAAGTCCCGGGCAAGAATGCACTCTTTAAATTTGAAAAGGGAGGTTAGAGAAAACTCATGAAGAAGATCGAAGCCATTATCAAGCCTTTTAAGCTCGATGAAGTGAAGGAGGCCCTCATGGGCCTTGGTATCCAGGGTATGACGGTCAGCGAGGTGAAAGGGTTTGGACGCCAGCGAGGTCACAAGGAGGTCTACCGCGGAGCGGAATACCAGATAGATTTCGTCCCAAAGGTAAAAATTGAAATAGTCATTGATTCTTCCGTCTTGAACGAGGCCCTGAAATCGATTGAGGGAAATGCCAAGACCGGCAGTATAGGCGATG
>Ga0315535_1000122_pt1 | contig 48375 bp, 46 predicted proteins | sample SalMarSW160220MG_2_FD_203092 | JGI IMG/M metagenome (GOLD analysis project Ga0315535, IMG submission 203092) | Salt marsh sediment microbial communities from the Plum Island Ecosystem LTER, Massachusetts, United States - Salt Marsh Sediment SW1602-20 ... | reverse complement strand
CGAGAAAACAGGGCTTCAAAAGAGATTTGCGCTCGAAGTTAGAAATATAGAATGGTTTAAAGATGAATGGCTGAGTTGGGCTTCGAAGCTTGGAATAACATGGGTGAGCGTGGACTCCCCAGATTTCCCTTTACATGTATACAACACGAACGGGTTAGTTTACGAAAGAATGCATGGCAGAACAGCATGGTATTTGCACCGGTACAGCGATGAAGAGCTAGAAGATGTCGCTGAAAAAATCATGAAGACGAGGCCAGAGAAAGCTTATGTATACTTCAACAACGACACCGCAATGCTCGAAAACGCCAGAAAAATGCGTGAAATTCTCACAAAGCGACAGCACTAAGGCTACGGTTTCTTGTGCCGTCGGTAAAGAATGAAAACGTGTCCTCGAACCTCAACCAACGCTGCAGCAGCATCCTCAGCAGCTATAGTTGCGATAGCTTTAGCGGTTTCGGTTTGCAATGCGCTCGGCAAAATTCTGACTTTAACCATCTTGCTCTTTGAAAGCTGCTTTTCAATCTCGACCGAAAGCTGAGACGTGTAGCCTTCTTTGCCGACCCATACTGTGGGCTTCTCATCCTTTAACACGTGTCTAACGTGGCGTTTCATTCGAGTAGTTATCTTGCTCAAGTTTGGTTTTCTCCCGTTTTCTTTTTCAAAGGTATACGCGTTTTGCAGCCGCAGCTCAGGCACGTAATCACAACGTGAGGCTCCCTTTCCTGCCTTATTCGCACCCGACAGTTTTTACCATGCACAAGCAGCACATGGCAGTTCTTACAGACTTGGCGTTTATACACTGTTGGTAACGGTGTTTTTGCGGCCATAGCTATTTTTCTGGCAGTTGCAACGTAGCGGCTTGACAGCTGAGGATTATCATGGTAGACTTTTTTAGCTTGTTGGAAAAGAAGCTGTATTCTCTGCTTGGCTATCCGCTTTGCGTTTGACTTCATTTTGATACCCTGCTTCTATCACGCGTTATTCAGGTTGCGACTAGTCCTACAGTGAGACTTCACGGTTCATAACGCTTTTGTTTACACCCTCAACTTCTTGATGGGGATATGCAGATTAGTTCAAATCGTTCTTAAGCAACAACTTTTTTTGAATATTGGAAGGACTTAGACTACTGTTTTGTAAATAAACTCCAAGGGTGAAAGAGTTCCGGAGAGTTCAATAATTCTAAAGTGTTACCGTCAACCGAATCCATCAAATATGTTCTGATAAAGAGCCTATTATGCGCGGTTAGAGAAAAGAGGCAGTCATTTTTTCTTCAGTTTTGTTAGGGACACTCTGATTCAATTTCCTCCCAATTCGCTGTGTCATATCAAATTGTCTGTAATTCGTCCGCTGTTTCCTCCATCTCAGTTTGGTCTCTGGCTGCTTCTGCTTCGTCTTTTCGAACAGTTCTTATCCTGTATATTTGGAAGGCTATTGCTGCAATTATGCTGATCCATGACATAGCAAAAATTGTTGCGATCGTATTCCAGTAGGGTATAGCCCAGCCATAGTTAAACTGAAGCCCGTAAGAGGGAAGCTCTTGGCTGACTATGCTGTCTAAACTCAGAGCGGCAACCATCGAAATAAATGAAGCTGCCGCCATGAGCACTAGAATCCAATTGCCTATTCCATCTATGCCTCGCATGTCTATCCGAAAAGAATTCGTATAGAAAATAACTTAACCATTATGGTCTGAAAATAAACATTGCAAAACCAGTTTCCCCGTAACGATGCGAAATGTATGTTGCTTTCTGAAGAGGGTATTTCTAAGAGAAGATCCGAAAAAGTTGGATGCTTTCGTTTTGATTACTTTTTTCTTATTGATTGACTCAATTTGAAGAAGTTTTATATAGAGTAGGTTATGGCTTGGTCACTTGTCGAATCTTTTGGTTCCTTTTGTGGATGTTTTTGTGTTTTTTGTTTGATTTTAATATACGGTTTGGTGTTTATACACTTCTTACGAAGTCTGATTTGGGGTTTAAATTTTAGTTTCTTCTGTTAATTTGGTGACCTATTGGGATGTGTTTGTTGCTGTGAGTTTGAATTTGCTGATGGTTAAAGCAGTTCGTGTATCGTTTAATTTACACATTTTGGTAGCGATTCCTTCGCGAATTTTGGTGATTGATAATTAGTAAATCTTTTATTGTTTTTCGAAACAGATATGTGTTCCAATACGGAATGAAGCAATAATTCCGAATCAAGATTTGAGAAGGACTAAACCAGATATGCCTAAGAACATGCCGCATAACATAAATTCTAGCTTCCTGAAAAGAACGCAACTAACAAAACTTAAGTTGAAGGCCATGCGCGCTGTTCACGGGCTATTCTCTACGCCCAAACTCATTGGCAACCCGAGCATATTTGGATCCTAATAGCAGTTCTATGCAGAAACCTATAGAGGGGGTCTATCCGCCACAAAAAAACGAGGGGGGAGGTCCCTATTGGCGCTTTTCACAACCAATAGCATGTTAAAAAACCGCTTTCCCGCTGAACCATTTATACTTTAAAAAAGGGGAATATAGACAAAAAATCGCAACAGACCCGCAACCCACCAACCACACACCCCACCACAACAAAACCCAACCCCAAACCAAAACCCCCAAAAAGCAGAAGTGCCACACAACTACAAACAAAAAACCAACATCCCAAACAAAACCGATAAACACAACATCCAACACCCTTCAACAACAAACCCACAAACACCACCCGGAAAAAAACAAAAAATGCCCAAACCCACACCAAAAACCGCCATAAACTGGCTAAAAAAACTAATAACAGAAGACATCGGCCTAATCTACACCACCATCGGAGGCTTGGGATCCTCAATCCTATCAGCCTTCTTCTGGTTCATACTAGCATCCATCCTCACCGTAGACAACTACGGCCTAGCAAACTACTACATCGCCATAGCAACAATCCTCGCAGGCATAGGCACCCTCGGACTAAACACAACCATAACAACCTACCTAGCCAAAGGCGAGAAAAAACTCCTCCACGAAGCAAACTCACTAACCCTCATCTCAGGCATAATCGCAGCCCTCATACTAACCCCATTCCAATGGACCTCAGGCCTACTCGCAGCCGCCATGATCTTCTTCACCATGACCACAGCCGAACTCCTAGGCAAAAAAACATACAAACAATACGCCCTCATATCAATCGGAGCACGCATAGCCCAAATCGCAATAGCACTCTTCCTCTACTTCCAAATCGGCGTCCCAGGCATCATAATCGGATACTTCCTAGGAGCACTCCTATTTAGCTACAAATACCTCAAATCAACCAAAAATTTCTCCCTCAAAATCAACAACCTAAAAGAAAAACGCAACTTCACAATCCACAGCTACGGCTACAACCTAATCGGACAAACCCTCTCCAACTACCTAGACAAAGTCCTCATAGGCGCACTATTCGGATACTTCGCCCTAGGACTATACCAACTAGGCTTCCAATTCTTCATGTTCCTCAGCCTAATCCCAGGAAGCCTCGGACAGTACCTGCTCCCGGAGGAGTCCAGCGGAAACAGCAAACGCGAAATCAAAATCATAGGCCTGATACTTTCAGTCGCCGCTTCCCTCGCCGTATTCGCCCTCTCCCCCTACATCATAACAAACTTCTTCCCCACATTCACAGACGCCATCCCCCTCGTAAGCCTCATGAGCCTCTCCGTCATCCCCTCCACGATAGCAGCCATACTCACCGCCAGCTTCCTCGGAAACGGAAAAAGCAAACAAGTCTTCACCGCAGGCGCAATCTACCTCGCATCCCTCATGATAAGCCTGACAATCATGGGATTAACCATCGGCATTTTAGGCTTGGCAATAGCCGTAATCACCGCAAAAACCATCCAAGCCATCTACATGGTTACACAAAGAAACAAACCCAAAAAACCGCAACCCTGAACACGAAGAAACAGTCGCCTCAACTTTTTGCTGCGCCCCCTGCTTCTCATAAAAGCTGAAACCTCGACGCAATCCAAAAAACAGAGCAAAGAACCCCTAACTCTTCTAATATCCTATTAGGTAAGCTTATTTGTTCTAGAGACCCTTTCCAAAAACATGATTCTGCGAAGGTCATTCTATCAGCGAGGCACCGTAACGGTTTCCAAAGACCTTCTAGGAAAAATTCTGGTATACGAGTCCAGCCAAGACACGACTGCAGGGCGAATAGTTGAAACCGAGTCGCAAAGAGGCTCTCTATCTCCAGAAAAAATTTCTGTGAATAAACTAATAGCATAAAAGAAAAAGAGAGGGATTACGTGGGAGAAGTCTCCATGGCCTACCTGATAAGGACTTAGCATGGAGAAATTTGAATTTATATAAAGATGTTTTCAGACCACTGAGTCGCTTGGGGCTTGCGGTAGAAATACAACTGCGTTCCTTTTATGGTCATCGCGTCATATTTTGCCCAACAAATTTTGTCTAGCTGTTTTATATAGCACTTAACGGTAATAGTAGTACGGTTTTCTGGTGTCTAACTATGAAGAAATTTGTTTTGATGATCGTTGCCACACTATTGTTCATGCTTAATTTTAGTGCTCTTGCTCTGCCGGTTCGTAGTCAATCAACCGAACTCTTAGATCCTTTAGCAATTCCTAAATGGGTCAACCAGCTCGAAGGGCCAATACCAGTGTATGTTCCGGTGAACATCACTGACAACAATGGTGATGTAATCCGCCAAGAATACGTGGTCACCGTCTCAGAATTTTATCAACAGATACTTCCAGCCACAGACGAAAACGGCATCCCTACAGGGTTTGCTCCCACCAAAGTCTGGGGATATGGCGGTCCAGCCAAAGACGCCTCAACAGGACAATACCTCGGAATTGTAAAAAACACCCCAGGACCCACCTTCGACGCAATTAGAAACATCCCCATACAAGTGAAATGGATCAACAATCTTGTAGACTCCGAAGGCAAACCCTTGTCTTCGATGTTCGCGGTTGACCCAACCATCCACTGGGCAAATCCTGGACAAATGACTATGCCAACACCACCTGTCACGGCACCACCTTTTCCACCAGGCTACACTGAAGCACAGAGCCCAGTTCCAATCGTCACCCATTTACACGGCGGTGAAGTTCCATCTGTCTACGATGGAGGTCCAGATGCTTGGTTCACTGCAAACGGCCTTCACGGTCCAACATACAGTACGGCAGTGCCAACTGACCCAAACGCTGCAGTCTACGAATATCCAAACACCCAAGAACCCACCACTCTCTGGTACCATGACCACGCTCTGGGAATAACCCGAATCAACATAATGTCTGGTCTTGTAGGCTTCTACACGTTAAGAGACCCAGCAGACCCCATCGCTGCACTGCTACCAAGCGGAAAATACGATGTCCCTATCTGCATCCAGGACAGAAACTTCCTCACAGACGGCTCATTGTACTATCCAGACGAAGGAAATAACCCGGAAATACACCCATACTGGCAAGATTCATTTCTAGGAAATACAATCATGGTAAACGGCAAGGCATGGCCAAACTTAAACGTCGCGCAAGGACTCTACCGCTTTAGAATTCTAGACGCGTCGAACAGCCGCTTTTATCAACTCAGCTTCTCAAACGGAATGGGCTTCGTTCAGACCGGAAGCGACGGCGGCTACCTAAAAACAGAAGCACCACTAACATCCCTGCTAATATCACCCGCTGAACGCGCCGAAATACTTGTTGACTTTTCCAATTTTGCACCGGGAACAAAGATAATCATTCAAAACTCGTTGCTGACGGGCGAAACAGACGCCGAAAAACAAACAATCGGTCAGGTAATGCAATTTACCGTCACCGACGAGAACGGTTTCGCACCTCAAACCCTTCCGATCGACCTGAATCCAACCCTTACAGGGTCATTTCCCACTTTGCAAGATGTAACCAAACAGAGAACGCTAACCCTTGTCGAGGCATCCGGTACAAATGGAACACTAGCAATGTACGTAGATGGGCAAAGATGGAGCGCCCCTATATCCGAAGATCCAGAAGTGGGCACCACCGAAGAATGGGTGATCGCCAACCCAACTGACTCCGCACATCCTATGCATCTTCACCTGGTTCAATTTCAAATCGTTAGCAGACAAACGTTTAATGACACAACTTATATGACTGATTGGACTGCCCTCAACGGTCAAGTTCCCCTCAATCACACAACCAAAAATCTACCCTCACTCGCACCTTATTTAACAGGTCAGCCCAATCCTCCAGCCCAAAACGAACAAGGCTGGAAAGACACCGCACTGATGTACGCAGGAGAGGTGACCACAATTAGAATTCGCTTTGCTCCCCAAGACGGTTCCACTTTCAACTTTGACGCAACCGAAGGTCCAAGCTACGTTTGGCACTGTCACATTCTTGAACACGAAGACAATGAAATGATGCGTCCTTATGTGGTAACCACAGCCGCAGGTTCATTCGGATCGTCAATTGAAACAATATTGATTCTCGTAGTTATAATCGCGGTCGTCGTTATCGCACTCGTACTGTGGAGACGCCTTCGCTTTAAATCCACCGTGAAGTAGAACAAACCCAATGCTTTTTTTAATCAAATCATTAACTTGAAAAGTCCTTCCTAAGAATCTGCGCAAGGACTCTAAATGGCTCAAATAGTCTAATTCTCGATCTAAGACTTTTCATTTTTTAGAAAAAGAAAATAGGAAAGTTAGGTTGATCCGCCTTTCTTTCTGGCTTGTTTCAATGCCAAAATGCTGATAATTAAAGAAGCGCCTGCAAGAATAACGATGACCACAAGGAATATTAGAAGCGTTGTTTGCAGCGTGTTTATTGCATCAATGGTTGATTCCGCGCCACCAACTCTTATCGCCACGGTTGTAGATGAAGGACGCAAACCGTCACCATTATAGACCACGTTCAAATCGTAGTCGCCGTCGATCGGCGGCGTCCAATTGTAGGTGAAGTTTCCACTGGCATCTGTGGTGAGAACAGTTACGTTTGTCCATTCAGTTCTTGGCGCTAACCTTTGCTGAACCGTCACGTCCGCCAAAACAACCGGAGATCCCGCAGCATCTGTAAGTCCTCCTCTGATGGTTACTGCTTCCCCGCTGGGCACGTTTTGGGGAACTGAAAGCGTAATTAAGCTGGCCGGTTTGAGTTCTTCTGGTCCAAAAGCGTAAAGGTACTGATCCCTCGATCCAACTAACAGCATGCCATCCGCTATCACTGGGCTACCAATCACCGCTCCCCCAGTCTTATATTTCCAAACTAGGTCTCCAGTTGAGGCTTCAAAAGCATAAACATAGAAGTCTTCTGATCCGACAAAGACTTTCTCGTCTGCAACGACAAGAGGCACATACACTGGCCCAACAGTGGTACTCCATAAAGCACTGGTACCCTCAGTCTTGCTTACAGCATAAACGTTGCCCGCTGAGGTAGCCGCGTACACATTGTTGTAGGCTACCGCAACATTTGGAGCATAACCTTCTACTGGAAACACCCATCCAATAGCTCCATCACTCGCTCGGATCCTAAGAATACGGTTTGGATTGGTTGCGCCGGTTGAAAAGTTGTATTCGCTAACAAACATGTCGTCACTGAAAGCAACTCCTGAGAATGTTCCTGCGCCTACATCTGAAAAACCGAATGGAAACACGGGGTTATCTTTGCTTATCCAATTCAGTGTCTTTGTTGTTGGGTCTCCACTGAAGGCATAAAATTCTCCGTCAGTCTGATTAAACTCCACTCCATATATGGTGCCATTTGAGTAAGCATCGAAAAATGACCTCGCTACCACATTCCACCTGTCTAATTCTACGCCAGTAATAGGATCGAGGGTTGCTATGCCATTATAGACATTAATGTACATCTTGCCATCCACTATTATGGGTGGACCTCCATATGTGCCAGAAGCAGCAGCAATCCACTCGTCTGCTGGAACCTTGTAGATCCAAACTATATCACCAGTTTCTGCGTCAAGCGCAATCCATTCATCACCGAACTCGCGGAGAACCGGATCGTACGGTAAACTGCCGCCCTGAGTGTATATTTTTCCCTCATAGTACGTAATAGAATTCGCCGTGTTGTTTAAACTGGTATGCCAGATTTGATTGCCATTTGTCTGGTTTATGGCGTACACATCTCCGGTACCGAGGCACCCTTGGTAAACGACACCGTCAACCACAGCAGTTGCAAACTCACTAGGTGCGCCATTCATCTGGAACTTCCACAGCAGGTTTGAGCTGTCAGGCGCTGAACTGTCGGAGTAATAGGTCCTCTGCAGATTTTGACCTGGAACAGTCACATCAAAAGTTGAGATTCCGAATGTTAAGAGAAACGGCGAGGTGATAATCATGAGAATAAGGAGAAGAGCGGGAATGCAAAGTTTGATTTTGTTACTTGACAATGCATGTTCTGTTTCTGATATGATTTTTGCAACCAAATTATACACATCCTGCGAAAAATAACTCTGTTATTTTATCCTCTTACTTTGAAGGCTTTAAAGCTTTTGGCAAATAGTCCTTTTGGGGAGTCAGGTTTGAGTTTGCAACTTTTGTTTTCGCCGCTTTCGTACATAAAGTATTGCCAGTACCGCGACGAGGGTGAAGGCGAGCACGATGATAACAAGCCATGAGGATCCCATCACGTAATTGATTGTTTGTTCGATGTAGTTGAACTCGTCCTTAGATATCTTGATGCTTAAGTGATCAAACTCTGGTCCATTCGAGTGAACAGTTATTTCTGCTTCGCCATTTTGATCAGTAGACCCGCTGTAGGTACGGTTTGTGAAAGTGCCACTTTGAGTTACGGTGATTTCCGCATTTGCGTATGCGTCACCATTGTAGGTAACGCGGAAGTTCAGCGTGTTTGACAAAAGTAAGTCGTTCACATTAATGCGTACATCCGCTACTATCTTGTTCTCTCTCGTGACAAGTTTATACAAGCCCTGCCTGAGAGGTATGTATGTTTTCTCGAACTTTCCCACTGGATCCGGAGCTTGGAAAATTGTGGTTTTGCCCGGCACTTGAAATAGAAGATATTGACCTGACAAGCCAAGGTCAGCACCTATGTTAGCGTCTGACACATTCGCCAAAACTTCGTGGGTGATTGAGGCGCTGTCGTTTCCGATTATTTCATGCGCGAAAGTTAGCCCAGTTTGATTCTGCCAGTAATAGTATAGAATGTCAAAGCCTATGCTGTATGTCTCGTTCGATAGGTTCCTCACTCCGAAAGTGACGTCAAGTGCGGTCGTCAAGAGCGGGTTTTCATTTGAGTCCCAAACCGACATATTGACTAGTTGGAAGGGATAAGGTTGGGGATACAGTGAAGCTGTTAGGTTGGTGTACGCAGAAGTTGCAAGATAATTCCACCCGTTGACCTTCGGAATGTCAAATAGGAACTCTTGATGCGGCCCTAAAGTAATTTCTTTATGATCCAGTACGAACGCGGAGATGTAACAGTAGCCGGAAGGTGGTGACATATCTCTTTCCTCCAGCCTGAGGCGAAAATGGGTTCCTTGGACCCTCTGCGGCGCAGGAAGCTGGAACGAAAGATAGCTCGGAAGGAACTCCACCCTTATCGAGTTCAGATTCTGGTTTACGCTGGAAAAATCAACGTCGGACTGGTTAACTTCCAGATATTTCAGCGCGGCAAACATATCCCACCTCACAAACACTCTGTTGGCCGCTGGTTCGCTTGTGAACTCTATCGTATGCACTTTGCCAATGACGGTATCTATGGCGTAGGTTGTTTGAAGATAATTTCTCACGATTTTGAGAAACAGTTCCTGCCTACTCGTTGTAGGGTTCGTAATCGTGAAGTTGTTATTCGAAGTCCACCCGCCTAAGCCTCCAAAGTAGTCATAAGACTCAATGTATAGGTCCGTGCTCACCTCTCTGAGGAAGGACTGACTTGTTGAGTTCAGCTGAACATCGATGCGAGCAAATCCTAAGCCATCCGAATCTTCCGAGGCATTATAAGTCACTGATTCCTGCGGGTCCAGAAACACATGCTCTTCCTGCGGCTCACTTCTTAGGCATTGAACTTGAACCAGGCGGGTAGCAGTTGTTTCATTACTATTCGTCCGAGGTACGTCAACAAATAGGTAAGCACTGAACAGAAGTGCGAGGAGTAACGCGGTCGCTAACGACTTAACCACACCGCGCTTCATAAAAGTCCTCACCAGCGTATCGAAGACCAATCCAACCCTTCAATTCTTTAGCCAAGCCTTCCCTCGGATAGGCAATATCTTGAAAGTTTTTTAGAAAATTGCCAACTTGTTTCTCTCTTTTCTGTCATTCTGTGAGACTATCCCGTCGACAGGAGCGCTTTTTTCTTTTGTCGCATGCAAACAAATATTATGTCCGCACGAGATTTAAACCTACGCTGACGCTTCTGGTAATGTCGCCTTGCTCAATGGGAAAATCTTTTTATTTTAATCAAATCAATATTGTTCTATTAGAGACTGATTATTGCTGGGGTTTTTTATGAAAGATAATGAGAAGCTTGTATTAAGTGGAGTTTTCATAGTGCTGTTGTTGTGGCTAATATGGACATCCTATTGGACAGCAAAACTCTCTGTTTCACTTCCTGGAATTTACCTCGTGCCCGACCCTTTCGCTAGGTTATATCTGAGTACAACGTTATCTGTGACTTTTCTGTTTACTGGACTAACTGCCAGAACGATGGCAGCAGTTTTGGCGATATTCGCTTTTGCTATTTATTACCGGAAAGGTTGGTCTCCAGCAGTGCGCAAGATAGTTGGAGCAGTTATCACTTTGGAAGCCGCCTATCTTATATCCATAATTCCCACGGCTTGGATAGGTCCTGATGTTGGCGATTTTACGCTTATTCCTGAGGCCACAATTCCGTCCCTGTTTGAGGCGATATTTGTACCCATCCCTCTCATAATATTGGCAATAAGGTTGAGGTGGCTAGGAAAACCTGGAACGGCTGTCAGATGGGCTTGCATATCTGGAGTCATGTACATCTTCGCGTTGTGGGTTAGATTTACTGGACAGTGGGTTGCAACAATTATCCAACCAGAATTGTATACGACTTTCTTCGGAGGATTTCCTGCACATGGCATCGGATACATTTTGAATTATCCATTGAATATGCTTAGTTTCATATTAACGGTTGTAGGTCTGCCTTTGATAGCGATTTTCCTTTTGATCACTTCTCTTCCGTCCATACGCAACATAGGTGCCAGACTTGATATGCACAGAATAGGATTAATTCTGACGCTTCTAGGTGGCTACTTTATGGTTGTTTTCTTTATGCTTTACGCTTTACCAGAATATGTGGGCGGTAGATCCATCGCAAGTATGTTTTTTATGGGCCACAATGTGGACCTTTGGATGCTTGCTTTGCCAATAATAGGAGTACCTCTAATGCTTTTGGAAAAGAAGGATAAGAAGACGGAGAAAAACGCGTGATCCATCAAAACCTGCATTCTATTTGGGCGTCGCCATTGCGTTCAATTTTTTCGTTTCATCGCAACATACAACCCAAGTGCCGCTAGCACCAAAACAATAGAAACTCCCCCCATTACTGAAATGGGTAAACGGAAGATGGGGTGAGCAGCCAGGACAGACAAAAGAGAACCTCCAGGAGAATCAACAGATGAATACTGAATGGTTATCCAGAGAGCGAAGACAATAAACACTGCATTTAGCAATTGCACCAAAATTATAAACCTATTCAATCGAATCAAAGTTTAAACCTCTTAGAAATTTCCATTTTCCTATTAAGAAAACCAAATATATAAGTTCTCGTGATGCTGCAAAGACCGGCGCCCGTAATCTCGTCATAGAATTACCCTGAAAATTTCATGGAAACCATTAAAAATCAAGCGCCGTCTTTTTCGACCAATCCACTTTCCGCTAAACTTTCTCGCCATCGCGAATTACTTTCCTTAATGGTTAGAAGGCAGAAGGAAATAGAAATAGAGAACATCGGAGGCAAATCACTAAACAGCAGAATACTCTTGCTCAACTTTTTTTCAAAAAAATATTATTGTTGCGAGTAACATCTCCACTATTATGGGAGGCGAATCTCTTTCCCCAGCCTCTGATAGTTAAATAAACTAACCTTTCATATGTTAGCTTATTTAACTATTCAGTACCAAAACAGCACATAACAACTAAAAACAACCAAAAGTGCTAAAAAGTCACCAATTGCACAAAAAACAACAGTACTTCCACGGAATGAAAACAGTGGTTCATTGCAGAAACTATTAGTTCAATCAAGCGCAACGGTTCAAAACGGTTCAGCGGATGCAAACCAATGTTTTTTATAAGCGTGCAACGTGAATTGTTTAGGTTCACCGATGAGCTTCGAGATAAAAGACAAAGACTTGCTCGGCAGAATCGGCAAGCTCAAAACCAAAAGCGGCACAGTGGAAACTCCGCTCCTGTTTCCCGTCATAAACCCCAACATCCAGCTGGTTACTCCTAGAAAACTCAAGGACACATTCGGCTTTGAAGCAGTCATAACCAACGCGTACATCCTCAAGAAGCGTTTCCAAAACAAACCCGTGAAACAAGGCGTGCACAAGTTCTTGGGTTTCGACGGTGCAGTTATGACCGATTCTGGCGCATACCAAATCCTAGTCTACGGCGACATCGAAGTAAGCCAACCTGAAATAGTGCAGTATCAAGAACGCATAGGCAGTGACATAGCCACCATACTTGACATCCCTACAGGCTGGAAGATCACGCAGGAACAAGCCACGAAAACAGTGACGGAGACCCTCAAGCGAGCCAAAGCTTTCTTCAAAACCAAAACGCGAGATGACATTCTCTGGGTTGGACCCGTGCAAGGCGGAAGACACCTAGACCTCGTGGCAAAATCCGCCACTGAAATGAGCAAACTGCCCTTTCAAGTGCACGCGCTTGGAAGCCCAACTGAAGTCATGGAAAACTACCGCTTCGATGTCCTAGTTGACATGATACTAACAGCAAAAAGAAACCTGCCCCCTGAAAGACCGCTTCATCTTTTCGGTGCAGGACACCCTTTCATGTTCTCTTTGGCTGTAGCGTTGGGCTGTGACCTTTTTGACTCCGCAGCTTACGCGTTGTACGCGCGAGAAAACCGTTACATGACGGAAAACGGCACTTGGCGCCTCAGCGAACTTGACTATTTCCCCTGTCAATGCCCCAAGTGCGTAACTGCGACGCCGAAAGCGGTCATGGCGAAAACGCCGAAAGAACGCGAAACATTCCTAGCGGAACACAACCTCCACGTTTGCGTAGCCGAGTTGAAGCGTGTAAAACAGGCAATAAGGGATGGCAGACTCTGGGAGCATGTGGAGATGAGAGCGCATGCTCACCCCGCCCTGTTTATTGCCCTGAAAAAGTTGAAGACCCATGAAGACTTCATAGAAAAATATAGCCCAACCGCCAAAAAAAGCGGGTTATTTTTCTTCAGCCATGTAAGCCTATTCCGTCCCGAAGTCATCCATTATAGGCATAGGCTGATGGAACGGTATTGCCCACCTGAAAGCGCACGGGTTCTCCTGCTTGCACCGCAAACCAGAAAGAAACCCTTCCACAAAGCATACGAATTCAACAGAATCAAACAAGTTGCCAAAAGTTTAGGCGAAGAACTCTCATATAAAATCCACGTTTGCTTCTATGCTGCGCCATTCGGCGTAATACCACTGGAGCTTGATGAGGTTTATCCGCTTTCGCAGCACGAAATTGTGCTTCCGCTTGACCGAGAAACCGTCATGTACGTGGCAAACCAGGTGTCAGAGTACATTGAGCAAGCGAACTACGAAGCAGTGGTGCTGCTTCACGACCCTGAACAATGGGACACTACCGTCAAAACCAAATGCGCAAAGTCATGCCAAAAGAAAGGTATAGCCTGCGGAGTCGTAGACATCAAAACGGAAGGAAGCAAAAACATTTTAACTTGTTTGGAGAAGGTTCTGCGAAAACACCTGAGCGAATAACCTTGATTAGAGCTGACCTGCACATCCACACCACGTATTCTGATGATTCAACGGTAACGCCTAAGGCGCTCGTGGAAAAACTTGTGGCGCACAACTCTGTTAAAGTCGCAGCCGTAACCGACCACGACACCGTAAGCGGACTCAGCGAAACACAAAAACTTGCTGCAGTTTACCCTGACATCCTGATTATTCCAGGCGTGGAAATCAGCACTCCAGAAGGAGACCTGCTGGTTTTAGGCACCGTGGAAACCCCGCCGAAACCTTGGACCGTGGAAGCTGTTGTTGACTTCGCCCGAGACAACGACTACGTTTCCGTGGTTGCGCATCCTTACCGCGAATACGGCATGGGAGACTTAGCCAGAAACTACCAAGTCGATGCCATCGAAGTCCTCAATGGCGAATCCACACAAAGCGCAAACAAGTTAGCTCACGACTTAGCCAAATCAATGAAGTTGCCTGGCACAGCTGGTAGCGACGCGCATCAGGCCTCAGAGGTATGCGCCGTTTACACGGAAATCCAAGTTGGCTTGGACGTTGACGAGATTCTCAAGGCGATAAAGAAAGGCTTAGTTACTACGCACTCATCGGCAAGGTCAATACATTTTTAAAAGAGCACGTCAGTTTCATGGTGATTGTCTTAGACGTTAAAGAAAAGGATTGGTACTGATTGCAGATTGGATTTCTAGGCGGCGCACGCGAAGTCGGCAGAATAGGAATATCCGTTAAATCAAAAAAAACCCAGGTTTTGTTAGACTACGGAGTGATGTTTGACCACGAACCCGGTTTCCCCATGCATGTGCCTCCGAAAGAAGTTGACGGGCTGATTTTAACTCACAGTCACCTTGACCATTCAGGCGCTCTTCCAGTGTTCTATATCGGCGGCAAAACACCGCTGTACACAAATAGGCTGAATTTGGATTTGACGCAGCTGTTGATTCGAGATTTCATTAAACTTTCGGGTTACTATCTGCCTTTTGAGTACTTGGAATTAAAAACCATGATGCAAAGCAACAAGCATTTGGATTTCGGCGTTGAAGAGAAAGTGGGTGACATGCGTTTGCAGCTTTTGAACGCTGGGCACACGCCTGGAAGCGTCCAAGTGTTGCTTGAGGTCGAAGGCAAACGGCTGCTTTACACGGGCGACTTCAACACTACCGATAGCCAACTGTTGGCAGGAGCAGCCATGGACTACGAAGACTTGGACGCGGTGGTCATAGAAAGCACCTACGCAAACGCAGATCACACGGACCGTTTAGAACTTGAAAAACGCTTCGTAGAGGCTGTCACAGAGGTTGTGGAGAAAGGCGGAATCGCGCTGGTGCCAGCCTTCGGGGTTGGCAGGTCGCAGGAAATGGCTTGCATCCTTACGGCGCATCATTTTGAGTATCCCATGGTGTTGGACGGTATGGCGCGCGAAGCAAGCAGAATAATCATGAACCACAAAGAGTTTCTGAGAGACCCGAAGCTGTTCATGAACGCCATGCACTCCGTTGACTGGATTGAAGGCTGGAGAGACCGGCGAAAAGCCATCAAGCATCCTGGCGTGATTATCTCGACGGCAGGCATGCTTAAGGGTGGTCCAGCTGCCTTTTACGTGTCGAAACTAGGGAAAAAAGCCAGCAACGCGGTTTTCTTGGTGAGTTACCAGATTCCGGGAACGCCTGGAAAAGAGCTTCTGGACAAGGGTGTCTGCACTATTGATGGTAAAGTGCGCAAGGTTAAAGCCCGTTATGAGCATTTTGATTTCTCCTCTCACTGCGGAGCAAGCCAACTGAAAGAGGCTTTGCGAAAGCTCGGGAGAAAGCCGAAGGTTTTTGTTGTTCATGGCGAGGAAAAAAACTGTGAACTGCTTGCGAAGTGGACTAAATCCGAGCTTGGTTTAGACGCGGTTGCGCCGAAGACTGGCGAAACCTTTGAGGTTTAGAGTGCACTTATGAAAATCGGTGTTTTACCCATCGGGCATGTAACCGAAGCCGCGTTGACGCATATACAGGAAGGTTTAACGCGAGTGTTTCCCGACACAACGTGTGTGGTGGTTGACGCGAAACTTCCTCTCCACGAAGCCGCCTTCGACGAAAAACGCAAGCAGTATCAGTCACACGCAATCCTCAATGAGGTTCAAGGCTACGCCGTTAAAAATCCAGATTTAAAGCGCGTTTTAGGCGTTGTGGACGTAGACATTTTTGTTCCTGAACTGAGCTTCGTGTTCGGGGAAGCTGCCTGCCCTGGAAAAGCCGCTTTGATATCTCTTTGGCGACTTAAACCTGAATTTTACGGCGAAGCACCCGACATAGAGCTTTTTTATGCGAGAGCGGTGAAAGAGGCTGTGCATGAGCTCGGGCACACTTTGGGCTTAGGGCACTGTTCGCGTTCCTCATGTGTTATGCGTTTCTCGAATTCCATTTCTGACACAGACGTGAAACAAAGCTTATTCTGTGACCACTGCAACTTACAAGTTACGGCAAGCATCAGAAGGTTAGGGTGAGAACTTGGCTGAAAAATTTGACGCCCAATTAGTCTATTTAGTTCCGATACTTGCGAGTTTGCTGTTTGGACTCGGCTGCGCCTATCTCCTTCTAACACAGCCAGTAGCTCTTGTCCCTGTCACGCCTTTTTCAGGAGAAACCACTTCAGGGCTCTTCGGCAACGCCTTCTACTTCGTTATCCTCGTCGCCATAGGCGCCACAGTGTTTTATTTTCTTCTCAAATATAAAAGCCGTAAACTTATAACCGCCCTTATCGCTGTGGCTTTGACAACCGCTTCTCTGCTGTTGTCGGCGATTTACCTGTCCGCCATCTTCGCTTACATGCCAAGCTTGCAATTTTTGCTCTTGCCTCTCATCATACTGATAACCGTTATCTTCGACCTAGCCATTTTCCGATTCGGCAGCAAAGCCCGCAACGCCGCCGTGGTACTTTTAGGCGGTGGACTCGGAGTGTTTTTCGGCGCGTCCATTCCATTCTGGAGCGCTTTGTTGATTCTGGTTTTCTTGGCGGTTTACGACGTGTTCGCCGTTTATTATGGTCCTGTGGGCAAAATAGCTGAATCTGGGCTTGAGCAGCTTCAGGGTTTAAGCTACTCCTTTAAAGATATTCAAATGGGTCTAGGCGACTTGGTTTTCTATTCCATGCTTTCCGGAAGCATGCTTTTCAACTTCGGCATATTATCCTACATAATTTCTTTAATTGGTGTTCTATCTGGTTCTTACTTAACGTTTATCATGCTGGAAAAAAGAGGCATTTTTCCTGGTTTGCCTTTTCCCATACTTTTAGGAATCGTCGGCGGCGTTCTAGTATCGCTTGTAGCTTAATCTTGCCCAAGTCACTTCACAAATTATAGAGAAGCTGGATTTACCCAAACCATTTCTTGAAAACCTCACGAATTTTCTGCGGACCTTCCACCACGAACACGCCGTCCATGCGCGCTATCTTTTTGACCTGCTCAACCTCCTCCTTTCTAACTCTCAACTTCATTTCTTTGCCGTTAGGCAGCTTAGTATACACCGTGCCTTCCTTATAGTCCGTGGGCGCAATGAAAACGGGCGCGAAGGCTTTCAGGCTCATTATCGTGGCGTTCGTGAGCATGGTGTCGCCTATGCCGTTTGCAATTTTCGCAACCGTGTTTGACGTTGCAGGAGCAATAAGCAGAAACTCATACTTGCGCATCTGCATCCAAGCCGCAAGGAAAGGCGTATTAGAGTTAAGCTCAACTCTGACATTGCCGAAGCCCTGTTTCAAGTCGTCCTCAAGACGGTAATACTTCAACACGAGGTCTGCGGCTTTGGAAACAAAAACCTGTATCTCCACCGTGTCCGCGTATTCCTTCTGGATTTCCTTCATCACTGCTATGAACTCGGCGATTTTGTCGCCGGCGCCCGTTATTCCCCAAGCTACTTTTCTTTTCTTAACTTTACTTTGTTCTTCACCCATGTTCAACTTCTCCCTGCTTCTTTCTCAGCATATTTCTTTAGGAAAGCGGCGAATTTTTTTACTGTTTTCTTCAAGCTTCGGAACCCTTCCTCATCCTGTTTTGCGCCTTCCATCGTGTCTTTTGTCCAGAATGTGGCGCCGAGATTTGCGCCGAAGAAGCCTCCGCTGACTGGTATCATGCCGTTAAGAATGTAGAACGTGTGAATCTGCTGCAAGGCGGCTTCCTGCCCGCCCACGCGGTCTCCGCCTAACGCAATGCCCATGCCAACCTTGTACTTGAGGAAGTTGCGGTCGCCTGCTACGGCTGCGCGGCACCTGTCCATGACGGCTTTGGTTTGGGCGCTGACTCCGCCGTTGTAAACTGGTGTGGCGAAGATTATTCCGTCTGCTTCTTTCATCAAGGCATGAACTTTTTGCATGTCGTCTTTGAAGACGCATTCTTTATGCTCAAGACAGTAGTCGCAGTGGGTGCAGAAGTTGATGTTTTTTCCTCTGATAGTGAAAAACCGTGTTTCAAAGCCCTGCTCTTCCAGCAACATCAAAGCGTCCTTCAAAACATGTTCGGTGGCTTGCTGCCGCGGGCTCCCGCAAATTCCAACAATTATCATAACTCATCAAAACTCAATATGCAGTTGTGCACATTAAACTTTCCTAAACAACGATTTACTACAAATTCTAACGTCGCCTCATAGCCAAAGCGGTCATGTCAGTGTAATAGTTTAGAAATCGTTCGATATAGCTTGTTGGAATCTCGCCGTTTTCTTTAAAGGCGTTTAACAGGTTAAGTAGCCATTCCGACTGTTCGCCGATAAGTCTCCATACTTCTTCGGTGCTTTCGTCCTTAAACACGGACAAGTCAAAATCTGTTTTAACCCATTCGCGCTCCACTTTTCTCGTGAGGATGCAGTAAATGGGCAGAATGTCTGCGGGGCTAACGTGCTTCTTAAGTTCAAACCTTATGTGAAAACACAAATAATCATCATCCACAGATGCGGGAACCCCACTGTTTTTATCATGAATAAAAAAGCAGTACCAACTCATGTCGCCTTTGGCTTTCAAAATGGAAATTGTAGAGGCTACTTTTTCCCGAATTAAACTGATGTGCCTTCCTGAAGAAAGGTCATCCCACGAAAATCTTATGAAGGTTTCCCAGAGTCTGTCCAAATCAGGCTTATCCATCTTTACTCCTCAGTTAGTTATACTATTACTTCATTAAACAATTTTACGCTTTCGCAAAAGAATTGATATGCTCGGAGATATAGTAAGCAAACAGAATTCTTGTCAAGAAATGTTGACTAAGCCAAGTCAACAAACCTTGACAAAAAAGCCTATAACACACAGAAAATCTAGCATCTATTCAGGAGCATTGAGACACATGCTCAACAAGATCCTAAGCGACCAGAGAAGAATCCTAACGGCAACCCTACTCTCAGCATTGCTGATTTCAGTGTCCGCTGGATCATCTTTTGTTGAGTGTGGAGTAGCAGACCCAATGGTTGTCTTTGTCCCGTCTCCCATAGAGGTAGTTTTACCTCAAGCAAACAAGACATACCCCTCTCTCATCGTTAACTTCGCGACCGCTGTTCCAGAATCCACATGGCACACGTACATCTATTCGAATGTTCAATGTTTTCTTGACGGTGAACTGCTTTCCGATCTGAAAAAAATTCCGTTTTCTGTTTCCATGAAAAAATTGGGCATTGGACGCCATGTGGTCCGAGTGGCCGCCGATGCTACAGTGCAAATATACGGAGATTCGTAAGTCAATGGATTTCTGTTCATTTCTATGAATTGAAAGGGGTTCATCACGTTGACACTGGAAACATCACCTTCTTTGTACGGGCTTTTTTCACTGTTTCACTCCTGTCTCCCCAACCAAGAACCTACGGTGGCTCGGATGTGGCGTTGGAGTTCACGACAGATGAGGGAATCTCACGGTTCGAATACTGTTTGGACGGGCAAGATAATGTTTTGATTTTGGGAAACACGACGCTTTCTGGGTTGACTAGTGGAGCGCACAACGTCACCGTTTATGGGTATGATGCGCTGGGATATCTTGGCAGCTCCAAAACCATATATTTCAATGTAGAACCTTCCCCGACATACTTGATTCCCATCTCAATAGTCGCTTTAACCGCCGCCATCAGCTTTGGACTCGTAGCATACTTCCTCAAATTCAAGAGAAAAAAACTGTGACACCCATCAACGGTAAGGGCTGAGCCATCGTATTTGCCGCCTATTTGGCTCCTAATGGCGGTTCGTTGCAGAAACCTATAGGGGGTAGGTCCGTATTGGCGCCGAAACCAACCAATAGCATGTTAAAAAACCACGCTTTAGAGATTCAACCTGTGCTTCCGCCTTTAAATAAGGGGGGTATAGACTGCACCGAGCAACAGAGCACAGCATCAACCATAACGAAGAAGCTCTGAAATAAAATCGAACTGAAAAAGAAAAGAAAGGTTGTGGTTATTCGGCTTCGTAGAACTCTTCTGGTTTCGGCGGTGTTGGCGACAATCCTCTGCGTTCGCGTATCTGCTTTATGATATCGGCTTGCATCTGCTCTGGAACTGGTGCCCAACGGCTGAACTGTGTAGCCCAGAAGGCTCTGCCCTGCGTGCTGCTGCGCAACTCGTCTGCGATTCCGAAGCTTTCGGACACAGGCATTTCCGCTTTGACAATCACCATGTCCTCTTCGTTTGTCATGTCCAAGATTTTGCCGCGGCGCTTCTGCACCAAAGCTATAACTGGACTGACAAAGTTGTTCGGAACCTTGCACTCAAAGCTTATTAACGGCTCCAAAAGCTTCGGATCACTCAGCAGGAACGCGCACCATATTGGACGCCAAGTCATAGGCAAAATCTGCGCTGGTCCACGGTGCACTGGGTCTTCGTGAACCGTGATGTCTTCCAAGTTAACTTTCAACCCGTAAGCAGGCTCCTTCGCCAAAACCGAAGTGTGCACCGCTTCGCGGAAGCCTGATTTCACGTGGTCCAAAACTTCCTCCACGTACTGCCTTCCCTTTATCCTGTTGACGAGTAAGTTGTTTTCTTCAATGGCTATGACGTTCTTTGCGTCGTCGGTTGACCATCCCAACGCTTTGAGGTTCTTCTGCCTCTCTTCCCGCGTTTGCATCTCCGAGACTTTATCCTCTTTAATCGCCTCAATGACCTCATCGGACAACTTTTCCATAGTTATCCACAGCTTGCTGTGCTTGTTAGGACTCTTACCCATAACAGGTGCACCGCGATAATCATGACTGATGGTTTCACGGTAAATCACAATGGGCTTGCTAAGCTTCGCCTTCAACCCAGCCTCTTGCATACGATACGCGGTAATCTCAAGGTGCAACTCACCCATGCCGCTTAGCAGGAACTCACCGCTTTCCTTATTCATGGTAAAATGCAAATTCGGATCTTCAGTAGTCAACTTGTGCATAACCTTGTCAAAAAGCGGCAAATCCTTAACGTCTTCCGGCTCAACAGCAACCGTAACCACAGGATCCGACACATACTTCAAGCCTTCAAACGGCTGTGTTTCCACCTCGTCTTCAGCAACGGTTTCGCCAACGTGCAGCGACGGCAAACCTGAAATCGCAGCGATATTTCCCGCAGGAATGTGGTCTACAATCACTCTGTCGGTTACCATGCTCATGTAAACCTGCTGAATTGTGCCTTTCTGATGACTATTCACAAGCTGCACCGTTTTGCCTTTTCTAACCGAACCACTGAAGACACGACCAATAGCCACTGTGCCAGTATGAGGATCAACCTCAATCGTTGAAATGCACATCAAAAGTGGAGCATTCGGGTCTACCTTCGCCATACCCTGTCCAGTCGCGCTTTCCGCGTCTCCCGGCCAAATTTGGCTCTGCCTATACGACTGCGCCTGCAAAGGATTAGGAAGCTGCTCACAGAACATGTCCAAGATCGGCTCAGGCAACGGTGCCTTCTTGCTTAGTTCGTCAACCTTTTTCCCAACGTCTTCTGGCGCACCAGTATAAGCGTCGATAATGTCGGCGAAAGTGATGCCTTTAGCTTTCATGTGTGGCAAGTTCAGTCCCCATTTGTGAAGGGCTGAGCCGAAAGCTACACGGCCATCTTCAACTTTTACTTGCCAGTCTTTCTTGTGTTCTTCTGGCGCGTATTTTTCGATGAGTGTGTTTATTCGTACGATGATTTTCGCGAATTTGCGTTGTACCTCTTCAGGAGTTAATTTGATTTCTTTTATGAGCCTGTCAACCTTGTTGATGAACAAGATGGGTTTTACGCGTTCACGGAGGGCTTGCATCAGCACGGTTTCTGTCTGAGTCATGGGGCCTTCAACCGCGTCAACAACCACTAATGCGCCGTCAACTGCTCTGAGGCTTCTGGTTACTGCTCCGCTGAAGTCGATGTGTCCTGGAGTGTCGATGAGGTTTATCAGGTGGTCTTTGCCTTTGAACATGTGGGCTAAGCTTACGTTTGAGGCGAAGACAGTCATTTGCCTTTTCTGTTCGAGGTCCCATGAGTCGAGGAACAGTTTTTGTCCTGCTGTTTGGGTGCTGATTATTCCAGCTGCGGCCAGAAGGCTGTCTGAAAGGGTGGTTTTTCCGTGGTCTACGTGGGCGATTATGCTGGTGTTCCTGATGACTTCGGGATTGTCCATCAGCTTGATGATTTCGTCAACTTGCTTGTAACGTGCCATAACTAAACAATCTCCAATCTATCTAAACCAATATTAACGTTCTTTAGTGTGAAATACTGTATTAATCGAAGCATTTCTAATTCTCTCTAAACCAGATGAGCTACAGGGAAATGAAAACTGTCGCCTATTAACTTTATGGCAACAGCTTCAGGAACCGCTTGCGGGAGAAAACTGTTTTGTTTGTGTCTTTTATTTGGGTGGGTTTGTGTCGGTGTTTTTTTGTTTTTTCTTGTTGTAGTTGTGTGGGGTTGCTTAGCACATCTACTTCTTGCGGGTTTGCTGGATGGCTGGTTTTTGTGGTTTGTGCCTGTTTTGGGTTGCAGGCTGGTTGTGCAACCTGCTTCTCTGGCTTGTCGAGTGACTCTTGAATCTGTCAGAAAGCTAACGATGGTTTATGCGCCTCTGGACTGTTGCGATTTTTTGTCTATACCCACCCTGTAAATAGGTTAAACCATGGCTTAGACTAGAGCCTAATGATTGCTGCTTGAAAAACAGTGCTGCATCTATGAACCGTGTTTTTCTTGCCGATTGGTTTAAATGAGACATCAGCTACCTTAGCCAAAAACGCTGTAAAAGCACGTGAAAATAGAGAACCGCAGAATTTTAGGGCAGGGATTACTTGGAAAAAGCTGCTTCTATGCGTCTCAAACAGGTCTTCGACGCTTTGGACGCGTCACCTAACGGATTAACCACTGAAGAGGCTCAAGCTCGGCTCAAAAAGTATGGCTTCAACACGCTGGTTGAAAAGAAAAACCGCGGCTTGTCATACAGGGTTCTGTCTCACTTCAAAGACTTGTTTGGCGTACTGCTGCTTTTTGCAAGCGTGCTCTCAGCCATAAGCGGACTATGGGAACTAAGCCTAATCATACTCGGTGTGGTACTGCTTAACATTTTCTTCAGCCTCTTCCAGGAGTCGCGTGCGGAAAAGGCTATGCAAACGTTGAAGCATTGGATGCCTGAGTACGCCAAGGTTTTTCGCGACGGCGAGCTTCAGAAAGTTTTGGTCGGGGAAATAGTTCCTGGCGATGTGATAGTTTTGGAGGCTGGTGACCGTGTTCCGGCGGATGCGCGTTTGATCACGGCGTTTGATTTGTGGACGAATAATGTTCCGTTGACTGGCGAGTCTGAGCCGCAGCCGCGAACCGCGAAGCTTGCGAAGGCAGTTGATAAGGCGTATTTGGATTCACCTAACCTTGTGTTCATGAGCACCAGCGTCGCGAAAGGCAGGGGGAAAGCGGTTGTTTTCGCCACTGGCATGGAGACGCAGTTTGGGAAGATTGCTGATTTGACTCAGACGATACGTGAAGAGCCAAGTCCTCTTCAGAAGGAAATCGGCAACATGGCAAAGTACGATTTCATAATAGCCGTTGTTGTGGGAACCGTTTTTTTCTTCGCCAGTCTGATTTGGCTGAACTTGAATTTTTACAGCAGTATTCTTTTCATGATTGGCGTTATGGTTGCGTGCGTTCCAGAAGGCTTGCAGGTTACGGTCTCCAGCGCGTTGGCAATCAACGTTCTGAAAATGGTGAAGGAGAACGTTCTTGTTAAGCGGTTGTCTGCAGTGCAAACTTTGGGCAGCGTCACCGTGATATGCACTGACAAAACGGGCACAATCACGAAGGGCGAGATGACCGTTAAGAAATTATGGGTTAAAGACCGCGTTATTGAAGTTTCAGGATTAGGTTACAATCCTGAAGGCGCGTTCACTCTAAACGGCATCACGCTGAAAGAGCAGGAATCCGGTGACGTTGAGAAGCTTCTGGAGATTGCTGCGCTTTGTAACGGTGCCAAAATTGATCCGCCTTCGGACAGGAGCGCTGCTTGGAGCGTGATTGGAGATCCAACTGATGGGGCGTTAACTGTTGCAGCGTTAAAGTATGGGATTAACGTTCGGAATCGTCTTGCTGAAAAACCCGTAATCCACATCGTGCCTTTCGATTTCACGCGAAAACGGATGACAACTGTTCACAAGCTTAACGGTGATGTGCTCCTATACACGAAAGGTGCTCCTAGGAGCATCTTGTCTGTCTGCAGCAAGATTCTTGTTGACGGCAGGATTGAAGAGGTTACGCGAAGGAACTTGCGGTGTGCAGAAGCGAAAATTCGCGAGTTTGCCAGTGAAGGTTTACGGGTTATTGCGGTTGCGTACAGGAAACTGCCAAAGGGTGAATATTCGAAAGACGCTGTGGTTGAAAGGGACATGGTTTTTGTGGGTTTAGCTGCCATGCGTGATCCTCCTAGGCTTGAGGTGAAAGAAGCGGTGATGAAGGCTAAGCAGGCGGGAATAAAAACGGTGATTATCACTGGCGACTATGGTCCTACAGCGCAGGTTGTGGCTCGCGAAGTTGGCATTGTTGACGCTGACTGCTGCAATATTGTTCGCGGGGTAGATTTGGATACTTTGGATGATGCGGCGATTGTGGACGCGGTGGAACGGGGTAACGTGATTTTCGCTCGGGTTTCGCCTGAGCAGAAGCTGCGTATTGTTGAGGTGGTGAAGGATAGCGGTGAAGTTGTAGCGGTTACTGGGGACGGTGCGAATGATGCGCCTTCGTTGAAGGAGGCAGATATTGGCGTGGCGATGGGGACTTCTGGAACGGATGTGGCACGTGAGGCTGCGGACATTGTTTTGTTGGATGACAGTTTTGAGTCGATTGTAAAGGCGGTGGAGTCTGGTAGGGCGATTTACGAGAACATAAGGAAGTTTATCGTGTACGTTTTTTCGCATAACTGGGCTGAGCTTATTCCGTACATGCTTTATGCGTTGCTTGGGATTCCTTTGCCTTTGCTTGTTGTGCAGGTTTTAGCCATAGACCTTGCGATTGACGTTATTCCGTCGTTGGCTTTGAGCCGTGAACCGCCTGAAACTGGGATTATGTTGGAGCCGCCTAGAAGTCTTAAGGAGCGGTTGTTCACCAGCAAGGTTTTCTTGCGTTCGTTTTACATTGGCGTGATAATTGCGGTTGGTGCCATGTACGGTTGTTTGAGCGCTTGGATGGCTGGTGGCTGGCAGCTTGGGATGGCTTTGCCTTCGAATAGCCAGGTTTACTTGAAGGGTGTTACGATGACTTTCGCGGGGATTGTTGTGGCTCAGGTTGGCAATGTTCTTGTTTGCCGAACAAACAAGGTGTCCATTTTCAAGGCGAAGCTTTCAGTCAACAAGTGGATTGTTTGGGGCATATTGACGCAGCTTGCAATTCTGTGCTTTTTGATTTATGTTCCCTTGGTGCAGCCGTTCTTCGGGACGACAGCGCTTGGCGTTTGGGACTGGGCGTTTCTGGCTTTACTTGCGCTAATAGTTGTTTTTGCTGAGGAGGCGCGAAAATTCTTCGCCAGACGATGGTCAAGAAGCTCTGAGAACTGATATGCTCGGAACAGTCTATACCCCCTTTATTTAAAGACTGAATTTCTCGTAGAACCATCACTTGACTTTGAATGAGCGACGAAAGGTTCTTAAACTATTGGGCATTCTTCTAAACGGCAATAAAAACGCCGTAGGCAATGCCTAGGTTTAAGTATTAGCTCTTATCCTCTTTAGGAAAAAGGGCTGTATCAACTGAAAAGTTAAAATAGTTGGATGAAGAGGTGAAAAAGTATGGAAAACGTTTACGCCGCGATGCTCCTTCACAAGGCGGGCAAGGAAATTAACGAGGAAACCGTGACAAGTGTTTTGACAGCGGCAGGAATAACCGTTGACGCTGTACAAGTTAAAGCACTAGTAGCTTCTTTAAGCGAAGTCGACATCGACGAGGCGATAAAGGCTGCGCCGACAATGATGGCCGCCGCGCCAGCAGCAGCTGCTGCGCCAGCCGCAGAGGAAAAGCCGAAAGAGGAAGACAAGAAGAAGAAAGCTGAAGACGAGAAAGCTAAAGAAGACGCTGCGCTTGAAGGTTTAGGCGCCCTGTTCGGCTAAGAAAAGCCAACACCCTATTTTTAACTCATTTCCTTAATATCTTGCTGTTTTTGTTTTCTCTCACTCAAAAGTTTCCAAGCCACAACAGGCAGCCATCCTACTATAATCATTAAGGTGCCTGGAAAACCGCCTATTTCCCGCTGAAGCAACGGTTGCAGCAGATTCACGATTTCAGGCAGGAAAGCCTCGAAAACGGCGAAAGACACGGTCATGGCTATCACTGATACGTACCCCGTTTTTTTACCGAATTTCTTAAACGTCTGAATAGCAAGAATTCCAGCGAAAAAGAAGTCGCCCAGCCCTAACCCTCTGAAGAGAATACTGCCTTCGGGTGAAAAAACAAGAGGGACATTCGGCAAATGAACCAGAATCGGAAGCCCCAACCCAGTAAACTGCTCTGCCGCCACGACCATGGTGCCCGTGCCCAACACCAGAATTATATCCACAATCGTCAAGAGCACCGCAAAAACCATCACGGTTTTCCACGTAAACAAAGACCCAAGATAAAGAATAATCAGCACGGCAAACGTGAAGGCAAAAACATCCAGCAGACCAGGAGCCCAAACAGGCGCTCCACTATAAACCACATTGAACAGCACGAACAGCAACACGAACAGGACGGGCGGCTGAACCGCCAAGTACCAGCGCTCCTTCGCATCCGTTTTCCTCGCGTCAACTACCATCGAAGCGAAGGCAAACGCTGCCAAACCGTAAAACGATAGTGCCCTGTAAAACGCCAAGCCATCGGCAAAAGGCGCCAGCAAACTCATGGTTCCCGCAAGCAAACCGGCAACAGCGAAGCCCAGAAGAAACAGCTGCGCCCATTTTCTCTTTATGCCTGAAAAAAGGTACGTAAACATGAAAAGAAGCATCGAGTATGCGAAAAGAAAAACCAGCATTAAGATATTTTGAAAGATTTTCCCAGGGTCCAGCAGAGAAACGTAGCCGATTATGGAAACCGCCACGACAATCATCACCACAAGCATGACTACGTCTCGCGTGCGAAGCTCCCTTTCCTCAAAAGTTGTTTTCAGCTTTCCTTCGGTTCGCTCGTTCAAAAACAACGCAGCAGCCGTAACCGCAAACAACGCAAGTGGCATCGCAAAGTCAAGAGTCACCATGAAAAGCACATATCTAAACGGGCATTTATTTCTTTATCCCAAATCTCATAAAATCGCCTTTAGCTTACCTGCCGAACTGTACATTCAAGACGGCTAACGACGCGAAGACCGCTTCCTCCGTTCTAATAGTCTCTGTTCCCTGCGTAGGAACCGTTTTCACCACAAAATCCACAACATCACCCAAGTTTGCGCCTTCATCCCCGACGATTTCGTACAGTCCACGCGTCGGCGCACCAAACGCCACAAGCGCACGCCTTGATTTCTTCCATTTTCCAGCTATTTTTCCCGCCACATCCATAAAATCGGCGCCGACCTTGGAAGTGGCTATGGTTAAATCGAATTTTCCGCTTTCCAACAGTTTCCCAAATGAACATGTTTCCACCGTAACCGTGTACCCCCAATAAGCCGAAACTTCGTCTCTGCTTACGGCTTGAACTTCAACGCGTTCACCATCTTTAACGACTTGCAGGGTCAAACGTTTGTCCAAAGCCCACTCGGTCTCTCGTATAAGCGCAGGGTGTTCAACGCCTATGTCCACAAGCATGCCCTCTTTGGTTTTGCCTGCGGTCACGCCTTCACGGTACTCGCCAACCTTCAGCGTCTTGGCTTTCCTGTTCAACGGGTGATGCGGAGTCCGCAGCGGCGGCAGAATCCCAGCGTACTGCAACCGATGGTCAAGCTTGAAAAGGCGTTTCCTGAGGTACTGAGGCGTCTCCAAGTACGACAGCAACAATGCAATCAAGTCCGCGTCGCTTTTTTGCTTGCCTTTTCCCGCGTTGTCAGGGTAAATTATGATTTCGTTTACTCTGAAGATGGCGGCTGCTCTTCCGATTAAGCCTATTTTCGAGGTTTTCTCGCGCAGATGTGGCGTGTCTGAAATTACCGATGTTGGTATCGCTATTGCGAGTTTCTTTTTTTCCATCCCACGGGTGCTCCTTCAGCGAGAAATCTTTGTAGGTCTACGCTCAGCTTAAAAGTTGCGAACCGAATATAAAAGTGCGAGTGGTTGGTGAGTGAAATGGCGGATTCCGTCTTGGATTATGTGGGCAAAATGAGGGAATCAGATAAGGGCGATATGCTTTCGTTCTGCGTGGACGAGGCAAAGCACTATCGAGTGGCGGCAGAGGCAGCCGAAAAAATCTCGTTGAGTTATGTGAATCCTGAAAACGTAATCGTCGCAGGCATGGGGGGCTCGGCGATTGGGGGTGAACTGCTGAAGGACTGGGCACGCGGAAAGGCGCAGGTGCCAATAGAAGTCAGCAGGGCTTACTCGCTGCCGGCTTACGCTAATGAGAAGAGCCTTGTGCTGGTTGTGAGTTATTCGGGGGAGACGGAGGAGACGCTTAGCACTTTTCTAGATGCTGTAAAGAAGGGGTGCATGGTTTTCTGCATAAGCTCTGGAGGAAGTCTACTGAAGTTTGCTGAAAAGCTGAGTGTGCCGTTTTTGCGTGTTCCTTCCGGGTTTGCGCCGCGTGCGGCTCTTCCTTACCTGTTTGTACCGTTGCTTGTGGTGTTGGCGAAGTTGGGGGGTGTTTCGGGTGTTTCCGCGGAGCTTTCAGAAGCGATAGCCGTTGTGGAGAGAATTGCTGGCGAGTGTGCGCCTGAGAAGCCCGTGAAGAAAAACATGGCTAAGAGTTTGGCTGTGGGCGTCAACGGCGCTGTGCCGGTGGTTTACGGTTTCGGCGTTTTTCGGGGTGTGGCGCAGCGTTTTAAGACGCAGTTTAATGAGAACAGCAAGGTTCCTTCGAAGTGGGAGTACTTTTCCGAGCTCAATCATAATGAGGTTGTGGGTTGGGAGCGTGCGGGGAAGTTGGCGGGGTGTTTTTCCGCGGTTTTTATCAGGGACGGTGCGGAGCCTGATGAGATTCGCAGCAGAATCGAAATAACGAAGGGACTTATGCCATCGGGGACAAAGCTGTTCGAGGTGTGGAGTCAGGGGAAGAGCGACCTTGCGCGGATGTTGTCTGCGGTGTGCATCGGAGATTTCACGAGTGTTTATTTGGCGCTTTTAAGGGGTGTAAATCCAACTCCTGTGGAGACCATTAGCTTGTTGAAGGCGAAGGTGAAGCAGAACGGAACGAAAATGCGGATTGTGGGTGAGTTGGAGCGGTTGGCTGCGTCACGCTGAAGTGTTTTCTTTTATGTACGTGGTGAAGGCTTTTTCTGCGGTTTCCAGCGGCAGCATTTGTGGGGGTCGCTTGAAGGCGTAGGCGCTGATGGGTATTATTGCGCCTGATTGTTTCTTGTTGAGTGCGGTTTTCATGGCGCGTATGGCGTCGAAGAGCACGCTGCCTGCGTTGGGTGCGTCTACGGTGCTGAATTTGAGGTCTATTTGCATGGGGGAGTTGCAGAAGTATGTGCCTTTGATCCAGAAGTAGCTGTCGCGGTTGTTTTGGAGAAAATCCACGTAGTCGGTTGAGCCTGCTACGATTTCGGCTTTGTATGGGATTGAACTGGCTACGGATTGGGTTTTGATATTGCGTTTGGTTTCGCGTGTGCGATCCATCGTGTCTAGGGATTCTGTTCCTCCGCCAACGTCTAGTTGGTAGGTTTCCGTAATTTTTACGCCGTTGTCTGAGAGGAGTTTGAGCAGCGTCTTGTGGAGCGCGGTTGAGCCGACTTGGTCAACGAGGTCATCTCCTGCGAGGGGTAGTTGTGCGTTTTCGTATCGTTTTGCCCATGCGGTATCGCTGGCTATGTACGTGGGCGTGGCGTTTATGAAGGCGCAGTTTGCTGCTAACGCTTGTTCCGCGTAGTAGTGTGAGGCTTGTGTTGCGCCGCTTGGGAGGAGGTTTATGAGGATTTCCGCGTCTGCCAGTCGGAGTACCTGTGCCACATCTGTGTCGGGTTGGTTGCTGGGTTGGATGACTGTTTGAGTGCTTTTGCCTATGCCGTCTAGTGTGGGTCCTTTTTGGACTGTTACGCCTGTTGGTGGAATGTCGGTGACTCTTGGGGCGTTGTTGGGCTGTGCGAATATGGCTTCGGCGAGGTCTTTGCCGACTTTGCGTTTGTCTATGTCGAACGCTGCTACGATTTGGATGTCACTGGGTTTGTACCCTGCTAACGTGGGGTTGCGGAGTCCAACGGGGTTTTCCGCGAAAATGGTGTAGTAGGTTAATCCTTGTGTGAGGGCTGAGGCGCAGTTTCCCACGCCTGCCAATGCAACTTTAATTTTCGGCATGTATGCCACCTTGTTTGGGGTGTTCTTATCTGCGTTGTCCTTATAAAAACCATCGCTGCGGTTCGGGTGGAACCTGCGTGAACTGCTACGCTCACGGCAGACTATAGCCCCCTTATTTAAAGTATAAATAGGCTGCGTGGGTTCTGTATAGCGCTGTTTTGTAAATCGAAGTATTTTGGAAAACCTGTAGTTAATCATTTTAAAAATATATTTTAGCAATTTAGAGCTTGATATGCTTATTTCATTTTTGATTCCCAAAAATAATTTCTCAAGGAAAATTTAAATATGGTGTATGCCCTAGTAGAACTAGAGATTGAAATGCCCGCTCCCAGAGTTAAAAAAGGAAAATGGTCAAAAGAACGCGAACGAAACAAAGACGGCAGTTGGAGAAAAAAGCGTTCTGATACAGGAAAGAAACGCTAAGAGTTAGCTTTTTTTGCTCCTTCGTCGCGTTGCACTAGTTTTAGTTGTATTCTTTTTCTTTGTTTTTGTGGTCTTGGTCTTTCGGATTTTGACGGTTCTATATCCTGTTACATTTCCAAAAATATCCTTAACAACAACTCTTCTAGTGGTCTTAGGTTTCTTTTTGGGTTTTTTATATCCGATTTTCTTTTTTATGGTTTGATGACCCACAGTTACTCCAAGGAAACCCTTGATTTTTCTCTTTTTGCTCAAAGTAGTGTGACCATGACAGTTTTTGCAGACTAAAAAACAGTTACTTTGATTGTTGTTTGCTGGATTATTATCTTTATGGTCAAAGTCATAACGCCTGTCGCCCCATCTCAGGGTTGTGTGACATATTCTACATTGTGATGTTTGAACAAAGTCACTTCGCCATTTAAGGGGGTCTTTTCCAGCAGAACTCATCCACTCCATTTTCTTCGTCTTTGTCGAAAAAGGCTGTCTTTTTTTGCGGTCTTCCCGGAACATTTTTGTTCAATCCTATAAATAATTGATAATTTACACTTAAAATTTTCCCTAATGTTAGAATAACTGAGCAACTTAGTGCTCCGCCATAAGTTTCCTTGTAAGCTAAAAACAAATGCAAATGCCTGAAAGTAATTGGGGGAATAGTTAGAACACTTCAACGATTAAGAAAAAAGGAAGTCACTACGCCTAATTCCCCTTACAAGTTCACTATGTTCTGTAGCGCTAGTGTTAGGAAATAGACTGTGAGCGCTGAGCATACAAAAAATATGCCTACGCCGATGGGTGAATTCCAACCTAACATGTTCTTCACTGTTTCCAAATCCATCTTTTCACCTCCACTCAGTTAACTTCTGCAGATTTACCAGTCAATATATGGGCAAACCGCTATTTCGATAAAGGCGTTATTTTTGTTTATTTAGTGCATCTGCCACTTTTTGCAGTCCAGCGTATAATATGCCTCCCGCTATGCAGGCTCCCACTATTATCGCAACACCTGTGAACAGAGTCGCCACTTCAATAGTCACTTCTTCACCCCTCCGGTATCTCCTTGCTAAATATAACGCCTGGAATCTCTATTCTCCTAATGCGTATAAATAATTTTCACTATTGGTGTATAATTTTATGTTATAATTTTGTGTTTACCAACCGAAAATTGCAAGATTTTATATATACAACGGGGCATAGGGTTCTGAAGTGGGTATTTATGAACTCGGTAATTGAAGCCATAAAAAACAGGCGATCCGTTAGAGCTTACGAGCCAAAACCAATTCCAAAAGACATTATAAACGCGGTCATAGAAGCGGGCAATCAGGCACCTTTCACATCCATGACGCGCGCTCAACCCTGGCGATTTGTTGTCGTCCAAGACCCGGCGTTCAAGCAAAAACTCCTCCAAACCACGCTTCCATTCTGGAAAAACGCCACCGGAAGCATGAAAAAAACCGCCCCCGAACTCTACAAAATGGCCACAAGCATCTACGATGCGATGGACGAACCCAAAGACGTAATCTACTACAAAGCGCCCGTTATCATCTTTGTCATAGGTCCAGCTAATAATCCTGTAAGCTGCGCCCTTGCCTGCGAAAACATGATGATAACCGCCCAATCGCTGGGGCTTGGAAGCTGCTACGTAGGATTCGGCGCAATGGTCAAAGGCAACCCTGAAATCGTACAATCCCTCGAACTAAAGGACGATGAGGGAGTATTCGGGCCTATCTTGCTTGGGTACCCGAAAACCAATCCAAGCGAAGCCCTAGCTACGGCGTTAGAAAGCATCGGACCGAACAAGAAAGACCCAGCGACTAAATGGATCTGAGGAAAGTAAATGGATTCAAACAGAAAGACCGCAATAGTTGTGGGAATACTATTCATAATTGCTACAGCGGCACCCATTACGAGCGCCTTTTTTACAGGTTCAATTTATGACGAAAATTATCTTACCGCTGTTTCTGCAAATGAAAACCAAGTGCTTACAGGAGCACTCCTATTACTAATTATGACCGCTGCAATTGTCAGTATTCCAATTCTGCTGTTTCCAATCTTACGAAAGTACAATGAAGGCTTAGCTCTTGGATACGTTGGCGCCAGAATTTTTGAGGGCTTCTTCAGCGCTGTCAACATAATTAGCTTGCTATCGCTATTGTCATTAAGCCGGGAATTTGTAACCGCAACCGCTCCAGTTGCTTCCTATTTTCAAACCTCAGGCGCTTTAATCCTAGCAAGTTATGATCGGGGCTCCATTCTGCTGGACTTTCCCTTCACCATCGGCGCTCTAATACTTAATTATCTGCTGTATAAATCAAAACTCATTCCCCGATGGCTGTCAGTCTTAGGTCTTATCGGCGCCGCGTTGTGGTTAGTAAACGCCCCCTTACGGATGTTCAGCCTCAGTCCTTCATCGCTGGAGATTTTGGCTCTGCCCATAGCCGCGCAGGAAATGATTTTTGCAGTATGGCTTATAGCTAAAGGATTCAACTCATCGGCAACCGCTTCACAGTAATACAGAACACTCAAACGAAGAAGGAGGTATATCATGGAACTCACATGGAATGGTAGAGCTTTAGTTGTGACGCTGTTCTTCCGCTTGCTCTTTGGCGGATATCTGATTGGAATGGATCAATATAGTTTTAATGATGTTGAAAGCGCGCTGACCGTCTTACTGATATATGGCTTAATAGCCATCTTTGCAGCTCTGTTCCTTTTAGGCATAAGACGTGGACTCATAGGCATAATAGGGCTGGACGTGATTTTCATCATATTACAGTCACTATTCATCGTGGTGACATTAGGTCAAATAACAGAGGCGGGCTTGCACGACCCAGTGAACAATTGGTGGGCCACCCTGTTAATGTACCTATTCTCCGTGCTTACGCTGACATTCGCCATCAGAGCCTACAGAGAATCTCGAAGGCAATAAGCAAAATATCAGTCACCGAAAGGGATTAGGAGACTCACTTGATGCTAAATGCTTAACTGGGATAATGGTTATCTTTTGAGCAAGGTTTATAGGTTCCATAAAGTTTTGTCATTTCAAGCAAGGAAGAACCGTTTTGACCTCGTCTGTGTTATGGTCGCTGTATATCACGGTCGTGGCGGTTGTCATAGCTATCATTATTTTCGTTTACATCACTTCACGAAACAAAACACGTTGCCCCCGCTGCGGGTCAACCCAAGTCCAGAAGACCCCAAAGCAATGGGTTACATCACCACAAGAGGGTTGGAGTCAGACACCCGTTACATTGACTAATTATAAGTATAAATGTCTAAAATACCAAAACGAATGGGAAGACTACTAAAAACAGCTAAACTGCAAATTTTTCGAGAAAAACATCATCAGGTTCTCAATACTTCACTAACCCTCACTAAACATGTAATAGCCCACTCCGACTTCAGCCACCACAATCTCAACCTGATGAACAAAGAACACAAAATAAGTAGGCGCTCCACCGTAAACGTAAACGGTGCTGCAATTGTTGTCTCGGGCTACGCTTGTAAGCTCCGAATAAGAGTCAACGTAGTTAACGCTCCAGTGACCATAAGGATACGTGGGGCTGTACTCAACGTTGAAACCTTGACTCTGCAAATCGTTGAGGTACCATTGAGCCCTAGACTTGTTCACCGCGGAAACATACGCGTTCGGCGCCAAAACAACAGCCAGCAAAACAGTTGCCGCAAGCATCACGCGCATAGCCTGCTTGCTGACTTCTCTTTTTCTCACGTACAAAAACACCGGTACCCCAGTGGCACCCAACAGCAAAAGCGAAAAGCCTGCGGCGAAATAATACATCACCCCAGAGTTGCCATAATCGGTGTGCGGATAAAACAGCTCAAAAATCGCCCACGCGCACACACCCCACAAACCAAGTACCAGATGATAACTGCTGCTTTCCTGTTCAGAGCCAACCACTTCATAAAATAAGACGCGCGAGGCGCTCTTAAATTTTCTCTTTTATACCCGAATATCAGGCCAGAAGCTTTTGGGACTAGATAACATATGGTAGCCTAATAGTCTGTAATTCTTAAGGCAGTAAGGGTTTAAACTTAAAAAAGGGGTATAGGGGAAAGGCAGTTGTGCCAAGTATTTTGCGGATTTGGTTTGTTTCTGCGTTGCTACAGCTTGCCGACGCAGACGCAGCAGCTACCATCTTTTAACTGGTCTCTCGTCTGCTCCCGAAGCATATCTTGTTGCTTATCCGCCACTGGATCAACGCAATCGCCGCAACTGCCATCTTTCAGCTGAGATTTAGTCTGGTCTTGAAGCCTGTCCTGTTGCTGGTCAGCCAAGGGCCCCACGCAGTCACAGTCGCAACAGCTTCCGTCCTTCAACTGCTCCCTGTCCAAATCGCCATTCTGATTTCCCGCAGTCATAGCCGCAGCTGAACCCACAGATACCAGCACCACAATGCACATCAGCAAAGCCGCTGAAACTAATTTCTTGGTTTTATTCACTTTCCATCCTCCTTTTTGATGCAATTTCAACATTGGTTTAGGCTCACTTAAGGGACACGGCGGTACAACCGTTCCAAAAAATGAAACGCCTAACGTGACAGAAACTCTGATCTATTCGCTCGTTACCACAAAAGGCGTGTTTTAAGTCACCACTTCTTGCGTTTGGATTCCCAATCTGCTTGGGTCCCCTCAAGAAACTCGATTTCCCTCTTAACATACTCCAAGTCTTTTTCATCAGCCTGCTTCCGCTGCAAATCGGAAAGCAGCTCATCACAGGCAGCTTTACACCAGAAAAGAACGATGTCGAAAGTTGGATACGCGAAATCTGACACCTTGCCCACTCTGTAATGGATCATTCTTACGTCTCCAACACGCTCTAAATCCGCCGTAACACGCCAAAGACCACTCATGTCACATCACTCTGTTTTTGAGGTAAGAGACACTAAAAAGGCTTAACCCTAAAAGCAAGCGCCAACCAGCCATTGATATGATAACCTTTTAATCTCGACTCGGCACTTACCTAAAGGTTGGTAAAATTGAACAACGAAGCTAAATGCGACAAGTTCACTGAGATCAACGAGTTAGCCCGCCGCCGAGGCTTCTTCTGGCAGTCATACGAGATTTACGGCGGCGTAGGCGGCTTCGTAACCTACGGTCCTCTAGGCGCACGGCTGAAACAGAACATCGAGCGCAAACTCCGGGAACTCTTCGTCACCAAACTCGGCATCCTCGAGATGGAATCTTCAGTCATCGCGCCAGGCAAAGTCTTCGAAGCGTCAGGTCACGTTAACCACTTTAAGGAGCCCATGGTCGAATGCGTCAAGTGCAACAAGCGGTTCCGCGCAGACCACCTGCTCGAAGAATACGCTAAGAAAAGCTGCGTAGAAACCGAGAAAATGAGCCTAAAAGAAATCCAGCAGGCGCTTGAGAAACTCGGCATAACATGCCCCGAATGCGGCGGAGGCTTCAAGCCGCCCCAACAGTTCTTGACCATGTTCGAAACCACCATCGGACCCTACTCGGGCGCCATCGGCTATGGCAGACCCGAAGCCGCCCAAGGCATATTCGTCGAATTCAACCGCCTCTACGCGGCGGCACGCGAAAAGCTCCCTTTCGGCGTCATCCAGATAGGCCACGCATTAAGAAACGAGATTTCACCGCGACAAGGCTTAATCCGCCTCCGCGAATTCACCATCGCCGACCTCGAATTTTTCTTCGACCCCGAAGAGCCGAACTGCTGTCTGCTCAAAGATGTGGAAAACGAGACGTTAACGCTGTACTTGGCGCCTGAACGGCTGAAGTGCTCCGAGAAAACCATAGGAGTCACCGTCAAACAAGCCGTAACACAACAGCTGATCCGCTCCGAATGGCAGGCTTTCTTCATGGCAATGGCGAAAAGGCTCCTGACGGAAATCGGTGTGCCCCCGGAAAACCAGCGTTTCATCGAAAAAACTCAGTGGGAAAAGGCTCACTACGCAGGCCAAAGCTTCGACCAAGAAGTCTACGTGGACCGCTGGGGCTGGATTGAAGTGTCAGGACACGCTCACCGCACCGACTTCGACTTGAGCAGCCACATGAAAGCCAGCGGCGCCGACCTTCGTGTCTACAAAGAATACGCTAAGCCCATAGAGGAAGAGCAGCTTGTTGTGAAGCCCGTAATGGCAAAGCTGGGACCCGCCTTTAAGACGGAAGCAGCCAAAGCCGCCGCGCTCCTATCAGAGGCACCAGCGGAAGAGGTTGCAGCTCAAATTGAAAAAAACGGATGTTACACGGCTGGACCATACAAGATTCTGCCCGAGCACGTGGATATCAGTCGCCAAAAAACTCTCGTGCGCGGCAAACGCTTTATCCCACAGGTTGTTGAACCCAGCTTCGGCTGCGACAGGCTGTTTTACGTGGCGCTGGAGTACGCCTACGGCGTGAAAGAAGACCGCGTAGTCATGAGTTTCCCAAGGAGCATTGCGCCGACGCAGCTTGGCGTTTACCCCTTGGTGAGTAAGGATGGCATAGCAGAAAAAGCAAGGGAAGTGCACCAGCTAATCGTGAATGAAGGCTTGGCGGCGGAACTTGACGAAACAGGCTCCATAGGCAGAAGATACGCGCGCGCCGACGAAGCAGGCGTGCCTTTGGGCATTACGGTGGATTATGACACGTTGAAGGACGGCACAGTCACAATTCGAGACCGCGACACGTGGCAGCAAGTCAGAACCCCAATCAACGACTTACCCGAACTTCTACACAAGTATTTCCAAGAAAAACTAAACTTTGAAGATTTAGGTAGTTTGTTGTCAACTTAAGTCGTTAGCTTTTTTAAGCTACTCACAATACTTAATGTTGGAAAGATCAGCGAATATCGTGGGTGGGAAACAAGATTGGTACTTCCAGCGGAAACAGAACAGCGCTTGAAACGCAGAGCCTTAAACGCGCTTCAGGATAACCTACGCAAGGTTGTAGACCTCACAAGAAAAATTCCTCAGATGGTTGAGTTCTTCTCGAAAGGCGATAAAAACTCGGCGAGGCAACTTTTCAGTGAAATAAGGAAAGGTGAAGAAGAAGTCATCGCCGCGAGGCGCATGGTCTCTACGGAGCTGGCGGAGATAGGTGCCATTCTTATCAGCCGAGAAGACTTCCTCAGGTTCACGAACCTCTCAAGCGAAATCGCCGATTTTTCCGAAGGCATCGCCTACTATCTTATCGAAATAATAGAGCACAACTGGAACGTTTCAGGAGACATAAAGAAAGATTTGCTGGAGCTCTCCGAAGCTGTTTTTGACGCGGTTCTGAAACTAAGAGAAACAATGATGGTTCTAAACTACGGTTCAGCGAAAACGTTGGAAAAAGCCAAAGACGTTGAAATCGCCGAGAGAACCGTGGACGACCTGTACAGGGCCTTGTCGATAAAGGTCCTCAGCAGCAAACTTGACCTTCCAGTCCTGCTGCTTATGCGAGACGTTCTTCAACTTCTGGAAAACTCGGCGGACAAGGCGGAAGACGCAGCGGACACAGCCCGCATACTTTCCTTCATAATGTGACAGCGGGCGAAAACCTTTCATGGCTAAAATCAAAGTCGAACTCATCGAAAACTTCCTCGTAGTATGGGATCCCGCAGACGGCTCGCAGCTGTACAAAACAGGGTTTTATGGCAAACCGCTTGGTATTCCGAAGCCGAAAATTCCCGAGTTCAAAGTTCCATTGCTATTGGATTTGATGGAAGGCTTATACTTGGTTGAGAAGGGCAAGACAACGATTTACGAGGGTTCAGCAAAGTGCAAAGTCGGACTCAAGAAGCTCCGGCAGAAAGCCAAGCAGCTGTACGAAGAGTTCGACGAGAAATACGCTGTGTACAGGGATCTGCGGGCCAGCGGCTTGATTGTAACGCCGGGCATAAAGTTCGGCTGCGACTTTGCAGTTTACAAGTACGGTCCAGGCGTTGAACACGCGCCTTACATGGTTTCCGTGAAGAATGCAGGCTCCGACATTTCAGCCACGGAGATTGTGAAGGCTGGGCGTCTTGCGACTACAGTGCGGAAACGGTTTATCATTGCCGTGCCAGACTTGGCTGCGGAGAAAACGAAGTATTTGATTTTCAAGTGGTTTAAGGCTTAGCTCTGCATTAAGGTTTGATGTTGAAATTCTCCTGTTACGTATTGGTGCGGATAAATTTTTGTAGCCGTTAACGTGCAGCCCTCCTCTACGGTAACATCGTCGGCAATAACTGAAACCGCGCTTATTTTTGTTAGTTTTCGACCGTTCGAGCGGATTGTGGCGTGTCTGCCGATGATGCTGTCTCGTATTTCGGCTTTTTCTCCGATTATTGTTCTGTCTAGAATAGCTGAGTTTTCTATGATGGCGCCCTTATCGATTCTTGTAAAGTTGTCTATGCACGAATTCGCTATTCGGACACCATCCTCTATTTGACAGTGTCTGCCGATAAGCACGGCGCCTTCAATCTCTATTTTTCCCTGCTGGATTTTCTTAACGGTCTCTTCACGCCTTTTCACTGAGTCGTTGCTTTCTCCCTGAACCCAGATTAGCTGTTTTTCGCTTATTTTTCCGCCAAAATCCGTAAGCATGCTGAAGCCTCCGTGGAGCAGCTTCTTCATGGCTTCCAGATAGTTTTTAGGCGTGCCCACGTCGAACCAGTTGCCTTTCAAAGTGTAGCCGTAAACTGGGCGGTCTGTTTGCGTCAAGTAAGGTATAAAGTCGTAGCCAAAGTCCAGTCGATTTTTCTCTTTGATTATTTGCTTGACGCCTTTCTCCTTGAAGACTTTTTTTATTTCGGGTGAAAGCACGTACAGGCCTGTGTTGGCCAGGTTGCTGGGCGCGTCTTTAGGCAGCGGCTTCTCCACGAAGCGTCGGATGCGGCTGTTCTCGTCAATGTCGGCGATGCCTAAGCCTTCAACGTTCTCCACGTCCCTGAGCACTATGGTCATCAACGCGCCTTTTTCCCTGTGAAACCGTATAAGGTCTTTCACGCTGATTTCGAAAACGTTGTCGCCCTGCACCGCGAAGACTGGATTGCGAATCTCGTAGTATTCCATGTTTATCCTCGCGGAATCAGCGCTTCCAAGGTCGTCCACGTTAGGCTGATATTTTATGTGAAGTCTCGGCTTGATGTTATAGCGTACGGAGAAGCCGTAGCCCGACTCGAAATAGTCGTACAGGTCACGGTAGTTCGTGTAGCCTTTCACTCCGAAGATGATGTTGCGGATGCCTTGGCAAGCAAGCGACAGAAGCGAAAACTCCACCAACGGCCTGTTTAGCAGCCTGAGCGCGGCTTTGCTTGTTTCCGCTGTGAGCGGCAGAAGCCGGGTTGCTTTTCCGCCTACGGGAATTATCACTCGTATCCTTTCCGGGCTGTAGTTGTCACCCAACAGAGGCGCGTAGTTGTTGCTCAAAAGACTTCACCAATACTACTGTGTTCCTTTTCGCAACGTATTAAACTTTTCAAATTCGCCCTCTTTATGGGCTTACATGGACAAGCGTTTTCTCACTTAACGGCATTCTCAAGAACCGCCTTCAACGCCACCGCATTATTACGCTCCACGTCTCTCGCCGAATAAAGAAGCGTCACCGTTCCCTTCTCTTTCTCGATTCGTCTAATCTCTTTCAGCAACGCCTGTTTGCCAGTCACCTCTTCTGCGTATCTCTTCTTGAACTCTTCCCACTTTGCTGGGTCGTGAGAAAACCATTTCCGCAACTCGCCACTAGGTGCGACCTCTTTCAACCACAAATCAATCTTGGCTTTTTCCTTACTGATTCCCCTAGGCCAAAGCCTGTCAACGAGGAGTCTGAAGCCATCTTCTTCCGCAGCCAGCTCATAAACTCGTTTAATCCTTATCATCATTAACCTCTGAAAAACTTTTTCAGTGAAAAGCTATACATTTTAGATTTTCCCGTTCTATTTAAAACATCTTTTCCTTCCAAGAACTATGTTTTTTTGAATGTTGGTAGCCTTAAAATGTGCGTGCTTACCGCAATTGCCACTACTACCATGATTACCTGCATCGGCAAAACAAGCGTTGCTGGCAAGAGTCGGTTTAGCATGAAAACTGTTGAGAACCCTATTGTTGCCCACAGCACGGTTAAGGCTGTGATTTTGGTTTTCTTGGTTAGTCCCTTGCCTTCTGTGTAGTTTCGGATGTACTCTCCGAACCATTTGTTGTTCAGCAGCCACCTGTGCATTCGCGGAGAACTTTTGTAGTAGCAAGCCGCGGCGGCTAACAGAAAAGGCGTGGTCGGCAGAATGGGCAACACTATGCCTATGGCGCCCAGCACCACGCATATTGTTCCTGCCACAAGCCATAGTGTTCTTACGAGCTTCTGCCCCTGCTCTTTGCATTTTGATGCAAAGGTTTTCTCCTCTTCCATGCCCCTTCCCTCTCATATTTTTCTTGCCATCTTAAAAATCATGCGATAACACCGGCGGAACGCCGTTTTTCATGCTCTAAAGGAGAATTTTATTAACTGAGTCGAAACTAATGCTTCTTTAAAACAGGTTCGAACGGTCATGGGAAAACTAAGCGGTTTCGTGCGGCTGATGCGGCCAGTCAACTGTGCAATGATGGGCTTTGCAGTGTTTGTCGGCGCGGTTCTAGCACTATCATCGTCAGGCAATCAGTTCTCTAACACTGAATGGCTGGGCGTGCTATACGGGTTCGTCACAGGCTTCCTGCTAACAGCTGCCTCCATGACCATCAACGACTACTACGACCGCGCAATTGACGCCATAAACGAGCCGCACCGTCCCATTCCAAGCGGAACGGTAAGTGCACGGGAAGCTTTGGCTTTCGTCTTCGTTCTCTCAGTGATAGGCTTCGTCTTCGCTTACCTCACAAGCGTTATGTGCTTGGTGGTTGCTGTAATCTCTTGGCTCGTGGTAGTGACTTACGTTACGGTGGGGAAGCGAAGCGGCTTGCCCGGCAACCTCCTCGTCAGCACCTGCGTGGCTATCCCCTTCATCTACGGCAGCATAGCCGTCCTCAGCAGTGTTCCGTTGAGCGTGGTGGTCTTCACGCTGATGGCTTTCCTCTCCAACACGGGCAGGGAAATCACCAAAGGCATAGTGGACGTGAAAGGCGACAGCGCTGAGGGCATTAAGACGTTGGCGGTGCGTTATGGGGAGAAAGGCGCAGCAGTTGCCGCCGCCGTGTTTTATGTTTCTGCGGTGGCTTTAACCCCTATTCCTCCGCTTTTAGGCTTAGTCTCTTTCTGGTTCATCCCCATAGTTCTGGTGACGGATGGCGGGCTTATCGCCTCTTCCGCACTTCTTCTAAAAGATTATTCTCGGGAGAGCGCCCGAAAAATCAAGAACATGATTCTCCTATGGTTCGTCATAGGATTATTGGCATATGTCTTCGGCGTCCTCACATAAAGTAGCTACCGTTTTTGCAGTATCATCTTGTAATGAATAACGGTTGAGTAATCATAAACAAGCACCGCAGAGTTAGTCAAGAAAAGTTGACTAAGCTTAGTCAAGAAACCTTGATAAAAACCCTTTTTTTATTGAATTTACCGTTTTTTAAGTCAGGGATTGCCTATGAAAAAGAAATGTTTGCTGACAGCAGCTTTCATTACAGTGCTTTTTTTGTCAGCACTAGCTGGAACACGGATGTGTTTTGTTTATGGGAATTTTCTTCCAGAAAACACTCCTTTGGGCATTCGAATTAATAGTGACGGAACAGCTGAAGGAACAAACAGCATCCAGCGTAGTGATGATGTCTATACTTTAACAGGTGACGTCTACAACACCATCGTAGTTCTCCGTGATGGCATAGTGCTTGATGGTGCAGGTCATACCCTTCAAGGGAATGGAAGTGGAACTGGTGTTTTCCTTCAACAAAGAAACAATGTCGTAATAGAGAACATGAAAATAAGCAACTTTGACTACGGAATTAAATTCACATGGATGAGTTATGGTTCACAAGCACCTCCAATAAGCAACACTGTCGCCAAAAATACCATATTCAACAACACGTACGGCATCGTTTTCCGTGACGTGTCAGAGAACAACATAATTTCCGATAATCTGCTAGCAAACAACACTTATGGATTAATCATCGGCAGTGAATATTACTCTTCACTCATCTACTCTTCAAACAATGTGCTTAGAAACAACCATTTCGACAACAACAAATACAGCTTTGCAGATTACAACTATCGAGCTAATGACATAGACACTTCAAACACAGTGAACGGTAAACCAGTATACTACTGGGTAGACCAACATGACAAAACTGTGCCTGCCGACGCTGGGTGCGTGGTCCTCAAGAATTGTAGCGGCATAACTGTTCAAAACTTGAATTTTGCCAACAATGGGCATGGCTTGTTACTTTGGTACACATCAGACTCGACGATTGTTGATAACGTTTTGACAAACAATTTGGACGGCATAGTGCTTAAGGAGTCTTCGAACAACAGAATCTTTGGAAATCGCGTTTTTGGCAATACGGAATACGGCATTCGAGTCGACAGCAATTCACAAGGCAACATCATTTCTGATAATATAATCGAGTCAAACGCCGCGGATGGAGTATCTGTTGCCTATTCAACAAGCAACACGATAAGCCGGAATCATGTCACAAACAATCAGGCTAACGGGGTTTCGCTTTCTGTCGCGCAAGATAACGACATTGTCGGAAACAACGTCACGTTGAACAAGGTCTGCGGTGTCCAGCTCCTATATGATGCCAGTAATACCAATGTCAGCGGGAATTACTTATCGAAAAACGGGTTAGGAATTCTGGTCGAAACAGTTGGAAATATAATTACGGAAAACACGATAATAGAGAACGATGGTTGGGGAATGAGGCTTAATGGTTCCCAGAGGGACAACGTGATTCACCATAACAACTTTATCAATAATGCCGTCAAGGATGGCCTACAGGTGTCTATTCCCGCCACTTGGATTTTTGGTTCTTATAGTTCTGGAGAAGGACCAATTTTGACGGCGGGAAATCCCAACATGTGGGACGACGGCAAAGAAGCTAACTACTGGAGCGACTATACAGAGCGGTATCCTAACGCCTCGCAAATCGGTAACACCATGGTTGGTGACACCCCGTTTTTCGTTAACGAAAACAACATAGACCGCTATCCGCTTATGGTGCCCTTAGAAATTTCTTTACCTCCTTATGAAAAACCATCAATAGAGCCACCAGCAACTCAACCAGAGCCAGAATCTTTCCCAACAATCTTAGTCATAGCTTCCGCAACGTCGGCGGCTACTGTAACTGCATGTCTGTTAGTTTACTTCAAGAAAAGCAAACACTAAACAGCAGTGCTCATAGTCTTTTCCAAGCACCCAAAACAAACTTGCCTGCACGGCCAAAACCACATGTACCCTCAGGACTTTTCGCGACTACCAGCGACGTTTCAGGACTTTCCGTGACGAAAAAAGACGCGTGAAAAATCCGTTTTGCAAGCAGAACGATGAACGGGGCTTAAAACACAAACAGCCAAAACGATAGAGGGGCTATAGACAAAACCGCACAACAGTCACGCCATTTCTTCAAATATCTGTTTATTCACACACGCTTCACCCAGGCAATCTTCGATGGTAAAGTGTAGGTTATCCTTGCCCAGTAGGTCCACGTATATACCTGCATGATTTAGCCATGTTAAAAATCCATAAGTACGTTCACCGCGCCTCTTGCATGTGAGGATACTAACATGTCTGAACGTTTTGCTAAAAAATGGGAAAGTAGAAGAAACGAAACATCATTCGTCGATACCATACGTTCCACGGTTTCTCCGCCACCACCACTGAAGCCCCGCATGGACCACGCCATCAGACGCTTGGACCTACAAATCCACAGGCTAGACCAAACCTCTGAAAGATTCACCCAAAAAGACAAAGCCCTCTTCGGCAAGATAGTTGCCGCTTACGAGACACACGACACCGCCCACGCCAACATCTACGCTAATGAGCTAGCTGAAGTCCGAAAAATGGAAAAACTAGTCATGAACGCGAGACTAGCGCTTGACCAAGTACAGCTTAGACTGCGAACTGTAACTGAATTCGGAGACATCGTAGCCACACTGGGTCCAGTCATAGGCGTACTACGCTCAGTCAGCGGAGGACTCGTAGGCGTAATACCTGAAGCGGAAAACGAACTCGGAGACATCGGAAACATGCTCAGCGGCTTAATGTTCGAAGCTGGACAAAGCTCTGGATTTAGCCTCAACTTCAACTCGGTGAACGAAGACACAGCCAGAATCCTTGAAGAAGCAGCAACAGTTGCAGAGCAGAAAGTCAGCGCTAATTTTCCAGACTTGCCGCCTGGACTCTCAACCAACACGGCGAAAAGCAAAAGCACCAACTGAAAACGCTTGAACGTTTCATCTCTTACTTAACTCCCCACTCATTTTTTGCAGCAGTTATCCAGATTCAAGTTTTAATGAAGCCACGTTTCTACGTGCTAACTTTCGACGCAAACGTTGACCTATGCAGCAGCCCCTCAATAGAACGTAACAGCTGATACCCGAACAGTATTGCTGCGAAGTAAGTGGGCCACAAAATCACCGGCCAATTTCCAGGAGTATAATTCCAAAGGTTCGTGGAAACGGCGAAAAACTCCATAAGCGCCAACGCGAACATTCCGCTCAACGCCAAGAAAACCTGCTCTAAGATTTCTTTTCTACCCTGACGCTTATGCCTGACGAGTAACAAAACTATCCACGAAGTGAGAAAGGCGAAAAACAACACGTACCAACTGGAGTTGAAATCAAACAGTACATTCATGTCGCAAGTCAAATGAAATTATGCTATAAAAAGGATTCCATCACTTTCCAGTATTACGTTTCTTGCCGCTCTTTCGTTTCTTCCAACACTTCGGGCAGAATACAGGTCTATGCGGATCAGGCTTAAACGGTACCTCGCACGGACTGCCGCATTCACTGCACACCGCCTCATACAACTCCTCATCTTTCTGTGCCTCTTGGAACAGGCGGTAACGTTTCAGACGCGGCCAGCCAGTCTTAGCGTAACGTAGCATCGACGGGTTCGCCTTCAGCCATCGCATCATATGAAAGAAACTCTTCGCCCGCTTAGCCTCACGCTCCTCTAAAGGTTCATAGCCCAAGTTTCTGATCTCGTCAAGATACGCGATTTCCACGAGCCTCTGCGCTTCGCCAGTCACTCTCACGCGGGTAACGAGTTCTTCACCGTGAACTTCCTGCAGGTCAGCAACCGCCACATCGAAAATGTCACCTTGGCAAACGTGAATCTCCTCGTCAGGCTTAACCTTCAGCTTTGCAAGCAGCTGAGCCGTGACTCGTGAAGCCTCCTGCAGATACTCTTTGCTGCAGAAGATGTCTTGGTAGAACTTAACGTCGATGAGATCGTACTTGAACTCGCCAGTTTCCTCGCGGTAGGCGCCTATGACCACGCCGAAAAGCAGGTCGCCGCTGCCCGCGTCATCAACAATAAGGGTCATCTGGATTACGCGCTCCTTTTTCTCTATGCAAAAGCCGAAGCGCGTATAAAAAACTATTCTGAAAAACACGAAAAATGGCGGTTACGAGCGGGTTTTACTCGGGAAACTTTTCTATGAACCGCTTCACGTTTCGTCGGTACTCTTTGAAGGCTTCCCTGCCCTTTCGCGTCAGCTTCAAGGCGGTGTGCGGGGTCCTGTCCACGAACTCTTTTGTCACCTCAACGTAACCCGCGTCCTCCAGTTTCCGCAGGTGCGAACTCAGGTTGCCAGGCGTCATTCCCGTCTGATGCTGGAGAAACTGGAAGTCGGCGCTCTCCACCACGTACAGCTGCATCATTATCGCTAGCCTAGAAGGTTCGTGTATCAGCCTATCGACGTTCTGTATGTCTGCGTCACTGGACGGCATTGTGAGGGGCACCTTTCGGCAATGGATACTTGCGAATGAACCGCGCCAGAAGCACTGCACCGCTTGTAATGATGACGCTACCTTCGACTAATAGGAGGTATTCGAAGGGAACACTGAGGAAGTAGCCGCTGACGAACAGGGCAAGCGTGAGCAACCCGTAGCCGTGAAGCCTTTTCAGCCCCATAGTGTACGCGAACAGGCTTCCTATGACTGCAGCGCCTAAGCCTATCCAGATCATGCCGTATTGGAACAAAATCGTGTCAATCCATTCTGGTCTACCGTTTTGAAATGTCATCATAGTGAACAAGAAGAAAACACCTAAACCCGCCACTGACAAGCCTAATAAGAGGGCGAAGAGCTTGTTTGAACCTTTCGTTCCGATGTTAACGTAGCCGATTCTGGGTAAAGTTATTTTTCTTTTTGCTTGAATCCAAATGGGCAGAACTATGGCAATTAAAATGCCGGGCATGAGGGCTGCAAAGCTGAAGTCCAAGATTTTGTCCGCAACTATTCCTAGGCCAAATGCTAAAGCGTAGAGGCCAATGATTATGTCCAGTAGACCGTCTTGGTGGTAGGACATGTACGTTTTTTTCTCAACTTCTCTGAGGGTGTCCTGTTTTGTCACGATTTTCACCATTAATTACAGAGTGGTTTGTATGATATAAAGGTTTGCATTGCAAAGTAATTTGTATAAGTATTTTTATGGAACCTTGTTTTTTCTTTTTGCGTACTCACGTGCAACCGCAAACAGCACACTCAGAAAAACAGCAAGAAGCAACAATGCCAAAGCGATGTCTCCTATGAACAAAAACTCTATTATCACCAAAAAGTAAGAAACACAAAACACTATCAGCAAGCCCTTAGCAAAATCGCCAAGCCCAGCCAAATATTACTCCTCGCCTTGACTTTCCTTTATCGTTTTAGTGACAGCACGTGCCCTTTTCTGCCACAAGCCTCAACAACTTCGCCACTTTCGCCTCATCCACATCCTCTAAAGAATAAAATTTAAGGTGACGCATCATCTTTCCTTTCCCCTCAAACAACGTCGTCTCTTTTTCCGACAAGCTCATCACCGAAAAACCCAAATTCACGTGATCTTTAAGCGCCACAACATAAAACTTCCCCTCATACCAAGGCACGCCCATCTTTAACTCCTCCTTGATGCCGGGCAGAGTTTTCAAGATCATGTCTCTTAGCCTTTGAACAATTTCCTTCTGTGGAGATTTCTGTTTCTCCAAGTATTTTTCAACTTCCGCGCTCATCTTCACCCACGCCTCAAGCTAATTTATACAGTTCCAGCAAATAAAATGTAGGTTTTAGGACCGCAGGATTAGAATCCCACTAGTCGAAGAGCTTGCTACAAGGCTGTTGCGCTGACGAAATAAGCGTCTTTTCTGTCGGATACAAGTTTAATGTTGTAACTAG